>Ga0213840_1000355_pt1 | contig 75481 bp, 70 predicted proteins | sample SWPATP22_FD_160132 | JGI IMG/M metagenome (GOLD analysis project Ga0213840, IMG submission 160132) | Coastal seawater microbial communities from Marineland, Florida, United States - SWPA TP2 #2 | ecosystem: Environmental > Aquatic > Marine > Coastal | place: USA: Florida | collected 2016-08-14 | reverse complement strand
CGCCCCCGCGCCGCAGGAAAAGGCCCGCTTCGGCTTCAACCGGCTGATCGACCGGATGACCGGCCACGCCGGCGACACCCCGGCCGCCGGCGGTGCCCAGGTGGCCCGCCAGCAACCGCCGATGCAGCGCCCCGACAGCGCCGCGCAGCCGGCACCCGAGGCCGATCCCGATCAGGAACGGATCGAAATCCCGGCCTTCCTGCGCCGCCAGGCGAACTGAAACCGGATCATTTGACGCTAGGAAAGGCCGCTCGTTTGAGCGGCCTTTTTCGTTTTGTTTCAGGGGGTTGTGGGGGTGTGAGCGGGCTTTTGCCGAAATATTTCAGTGATGTTTCATTCAGTTACAAAGATTGAGTTGAGCCTGAGCGGAGGGGCGACTACTTCCAGTGCACCGGCGCTGGGGATCGCCGGAAACCACGGTAAGAGGCCGGCCTTGCAACATACGCTCAGAACTTCGGTGACCTTCAAAGGGGTCGGTCTGCACTCCGGCGCACCGGCCACCATGGTGATCCGCCCGGCCGCGGCGGGTTATGGCATCTGGTTCAAGCGGACCGATATCGCGCTCGGCGATGCGATGATCCCGGCACTTTACGACGCGGCGGAACAGACCCCGCTGTGCACCCGGCTGGTCAATGCCGCCGGCGTTTCCGTTTCCACCGTCGAACATGTGATGGCCGCGCTTTCCGGCTGCGGCGTGCACAACGCGCTGATCGAGATCGACGGCCCCGAAATCCCGATCGTCGACGGCTCCGCCGCCCCCTTCGTGCGCGGCATCATGGCCCGCGGCGTGCAGGCGCAGGCCTCGCCGGTGCTGGCCTACGAGGTGCTGCGCCCGGTCACCGTCGAACGCGACGGCGCGCGGGCCACGCTGACCCCCGCCGACCGGCTGAAGATCGAGTTTCACATCGACTTCGCCGATGCCGCCATCGGCCGCCAGAGCAAAACGCTCGACATGGACAACGGCGCCTTCGCGCGCGAGCTGTGCGACAGCCGTACCTTCTGCCGCCGCGCCGATGTCGAACTGATGCACGAAAACGGCCTCGGCCTGGGCGGGACGCTGGATAACGCGGTGGTGGTCGACGGCGACACCATCCTGACCCCGGGCGGTCTGCGCCACGAGGACGAGGCGGTGCGCCACAAGATGCTGGACGCCCTCGGCGATCTGGCGCTGGCCGGCGGCCCGATCCTCGGCCACTACGTGGGCGAGCGCGCGGGCCACACCCTGACCAACGCGCTGCTGCGCGAGCTGTTCGCCACCCCCGGCGCCGTGCGCGCGGTTCTGTGCGACGAAGAGACCGCCGCGCGGCTGCCCGGCAAGGGTCTGGAGTGGCGCGAGATTCCGCAGGTCGCCTGAGCGCGCCGAACGTGCCGCAGCGGCGGGGCGATCCGGCGCGTTTAAGACGTTTTGTACCGGAAATTAATGTGCTAGACCGAGGCCCGAACAGGCCGACCCGACGGGCGGCCCGAACAGGCGGATCGCCTGAAAAGGACGATGAGGATTGGCAAGCATGATCGCGGGCAGGTCGGGAATCAAGGTCATCGGGGCGTTCATTCTGATGGTTGTTCTGGCCGCCTGTGGCAGCGGCCCGGTCGACCGCTCGCAGAACCTCGAAGGCTTCACACCCGAACAGATCTATGAACGCGGCGAGTTCGAGCTGACCCGCGGCCGCACCGGCGACGCGGCCTGGTATTTCTCGGAGATCGAGCGGCTGTATCCCTATTCCTCCTGGGCCAAGCAGGCGCTGATCATGCAGGCGTTCTCCCACCACAAGGGGCAGGACTACCCCGAAAGCCGCGCCGCCGCGCAACGCTACATCGATTTCTATCCCACCGACGAAGACGCGGCCTATGCCCAGTTCCTGCTGGCGCTGAGCTATTACGACCAGATCGACGAGGTCGGCCGCGACCAGGGCCTGACCTTCCAGGCGCTGCAGGCGCTGCGCACGGTGATCGAGGTCTATCCCGACAGCGAATACGCCACCTCGGCCATGCTGAAATTCGACCTCGCCTTCGACCACCTGGCGGCGAAGGAGATGGAGGTGGGCCGCTACTACCTGCGGCGGCACCAGTATTCGGCGGCGATCAACCGCTTCCGCGTGGTGGTGGAGGATTTCCAGACCACCACCCACACCGCCGAGGCGCTGCACCGCCTGGTCGAAGCCTACCTGTCGCTGGGCCTGACCGACGAGGCGCAGACTGCCGGCGCGATCCTGGGCTACAACTACCAGGGCTCCGAGTGGTACGAGGACAGCTACGCACTGCTCACCGCGCAGGGGCTGAAGCTCAAGGACAAGGGCAACAACTGGCTCAGCCAGATCTATCGTCAGTCGGTGCAGGGGAAATGGCTCTGATCCGGATGTGGTCCGACCGTAACTCTGACCGAAACCGGGGCCGGGGCCATGCTGCGCTCGCTTGATATTCACGACATGCTGATCATCGACCGGCTGGAGCTTTGCTTCCAGCCCGGTCTCAACGTGCTGACCGGCGAGACCGGGGCGGGCAAGTCGATCCTGCTCGACTCGCTGGGGTTCGTGCTGGGCTGGCGCGGCCGGGCCGAACTGGTGCGTCAGGGCGCCGATCAGGGCGAGGTGGTCGCGGTGTTCGAACTGCCCCCGGGCCATGCCGCCCATGCGGTGCTGGAGGAGGCCGGTCTGCCGGCGGGCGACGAGCTGATCCTGCGCCGGGTCAACGACGCCTCGGGCCGCAAGACCGCCTGGGTTAACGACCGCCGCTGTTCCGGCGAGGTGCTGCGCCGGCTGTCGGATACGCTGGTGGAGCTGCACGGACAGCAGGACGACCGCGGCCTGCTGAACCCGCGCGGCCACCGGGTGCTGCTCGACGCTTTCGGCGGGCTCGACGTGGCGGGCATGCGCGCCGCCTGGCGCAGCCTGCAGACCGCCCGCAAGGCGGTGGAGGAAACCCAGGCCGCCCTCGACGCGGTGCGCGCGGAGGAAGAGTTCCTGCGCCATTCGGTGGCCGAGCTCGACAGCCTCGACCCGCAGCCGGGCGAGGACGGCGAACTCGACGCCACCCGCCGCCGCATGCAGGGCGCCGAGCGGATCCGCGACGACGTGGCCCGCGCCTTTGCCCTGCTGGGCGGCGAGGGGGCCGAGGCCGCGATGGGCGACGCGCTGCGCTGGCTGGAGGGCGTGACGCAGGACGCCGGCGGCGTTCTGGAGGCGCCTATTGCTGCGCTTGGCCGTGCCATGGTCGAGCTGGGCGAGGCGCAGGACGGCGTCGAGCGTTGTCTCGAAGGGCTGGATTTCAACCCGGCGGAGCTGGAACAGATCGAGGAACGGCTGTTCGCGATCCGCGCCCAGGCGCGCAAGCACGGGGTTCAGCCCGACGATCTGGCGGGCTTTGCCGACACCCTGCGCGCGCGGCTGACGGCGCTGGACGCGGGCGAAACCGATCTGGCGGACAAGCGCGCCGCACTGACCGCCGCGCAGGCCGCCTATGACGCCGCCGCCGACGCGCTGAGCGCGGGACGGGCGGAGGCGGCCAAGCGGCTGGATGCGGCGGTGATGGCCGAGCTGGCGCCGCTGAAGATGGAGCGCGCGGTGTTCGAGACCCGCCTCACCCCGGCCGAGCCGGGGCCTGACGGCATCGACGCGGTGGCCTTCACCGTGGCCACCAACCCCGGCGCGCCCGCCGGACCGCTCAACAAGATCGCCTCCGGCGGCGAGCTCAGCCGCTTTCTGCTGGCGCTCAAGGTCTGCCTCACCGGCAGCGACAGCGGCGTTACCATGATCTTCGACGAGATCGACCGCGGCGTGGGCGGCGCCACCGCCGATGCGGTCGGCCGCCGGCTGGCCTCGCTGGCCGAGGGCGGCCAGGTGCTGGTGGTGACCCATTCGCCGCAGGTCGCCGCCCAGGGGGCGCATCACTGGCGGGTGGAGAAACGGGTGGAGGATGGCGTCACGCTCTCCACCGTGGTGCCGCTGGCGCCCGACGAGCGGATCGACGAGCTCGCCCGCATGGTCGCCGGCGACAGCATCACCGAAGAGGCCCGCGCGGCGGCACGGGCGCTGCTGGGCGCCTGACAGGGGCGTTGTTCTGGCAGAGCTAAGGGCCGCGCCCGACCTGAAGCCGGGCCAGACCTTCGAACACTGCGGTCCGCCACGCCACGAACACGGCAGCAGATCTGCAGCTTCGCCTCATCTCCACAGGCCAACCTTTCGTCCGTTCTCCGAATTCCGCGTTTTTCCACAGCCCTGCGCCGCTTTGCCTGCCCCCACTTCCCGCCGCGCGCGCATTGGCCTAAACAGGGGCAGACGCAAGCAACGGATGCCAATGGCCGACCCCAGCCGCCCGATCCTCGCCCAGCAGCTTGACCAGGCCCGCGCCGCCTGCCGCGACGGCTGGCATATCCTGCGCACCCGCGGCCCCAGCCAGTTTCAGTTCTGGCTGATCGCGCTGGTGATCGGCATCGCCGCCGGCTTCGCGGCGCTCGGGTTTCGCCAGGCCATCGACCGGCTGCAAGCCACCCTCTACGGCACCGAAGACGTGCAGCACCTGCATACCTTCGCCGAGTACCTGCCGTGGTACTGGATCCTGTTGATCCCGGTGTTCGGCGGGCTGATCGTCGGCGTGATCCTGCACCTGTTCACGCCGGACGGCCGGGTCCGCTCGGTCGCCGACGTGATCGAGGGCGCCGCGCTGTCCGACGGGCGGGTGGAGAAACGCGCGGGCCTTGCCTCGATCGCCGCCTCGCTGATCACCCTGGGCTCCGGCGGCTCGTCGGGGCGCGAGGGGCCGGTGGTGCATATGGCCAGCGTGATCTCCACCTGGATCTGCGCCCGGATCCACGCCGACGGCATCACCGGGCGCGATCTGCTGGGCTGCGCTGTCGCCGCTGCCGTCTCGGCCAGCTTCAACGCCCCCATCGCCGGTGCGCTGTTCGCGCTGGAGGTGGTGCTGCGCCACTTCGCCGTGCATGCCTTTGCCCCGATCGTCATCGCCTCGGTCGCCGGCACCGTGATCAGCCGGCTGGAATACGGCGATGTGACCGAGTTCGTGCTGGCCACCCCCGGCGCGCTGCAATTCTATGTGGAGCTGCCGGCGTTCCTGATCCTGGGGCTGATCTGCGGGCTGATCGCGGTGCTGCTGATGCGCGGCATCTTCCTGGCCGACGATCTGGGCAGCCATGTGCAAGCCCGGCTCGGCCTGCCGCGCTGGCTGCGCCCGGCGGTCGCCGGCGCGCTGCTGGGGGCGCTGGCGATCGGGTTCCCGCATATCATCGGCGTGGGCTATGAGACCACCAGCCGCGCGCTCTCCGGCGGGCTGGGCCTGCGCGAGGCGATCCTGTTCGCGGTGATCAAGGCGGTGGCGGTCTCGATCACCTTCGGCGGCCGCATGGGCGGCGGCGTATTCTCGCCCTCGCTGATGGTGGGCGCGCTCTCGGGGCTGGCCTTCGGGCTGGTCGCCACCGGGCTGCTGCCGGAGGTTTCGGGCACCCACACGCTCTACGCCTTTGCCGGCATGGGCGCGGTGGCCGCTGCCGTGCTGGGCGCGCCGATCTCCACCACGCTGATCGTCTTCGAACTGACCGGCGACTGGCAGATCGGCATCGCGGTGATGGCCTCGGTCAGCCTGTCCACCGCGCTGGCCTCGCGGCTGGTCGACCGCTCCTTCTTCCTGACCCAGCTGGAACGCCGCGGCATCCACCTGGCCGCCGGGCCGCAGGCCTATCTGCTGGCGATGCTGCGCGCCGGGGCGGTGATGCGCCCGGCCTCCGACCCGCGCTGCGCGGCGGAGGGGCCCTGCCGCGAGATGGTCGAACAGGGGCTCTGCATCGAGGCCAGCGCGACGCTGGAGGCGGCGATGCCGATCTTCGACCGCGCCGAGGTGGATTTCGTGCCGGTGATTCTGCGCAAGGGGGAGGGCGAGCCGCCCGAGATCCTCAGCGCGCTCTATCAGGTCGACGCGCTCAAGGCCTACAACCGGGCGCTGGCCGCCACGGCGGCCGAGGAGCATTCCTGATATCCGGGAAACAATCAGTACAGCTATTCAGCACCGTCGTGGATTGAATCGAGGTCACTCCGGGAGGCCGAGATTTCAGGCATTTGCCGCAAAATCGCCTGTACGGGACCGGTCCCGGGGTTAAGGGTGCGCCAACTTCCGTTTCCTTTTCGCCGTATCTGTTCCGGGGCTCGTTTCATGTCGCTTTCCCAATTCAGCCTGTTCCCCGAGTTCACCCCGGTCACCGCCTGACCGGCGCGGTCCGGGCCATTTACGCATAAATGGAAACAATACAGATGGTTGTGCTATATTGTTTCCGTTTGATATGAGGCGCGGTGCAATGTTCCCTGCGCAGAGCGGGTTTTCTCAGGTTGCCCTATGCGGGGCCGCGGCCGTGATTGATAATACGTTAACGATATTGTCCCGCGCCTGACCCGTTCGGAGGTTTCCCGATGCCGCTGCCCGCAGCCCCCCTGTTTCCCGGCCTGTTCCCATTCACCGCCAGCAACGGCGGCGCCGCGCTGTCCGATCTGATCGGCACCGATGCCGACGACCTTCTGATCGGGACCGGCGGAGATGACGTGATCTCCGGCGGCGCCGGCGATGACGAACTGCGCGGCTACGGCGGCGACGACATCCTGCGCGGCGGCGATGGCGACGATCTGGTGAACGGCGCCGGTGACGATGATACGCTCTATGGCGATCCGGGCGATGACACGCTCTCGGCCGGGCCGGGCGACGACCATGTGGAGGGCGGCGACGGCAAGGACACGATCTGGGGCCATAACGGCTACGATGATCTGTTCGGCGGTGCCGGCAACGACACCATCACCGGCAACGGCGGCAACGATCTGATTTTCGGTGACGAGGGCCGCGATACGATCAGCGGCGGTCCCGGTCTGGACCGGATCTGGGGCGGCCGGGGCGGCGACACCATCACCGGCGGCGATCAGAGCGATCTTGTCTACGGCAAGGCGGGCAACGACGAGATCGACGGCGACGACAGCGACGACCACATCTTCGGCAACACCGGCGACGACCGGCTCAACGGCGGCTGGGGCAATGACACCCTCAGGGGCGGCCAGGGCGAAGATCACCTGCACGGCGGCGTCGGCGACGACTGGCTGTACGGCGGCGCAGACGACGATTTCCTCAACGGCGGTCTCGGCGACGATCGCATCCACGGACACGCCGGCGACGACCGGCTGCTCGGCAACGAGGGCGAGGACCGCCTGCGGGGCGGCGACGGCGACGACCAGCTGCAGGGCATGCTGGGAAAGGACCTGCTCTGGGGCGGCGATGGCGATGATCTGATCACCGGGGGCGCCGGCGACGACCGGCTGTGGGGCGAGGCCGGCAACGACCGGCTCGAAGCGGGTCTCGGCCTTGACCGGATGCGGGGCGGCGATGGCGACGACGTTCTGGTCGGCGGCGCGGTGCTGAGGGGCGATGCGGGCAACGACGGGCTTTACGACGATGGGGTTGGTGGCGCCGTGCTGCGCGGCGGCCGTGGCGCCGATTTCCTGTTCACGGCGCTGGATCCCGTCGAGGGCAGCACCGGCGACAACAGCTTCGGCGGCCTCGGCGCGGACACGTTCTACGCCGACAACGGCGACAGCCTGACCGGCGGCGGCGGCGCCGATCACTTCGTCTTCGCGATCCGCGCCGGTGGCGGTGTCTCCGAGGTCATGGATTTCAACCTTGCCGAGGGCGATACCCTGTCGCTGTTCCTGAACCTGGTCAGCGGCAACCCGGTGGAGGAGGGCATGGTCTTTCTCGGGTACCGGGATCAGGTCGATGACATTTTCTGGAAGAACACGGATCTCTCCGACGCGGTCAGCCTGAGCGCCGACAGCGCCGGCACCGGAACCCTCCTCTCCTACGGGGGCGAGGATCTGGTCCACCTGCACGGGGTCACCGTGGCCGAACTCGACGCCGCAGGCGATTGGCTGTTGCCCTATTCCTGATCCCATCCGGCAGGCCGAAAAAACAACGCCCCGGCCGTCAGGTCCGGGGCGCTTTCATCTGCTGGCGGGGAGGGCGGCTCAGATCTGCTCCACCGTCACCTTGTCGCCGGGATAGAACGCCAGGTACTCCTTGATCGCCGCCACTGTCTCCAGCGGGTCTTCATAGCTCCAGACCGCGTCTTCGATCACCTGCGACTTGGTGATGATCGAGTAATGCACCGCGTCGCCCTTGCGGGGGCAATGGGTCACCTTGTCGGTGCGGTCGAGAAAGGCCATGGCGATATCGCTGCGCGGGAAATAGATCACCGGCGGCAGGTCGCCCTCGCTCAGTTCCAGCGCATTGCTGCTCTCTCCCAGCACGGCACCGCCGGACCGCACCGACCACAGCCCCGGCGCCTTGCGAATTCTGATACGCTCTGCCATCTCTCGTCCTTCCCGAATACTCTCGTTCGTCTCTTTGCTTGGCCGCGCTTTGTAACATGCCGGTGTCAGTGCCGTCACCTGAAACGGTGACGGAGCGTAGACAGGGTCCGGCATGCGCGGAACGCGCCGCGGTTACAGCGGCGCGGTGGCCTCCTCCAGCCAGGCGCGGGCGGTCTCGCCCACCCGCGGGCCGATCTTTTCGGCAACCGCGGCATGATAGGCGTTGAGCCAGCTGCGCTCTGCCCCTGTCAGCAGTTCTGCGACAATCAGCCGCCGGTCGATCGGGGCATAGGTCAGGGTGCGCCAGCACAGCATCGCGCGCTCCGCATCGCCGCCGGGCAAGACCTCGGCGGGTTCCACCACGATCAGGTTCTCGATCCGGATGCCGAAGGCGCCCTCGCGGTAATACCCCGGCTCGTTCGACAGGATCATCCCCGGCTCCAGCGGCACGTCGCTGATCCGGCTCAGCCGTTGCGGCCCCTCGTGCACGCTCAGATAGGCGCCGACGCCATGGCCGAGGCCGTGGTTGAAATCCTGATGCGCCAGCCACAGCGGCATCCGCCCGATGGCCTCGATATGCTGCCCGGCCAGCCCGGCGGGCCAGCGCAGCCGCGACATCGCGATCATCCCCTGCAGCACCCGGGTGAACGCGGCGCGCTCCTCGATCCCCACCGCGCCGATGCCGATGGTCCGGGTGATATCGGTGGTGCCGTCCAGGTACTGGCCGCCGCTGTCGAGAACGATCATATGGCCGTCTTCCAGCCGGCTGTCGGTCTCTTCGGTCACCCGGTAGTGCATCACCGCACCGTTGGGCCCGGTGCCGGCTATGGTCTCGAAGGAGATATCCTGCAGCGCGTTGTCGCGCCGCCGGCACTCTTCCAGCCTGGTCACCACGTCGATTTCGGTCAGGCTGCCCGGCGCCTGCGCATCGAGCCAGCACAGAAGCTCCACCATCGCCGCGCCGTCGCGCAGATGCGCCTCGGCCGCGCCCGCGATCTCGGCGGCGTTCTTGCGCGCCTTGGGCAGGGCGCAGGGCTCCTCGCCATAAGCGGCCTTGTCGCCCAGAACATCGGCCAGGAGTTGCGGCGCGGTGCCCTTGTCGAGCCGCACCGGCCCCTCCAGTGCCGCCAGCCGGTCGAGGAAAGCGTCGGGCTCCGCCACGCTCACCCCATCGTCCAGGTGATCGCCCAGGTCCTTGAGCTTTGCGGCGGCCATGAACAGCTCCACCCGCCCGTCGTCATGCAGGAGGACAAACCCATGCGCCACCGGGTTGCGCGGGATATCGGCGCCGCGGATGTTCAGCAGCCACATGATCGAATCCGGCAGGGTGATCGCCGCCGCCCGATGCCCGGCGTCCCGCAGCCCCTCGGCCAGCCGCGCGCATTTGGCGGCGGCGGTTTCGCCCGCGAATTCGATGGGATGCGGTTTCACCGGCTGCATCGGCGGCGCGGGCTGATCCGCCCAGATCCGGTCCACCAGGTTGTCGCAGCGCACCAGCCCGATGCCGGAGCCGTCCAGCGCCTCGGTGGTCCGCGCGATCTCGGCCACCGTGTGCAGCCAGGGGTCGTAGCCCACGCGCCCGCCCTGCGGTAATTGCTCCTTCAGCCAGCCGGCCAGCTGTACCTCTGGCCAGGGCACCGGGGTGAAGTCCCCGGCCACCTGCCGCTTCACCTGGGTGCGGTAGCGCCCGTCGATGAAGACGCCGGCCACATCGCGCAGGGCGGCGCAAAACCCGGCAGAGCCGGTAAAGCCGGTCAGCCAGGCCAGCCGCTCGTCATGGGCGGCGACATATTCGCCCTGATGCGCATCGGCCCGCGGCACCAGAAACCCGTCCAGCCCCTCGGCCTCCAGCTCGCCGCGCAACAGCGCCAGCCGCGGCGGCCCCTGTTCGGGCCGGGCGGTCACGTCGAATGTCTGGAACATGGGGCCTCCTGTCGGTCTTCTGCCTCTCGGCGCGGATCATGGGGGCTGGCCCGGGGAGAGGCAAGGGCAGGGGGCAGAGCACAGGCCCCTCGCTTCTTCTTTGCCCAAATACTCCCGCCGGAGGCGGACGGGGACGCCGGGCGCTCCGGTTCATTGGTCTCGGCTCCCCCCGAGCCAAGCCCGCGCTGCGCGGACTCAAGGCCGCAGGCCGCCGCGCAAGCGCCGGACCGTCCCCGCGGTCAGGCGCATGGTCGATGTAAGCGCGCCGCTCGGACTTAGTTCGGATTTGTCTGCCATAAAGCGCGCTGAATAACCGTAGCAGCGCCAGCCCCCGGTCCGGCGCTTGCGCGGCTTGCACTGCACATCCGAAGGCAAACATAGCTCCGCACAGGAAAAGAGCGGCCCGATCCCTCGCGCCGCCCTTCAAATCTTCGCGTTAAGGCAAGCCTCAGCTCGCCTTCTTGATCCCGATGATCCGCGCCCGCGCCCGGGGATCGCTGTCGAACAGCGCCGCCAGTTGCTCGGTCATCGCGCCGGCCAGCTGGTCCACGTCGGTGATCGTCACCGCCCGGTCGTAATACCGCGTCACGTCGTGGCCGATGCCGATCGCCAGCAGTTCCACCATCTTGCGTTTCTCGACCATGGCGATCACGTCGCGCAGGTGCTTCTCCAGATAGTTCGCGGGGTTCACGCTCAGCGTGGAATCGTCCACCGGCGCGCCGTCGGAGATCACCATCAGGATCTTGCGCTGCTCGCGCCGCGCCACCATCCGGCGATGCGCCCATTCCAGCGCCTCACCGTCGATGTTCTCCTTCAGCAGGCCTTCTTTCATCATCAGGCCGAGGTTGTCGCGCACCCGCCGCCAGGGCGCATCCGCGCTCTTGTAGATGATATGGCGCAGGTCATTGAGCCGCCCCGGCTGCTGCGGCCGACCGTCGTTCAGCCAGGCCTCGCGCGCCTGACCGCCCTTCCACGCGCGGGTGGTGAAGCCGAGGATCTCGACCTTCACGTCGCACCGCTCCAGCGTGCGGGCCAGCACATCGGCGCAGATCGCGGCGATCGAAATCGGACGCCCGCGCATTGAGCCGGAGTTGTCCAAGAGCAGCGTCACCACGGTGTCGCGGAACTCGGTATCTTTCTCGCGTTTGAAGCTCAGCGGGGTGGTCGGGTTGGCCACCACGCGCGCCAGACGACCGGCGTCCAGCGTGCCTTCCTCCAGGTCGAACTCCCAGCTGCGGTTCTGCTGCGCCTGCAGCCGGCGCTGCAGCTTGTTGGCCAGCCGCCCCACGGCGCCCTTCAGCGGGTCGAGCTGCTGGTCGAGATAGGCGCGCAGCCGCTCCAGCTCGGCCGGTTCGGCCAGATCCTCGGCGGCGATCTCCTCGTCATGGGCGTTGAGATAGACGCGGTAATCCGGATCGGCCTCCGACGGCGGCGGCGGCGCGGGCGGCTCCTGCGGCGCCTCGCCCTCGGGCAGCTCGGCCTCCTCGCCCATCTCGTCCTCGGCGTTCTCGTCCATCGAGACCTGCGCTTCGGCCTGGTCCTGCTGCTCGTCCTGAGATTGCTCCGGCTCGGCATCGGCGCTCTGGTCGTCCTGATCCTCCTGGCCGGTGCTGTCGGGTTCCGGCTGCTCCTCGGCGTCTTCCTCGGCCTGGTCTTCCTGGTCCTGATCCTGCTGGTCGGGATCCTCGCCCAGCTGGTCGCCATAGCCCAGGTCCGAGATGATGCGCCGCGCGAAACGGGCAAATTCGGACTGGTCCGACAGCTTCTCCTGGAGATCCTCCAGCGTCTCGCCGGCCTGCTGCTCGATATAGCCGCGCCACAGTTCCATCACGTTCTGCGCGCCGGCGGGCATCGGCCGGCCGGTGGCCAGGTGGCGGATCAGGTAGCCGGCGGCGGCCGGCAGCGGCGCCTCGGAGGCATCGGTCATGCTGTCGTAACCGCGCCGCAGCGCCTCGTTGCCGATCTTGGCGTCGATGTTGCTGGCGGTGCCGGGCATGTCGCGGGCGCCCATCGCCTCGCAGCGGGCGGTCTCCATCGCCTCGTAGAGGTCGCGCGCCATGTCGCCCGGCGGGGCGTAGCGGGTATGCACGCCCTCGTCGTGATATTTGCGGTGCAGCGCCAGCGCATCCGCGGTGCCGCGCGCCAGCAGAACCTCCTCGCGGGTCATCCGCCGGCTGACCTGCGGCAGCCGCATCGCCTCGCCCGACAGCCCCGAGGGATCGACCGTGTAGCTTACGGTCAGCTCGGGGTCGTCGGCCATCACCTTGGTGGCCTCGGCCAGCGCCTTTTTGAACGGATCGGCGGGGTTGTCGGCGGGTTTGCTCATGCGGGGTCTTGTCCGGTCGCTTGCATATTCGGGCAACCTAGAACCATTCCCCCGGCTTGACCATAGGGGGCGGCGAATTCCGCCGCCACGTGTCCCGCTGTTGGCAATGGGAGGCGGGGAAGACCCCGGCCTACGGCGGTAGCAAGCCCCTTCTGCGCGGAATCAAGCCCGAAGGGCGCCGCGCAAGCGCCGGACCGGCCCGCGGTCTGGCGCTATGCTGACGTCGGTACGCCCGTTCGGAAGTCGTCCGGATTTGGCTACAATAAAGCGCGCTGATCAAAAGTTGCGGGCGCCAGCCCCCGGTCCGGCGCTTGCGCGGCTTGTTCTTTAGGGCATTGGGAAGAGGCGGATTCCCTACCGCACCGGTAACAACACGTCCCGGCAGGCCTCGATCCGCGCCTCGACGGCGACCAGCGCGCGTTCGGCGCGCCCGGCGTCGAAGCTGTAATCCACATCGGCCAACAGCCCCGCCACCTCGCCCCAGCCCCGGCCGCGCCAGACCCGGTCGTGCCCGGGCGGCACGCCGTCATCCACCGCGTCGGGCATGGTCGCCTCCACCAACGTCTCAAAGGCACGGGCAAGCTGGGCGTTGCCATCCGCCCCGGCCTCGTTCAGCGCCCGCTGCCGCGTCGCCAGCGCGGCCAGACGGCCGGAACAGGTGGCAAAGATTTCGGCCCGTTCGTAGGAGCGGGCGGGGAGGGCGGCGGCATTGGCCGCCCCGATCAGGAGGCAGAGCCCGGACAGGGCCGCCCCCCGCAAGAGGGAAGAGGTCACTGCTGTCATGTAACGAGTTTATGACAGCGCCGGTGTCAGTCAATAGTGTATATACAAAAGATGTGCAAAAGATAGTATTTGCACATCACTTGGGCATCTCTGCAGGCTTCACCCCGTCGCCAGCGCCACCAGATGCTCGACATGCACCTGCAGCCCGTCCAACACCGGAAAGCCCGGCTCATGGCCGTAGAACGCCAGTCCCAGATCGGTGCCCGCCAGGATCACCGCCTGCGCCCCGCGTGCCATCATCTCGTGCCCGGCCTCGAAGAACAGCGCCCGCTGCGCCGGCGTGCAGGTCCCCGAAAGCGCGCTTTCGATATAGGCCTCGTGCACCGCGTCCGGGTCGGCGGGGGCCAGCGTGCGGGTCTGCGCCATCTGGCCGTACAGCCCGCTGGTGGTCACCTGCCGGGTGCCCAGCAGCCCGACGCAGCTGAGGCCCCGGGCGGCGCAATAGCCATCGACCGGGGTCACCGCGCTGATCAACGGCAGCGGGCTGATCGCCTCGGTTTCCGCGTAACAGAAATGCCCGCCCAGCGAGGTGATGGAACCCGCATCGGCGCCCGCCCCCTTCAGCTGCGCCAGATGATGGGCATAGACCTCGGCCTGCGCCGCCCGGTTGTCGGCGGCGGCATTGGCCGCAAGGGTGTCCACATCCGCGTGGGCGATGGTCAGCTCCAGCGGCTTGCCCATGGCGCGAAAGGCCGCCACCAGCCGCTCGTAATAAACCACCGTCGCCGCCGGGCCGATGCCCCCGATCAGACCGATATGCATAGGATGCTCCTTGTTTCGCGATGCCCGAGCCTAGAGCGCGCTTCGGGTGATCTGCAATAGGGTCCCCGGGCGCGGCCCTATGGTCTTTCGTGCGGACGGCGCGTGCGCGCTGTGTTCGACCTGCACAAGACCGGCGCTGCAAAAGAAAAAGGCGCGGACCCCTGCGGCCCGCGCCCTGATTTCTGCTGCCGGGGCCTCGGCCCCTGCGCTCACCCCAGCGAGGTGCTCGCCGCGCTTTCCGGCAGTTCCTCGTCAAAGCAGCGCTGATAGAACTCGGCCACCGTCTGGCGTTCCAGCTCGTCGCATTTGTTGAGGAAGGTCAGCCGGAAGGCATAGCCCACGTCGCGGAAGATCTCGGCGTTCCAGGCCCAGTTGATCACCGTCCGCGGGCTCATCACCGTGCTGAGGTCGCCGTTCATGAAGGCGGTCCGCGTCAGGTCGGCCACCGTCACCATCTGACCGACGGTCTTGCGGCCCTTCTCGGTGTTGAAATGCGGCGCCTTGCCCAGAACGATCATCGTCTCGGCGTCGTGGCTGAGATAGTTCAGCGTGGCCACCAGCGACCAGCGGTCCATCTGCGCCTGGTTGATCTGCTGCACCCCGTGATAGAGGCCGGTGGTATCGCCCAGACCAACGGTGTTGGCGGTGGCGAACAGCCGGAAATACGGGTTCGGCGTGATGATCTCGTTCTGGTCCAGCAGCGTCAGCTTGCCGTCATGCTCCAGCACCCGCTGGATCACGAACATCACGTCGGCGCGGCCGGCGTCGTATTCGTCGAACACGATGGCAACCGGGTTGCGCAGCGCCCAGGGCAGGATGCCTTCGTGAAACTCGGTCACCTGCTTGCCGTCGCGCAGCTTGATCGCGTCCTTGCCGATCAGGTCGATCCGGCTGATGTGGCTGTCCAGGTTGACCCGCACGGCGGGCCAGTTCAGACGCGCCGCGACCTGTTCGATGTGGGTCGACTTACCCGTGCCGTGATAGCCCTGGATCATCACCCGGCGGTTATGGGAAAAACCGGCCAGGATCGCCAGCGTGGTGTCGGGATCGAACTTGTAGGTGGTGTCGATCTCCGGAACGCGGTCGGTCGGCTCGGCAAAGCCCTTTACCGTCATGTCCGTGTCAATGCCGAACACATCGCGCACCGAAACGGTTTCGGTGGGCTTTGCGTTGTATTCCGTCGCGCCGTCAGCCATCTGCCAGTCCTTGATCCCTCTGGTGTTCCGCACTCTGGTGCAACATATCGAAGGCAGAGGCAAGGGGAAGGCGCGCGGCTCGAAAACCCCGCGTCACGGCGCCGCGCGGGCGGATTGCCGCCGCTGTTGCCGCTTTGCGCGCCATTGGATAGGGTCGGGGCGACGCGGAACGCGCGGCCACACCGGATCCGCGCGGACCCGCCGCACGCCAGCCCACAAGGGCGCACAGGGGCGTGACGGCACAAGGCACACGGGTACAAGGCTTGGGCACGGGGCATGACAACCAGCGACCAGCTCAGCACCTATCTGGCCCGCGCGGGCCTGGGCGACCGCGTGGCGTTTTCCGCGCTCTACCAGGCCAGTTCGGCGAAACTTTTCGGCCTCTGCCTGCGTATCCTGAAGGACGGCGCGCTGGCCGAAGAGGCGCTGCAGGAGATTTTCGTCAAGATCTGGCACAAGGCGGCCAGCTATGACGCCAGCCGCGGCACCGCGCTGGCGTGGCTGGTGACGGTGGCCCGCAACCACGCCATCGACCGGCTGCGCCAGCTCCGCGCCGCCGAGGCCCGGCAGGCGGGCGAGGCGGGCTCCGAGGTGGACCGCCTGGCCAGTGCCGACCCCGGCCCGGCCGAACAGCTGGCGCGCAAGCAGGGCCGGGCGCAGATCGAGCTCTGCCTCGACGAGCTGGACAGCGCCCGCGCCGAGGCGGTGCGGCTGGCCTATTTCGAAGGCCACGACTATGCCGAGCTGGCCGCGCGTTTCGCGGTTCCGCTCAACACAATGCGCACCTGGCTGCGGCGCAGCCTGCTGGCGCTGAGGGAGTGTCTGACGCGATGACAGGCCAAACCGACGATACCTTGGAGGACGGCGGCGATCCCGACGATCTGCTGGCGGCGGAATATGCCCTCGGCCTGCTGGAGCCGGCGGAGGCGCGCGATTTCGAACGCCGCCTGGAACACGACCCGGCCCTGCGCGACAGGCTGGGCGACTGGCAGGAGCGCCTCGCGCAAATGGCCGACACGGTGGAGCCGGTGGTGCCCCCCGCCATCCTGCGCCGCCGGATCGAGCGGCGGATCTTCGGCCGCCCGGTGCCGCTGTGGCGGCGGATGGGGCTGGGCCTGGGGCCGGCGCTGCTGGCCGCCACCGTGGTGGTGGTGGTGGCGCTGGCCGGGCTGCAACTCGGCTGGCGCGCGATGGTGCCGCCGGTCGCGCCCTTTGCCGCCGCCCTGACGGCGACCGCGGCCGTGACCCCCGCCCCGGAGGGGCCGGTCGCCACCGTCGCGCTGGACCCCGAGGCGGGCGAGATCACCGTCAGCGGGCTGACGCTGCCGCCGGCCCCGGGCCACGCGCATGAGCTCTGGCTGATCGCCGCGGGCTCCGCGCCGGTCTCGCTGGGGGTGGTGCCGCCGGGGCCGCCGGTCACCATCGCGTTGCCCGACGCGCTGCGCCCGGCGGTGGGGCCGGGCACGCTGCTGGCGATCAGCGACGAACCCGCAGGCGGCTCTCCCACCGGCCAGCCCACCGGCCCGGTGCTGGCCGCGGGCCCCATAACGTCCTCGTGATCGCAATGTGATCGGGTCAGATGAAACCCGATCGCCGGTCCCTCCGTACCCTTGGGTGACGCGGCCCCGAAACGGGCGCCGCGCAGAACCCCAAAAGGAGGACGACGAATGTTTATCAAGACCCTGACGGCCACCGCCACCGCCGCCACCCTGACCGCGACGCTGGCCTTCGCCGACGATCACGGCGCCGGCGCAAACCCGATGGTCGGCGGCGCGCCGATGTTCGCGGACAAGACCATCGTGGAGAACGCCGTGAACTCCGCCGATCACACCACGCTGGTGGCGGCGGTCAAGGCCGCGGATCTGGTCGACACGCTCTCGGGCGAGGGGCCGTTCACCGTCTTCGCCCCCACCAACGCCGCCTTCGACCTGCTGCAGAAAGGCACGGTGGAAAGCCTTCTGAAGCCGGAAAACAAGGCCGCGCTGCAAAAGGTGCTGACCTGCCACGTGGTCGCGGCCAGCGCCATGTCGGACGCGATCCAGGGCATGATCGCCGATGACGGCGGCATGCACCCGGTGCCGACCGTCGGCGGCTGCACCCTGCAGGCCAAGATGGACGGCGACATGATCGAGCTGACCGACGAACGCGGCCGCACCGCCACTGTGACCATCGCCGATGTGAAGCAGTCGAACGGCGTCATCCACGTGATCGACACCGTGCTGCTCCCGGCGATGTGATCCATCCGGCGCGCGGCGGCCCCTGACCGGGCCGCCGCACCGCGCTATACTGAACGGACGGAGTGAAAGGAGACGCCATGCACCGCCGCATGTTCCTGACCGCCGCCACGGCCGCCGCCGCCACCGGGCTGACCGCCCGCCGGGGCCGCGCCGGAGAGGAGACCTTCGAGATCACCCGCAGCGCGGCGGAGTGGCGCCAAATGCTGACCGATCTGCAATATGCGGTGATGCGGCAGGAGGCGACCGAACCGGCCTATTCCTCTCCCCTCGACAAGCTCTACGACCCGGGCACCTACCTCTGCCGGGGCTGCGACCTGCCGCTTTATTCATCGGAACACAAGTTCAACAGCGGCACCGGCTGGCCCAGCTTCTATCAGAGCCTGCCCGATGCCATCGGCACCAAGACCGACCGCAAGCTGTTGTTTCTGGTGCGGACCGAATGTCACTGCCGCCGCTGTGGCAGCCATCTGGGCCATATCTTCGACGACGGTCCACCACCGACCGGCCAGCGCCATTGCATCAACGGCGTCAGCCTGAAGTTCCGGCCCGCCTGACACGAGGGGGCCGGAAACGATCCGGTCTCAGTCCTTGAAGTTGCGGCTTTCCTTGATCTGGTCCCAGGCCCAGACCACTTCCTGCAGCTGCTCTTCCTGGCTGCGGTCGCCGCCGTTCATGTCCGGGTGCAGCACCTTGATCAGTTTCTTGTAGGCGCGGCGCACCTCGGTCTTGGTCCAGCTGTCCTTGGCCTCCAGAATCTCGATCGCGCGCCGCTCGGTCGGCGGCAGGCGGCGGCCGACGGCGCCGCGCCCGGGGTTCTTGGTGGCATTGGCGCCCAGCACCTGGTGCGGGTCCTCGATGCCCAGCCGGGCCCAGGCCCGCGCCTCCGGATCGCCCAGCGGCCTTGTGGTGCGCTCCCAGACCTTGTCCTTGGTCTGCTGCGCGTTCAGCTCCGCCTCGGTGGTGCCCTCGAAGAAGTTCCACTTCTGGTTATATTCACGCACGTGCTGCTGGCAGAACCAGTAGAAATCGTCCAGCACATCCGGCGCCTTGGGCGCGCGGAACTTGCCGGGCAGATTGCAGCCGGGGTGATCGCAGATCCGGGTCGATGTTTCCGACGCCCCCGACATGCCGCGCCGGCCGCGCGGGTTCTTTTTCTTGGCCGACGAAACCGACATATCGAAGCCAAACGGATCCGATTTTGACATGGCGCTGCTCCTTAGCGACGGGGCGTTCTGGACTCGGACGCCGGAGTTTAATCTAAGTGGCGCGAGATAGAAGAGGGGGCGGCAAAAAATTTGCCGTATGAGCGAAATATGGGTGTGACCGAGGAAATTGAAACCCGTCTGCAGGCGGCCTTCGCGCCGCGCGCGCTGGAGGTGGTGGACGAAAGCGAGATGCATCGCGGCCATGCGGGCTACCGCGAGGGCGGCGAGAGCCATTTCCGGGTGCGAATCCGCGCCGACGCCTTTTCCGCGCAAAGCCGGCTGCAACGTCACCGCGCGGTGCACGCGGCGCTGGGCGCCGATCTGGTGGGGCGCATCCACGCGCTGGCACTGGATATCGACGGCTAGGGGGCTGAAGCGCGCCCTACAGCGGGACGTCCAAGCCTTTCCCCCCAGCGCGGAATCAAGCCCGCAGGGCGCCGCGCAAGCGCCGGACCGTCCCCGCGGTCTGGCGCTTGGTCGAGGTAGGCGCGTCGCTCGGATTTCGTCCTGACTTGGCTGCCATAAAGTGAACCGAACTGCCGTTGCGAGCGCCAGCCCCCGCTCCGGCGCTTGCGCGGCTTGCTCTGCCGACCAACCGTAGGGAGCAATCCGCCCACCAGCGGCCTCAGCCGCGCCCCTTGTCCTCGGGAGTGTCTTCCGCGTCCTCCTCGGCGCTCTCTGCCTCGTCCCCACTCGCCTCATCCTCAGCTTCCCCACGCAGCGGCGGCTCATGCGGGTCGGCGGGCCAGGCCGAGGGCGCGCCGGGTTCCGGCGGCAGCGGCGCGTTGGGATTGGGCGCCTCCACCAGCCGCGGCGCGCCGGTGGGCGCGGTGGGGTCGGGGACGTCCATCACCCGTGGCCGGAACGCCTCTTCCGCGCCGTCCTTCGGCCGCCGGAACACCAGCACATTGCGCCAGTTCACCGTCGTGCCGGTCAGCCCGCTGCGCTCGTCGCTGGGCAGCAGCTCGGCGCGCAGGTACTCCCAGCCGTCCGCGCCCATGCGGTTGAGCAGCTCCTCCACCGTCAGCGCAAAGCGCGCCTCGGGCGCCTTCACGCCCTTCGCCTTCTGGCCCTTGGAGGGCGCCGGAATGACCTTGTATTCGTATCGGGGCATCGTGTTCCCTTCCTGCCGGGTCGCGGCAATCTAACAGCTTGCGCGGCGGGGGAAAGAGGCGGCGGCGCGCTGCACGCAAATCCGCCGGTGTCGCGGCAGGCGGGGCGGGCGGGTCCGGGCAGGGGGGGGCGCCGCAAAAGAAAACGCCCGGGCGATCGAACCGCCCGGGCGCTTGTTTCGTTTTCATCGGGCCGGGGCTTATTCCCAGCAGCCCACCAGCACCGTCATCGCCAGCGCCTGACGGCTCAGGTCGTCCGGCGGCAGCGGCCCGCCGGCGGCCAGATCCTCGCCGATCTCGATCCCGGCGGCGGTCAGCACCGCGCGGATCGCCCCGGCATCGGCGGCAAAGCTCACGTCCTCGGGCAGGCGCTTGTCGTCCGCCGCGCGCGGCAGCAGCAGCCCGACCACGCCGCCGCCGGCATCCAGAACCGGCCCGCCGGCATCGCCCGGCAGCGGCGTCATCGCCAGCCGCGTCAGCTCCGGCTCGCCGGCCAGCCCCTTGAGGTCTGCCACCGTGCCGAAGGTCAGCGTCGGCGCGCCCAGCACCCCGCCGTAGGAGTAGCCGGAGACCGCAACGTCCGACTGCAGTCGCGGCTCACCCGTGCGCAGCCGCGCCACCGCCATCGGCGCCAGCGGCACCTCCGGGCGCAGCACCGCCAGCCCGCGGCCCGCGTCCAGCGCCGCAACCTGCGCCGGGTAGTCGTGATCCAGCGTGATCCGGGTGCAGCCCTCGACCGCCTCCGCGGTGGTCAGCACCATGCCGGTGCCGTCGATGTAGAAACCCGAGCGCGACCGCTTCGGCTTGCGCACCTCCAGCCCCGAGATCAGGTCGACGTTCTGCGGCGCATCGGCGCCTGCGCCCGGGTCCAGCACGCCGTCGGTGCGCTCGAAACTGGTGCGCATCTCGGCCAGCACCCGGCGGCGGCGCTCCTCGTCGCCCTGCGGCCAGATCAGGGTGAAGCCCTTGATCTCGCCGCCCTTCAGCGACGCCTCGGTATAGGACACGATGCCCTTGCCGCGCCCCTCGATGGTAAAGCTGGTGCCCTCGCGCTGGCGCGGGCCCTCCAGCGGCACGATCTCCAGCGTCTGCATGATGTCGTAAAGGCCGAACAGCGTCGCCTGGGTGCCCGGCTGGCTGATCAGCAGCACCCGGATGCCCGCGTCGCCGGTGGCGTCGTAATGGGCAAAGGGCGACTCGTAGCGCGCGAAGGCGACCTCGCCCATCGGCATCTGCAGCGCGATCCCGGCGCGGTCGTCGCGCAGGTACTGCATGCCGACGCTGATCAGCGGCGCGTTGTATTCATCCATCAGCGCTTGGCGCTGGCGGGTGGTCAGTACACCGGTCGGCTCATAACCGCGCGCCGCCTGCCAGTCCGACATCGAGGCGCGGGTGCCGCGCCCGAAGGCGCCGTCGATCGCGGCGTCATAGAAGCCGGCGGCTTTCAGCGCCACCTGCAGCGCGCGCCGTTCCTCTGCGCTGAGCGCCCGTTCGCTCTGCCGCGCCTGCGCCGGTGTCTCGTCGGCCGGGATCGGCTCGGGCTCCGGGGCCGCCTCGGTCTGCGCCAGCTGCGGTTGCGCCGGGGTGGCGGTGTCGGTCGCCGCGCTGTCGCGCACCGGCCAGAACTGCTGGCCGAAATCCTCCGGCCCTACCACGAAGGAATCCTGCGGGATCTGCCCCTGCAGGCGGTACACCCGCAGCACCCGTTCTGCATCCGGGCGGGTATAGGGACCCAGGGCGATGCCGTACCAGCCGCCGCCCAGGGTAAAGCCGTTCACATCGGCCAGCTGGCCGGAGAACAGGCTGGCGCGTTCGCGCGCGGTGATCAGGCTGGGGTGGGCCTCGATCTGGACCCAGGCGGTCTCCTGCGCCATGGCGGGGCGCAGCAGGCTGACAGTGATAATCAGAAACACGGCGAACAGTTTGTGCATTATCGGTCTCTTGCTGTGGCAAACACGAATATGCCTTGCAGATAATCAGGAAACGCATCCGATGACCATGGTCGAAAACCGTTGGAATTCCCCCTGTTGCGCGTTGACCCTTGCCCGCAGGGGGCATAGGAAAGGCGCGCCTCAAAAGGTTCAGGAAAGAGCGGCCCCCATGACCGAAGCCATGACCGGAAAACCGACGCCCCCGCGCTCCTTTCAGGAGATTATCCTGCGTTTGCAGGGGTATTGGGCATCCAAGGGCTGCGCCGTGCTGCAACCCTACGACATGGAGGTGGGCGCCGGCACCTTCCACCCGGCCACCACGCTGCGCGCGCTGGGCTCGAAATCCTGGGCGGCCGCCTACGTGCAGCCGTCGCGCCGGCCGACCGACGGCCGCTATGGCGAGAACCCGAACCGCCTGCAGCATTATTACCAGTTTCAGGTGCTGATCAAACCCAGCCCGCCGGACCTGCAGGCGCTCTACCTCGGGTCGCTCGAAGCCATCGGCATCGACATGGACCTGCACGACATCCGCTTCGTCGAGGACGACTGGGAAAGCCCGACGCTGGGCGCCTGGGGCCTCGGCTGGGAGGTCTGGTGCGACGGTATGGAAGTCAGCCAGTTCACCTATTTCCAGCAGGTCGGCGGCCACGACTGCAAACCGGTCTCGGGCGAGCTGACATACGGGCTGGAACGGCTGGCCATGTACGTGCTGGGCATCGACCACGTGATGGAGATGCCCTACAACGACCCGCAGACGCCGATCCCGCTGAGCTACGGCGACGTGTTCCGCCAGACCGAGCAGGAATATTCCCGCTTCAACTTCGACGTGGCCGAGACGGAAATGCTCCTGCGTCACTTCGAGGATGCCGAGGCCGAATGCGAGGCGATCCTGGCCCACCCGCACGAGGACCCCAAGACCGGCAAGAAGATCATCATGGCGCACCCGGCCTATGACCAGTGCATCAAGGCCAGCCACCTGTTCAACCTGCTGGACGCGCGCGGCGTGATCTCGGTCACCGAACGCCAGGCCTATATCGGCCGGGTGCGGGCGCTGGCCAAGAAATGCGCCGACGCCTTCGTCCAGACCGAAGCCGGCGGCGCGGCGGCGTGACCGGCCCCGGCGCGGAGCACCTATCATGAACGGCAAGATCCTCGCCTCCCTGATCGTCGTCAGCGCGCTGATTTTCGGCGGGGTGATGTATTACATGCAGGTCTACGGCTACTACTACGAGGTCGAGCCGACCCCGGGCCAGGACGTGCGGCTGGTCGCCCGCAACAGCGAGGTCGCCGAACCGATCGCCTACAGTGATTTCCGGGCGATCGACGCCGACAGCTCGCCGATCCGCTACCGCGCCTGCTTCACCACGCCGCTCAGCGCCGACGAGCTGGCGAAAACCTATGTGGAACTCGACAGCGGCGAGCCGCGCATCGCGCCCGGCTGGTTCGACTGTTTCGATGCCGAGGCCATCGGCGCGGGCATCGAGGCGGGCGGGATCCGTGTTTTCCTGTCGCACAAGAACATCGCCTATGGCGTCGACCGCGTGGTCGCCATCGCCCGGGACGGCCACGGCTGGGCCTGGGAGGAACTGAACGATTGCGGCCACAAGGCCTATGACGGCACGCCGGTGGGCGAGGAATGCCCGCCCCGGCCCGAAACCGGGACAGACAGCGGGGCAGGGGGTTGAGCCTTCCCTTCGCACCCCGCAGCCTGTATCCGCTGAACCAACCCGCGCGCGCACCGTTTTCACCGCGCTGACCGCCCCTCAAGACCGCCCGAGGACATCCGATGCCCGACCTTCTGATCGAACTGTTTTCCGAGGAAATCCCGGCCCGCATGCAGACGCGTGCCGCCGAGGACCTGAAAAAGCGGATGACCGACGGTCTGGTCGAGGCCGGCCTGACCTACGGCCATGCCACCGCCTTCTCGACCCCGCGCCGCCTGGCGCTGGCCGTCGAGGGGCTGCTGGCCGAATCGCCCACCCTGAAGGAAGAGCGCAAAGGCCCCAAGGTCGGTGCGCCGGACAAGGCCATCGAAGGCTTCCTGCGCGGCGCCGGCATCACCCGTGACCAACTCGAAGAGCGCGACACGCCCAAGGGCGCGGTCTATTTCGCCAGCATCGAGAAACCGGGCCGCCCGGCGGCCGAGATCGTGGCCGAGGTGCTGGAAGCCACCATCCGCAACTTCCCCTGGCCGAAATCCATGCGCTGGGGCGCGGGCTCCCTGCGTTGGGTGCGGCCGCTGCATTCGATCCTCTGCATCCTCACCGATGAGGCGGGCGCCCGGGTGGTGCCGCTGGACGTGGACGGCATCCAGGCGGGCGACAGCACCGAGGGCCACCGCTTCATGGCGCCGGGCCGTTTCGCCGTCACCTCCTTCGATGACTACCAGGCCAAGCTGAAACGCGCCCATGTGGTACTCTCGCCCGAGGAGCGGGCCGAGCATATCTGGGCCGACGCCACCAACGGCGCCTTCGCCGCGGGTCTCGAAGTGGTCGAGGACAAGGGCCTGCTCTCCGAGGTCGCGGGCCTCGTCGAATGGCCGGTGGTGCTGATGGGCGAGATCGGTGCCGATTTCCTCGACCTGCCGCCGGAGGTGCTGCAGACCTCGATGAAGGAACACCAGAAGTTCTTCTCGGTACGCGATCCCAAATCCGGCCGCATCGTCAAGTTCGTCACTGTCGCCAACCGCGAGACCGCCGATCACGGCGCCACCATCCTCGCCGGCAACCAGAAGGTGCTGGCGGCGCGGCTGTCGGATGCCAAGTTCTTCTGGGACAACGACCTGCGCGTCGCCAAATCGGACCTCACCGCCTGGACCGACGCGCTGGAGAACGTGACCTTCCACAACCGGCTGGGCAGCCAGGGCGAGCGCATCCGCCGCATCGCGTCGCTGGCCCGCGAGCTGGCCTCCGCCGTGGGCGCCGACAAGGGTGCGGCCAAACAGGCCGCCGAACTGGCCAAGGCGGATCTGTCGTCGGAAATGGTCTATGAATTCCCCGAGCTTCAGGGCGTCATGGGCCGCTACTACATCGCCGCCGCGGGCCACAGCCCGGACATCGCGGCGGTGGCCGAAGAGCATTACTCGCCGCTCGGCCCGTCCGACGATGTGCCCACCGCGCCGCTATCCGTAACCGTGGCGCTGGCCGACAAGCTGGATACGCTCACTGGCTTCTGGGCCATCGACGAGAAACCCACCGGCTCCAAGGACCCCTTTGCGCTGCGCCGTGCCGCGCTGGGCGTGATCCGGCTGATCCTGGCCAATGACCTGCGGCTGCCGCTCGACCGCTACATCGACGCCCAGATCCTGCGCCACAAGATCCACCTGCACCGCGACGCCGACGAGACCCAGCTCGCCGCCCTGCGCGACATCAACGAGGAAATCGCCGAACATGGCGTCTTCGGCTCCGCCTTCCGCGCCGTGCTGGACCGGCTCACCGGCAAATCCGGGGTCGATACCTCCGAAGAGTCGCTGCTGCGCACCATCGGCGATCTGGTGCCCGATCTCTCCACCGACCTGATGGTGTTCCTGCACGACCGGCTCAAGGTCTACCTGCGCGACCAGGGCATCCGCCACGACGTGATCGACGCCTGCATCGCGATGCCGGGGCACGACGATCTGAACCTGCTGGTCAAACGCGCCGTGGCACTCAGCGCGGTGCTGCAGACCGAGGATGGCGAGAACCTGATCCAGGGCTTCAAGCGCGCCAACAACATCCTCACCCAGGCCGAGGAAAAGGACGGGGTGGAGTACTCCTTCGGTGCCGATCCCAAGTTCGCCGAGACCGACAGCGAACGGGCGCTGTTCGCGGCGCTGGAACTGGCCGAAAACCGGATCGCACCGGCGCTGCAGGCCGAGGATTTCCCGGGCGCCATGGCCGCCATGGCGGCGCTGCGCGGCCCGATCGACGCCTTCTTCGAAGAGGTGCAGGTCAATACCGACAACGAGACCCTGCGCCGCAACCGCCTGAACCTGCTGCACCAGATCTGCACCACCTGCGGCCAGGTCGCCGACCTCACCCGTATCGCGGGGTAGGGGCGGGGGCGGCGGCCTCTTCCATTCTCCGAGCCAAAGGCCCCTGCGCGGAATCAAGGCCGCAGGCCGCCGCGCAAGCGCCGGACCGTCCCCGCGGTCTGGCGCTTGGCCGACGTAAGTACGCCGATCAGACTTCGTTCGGATCTGGCTGAGATAAAGTGCGCCGAATAGCCGTTGCTGCGCCACACCACGGTCCGGCGCTCGCACGGCTTGTTCCGTGGGGCCACCGGCCTGTACCGCCCGGGCATACGAGTTGGCCCACGAACACACCGCCGCACGCTCCCCTGCCTCCCGCTTCCTCTTGCGCGCGCCGCGCGCGCGCCTATGCTGCTGGAACACGATAGGTGCCGCAGTGCAGAATGATGCAGAATAACCCCCACACCACCCTGGTGACCCCCACCGCTCCGATCGACGCCACCACCCATGGCGGCCGGGCCAAATGCCTGCAGCGCCTGGTGCGGCTCGACCTGCCGGTGCCGCGCACCGTCTCGCTCTCCTTCGGGGCGGTCAAACGGATCGCCGCCGGCCAGATGCCCGACATCGCCTCGGTCGACGACCAGTTCCCGCCCGACACGCTGCTCTGCGTGCGCCCCTCGTCTGAGGACCCCGACTGGGGCGGTCCGGGCGCGGTGCTCAACATCGGCATGAACGACGCCCAGTACAAACGGCTGTCCGAACGGCTCGGGCCCAAGGCCGCCGCGGCGCTCTATTCCCGCTTCGTGCAGGGCTACGCCACCCATGTCGCCCGGCTCGACCCGGACCTGTTCGACAGCGACCCGGACGAGGGCCACAAGGGCCTGCAACGGATGCTGCGCGCCTACGAGGACGAGGCCGACGAACCTTTCCCGCAATCGCGCACCGAACAGCTCAGCGGCGTGCTGCGTTCCATGGCCCGGGCGTGGGAGGGCACCTCGGCCCGCCTGCTGCGCCAGGCCAAGGGCGCGCCGACCGATGCGGGCCTCGGCCTTGTGGTGCAGGAGATGATCCCGGGGCTGGGCCAGGGTGAATGCGGCTCCGGCGTGCTGCAACTGGTCGATCCGGTCACCGGCCTGCCGCAGCTCACCGGCCGCTACCTCAGCCAGAGCCAGGGACGCGAGGCGCTCGGCGCCGGCGCCGCCGCGCTCTACCTGGAAAAGGATCCGCGCGGTCCCTCGCTGGAGGAACTGGCGCCCGAGGCTTTCGAGGCGCTCAAGGCCGACGCCGCCCTGATGCGCCGCAAGCTGCGCGAAGAGATGCAGGTGGAATTCGTCATCCAGGACGGCGAGGTGCATATCCTCGACGGCGTCCGGGTGCCGCGCAGCCCGCGCGCGGCGGTGCGCATCGCCGTGCGGCTGGCCGAGGACGGCATCATCCCGGCCGAAGAGGCGGTGATGCGGGTCGATGCCCATTCGCTGAACGAACTGCTGCACCGCCAGGTCGCCCCGGATGCCGACCGCGACGTGCTGGCCACCGGCATCGGCGCCAGCCCGGGGGCGGCCACCGGCCGCATCGTGTTCTCCGCCACCGCCGCCCAGGCCAGCGCCGCGCGCGGCGAGCCCTGCATCCTGGTGCGCCGCGAAACCGCGCCGGAGGACGTGCGCGGCATGCATGCCGCCGTGGGCGTGCTGACCGAAAAGGGCGGCATGACCAGCCACGCGGCGGTGATCGGCCGCGGCCTCGGCCTGCCGTGCATCGTCGGCGCCTCCGCGCTCGGCTTCAACACCCGCGACAAGATCCTCAAGGCGCCCGACGGCCGGGTGCTGCGCGAGGGCGATATCGTCACCCTCGACGGCACCTCCGGCCAGGTGCTGGCGGGCGAACCGGCGATGCTGGAGGCGGCGCTCGACGATGCCTTCCAGACGCTGATGGGCTGGGCCGACGCGGCGCGCGACATCGGCATCCGCGCCAATGCCGACACCCCCGCCGATGCCCAGACGGCGCGCAACTTCGATGCCCAGGGCATCGGCCTGTGCCGGACCGAGCACATGTTCTTCGAACCAGGCCGCCTGACCGTGATGCGCGAGATGATCTTTGCCGAGACCAGCTCGGGCCGCGCCGAGGTGCTGTCGCGGCTGCTGCCGATGCAACGCGAGGATTTCATCCAGCTGTTCCGCATCATGGAAGGCCGCCCGGTCTGCATCCGCCTGTTCGACCCGCCGCTGCACGAGTTTCTGCCCACCACCCGCTCCGGCCAGCGCGAACTGGCCGAGGCGCTGGACCTGCCGGTCTCCGACGTCACCCGCCGGATCGAGGCGATGGCGGAATACAACCCCATGCTGGGCCTGCGCGGGGTGCGGCTCGGCGTCACCGTGCCCGAGATCTACGAGATGCAGGCCCGCGCCATCTTCGAGGCGACGCTGGAGGCCAGCCGCTCCGGCGATCCGGTGGTGCCGGAAATCATGATCCCGCTGGTCTCGGCCAAACGCGAGGTGGAACTGATCCGCGGCCGCATCGACGCCGTCGCCGCCGCGGTGCGCTCCGAGCGCGGCCAGGAGTTCGCCTATCGCCTCGGCGTCATGGTCGAGACCCCGCGCGCCGCCCTGCGCGCCGCCGAGATCGCGCCGCATGTGGCCTTCCTCAGCTTCGGCACCAACGACCTGACGCAGATGACTTATGGCCTGTCGCGCGACGACGCCGGCCGCTTCATGTCCGATTACGTGAAAAAGGGCGTCTTCCCCGAGGATCCGTTCCACGTGCTCGATATCGAAGGGGTGGGGGAGCTGTTGCAGCTGGGCGCCGACCGCGGCCGCGCCGCCAACCCCGACATCACCCTGTCGATTTGTGGTGAACACGGCGGTAACCCCGAATCAATCTCCTTCTGCCGCGATGCGGGGTTCGATTACGTGTCCTGCTCGCCGTTCCGGGTGCCGGTGGCGCGCCTTGCCGCCGCCCAGTTCGCCATTGCCGAGGCCACCGGGCAGGAGATCGGTTAACCCGTTGTAAGTTCGGGCAATACCACCGGGCCCCGGACCTCGGCGCGCCCCCGCATTGCGTTCGCAAACTGCCCGGATTCCGGGCATAACTGGACTTTTCGGCCCATCTGGGCTAGGCCGCGGTCTGCGCTCGCCTGGGGAGGTCTGGCGCCGACAATGCGTTGTGGGGTTACCATGAAAAGACTTCTGACCGCGGTCGCCGTGATTTCTGCGGTGCTCTCTCCTCTGGCCGTGCAGGCCGAAACCGGGCTCAAGGGCCTGTTCCAGCGTGAGCAATCGACGCTCAACACCGTGCCGGGCAACCGGCTGAAGGCGCTGCTCACCGTCTCGCGCCCGAACCGCAAGGCCAAGCAGATGCCGTTCTCCTTCTCCAAGGCCTGGCTCGACGCCCAGCCCGAGGCGGAGGGCGGCGACAACTGGAAATGCCTGTCCGAGGCGCTTTACTTCGAGGCCCGCGGCGAAACCGTCAAAGGCCAGTTCGCGGTCGCCGAGGTGATCATGAACCGGGTCAAGAGCGCCCGCTTCCCCGGCAGCCTCTGCGGCGTGATCCGCCAGGGCACCGGCAAACGCTACCAGTGTCAGTTCACCTACACCTGCGACGGCTACGCCGAGGTGATCTCCGAACCCAAGGCGTTCGAGCGGGTCTCCAAGGTCGCCCGCGCGGTGATGGACGGGGTCGCCGGCAACCTGACCGAAGGCGCCACCCATTACCACACCAAGGCGGTGCGGCCGCGCTGGGCCCGGGTCTATCAAAAAACCGCGCAGATCGGCGATCACATCTTCTACCGGCACAACTACCGGACTGCCTCGACCGACTGATCCGGCGACGCTTTCGTTTGCTGGTGCGGCGCGAACGGGCCTGTTAGAAGGGCGCGCGCGGCCTAAACCTCGGGCTGTGAAACATCCCGACCAAAGGCCAAGCTCATGAGCACCGAAACCCGCCTCGCCTTCGCGCATCCCTCCGAACGGGCCGTGGCCACCGCGCCGCGCGGCCCGCTCGACCGCATCTCGGTGCGCGACCATGTGGTCGAGGTCGAGATCGGCGCCTTTCAGGCCGAACGCGGCACCACCCAGAGGGTCCGGTTCAACGTGGTGGTCGAGGTGCAGCCGCTGACCGGCCCGATCGACGACGACGTCGACCGCATCCTGTCCTACGACCGGGTGACCGAGGCGATCGAGCACGAGTTCACCGAAGAGCGTCTGAACCTGCTGGAAACCCTGGCCGAGCGCATCGCCGAACGCATCCTGCAGGAACCGCAGGCGGTCCGCGCCTTCGTCCGTGTCGAAAAGCTCGACCGCGGCCCCGGCGCGCTGGGGGTGGAGATCGTCCGCGCCCGCAACCAGATCGACCACGGGCCGCTGGTCGAGGACGACCGGCCGCACCCCCGGCTGGTCTATCTGTCCAACGCCGCCATCGCCTCCGATCATCTCTCCGGCTGGCTCGACCAGCTCGAACAGGGCGAGCGGCCGCTGGTGCTCTGCGTCGGGGCGCCCGACCTTGCGGCACCGCAGACCGGGCACAAGATGACCCAGCGCCGGATCGATCTGCTGGCCATCGAACAAAACGCCTGGGTGTTGGCCGCTCGCGATCCGCGCTGCGTGGTGGTTGCCACCCGGACCGAACTCGACTGGGCGATGAAACACGGCCAGATCAGCGTCTGGGCGCCGTCCAAGATCGTGCTCGACGCGGTCGACGGCCCCTCGGCCCAGCCCGGCGACGCGGTGGCGCTGGCGGCCTGGTTCGCCGCCACCTTCGCCGCCGAGGAAATGCTGGTGATCGGCGCCGATCTGCCCGCCGGGGCCGGGGTGCCGCTGCGCCGTCTGCCGGTGGAACAGGCGCGCCTATGACCTTCTACTACCGCCCGCTGGTGCAGCACGGGACCAGCCGCCCCGATCACGCCCTGCCGCTGGCCGGCGGGCCGCTGTGGTTCACCCATGTGGAGGCGCTGGCGCGCGGCCGCGCGCCGCAGGTGATCCCGGCCGAAGAGGTGCCCGATCACGACCTCGCCCCGCTGACCGCGCCCCGTGCCCCGGTGGCGGGGATGACGATGGACCGGCCCCGGATTATGGGCATCCTCAACACCACGCCCGACAGCTTCTCCGACGGCGGCAAGCACCACGCCGCCGCGGCCGCGCTGGACGGGGCCCGCGCGATGATCGCCGACGGCGCCGACATCCTCGACATCGGCGGCGAATCCACCCGTCCCGGCTCCGCCGAGGTCCCGGTGGACGAAGAGATCGCCCGCACCGCCCCCGTGATCGCCGCGATCCGCGCCGAAAGCGCCGTGCCGATCTCCATCGACACCCGCAAGGCCGCCGTCGCCCGCGCCGCGCTCGATGCCGGCGCCACCCTCGTCAACGATGTGGCTGGGTTCACCTTCGACCCCGATCTCGCCCCGCTCTGCGCCGCCCGCGCCGTGCCGGTCTGCGTCATGCATTCGCAGGGCGATCCGGAAACGATGCAGCAGGATCCGCGCTATGACGACGTGCTGCTCGACGTGTACGATTTCCTCGCCGGCCAGATCGCGAGGCTGGAGGCGCACGGTATCCCCCGCGCCGAGATCGTCACCGATCCGGGCATCGGCTTCGGCAAGACCGTTGACCACAACCTCACCCTGCTGCGGGGCCTCGCGCTGTTCCACGGGCTCGGCTGCCCGATCCTGCTCGGCGTCTCGCGCAAGGGTTTCATCGGCAAGATCGGGCAGGAACCGCGGGCAGAGGCCCGCGCCCCCGGCTCCATCGCCGTGGGCCTCGCCGGTTTCGCCCAGGGGGTGCAGATCCTGCGCGTCCACGACGTCAGCGAAACCGCCCAGGCCCTGCGCCTCTGGCAGGCGGCCCGGGGCTAGGGGAAAGCCCGCCAGCGCGGTTGTTCCGCAGATGGGTGGGATCTGTACAGAATCGCCGCCAAACTCCCCAGCTTCTCCCGGCCCTTCCCGGTAAACGCCCCGTACGTTCCGTTCACGCTGGAATTTCCCTTTCAGTCCAACGAAAGGCCGGGACTCCGATTGGGGAGTTTCCATCCAATTTTGTACAAATCGAACATTTTTCGCCCGTTTCAGCGCCCGAAGGCGTTAATGGACCCGGTCCCTCACGCGAAAAAGTGACCGGAACCCGCTGATTTTTCGAGGAAACCGGGAAACCATCCACAATCCGCCCACAGGCGGCCGACTCACCGCCCCAGAAACAGCCGCCGCAACGCCCCGTACTGGCTCAATCCCACGCCGCACAGGATCAGCACCAGCGCCGTCAGCAACGACGGCGGCAGCGGCTCGCTCAGGATCAGCGCCCCCAGCAGAACCGACCACACAGGCACCATGTAATTGACAATGCTCAGGAAAACCGGCCCCGCCGTGCGCACTAGCGTGACCCGCAACAGGTTCGCCCCCGCCGTCGGCACCAGCCCGAGGAAGGCCACCAGCCACAGCGTCTGTGCCTCCGGCATCGGCGGCACCCCTTCCACCGTCAGCGCCACGGGCACCACCCCGATCGCGCCGATCAGCAGCAGGATTGCCGACAGACCGATCGGGTCCACCGGCGGCAGCGTCCGCATCTGCACCGAGCTGATCGCATAGCAGGCCGCCGCACCGACACAGGCGATCCGCCCCGGCATCTCCAGAGAAAGCCCAGTAGAATCAAAGGCCTGCCCGCCGATCAGAAGGGCGACGCCGAAAAAACCGATGACAAATCCCAGCGTTCGCCGCAGCGTCATCCGCTCTCCCGGCACGAACACATGCGCCAGCGGCAGCACGATCAAAGCCACGCTTGCCATCGACACCCCGGCAAAGCCGGAGGTCACATATTGCTGCCCCCACGCCAGCAACATGAACGGAACGGTCGAGCTGAGAAAGCCGATGGAAAACAGCGTAACCCATTGAATTCCCGTCGGTGCCGCCGCGAACAGCCGCCCGCCGCGCAGCGCCCAGACCGCACAGGTCAGCGCCGCCCCGAAGCCGATCCGCGAGGCCGCCAGCCAGAACGGCGGCAACCCGGCCAGAGCCATCTCCTGCACCAGGAAGGTGCCGCCCCAGATCAGTCCGAGAATGCTCAGCATGATCCAGCTTTTCGGCGTTATATCAGGAAGTTGGCTCATCGTACTCACCCAATGAAAAGGCCCCGGCGCGAACCGGGGCCTCAAACCATGTCACAACGGCGCGGACCCCGGCCCGCGCCGATATGCCCTTAGTTCTTTTCCTGGTCCACCAGTTTGCCGGCGGAGATCCACGGCATCATGTCACGCAGCTTCTGACCGACCTGCTCAATCTGATGCTCGTCGTTCAGACGGCGGGTGCCTTTGAAGAACGGCTGGCCGACGGCGTTTTCCTGCATGAAGTCGCGCACGAACTTGCCGGTCTGGATGTCGCGCAGAACCGCCTTCATTGCTGCCTTGGTCTCGTCGTAGGGCAGGATGCGCGGACCCGAGACATACTCGCCGTATTCGGCGGTGTTCGAGATCGAGTAGTTCATGTTGGCGATGCCGCCTTCGTAGATCAGGTCGACGATCAGCTTCACTTCGTGCAGACACTCGAAGTACGCCATTTCAGGGGCGTAGCCCGCTTCGACCAGGGTCTCGAAGCCCATGCGGATCAATTCCACCAGACCGCCGCAGAGCACGGCCTGCTCGCCGAACAGGTCGGTTTCGCATTCCTCGCGGAAGTTGGTCTCGATGATGCCCGAACGGCCGCCACCGATGGCCGAGCAATAGCTGAGGCCAAGTTCCAGCGCCTTGCCGGAGGCATCCTGATCCACGGCCACCAGGCAGGGCACGCCGCCGCCTTTGACGTATTCGCCGCGCACGGTGTGGCCCGGGCCCTTCGGCGCCATCATGATCACGTCGACGCCCGGCTTGGGCTCGATCAGGCCGAAGTGCACGTTCAGACCGTGGGCAAAGGCGATCGCGGCGCCTTCTTTCAGGTTGTCGTGGACGTATTTCTTGTAGGTTTCGGCCTGCAGCTCATCGGGCATGGTGAACATGATCAGGTCGCACCAGGCGGCGGCCTCGGCGATGCCCATCACCTGCAGCCCTTCGGCTTCGGCCTTCTTGGCGGAGGCGGAGCCTTCGCGCAGGGCGACGACAAGGTTCTTGGCGCCCGAGTCGCGCAGGTTCAGCGCGTGGGCATGGCCCTGGGAGCCATAGCCCAGGATCGCCACTTTCTTGTCCTTGATCAGGTTGATGTCGCAATCGCGGTCATAGTACACGCGCATGTCAATTCTCCGGTTCTTGTTGTGTCCGGCGCAACATGCCCCCATCAGGGCGCAAGCGCACCAACGGAATTTGATTTTTCTCCGCGTTCTGTTAGAAACCATTTCTCAATTTTGGGAAAGTTCGGAAAATTCATGCTCGACGACACCGACCGGCGCCTGCTGCGCCATCTTCAGGCCGACCCGGGCCAATCGGTGGCGGAGCTGGCCCGCGCCTCCGGCGTGGCGGCGAGCAAGGCCTATAAGCGGCTGGAGCGGCTGGAGGCCGCGGGCGTACTCAAGGGCCTGCGCGCGGTGATCGACTGGCGCGCCCTGGGCTACGCGGTGGAGGTGTCGCTGCGGGTCAGCCTCGACAAGACCGAGCCGCGCGCCTTTGACGAGTTCATGGCCGTCGCGCGGGAGGTGCCGGAGGTCTCCGAGATCCAGACCTTTCTGGGCCGGGTCGACGTGCGGCTGACCGTGCTGGCCCGCAACATGAGCCATTACCAGGAGATCTACCGCAGCCGCATCCTGACCCTGCCGCATATCGTGGACGTGGAGGCGCTGATGCATGTGACCACCATCAAGGACGTGGAGGCGCTGCCGCTGTGATCGATCTGGACGACACCGACCGGGGATTGCTGCGGGCGCTGCAGCAGGACGCGACGCTCACCGCGGCGGAGCTGGGCCGGCAGCTGGGTATCAGCCAGTCGGTCGCCTGGCGCCGGGTGAAACGGCTGACCGAGGCGGGGGTGATCAAGGGGCGGCGGCTGGACCTGGACAAGGAGGCGCTGGGCTTCGGCGTCACCGTCTTTCTGGGCGTCAAGCTCGCGGCCAAGGGCCATGTGAACCTGGAGGCGTTCGAGCGCGCGGTCACCGCCATCCCCGAGGTGCAGACGGTGCAGCATGTGCTGGGCCGTTACGATTACCGGCTGCGGGTGGTGGCGCGCGACCTGTCGGATTTCGAGCGCGTCCTGCGCCGCCGTATCATGACCCTTCCCGGTGCGGGAGAGGTGGAGGCGAACGTGGTGCTGAGCGAGGAACGGCGGCCGGGTCCGCTGGGATAACCGCTTTGCCTTTGCCCCGGGGCGCGCCGCGCGGTATGAGCGTGGGAAAAAGGAGATTGCACATGGCGCTGCTCGATACCGTCGACCCCCAGGGGCTTGAGGAATTCTCGGTCGTTTTCACCGACCGCTCGCTCAACCATATGTCCGCCGCGTTCCAGCAGGTGATGCGCGACATCTCCGACATGCTGCGCGACGTCTATGGCGCGGAAGGTGTCGCGCTGGTGCCCGGTGGCGGCACCTACGCGATGGAGGCGGTGGCGCGCCAGTTCGCCCGCGGCCAGGACGTGCTGGTGGTGCGCAACGGCTGGTTCTCCTACCGCTGGAGCCAGATCATCGAGACCGGCGGGCTGACCCAGGCGCCGACGGTGATGAAGGCGCGGCAGACCGGCAACGCGCAACCCGCCCCGTTTTCGCCCGCGCCGATCGAAGAGGTGGTGGCGGCGATCCGCGATCAGAAGCCCGGCATCGTCTTCGCCCCGCATGTGGAGACGGCGGCTGGGGTGATCCTGCCCGACGACTACGTCACCGCGATGGCCGCGGCGGCGCATGAGGTCGGCGCGTTGATGGTGCTCGACTGTATCGCCTCCGGCTGCGCCTGGGTCGACATGGGCGCGACCGGGGTCGATGTGCTGATCTCCGCCCCGCAGAAAGGCTGGAGCGCATCGCCGTCGGCCGGGCTGGTGATGCTGTCGGAACGCGCCGAGGCGCGGCTGGCAGAGACCGAGAGCGACAGTTTCGCGCTGGACCTGAAGAAATGGCGGCAGATCATGCAGGCCTACGAGAACGGCGGCCATGCCTATCACGCGACCATGCCGACGGACGCGCTGCGCGCCTTCCGCGACACCATGGCGGAGACGCGCGACTACGGCTTCGACAAGCTCTGCGCGGCGCAGTGGGAGCTGGGCAATTCCGTGCGCGCGATGCTGAGGGAGAAGGGCGTCGTTTCGGTCGCCGCCGAGGGGTTCGGCGCGCCGGGTGTGGTGGTGAGCTACACCAGCGATCCCGAGGTGCAGAACGGCAAGAAATTCGCCGCCCTCGGCATGCAGATCGCCGCCGGCGTGCCGCTGCAATGCGACGAACCGGAGGGGTTCATGACCTTCCGACTGGGGCTGTTCGGGCTCGACAAGCTCTATGACGTGCCGGCCACGGTGGCGCGGCTGAAGGCGGTTGTGGATCAGGTGCTGTAACGCGCCTGTCACCCCGCGTCGGGGTCGAACACATGGCCCGCCCGGCGTTTACGCCGGGCGGGTCAACCCGCCCCCACGGGGCGGCGCGATTGCGCCTCCCCTCGGGTTGGCGCAACCCTCATATCTTTAGAACGGATTGCGCGCCTCAGCGCACGCCCAGACCCATCTGCATCAGCGTCTTGCGCACCGGGGCCAGCGAATAGAGCGCGCTGAGCCCTGCCGCGCGGACATCGCGCAGCGGCTGCGCCCCGGCCATGGAGGCGCGGTTCAGCAGGTCGATGCCGGTGACCCGTACCATCACCTCGGAGTGGCGCGCCTTGTGATAGGCCTCCAGCATCTGCGCATCGCCCAGCCCCTCGGGCCGCGCCTCGGCCAGCTCCAAAAGTGCCCGCAGATCGCCCAGCGACATGTTCAGCCCCTGCGCACCGATCGGCGGCACCACATGCGCCGCCTCGGCCATCAGCGCCACCCGTTCGCCCGCCATCCGTTCGGCCCGCTGGCTGATGATCGGCCAGACGGTGCGGCGGGAGGCCAGTTTCAGCGGCCCGAACAGCGAACAGGAGCGCTCGGTCATCGCGGCCTCGAACGCCTCGACCTCCATCTCCATCAGCTCCATCGCGCGCGGGCCGCGCTCCATCCACACCACGGCGGAGGAGGGGCGGCCCTGATAATCGGGCAGCGGCACCAGCGTGAACGGCCCGCCGGAGCGGTGCACCTCGGTCGAGACATTCTCGTGCGGGATCGGGTGAGTGGTGGCAAAGGCCAGCGCCTTCTGCCCATAGCGCATGGTGTGGACGGGGATGCCCGCGGCCTCGCGCATGGGCGAGTTGCGGCCGTCGCAGGCCAGCACCAGGCGGGTGGTCACGCGGCTGCCGTCGGAAAGGCCGACGCGCGCCTCGGCGGTGCGGGTGAACAGGGTGGTGGTGGCGGTTCCGGGGCGGAAATCTACGTTGGGCAGTTCCGCCAGATGCGCCACCAGCTCGCGCCGCAGCAGCCAGTTGGGCAGGTTCCAGCCGAACGGCTGTTCGGAGATGTCGGCGGCGTTGAATTCGCGCACCACGCGCGGCTCGGGCACCTCGCCGCCGGCGTCCACGATGCGCATGATCTGCAGCGCGGCGGCCTCGCTCTCCAGCCGCGCCCAGAGCCCGCAACGCTGCATCAGCGCCTGGCCGGGTTGCAGGATCGCGGTGGTGCGCAGGTCCGATCCTTCGGCGTCGCGCTCGGTAATGGGCGGGGCGGGGTCGACGCAGATCACGTCGAACCCGGCATGGCCAAAGGCCGCCGCCGCGGTCAGCCCGGCGATGCCGCCGCCGGAAATCAGGATATCGCAGGTTTGGCTCATGGGTTTGCCTCCGGCCTTTGCCTGCATACCTAGACCGGTCGCGCGGCAGAGGCCAGATGACATCCTGACCCGGGTGGGTCCTGGCGGAGGAGGGTTAGCCCCTGGAGATGATGATGAGCCCGGTCCAGATCACCGGCACCAGGCACAGCGCGGGAATATAGAGGCCGGGCACGCCGAACAGCACCACCGAGGTGGCCCAGAGCGCGACGAAGATGGCGACGGCGATCAGCAGCAGGATGGCGATCTTGTTGCTGGGCTGGTTGGAGCCGTGGTGATCGGGCGCAGAGGACATATTCAACCTTTCGATTATGAGTGGTGGAGCCGCCTAGGTATGGAATACTGCCGCAAATTGAACGCGCGAATTGTCGCAACGCGGCAAAACGGCGGTCACGGGCCGAAACTCAGACCAATTGGGACAGAAAGGCTGTCAGATCGTCGGTGTGGTGGTGGATGTGATCCGCCTGATGCGGGTCGGGAGCCACATGCACGGTGCGCATGCCCATCTCATGCGGTGCGGCCAGGTTGCGCGGATCGTCCTCGAACATCGCAGCGCGGGCGGGCTCTACCCCGTCGCGGGCGAAGATGGCCTCGAAGGCCGCGCGCTCGGGCTTGGGGCGGAAATCGGCATGCTCGACGCCGTAGATCGCGTCGAACAGGCCGGACAGGCCGCGCGCCTCCAGCACCCGTTCCGCGTAAGGTGCCGAACCATTGGTATAGACGATGCGCCGGCCCGGCAGGTCGGCGATATGGGCGGCAAGCTCGGCGTCGCGCTCCAGATGGTCGAGCGAGATGTCGTGCACCTCCACCAGGTAGCGCGCCGGATCGACGCCATGCACCCGCATAAGTCCGGCCAGCGTGGTGCCATATTGCGCCCAATACTCCTTGCGCAGCCGGTCGGCCTCCGGCTTGGTCACGTCCAGCGCCTCCATCACGAAGCGGGTCATGCGCACCTCGATCTGATCGAACAGCCGCGCCCGCGGCGGATAAAGCGTGTTATCCAGGTCGAAGACCCAGTGCGAGACGTGGCTGAATGCGCGTTTGACCATGGCTCCGATGTAATGGTGCATTCCGCATGTGACAATGGGTTCCTTGATCGCGGGGGGGCGGTGGCGCTATGCATCACCGACCCGAAGGAGAACGACCGCCGCATGAACCAGAGCAAGCAACCGCACAAAGACGCCTATTCCCTGATCCTGGAGGCGATAGATGTCGGCGTCTACAAGCCGGGCGACCGGCTGGTGGAAAGCGATCTGGCAGAGCGTTTCGGCATGTCGCGCACACCGATCCGCGAGGCGCTGCAGCGGCTGGAGACGCAATCGCTGCTGGAGCGCGACGGGCGGTCGCTGATCGTGGCCTCGCTCGATCACAACCAGATGTCCGAGCTCTATGTGGTCCGGCGCGAGCTAGAGGGGCTGGCGGCCCGTCTTGCCGCGCGCCATGCCACCAAGGAGGAGGTCCGCGTGCTGCGCGAGATGGTCGCGGACGACGACATGCTGGTGAACGATCCGGTGGCGCTGAGCCGGGCGAACCGGCGGTTCCACAAGCAGATCCACCTGGCCTCGCACAACCGCTATCTGGTGCAGCAGCTCGACCTGGTGCACCGGACCATGGCTCTGATGGCGACCACCTCGCTGGCCGCCGAGGGGCGCGGCGAGATCGCCCAGAACGAACACGCCGGCATCGTCGCCGCCATCGAGGCGCGCGACGAGGAGGCGGCGGAAAAGGCGCTGAAGGAACATATCTCCATCGCCTTCATGACCCGCCTGAAACAGGATGCCGACGAGCGCGAGAAGAGCCGGTGAGCCGGGCGCAGGCTGCCGGGCAGTCGGGCTGGGCCAGGCCGTGCCGGGTCTTGTCCCAGTAAAAGGGTTTCAGGAACAGCTCGTACATCGCCTTGTAGACGGCGACGATGCCCAGCAGGTAATAGGCCGGCATCGTCGGCACCCAGCCCAGCAGGAACCGCCGCTCGGGCCGGGCCACGGCCAGCAAACCGATCGCCATCGACAACAGCTCGGATGAGACCGAGAGCGTGATCCCGGCCTCCAGCACCGAATGCGGCACCAACGGCCCGATCGGATGTGGCAGCCCCAGCGCCAGCACCCAGAACGACCAGATCAGCGGCGCCAGCAGGAACTGCCCCAGGGTGCCGAGGAAAAACGCCTGCACCCCGAGGAACCGGCGCGGGCCCAACTCGCCCCACAGCCGGGCCGGCCGCCGCATATGCACGAGGTAGGTCACCATGAACCCCTTGAGCCAGCGCGACCGCTGCCGCACCCAGGGCCAGGGCCGGCAGGTGGCCTCTTCGTAGGTGACGGTGTCGATCATCTCGGTGCGGTAGCCGGCGCGGTAGAGCCGGACGCCCAGATCGGCGTCCTCGGTCACGTTGTGGGCGTCCCAGCCCCCCAGCGCCTCCAGCGCCGCGCGGCGAAAGAAATGGGTGGTTCCGCCCAGCGGCACCACCAGCCCCATCCGCGCCAGGCCGGGCAGGATCACCCGGAACCAGCTGGCGTATTCGATGGTGAAGCAGCGGGCGCGCCAGTTGGTGCGGGGATTGTAGAAATCGAGGATGCCCTGGAGGCAGGCAACCTCCGGCGTCGCCTGGGCAAAGCGGGCGACGACGCGGTCGATCTGGTCGGGGGCGGGGGCGTCCTCGGCATCCCAGACGCCGATCAGTTCGCCGCGGCAGAAATCGAGGGCATAGTTCATCGCCCGCGGCTTGGTGGTGAGCCCGCGGTGGGCCGGCACTTCGACGATGCGGATCCAGTCCGGCAGCGCGGCGCGCGAGAGCGCGCGGCGGGTGGTTGCGTCATGCTCCTCCAGCACCAGCAGCACCTCCAGCAACGCCTTGGGGTAACTGAGCCGCGACAGCCGCCGGATCAACGCGCCGGCGATCTCCTTTTCCCGGTAGAGCGGCACCAGCACCGAGACCCGCGGCAGGCGGTGCGGCGGCGGGGTGTCGGCGGCGGGCAGCGGCGGGTGCGGGGCGGCGGACAGGTCGCGGTCGGACAGATGCGCCAATGCGCCGGTCAGCCGGATCGCCATGAACAGCATCAGGGTGATCATCGCGGTGGCGCTGGCCAGCGACAGGCTGGCCATCGGCGCCCAGGTCAGCAAGCCGACGCTGCCGCCCAGGGTCAGCGCGGCACCGAGCCGGTTGGTGGGCCTCCAGCCCCGGCAGCTCAGCCGCGCGGGCAGGCGGGTGCTGGCGCCCTCTGCCAGCTCGGTCGGGCAGGCGCGGGCGATGGCCGTTTGTAGCCGTTCCGCATCGGCCAGCACCGGCTGCACCGGGCCGAACACCGCGCCCAGAACGCGGCGCATCCGGCCGAAGCGGTGGGGTTCGGCGGTGGCAATTTCCACCCGGCCGCCGGCGCGGCGGATCGGGAACAGCCCGTGGGTAGCCCAGAACCGCGCCGGCAGGCGGCAAGTCAGGTCGGGCGCGGGCGGATGGCCCAGCGGATCGGCGATCTTCAGCCCGAGCTGGCGGGCCAGCGCCTGGCGCACGGCGCCGGGGCTGGCCCAGCCCTCGGCGACGAGAATTTCACCGATCCGCGCATTGTGCCGCAGCTGAAGATGCAGGGCGGTGACCAGCTGTCCGGCCGTGATCGCCCCGTTTTCTATCAGAAGCTGGCCGAGCGGAACGGCGGCCGGAGCCGCGCGAAACGGCGACAGCGCCCGCCGGTGACGCAATTCATGCATGTCCACACCCAGGACGAAACCCGTAATGGTTGTAGACTCTGCAATCTCAGCGTTAACAATGGCTTAACGGCGGGCCGGGGGCTTTTCAGGGGCATGCGCACCCGTGCCCGGCGTCCGCCGGGCCGGGTGGCCCCGGGATGTGCTGTGCCGCCGGGGGCAGGGATCAGGCGGTTTGCTTGCGCGCCGCCATCGCCTCGGCGAAGCGTTCGAACAGATAGAAGCTGTCCTGCGGGCCGGGGCTGGCCTCGGGGTGGTGCTGCACCGACCAGACCGGGCGGTCGGCCATGCGGATGCCGCAGTTGGAGCCGTCGAACAGCGAGCGGTGGGTCTCCATCACGCCTTCGGGCAGGGTCTGGGCATCGACGGCGAAGCCGTGGTTCATCGAGGTGATCTCGACCTTGCCGGTTTCCAGGTCCTTGACCGGGTGGTTGGCGCCGTGGTGGCCGTGGTTCATCTTGACCGTCTTGGCCCCCAGCGCCAGCGCCAGCATCTGGTGGCCGAGGCAGATGCCAAAGACCGGCAGATCGGTGGTGTCGAGTACCTGCTTGATCATCGGCACCGCATAGGCGCCGGTGGCGGCGGGGTCGCCCGGGCCGTTGGACAGGAACAGCCCGTCGGGCTCATGCGCCAGCACCTCTTCGGCGGTGGCGGTGGCGGGCAGCACGGTGACGTCGCAGCCGGTGCTGGCGAGGCAACGCAGGATGTTCCGCTTGGCGCCGTAGTCGACCGCGACAACCTTGAACTCCGGCGCCTCCTGGCGGCTGTAGCCATCGGGCCAGGCCCACCGCATCTCGTCCCAGCGGTAGGACTGGCTGCAGGTGACTTTCTTTGCCAGATCAAGGCCTTCCAGCCCGCAGAACCCGCGGGCGGCGGCGACCAGCGCCTCGATGTCGAAGTTGCCTTCGGGATCATGGGCCAGCGCCACATGCGGCGCGCCCTGCTGCCGGATCGCCCGGGTCAGCCGCCGGGTGTCGACGCCGCCGATGGCGATGCGGCCGCGCCGCTCGAGCCAGGCGGTGAGGGTTTCGGCGCTGCGCCAGTTGGAGGGTTCGGTGGGGTCCCATTTCACCACCATGCCGTCAGCCACAGGTTCGCCGGTCTCGTCGTCGTCGGGGTTGACGCCGACGTTGCCGATATGGGGGAAGGTGAAGGTGACGATCTGGCCGGCGTAGGAGGGGTCGGTCATGATCTCCTGATAGCCGGTCATCGCGGTGTTGAAGCAGAGCTCGGCCACGGTCTGGCCGGTGGCGCCGAAGCCGGTGCCATAGAACACGGTCCCGTCGGCCAGCGCGAGGCAGGCGGTGGGCTTGGTCGGGGCAGTCAGGGACATGGCGCGACTCTCCTTACGGTGCATGCGGTCAAATTGGTGGATAGGTAAGGGGCGCGCGGGTCGGGGTCAAGTCCGCCTGAATTTTGGGACATTGAGTGTTTTCAATATCTTAGCTGAAATGCGCCGGGTTGTCCCGGGCTTTTCCGTTCTATATCCTCGGGAGTTCGATTCCATGGGGATGGACTGATAGGATGGATATGCGCAACCGGGTCAACACGGCCTTGAAACAGGCTATGAAGGAAAAGGCGGCCGCGCGGCTGTCGACGCTGCGCCTGATTAATGCGGCGATCAAGGACAGGGATATCGCGGTGCGCGGCGACGGCGAAGAGAGCGGCGTCGGCGATGCGGAAGTACTGGAAATCCTTGGCAAAATGACCAAGCAGCGCAAGGAGAGCGCGCGCGCCTACGAAGAGGGCGGGCGGCTGGATCTGGCCGAGCGCGAGCGCGAGGAAATCGCGGTGATCGAGGAGTTCCTGCCGCGCCAGCTGGGCGAGGACGAGGTCGAGAACGCCGTGCGCGAGGCGGTGTCGGAGACCGGGGCCAGCTCGATCCGCGACATGGGCAAGGTGATGGCGGCGCTGAAGGCGCGCTACACCGGCCGGATGGATTTCGGCAAGGTCGGCCCGAAGGTCAAGGAACAGCTCTGCTCGGGCGGCGACTGCTGAGGCCCGGCCGGGCCGTTTACACCCGTTAACACCCATCCCGGCGGGGCTTTGATGCCCGGCGCCGGGCACGGCGGCGCCCCGAAACGGGGAGTTTCGCGGCGGTTTTGTACATTCCGCGCCGCGGCCGAGGCCGGCCGGGGTGGCGGTTTGGGGAGTTTGCCCCGCGTTTCGTACATTTCATGCAGGATAGTGCCGTTTGCCGCGCGCGTTGCGGCAACACAGGTTAACGGCGGGGGCTTCAGCCGTCAGAGGCGGTTTCCCCCGGCTTCAGCAGCCGCAGGTCGCGCGGGCTGAGCGGCGCGCCGGTTTCGCCGTCGCAGAGTACCGGGGAGACCGGCTGGCCGGTCTGCCGGGAGACCAGGCGATAGGGCGCCGCGTCGGGCGAGGGCAGGGCGCCGTTGGCCCAGGTGATCAGCGTCACCATCACCGGGAACAGATCCTTGCCGGTGTCGGTCAGCCGGTATTCGAATCGCGGCGGCCGCTCCTGATACTGTGCGCGGCGCAGCAGCCCCTTGGCCTCCAGCGTCTTCAGCCGGTCGGCGAGCAGGTGGCGGGCGATCCCCAGGCTGGCCTGGAAATCGTCGAACCGGCGCACCCCCAGAAAACAGTCGCGCAGGATCAGCAGGGTCCAGCGTTCGCCAATGACCGAGAGGCCACGGGCGACCGGGCAGGATTCGTTTTCCAGTTCTGTCCAACGCATGGGACGCCTTTAGCACGGCTTGACGAGTTCTGAAAAGGAACTTATCTTACTGTCAGTTCCGAAATGGAACTTAGTGATTGGTTGCGGACCTGTGAGGGACCGGCGCGCATCCCCTTGCCGCGCGACCGGGGCAGAGAAGGAAGGGCTTTTGTCATGACGGAAACTGCAACGCGGCCGATCCGGACACGCGGTCGGGGAAAGCGGGCCGGCAAACCCTCACCTCCCTTGCTCGGACTGGCGCGGGGCGTGGCGCGGGCGTTGTCCGTCGCCGCCCCCACCCCGGCCGCGATCTGGCTGGAGCGGGTGTTCCTGACGCCAAAGCGGTACGCGATGCCGGAGCGGGAAAAGGCCTGGATGGAAGGGGCGGAGGTCTGGCGCATCGGGTTCGACGCGGAGCGGAGCATGCCGCTTTACGCCTGGGGCGCGGGGCCGGTGGTGCTTCTGGCGCACGGGTTTTCCGGGCGCGGCAGCCAGATGGGCGCCTATATCGCGCCGCTGGTGGCGCAGGGCTATCGCGTGGTGACCTTCGACGCGCCGGCGCATGGAGCGGCGGACGGCAAACGCAGCGGCCTGCCAGAGGCGGTGGCGGCGCTGGTCAAGGTGGCGGCGCATCTGGGGCCGCTGGCCGCGGTGGTGGCGCATTCCAACGGGGCGGCGGCCTGCACCGTGGCGCTGTCGCGGGGGATGGAATGCGCACGGGTGGTCTATGTTTCACCGCCCGAGGATCTGGGCGATTTCCTGCGCCGGGCGGCCGCTTTTCTGGGGATGACGGAGACGGTGGCGGCGAAGGCGCAGGCGCGGATAGAGGCGCGCTATGGCATGGGGTTCGAGGCGCTCAAGGGCGCGCCGCTGGCGGAAAAGCAGCATATCCCGGCGCTGATCGTGCATGACCGGGAGGATGAGCTGATCCGGTTCGGCGACGGCGAGCGGATCGCCCGGGCCTGGCCCGGGGCGCAGCTGATCGAGACCCGCGGGCTGGGCCACAGCCGGATTCTGCGCGATGAGGCTGTGGTCGAGGCGGCGGTGCGGTTTATCGGCCCAGGCCGTGAGCCGGGTCAGCGGCGCAGGGCGGTGATCAGCTCGTCATAGAGCGCTCTGCGCTCGTCCTCGGACAGGAAGGCGCCGATCTCCACCTCCCGCCCGCCGCCGCGCAGGGTGACGTAATAGGGCACCGGGCCGCCGCGGGTGTGCATCTCGGGGCTGGCCCAGTAGCGGTTGCAGTCCCATTCCTGGATCTGGCCGTCGGGGTTGTGGCGGGTCAGGTGCGCGCGTTCGGGCGTGAGCGTGAGCACTTCGAGAATGCGGCGGTGGTGGCGGCTGCGGCTGAGGGCGAACCAGACGCCGCCCACCGCCAGCAGGATGAAGGGCAGGATGCCCCAGAGCAGCACCGAACCCAGCAGCGCCAGGAGCGGCACCATCAGCAGGGTGAAGGTGGCGAGGACAAAGATCGCCAGCCCCCGGGGCGGCAGCGAATTGTGCGGCCAGAGGTGGAGTTCGCGGGTGTCAGGCGCGGGGGCGGGATCGGTCCAGTGATACGGCATGGGTTTCGTATTCCGGATTAAGCATGGCCGCGGGGTTTGTCGAGACGGGTGGGGGATTTCGGCCGGTGCAGGGCCTAGGCCGGGGCGGCGGTGTCGAAGGGATGGGCAGGGGGGCGGGAGGCGGATTGAAGCCCGGCCAGAGGTGGGACCTCGAAGCAAAGAGCCTGGCGCGGAATCAAGCCCGCAGGGCGCCGCGCAAGCGCCGGACCGGCGCCGCGGTCAGGCGCTTGGTCAACGTGCGCGTGCCCTTCATAGAAAGTCCGGATTTGGCGGGGATAAAGCGCGCCGATCAGAGGGAGCAGCGCCAGCCCCCGGTCCGGCGCTTGCGCGGCTTGCACTGCGGGGCGGGTGGCAGGCATGAAAAAGCCGCGGCCGGGAGGCCGCGGCGGGTGTCGCCGTGACAGGCCGGTCAGAACAGGACGTCGTCGGCGGTCAGTTCGAAGTTGTCGACGTTCAGCGTCACGTCGATGCTGCCGCCCTGATCGCCGTATTCGACCGGGAAGCTGTGGCTGCCGGTCTCGGTGATGGTCAGATCGTCGTATTCCAGCCCGGTGGCGGACAGGTCGATCACGTCGCGGCGGCCGAGGCTGACGATGGTGTCGTCGCCGTCGCCGGCTTCGATCGTGTCCTGGCCGTTGAGGCCGTGGAAGCGGCCGTCGGGTGCAGGGGTGCGATAAACGGCGCAGGTCACCGGAATATGACAGGGGGGCGGGTGTCAGCGGCCGGGCGTGGTCTGGCTTGCCGTCCTTCTCTGGCCGTTCCGGTGCGCCCGAAACACGCGCTGATCGAACGGAGCGAAACCGTCCGATTGGTTTTGAGGTCAGATCGGCCTAGGCTCGAAGCCGACGGAGTGCGAGGACAGGCAGGCCAGCGAAGGGGACCGGAGAAATGGCGGAACAGACAGTTTCCTCCAGCCATTGGATCAGATTGGCGGCGGTGTACCTCGTTATCCCGTTGATCCTGCTGGTCTGTGGTGGCGACCCGGGGTGGTGGCAGGGGTGGCTCTATGCGGTTCTGATCGTTGCGGCAGGTCCAGGGGGGCGCCTGTGGGCGGAGCGGCGTCATCCCGGATTGACGGCCGAACGACAGAATATGGAGACTATCCGAAAGGCGAAAGCCTGGGACAAAGTGCTCGCCCCGCTGATGGCGGTGAGCGTCGTGTATCCCATGGTTATCGTGGCGGGGCTGGACCACCGCTATGACTTGTCGCCTGAATTTCCGCTGTGGCTGACGGCCATCGGTTTCCTCCTGATCCTGTTCGGATACGCGTTCGCCGCATGGGCGGTGGCCGAGAACCGGTTTTTCTACAGCGTGGTGATCGTCAGGACGGATCGGGGGCATGTGGTCTGTGACAGTGGTCCGTACCGGTATGTGCGGCATCCGGGATATGCCGGAAATCTCTTCGCACTGTTGGGGATCGTTCTTGCCCTGGGATCGGTATGGGCCCTGATTCCCGCGGTGGCGGCAACCGTCATCTCGGTCCTGCGGACGGTGCTTGAAGACCGGACGCTGCAGGACGAGTTGCCGGGGTATCCGGAGTACGCGCGCCGCGTCCGCTACCGGCTGGTGCCCGGGATATTCTGAGCGCGGTGTCAGACGGAGGCGAGCGGGTTTCGCAAGCCGGCGGGTGATGGCCGGTGTCATCGCCTTTGACCGGCAAATAGGCTTTTGAGCATACCCCCGCCTGTCCGCCCCGGCATGGCCTCCTGCGCGAGCGCGATCTGTGTTAGGCTTGCGATGAGGATGATCCAGCAGGAGAATATCGCTTTGCCGTTGAGTGTCCCCCGTCTCGCCCTTGCCGTCAGTCTCATGGTCGCACTGCACGGGGGTGCACCCGCCCGGGCGACCACGGAAGCCTCCGACATCCCGGGCTGGCTGCAAAAGCATGTGGGCAAGAGCGAGGGCAAGATCGCCCCGGTGGTGCTGCAGCGGGCGCGGGCGCTCTATCAGCGGAAACGGGGCGAAGGCGCGGTCACCAACCCCTGTTACCTGGCCATGGATGCGACCCGCCCGAGCACGTCGCGCGGCGGCACGCCGGGCAGCCGGTTCTACGTCATCTGCGAAGAGCGCAAATCGTTCCGCGCGATGTCGTCGGGCTACGGCAACGGGCGGAAGCTGCGGCGCGCCGATTTCTCCAACGGGCGGCAATGCGCCAAGAACTTCAGCAACGCGGAAGGCTCGAAGCTGACCATGGGCGGGGCCTATGTGACCGCCGAGACGCGGACCTCTTTCAAGGGCTATTTCCGCCAGTCCGGCAAGCGGGAGCCGTTCCACCGGACCTTCCTGCTGTTCGACGGGGAGGGGGAGACGGAAAATGCCCGGGAGCGGGCGATCGGCGGGCATCCGGCGGTGTTTCTGAAGTGGCAGTGCCGGTTCAAGAACCCCGACAGCCCCTATGCCGACGACGAGGGGTATGTCCCCTACGGGCGGCTGGTGAACTACACCGCCGGGCGCAGCAACGGCTGCACGACTTGGTCGGAGGCGGCGTCCGAGGAGATCCTCGCGCTGGTGGAGGGCAATCCCACGACGCTCTACATCTATCCCGAGGGCCGTGACATCGACGCCGTGGAAAAGGCGGTGAAGCGGGGCAAATCGCTGGCGCGCGCCGGGCTTTACTGGAACGCGGCCTGTCTGAAGGCGATCGGCGCGCCCAGGTTCTGGCCGAAACGCACCCTGCAGCCGATCATCAACGAATGGCGGCAGTCGCTGCCGAAACGGCCGCCGCTGGAGCTGCCGATCTGCAAGTGAGGGGCGGGCGCGGCGCCAAACCTGACAGCGCAACAGAGGGTAGCGCCCGACCGCGGGTGGGCGCTTTTGCGCTGTGAAAGCGTCCCTTTATGGTCGCCAGAACGTCGCGCGTGGGTTCTGAGCGTGACGGTCAGAGGAGCGCCCGCCCATGGGGGCGGTCGGGCGCTGCCCGGGGGCGCTTCGCGCCTTGTTCCGGGCTGTCGCGAAGATCAGGACTGACCGCTGTCGCCGGTCCGGAGGCTGTGATGAACGAGGTCTCTTGCTGCGTCCCCGGCGGCCTCCGCGTAGCCGGGATCGCGATGTGTCAGCATGGCTGCAAAGGCCCCGTCCATCAGCACGGCGACCTGCCGGGCGAGGGCCTCGGAGGCGCCGATGCCGGCGGCGGAAAACCGGCCCGCCAGCCAGCCTTCGAACTTTTTCTTGTGAGCGGCGCCGACGGTCACCGCGCGGATCATCTCTGCCGTGACGCGCGGTCTGAACGCCTGGATCACAGAGGGGCTCGCAATCGAACGGGAGCAGCTCGGGCGGATGGTGGCCACCCGCGATATCGGCGAGGGGCTGTCGGCATGGATCGACCGGCGGACCCCCGTCTATACCGGCACGTGACAGGCGCGGGGCAGAGAAAGTGCGGTTTCCCGGTCCGGGACGCCCGGGTGCCCTGAGCGGCGTCATGCGGATTGGTCCTGCGCGGGCCTCCCACAGGGGCCCGCCTTCTATCATCGCAGGACATATCTGATAAGCTGCGGACGCAGGGAGGTGTCACCGCATGATCACGGTCTCGGTCAATGGACGGCAAGCCGAAGTCGAGGAGGGGGCCAGCCTGCTCGATGCGGCCAAGGCAGCCGGCGTCCATGTTCCCACGCTCTGCCACTATCCGGGCCTGCCGGCCCGTGCGGTGTGCCGCATGTGCCTTGTGGAGGTCGAGGGGGATCGGAACCCGCAACCGGCCTGTCGGACCTTGGCGAAAAACGGCGATGTCGTGGAAACCGATACCGAATCCCTGCAGGCGTTCCGGCGCGCGAATGCAGAATGGCTGCTTGCCCGCCATCCGAACGCCTGCATGCGCTGCGAGGTGAACGGGGCCTGCCAGCTGCAAACGCTCGTCAGCGAAAACCAGTGGGAGGACCGTTGGCCCAAGGTCCCTGCCGGTCCGGAAGACCCGGCTGAAGACCTCTCGACCGACCACACCTCGCCCAGTATCTGGCGGGATCTGTCGAAATGTATCGAGTGTGGCCTGTGTGCGGAGGTTTGTGGAGAGGCCGTCCAGCATCAGAACATCATCGGCTTTGCCGAGCGTGGCTTCGACCGCCGGCCTGTCACCGTTTTCGACCAGCCCCTGGGGGAGACCGATTGCATTTCCTGCGGTCAATGCACGCTTGTCTGTCCGGTCGGCGCGCTGATCGAGGCCCCGCACTGGCATGAGGTGCTTCACACGCTCGACTCCCGCCGGCGGGTTTCCATCGTTCAGGTCGCGCCCGCGACCCGTGTGGCCATCAGCGAAGAGTTCGGCCTGAAACCCGGAACCGTCAGTACGGGCCGGTTGATCAATGCGTTACGGCAGCTTGGGTTCGATTATGTGTTCGACACCAATTTCGCCGCCGATCTCACGATCATGGAGGAAGGCACCGAACTGCTGGCGCGTGTTGAGGCGGGGACAAGGCTGCCGCTGTTCACATCCTGCTGTCCGGGGTGGGTGAACTGGCTCGAGCTGAACCGCCCCGATCTGTTGCCGAATCTGAGCACGACGAAATCACCGCAGCAAATGCACGGCGCAATCGCCAAGCGGAGCGGATTTGTGCGGTCTCTGGGGCCGGACTTTGCCGAGGGGAAAACCGAGCCTTACGTCGTCAGCGTGATGCCCTGCACCGCCAAGAAGGACGAGGCGATGCGGCCGGGCATGTCCGGCGATGTGGATCGTGCGCTCACCACACGGGAGCTGGCCAGAATGATCCGGTCGCGGGGGATCGCGTTCGGGGCGCTGTCCGAGGATGGCCAGTTTGACAGCCCGCTCGGAGAGAGCACGGGCGCGGCCCAGATCTTTGGCGCGTCCGGCGGTGTCATGGAGGCTATGGTCCGCACCGCCGCGCACCTCAAAGGTGCGGACGATGCCCTTCCACTGGAATGGGAGGTGCTGCGCGGCGTCCGCGAGGGTGTGAAGACGGCCACCATCCCGGGCATCGGGACCGTGGCGGTGTGCAACGGCATTGCTGCGGCCCAGCGCATGCTGGAGGACGAGGCGTGGCGAGATGATTTCGTCGCCATAGAGGTCATGGCCTGCGTCGGCGGCTGTCTGGGGGGCGGCGGCGAGCCGAAGTCGATGGACCCGCAGATCCTGCAGAAACGCGCCAAGGCCATTTACGGCATCGACGCGCAAGCGCCGCGCCGCCGCTCGTATGAGAATGTGGAGGTTCAGGCACTATACGCTTCGGAGCTGGGCGCGCCGAACTCTCCCGCCGCACATGAATTGCTTCACACCCAGCACGCGGCCAGATGCTCCGAGCGGTCGCTGCTGATGCGATTTCTTGACTGCGTGGACCGGCGCGACGGCGCCGCCGCCGCGCGCCTGTTTCATCCGGACGGTGTCTGGTCGACGGCCTCGGCCTACGGCGACATCGAAGGCGCTGATGCGATCGGGGCATTGATCACCTCCGGATTGCCGCCGCGGATGTATGGCCCGAAATATGTCCGGCACAGGATGGAGGCGGGCGCGTCGCTCGACGATCTCACGGTCCTGGCGCCTGACGGCAGTCGCTGTCGCTTTCAGATGGAGCTCTGCGCAAGGGATGGCGACCGAGGATCGGGGAGGGTGATCAAGCGCCTCGTTCGCAGCGTCCTTTGACGCGTCCGGACATTGGGTCCGAAAGAAAAAGGCCCCGGCGCGATGCCGGGGCCTTTGCTGTTTCAGGATGCAGGCCTGCGCTTAGTGCGCGTGGCCCTTGTCCCAGTCCTCACGCTTCGGCAGCTGCTCGAAGGTGTGCTCCGGCGGCGGCGAGGGCAGGGTCCATTCCAGCGTATCCGCGTATTCGTTCCAGTAGTTCTTTTCGGTCACGCGGCGGCCGGCGACCAGCGCGTAGATGATGATGCCGAAGAACAGCAGGAACGAGGCGAAGGAGATGAGCGCGCCGGTCGACGAGATCTTGTTCCAGTAGGCGAAGGCCTCCGGATAGTCGATGTAGCGGCGCGGCATGCCCTGACGGCCCAGGAAGTGCTGCGGGAAGAAGGTCAGGTTGACGCCGATGAAGAACAGCCAGAAGTGCAGTTTGGCCAGCGGCTCGGAGTACTGACGCCCGGTCATCTTGCCGAAGTAGAAGTAGATCCCGGCGAAGATGGTGAAGGCCGCACCCATCGACATGGTGTAGTGGAAGTGGGCCACCACATAGTAGGTGTCGTGATAGGCCCGGTCGACGCCGGCCTGGCTCAGAACGATGCCGGTCACACCGCCGATGGTGAACAGGATCAGGAAGCCGAAGGCGAACAGCATCGGTGCCTTGAACTCCACCGAGCCGCCCCACATGGTGGCGATCCAGCTGAAGATCTTGACCCCGGTGGGCACCGCGATGACCATCGTGGCCAGCATGAAGTAGGCCTGCTGGTTCAGGCTGAGGCCCACGGTGTACATGTGGTGCGCCCAGACGACGAAGCCCAGAACCCCGATCGCGATCAGCGCCCAGACCATCGGCAGATAGCCGAACACCGGCTTCTTGGAGAAGGTGGCGATCACGTGGGAGATCAGGCCGAAGCCGGGCAGGATCACGATGTACACTTCCGGGTGGCCGAAGAACCACAGGATGTGCTGGTACAGGATCGGGTCACCGCCGCCTGCGGGATCGAAGAAGGTGAAGCCGAAGTTGCGGTCCATCAGCAGCATGGTGATGGCGCCGGCCAGAACCGGCAGCGACAGCAGGATCAGCCAGGAGGTGACGAAGATCGACCAGGCGAACAGCGGCACCTTGAACAGCGTCATGCCCGGCGCGCGCATGTTCAGGAAGGTGGTGATCATGTTGATCGCACCCAGGATCGAGGAGGCGCCCGAGACGTGGACGGCGAAGATCGCCAGGTCCATCGACATGCCGCCTTCGTTCACCGAGAGCGGCGGGTAGAGCACCCAGCCCACACCGGAGCCGAGCTGATCGTTACCGCCCGGGGTCAGCATCGAGGCGACGCCGAGCGAGGTGCCCGCGACGTAGAGCCAGAAGCTGAGGTTGTTCATCCGCGGGAACGCCATGTCCGGCGCGCCGATCTGCAGCGGCATGAAGTAGTTGCCGAACCCGCCGAACAGCGCCGGGATCACCACGAAGAACATCATCAGGACGCCGTGATAGGTGATCAGCACGTTCCACAGGTGGCCGTTGGGGGTACATTCCCCGGCGCCTGCGCCGAACAGGCGGAAGCCTTCGAGGCACATGTACTGAACGCCCGGTTCCATCAGTTCCAGGCGCATGAAAACGGTGAAGGTCACGGAAATCAAACCGGCCAGGGCCGAGAAGATCAGGTAGAGAAGCCCGATATCCTTGTGGTTTGTCGACATGAACCAGCGGGTAAAGAAACCGCGCTGGTCCTCGTGCTCGTGACCATGAATGGCTGCGTCTGCCATTTGGTGCCTCCTGTTGCGTGTGACAGCGTGCCGCCCTTGCGGGCGCACGTCTTCATGCAGGTTTTAGAATGCTGCGCAGGGGGCATCAATGACAGAATTTGATCTGGATCAAGAATAATTGTCGCGCCCCCCTCTGCCGCCTTGGGGGGCGGGTCCGGTCGGGGTGCGTGGGTGTAGAGTGCCGTTAGGCCGCGGTCCAAAAGAAATATCCCGCCCCACAAGCGACCCCCTTTGGGGTGGGGGATCGTGCCGAAATGCGGCTGTGGGGCGGGGGTTGAAACGTGATGGGTGTTAAATTGAACTTGATGGAACGGTCCCATTTTTCCCACTGTGCGCGGCTCTCCGCATGACCCAAATGGATCAAACGGGCAGAAATTTTTCGCCGCGGTGCGCTTGGCAAGGCAGGGGCGGGCGAAATATCTGATGTCCGGATCGAGAGGCCGAGGCGGAAGACAGGAGGGGCAATGTCAGTACGAGTCGACCTGCAGCAGAGCAAGAAAGAGGGGGGCGAGGACAGCCGCGATCGCGTGATCGGCGCGATCTACGAGGCGGTGCTGCGCCCCGAGCTCTATGGGGACTTCATGGAGCTGTGGGAAAACCATGTGTTGTCGCAGCTGGAAGCGGCGCCGGGGGACACCCGGGCCGAGGCGCGGCTGGGCGGGCCGGAACTGGAGGCGCATTTTCGCCGGGCCTTCGATATTCTGGAACGGATCGGGCGGGATCGGCCGTCGCCGGATCTGGTGCGATTCGTCGTGGAACATCAGAGCTTTGCCTTGCTGGTGGAATGCGACGGCACGGTGATGGGGCGCAGTGCCGCGGCGGTGGCCGCGCTGGGCGGGGCCGTGGAACTGGGCGCGCTGGAGGGGCATCTGTCCGCCGGATCGGTGGCGCAGTTGCAGGATTTGCTGGCCGCTTGCCGCGCGGCAGGTCACATCAGCGAGGCGGTGGTGCTGTCCAGCGATCTGGAGCCGCGCCACCTGATCGCGCGCAGCCACCCGGTCGAGGACGGGCGGACGGAGCCGCTGGTGGTGATCGAGCCACTGGCGCTGCACTGGTCGGCGCGGACCGAGGCGCTGCTGGAGCGCAGTTTCGCGCTGTCGCGGGCCGAGCTGGAGCTGGTGCGCCACCTGATGGCGGGGCTGAGCCTGCGCCAGATCGCGGAACGCACTCATCGCTCGGAGCACACCGTGCGCAACCAGTCCAAGGCGGTGCTGGCCAAGACCGGCTCGCCCAGCCAGGCGGCGCTGATCCGGCTGGTGGCGGTGCTGTGCCGCGATGCCGATGCCCGCGCCGGCGCCGGAGCGGGGGATGGCGCAGGGGACAAGGATTTCGGTGGCGAGCGGTTGCGGCTGAAGACGGCGGACGGCCGGGGTTTCGACCTGTACCGCTTCGGCGCCCCCGGCGGGCGGCCGGTGCTGTTCCTGCATGGGATGATGGAATCGCTGGCCGCGCTGGCGGTGCATGGCCCCGCGTTCCGCCGCCGCGGGCTGCAGGTGCTGGCGCCGGTCCGGGCGGGCTATGGCCGTTCGGACCCGCTGTCGCGGCCGGAGCAGGCGGTCGAGGCAGCGCTGGCCCAGGCAGATGCGATCTGGGCCGCGTGCGATCCGGGCCGGGCGGTGGTGATCGGCCATATGGCCGGGGCGCTGCATGCCCATGCGCTGGCCGCCCATGCGCCCGAGCGGGTCGCCGGCATCGTGTCGGTTTCCGGCGGGGTGCCGATCCGCTCGCTCGGCCATCTGCGCTCGATGGCCAAGCGGCAGCGGGTGGTGGCCTATACCGCGCGGCTGGCGCCGGCGCTGCTGCCGACGATCCTGCGGGCCGGGATCGCCCAGATCGACAGCGAGATGGTCGATGAGTTCGCTGCCGCGATCTATCCCCGCGGCAGCCGCGACCACGAGACGCTGATGCGTTCGGACCTGCATGAGGTGATCTGCGAGGCGTACCGGTTTTCGGTGACCCAGGGGCATCACGGTTTTCTTGGCGATGCCTTTGTGATCGTGCGCGACTGGAGCCGCTATCTGGCCGCGCCGGAGGTGCCGCTGCATCTGCTGCACGGGGTCGAGGATCCGGCGGTCTCGATCGAGTTGGTGCGGGCGTTCTGCGCCGCCCACCCGCAGGCGCGGCTGACCGAGCTGGACGATTGCGGTCAGCTGGTGTTCTTTGAGCGGCCTGACGTGGTGCTTGACGCGGTGAGCGATCTGGCCGAGGCGGCGGCGCCGATGGCGCAGCCGGTCTGAGGGCGGTCTGAAGGCTGCCCGGGACCAGTGTGGAGGCCGCGGCTTGACGGCACCGGCGCGGGCGCCCACAACGGGCCGAACGCGATCGGGACAGGGGACAGGCCCATGAGCTATGACAGCGACAATATCTTTGCCAAGATCCTGCGCGGCGAGCTGCCGTGCCACAAGCTTTACGAGGATGACGATACCTTTGTCTTTCTCGACATCATGCCGCGGGCGGACGGACACTGCCTGGTGATTCCCAAGACGCCCTGCCGCAACATGCTGGATGCGAGCCCGGCGCAGATGGCGGCGGTGATGCAGACGACGCAGAAGATGGCGAAGGCGGTGATGGCGGCCTTTGACGCGGCCGGCGTGACGCTGCAGCAGTTCAACGAGGCCGCCGGCGGGCAGGAGGTGTTCCACCTGCATTTCCACGTGCTGCCGCGCCATGAGGGCGACCGGCTGCGGCCGCCGGGTCAGATGGCCGACCAGGAGGTGCTGGCCGGCCACGCCGCGAAAATCCGCGCCGCGCTGGCGGCGATGTAAGAGAAGGGGGCTTTGGCCCCCTTTTTCTCTGGCGGCGAGCGCTGCCGGGGAAACGCGCGCGGCGCGCTAGTGATCCCCGGCGCAGGTGTCGTGGTCGCCGAAGGCATGCAGCACCGCGCAGGCGCCGTCGCGATGTCCGTCCTCATGGCCGTCGCAGGCCGCGGCGATGCGGCCCAGTTCGCGTTCCAGCTTTTGTAGTTTGGCGATCCGCGCGCGCAGGTGCTCGCGCTGGCGGTGGGCGATGTCATGGGCACGGTCGAGCTCGGCGCCGCTGGCCCCTTCGAGCGAGATAAGCGCGGCGATATCCTCCAGCGGCAGGCCGAGGTCGCGGGCGTGGCGGATGAAGCTGAGGCGGCTCAGGGCGGACTGGCCGTAGCGGCGCTGGTTGCCGGCGGTACGGGCGGCGGCCTCCAGCAGCCCCTTTTGCTCATAGAACCGGATGGTGGGCACCTTGACCCCGGTGCGCCGCGACATTTCGCCGATGGAAAGCATGGCTGACCCCTTGAAGCTCAAGTGACTAGAGAGATTAGGTTGCCATGCGACTCAGAACAAGGAGTGCCGGGCATGGCGCATGATCATTCGCACCATCACCATCATCATGTCAGCGCCGATGCGGGCGATGCCCGGGTGGCCGGGGCGGTGGCGGTGAACATGGCGCTGACGCTGGCGCAGATCATCGGCGGTATCCTGTCGGGGTCGCTGGCGCTGATCGCCGATGCGCTGCACAATTTCTCCGACGCGATTGCGCTGGTCATCGCGCTGTTCGCCCGGCGCATCGCCCGGCGGCCGGCGGATGCGGGGATGAGTTTCGGCTATGGCCGGGCCGAGGTGGTGGCGGCGCTGGTCAATTACACCACGCTGGTGGTGCTGGCGCTGTACCTGATCTACGAGGGGGTGATGCGGTTTTTCGAGCCGGCGCCGATCGACGGCTGGCTGGTGGTCTGGATCGCGGCGCTGGCGCTGGCGGTGGATCTGGTGACCGCGGCGCTGACCTATGCGATGAGCCATGACAGCGTGAATATCCGGGCGGCGTTTCTGCACAACCTGGCCGACGCGCTGGGCTCGGTCGCGGTGATCGTGGCGGGCACGGTGGTGATCCTGAAGGGCTGGACCTGGGTCGATCCGCTGGTGACGCTGATGATCGCGGGCTACATCCTGTGGCATGTGAAGGCCGAGATCGGCGAGGTGATCCGGGTGCTGATGTTGGCAAGCCCGCCCGCGCTGGAAGCCGAGGAGGTGGCGGGCGCCATCGAGGCGGTCGACGGCGTGGAGGAGGTGCATCACGTGCATCTCTGGGCGATGCAGGAGCATCAGCCGGCGCTGGACGCGCATCTGGTGATCGCGCGGGGCGACTGGGGTCATGCGGATGCGGTGAAGGCGGCGGTGAAGGCGATGCTGGCGGAGCGTTTCGGCATCGCTCACAGCACGCTGGAGATGGAGTGTTCCTGGCATGCCTGCAACGGGGCGGCGCGGTTCGGGGACGGGGCGGCTTAGTCTTTTGGCTAAACGGAGGGCGAATAGGCAGTGCTTCGCGCCTTGAGTCCGGGCATGGGATTGCTTCGTATGATCCGAGTTGCCCGGCCGCGCGGCCGGGCCACGCCCGCCCCTCCCCACGGCGGGCGTTTCGTTGACGTTTCGCGCCGAAGGTCCGGATTGGTGTGCGATGCCGGTCCGCGCCGGTCACAGCATGCAAACGCCCACCCAGGGGCGGGCATGGCCCTTCTTGCCCTGCGGGCGCGTTCGGGCAGCCTTACTCGTCTTGCTCGAATACCTCTTCGAAGCTGCGGCGCAGGGCGACATCGAGGTCGTCCATCGTCACCGGCAGGCCGAGGTCGACCAGGCTGGTGACCCCGTGTTCGGTGATGCCGCAGGGGACGATGCCGGTGAAATGCTCAAGCTCGGGATCGAGGTTGATCGAGATGCCGTGGAAGCTGACCCATTTCTTCAGCCGGATGCCGATGGCGGCGATCTTGTCTTCGGCCATGGCGCCGCTGGCGGTGGGCGGTTTCTCCGGCCGTTCCACCCAGACGCCGACGCGGCCCTCGCGGATATGGCCGGTGACGTTGAATTCCGCCAGCGCGGCGATCACCCAGGCCTCCAGCTTCTGTACGAAGACGCGGATGTCGCGGCCGCGGCGGTTCAGGTCCAGCATCACATAGACCACCCGCTGGCCGGGGCCGTGGTAGGTGTACTGCCCGCCGCGCTTGCTCTTGTAGACCGGGAAGCGGTCGGGGTCGGTCAGATCCTCGATCTGCGCGGTGGTGCCGGCGGTGTAGAGCGGCGGGTGCTCCAGCAGCCAGATGCATTCCCCGGCCTCGCCGGCAGCGATGGCGGCGGCGCGCGCCTCCATGAAGGCGACGGCCTCTGCGTAATCGGTGAGCCCGTCGGTGATTTTCCATTCGACCATCGCGCGCCTCTCCTGCCGCTGTGCTGCCTGTGCCGTGGCTGTCCCTGGCCATCTCTTGCCATGGGGTCGGGATCCGGGGATACCCTTGGGCGACGGAAATGTCAGGCCCGAACGTGCAAGTGATCCAGATCAACGCGGAGCATGCCGCATCGCGGCACCAAAAGGTGCGAGCAACGGGAAGATGCCGATGACCAACGACGACACGCGCGACAGCGCCGGGGCGGGCCCTGCCGGCAAGGCGGCCGAGATCGAGGCACGGCTGGGGCTGGGCGGGCGCCGCGGCGGTTGGCGGCGCGGCGGGCTTTGGGTGCTGGCGGCGCTGGCGGTGGCGGCGGGCGGTCTGGCCCTGTGGCTCGGCCTGGGCGGCGGTGGCGCCGAGACCGCCTATCGCACCGAGCCGGTGAGCCGTGCCGATCTGACGGTGACGGTGACCGCGACGGGCACGGTGGAGCCGACCAACCAGGTCGATATCTCGTCGGAGCTGTCCGGCACGCTGCGCTCGGTCAATGTGGATTACAACGACATGGTCACCGCCGGGCAGGAGTTGGCGGCGCTGGATACCACCAAGCTGGAGGCGGAGCTGGCTGTGGCCGAGGCCAATGTCACCTCGGCCGAGGCGCAGCTGGCGCGCGCCCGCACCACGCTGGAGGAGGCGCGGGAGAACTACGACCGCACCCTGGCGCTGGACGAGCGCGGCGTGGCCAGCCATCAGACGCTGCTGGCGGATCGCGCCGAATACGACCGGGCGGCGGCCGATGTCACCGTGGCGGAGGCCAATCTGGACCTGGCCCGGGCGCAGCTGGGGCTGGTGCAGGCGGATCTGGACAAGGCCTGCATCTGTTCGCCGATCAACGGTGTGGTGCTGGACAGGGCTGCCGACAAGGGCCAGATCGTCGCCTCGTCGCTGTCGGCGCCGGTGCTGTTTACCATTGCCGAGGACCTGACCCAGATGGAGGTGCAGGTGGCGGTGGACGAGGCCGATATCGGGGCGATTTCCGAGGGCGACGCGGTGCTGTTCACGGTGGATGCTTATGACGAGCGCAGCTTTCCCGCCACCATCCGCACCATCCGCTATGCGCCCGAAACGGTGGAGGGGGTGGTGAGCTATACCGCCGTGCTGAGCGTGGAGAACGAGGATCTGTCGCTGCGCCCGGGGATGACCGCCACCGCCGATATCATCGTATCGGAGCTCAAGGACGTGCTGGCGGTGCCCAACGGGGCGCTGCGTTATGCCCCGGCGGTGGAGCCGGAAGAGGAAGAGAACAGCGGCGGCGGGTTGCTGGGGATGATCATGCCGCACCGGCCGGGCGACGGCACCGCCACTGCAAGCGGAAAATCGGTCTGGGTGCTGCGCGACGGCGAGCCGGTGGAAGTGCCGGTGGTGCCCGGCGAGAGCGACGGCAGCCTGACCCAGATCGTCGAGGGCGACCTGAGCGTGGGCGACCGGGTGATCCTGGGCGAGGAGGGCTGAGCCGATGTCTTCCGGTCCCGAGGCCGCGACGGTGATCGAGCTGCGCGGCATCACCCGCATCTATGGCCGTGGCGAGGCGGAGGTGCGCGCGCTGGACGGCATCGACCTGACGATCCGGGCCGGCGAGTTCGTGGCGATCATGGGGCCCAGCGGCTCCGGCAAATCGACCGCGATGAACGTGATCGGGTGCCTGGATAGTCCGACCTCGGGCGAATACCTGTTCAACGGCGTCGATGTGGCCGGGCTGGACCGCGACCAGCGGGCGCTGCTCCGGCGGCATTACCTGGGCTTCGTGTTCCAGGGCTACAACCTGCTGCCGCGGACCCCGGCGCTGGAAAACGTGGAGCTGCCGCTGATCTACAAGGGGCTGGGCGCGGCCGAGCGGCAGCGGCGGGCGCTGGCGGCGCTGGATCAGGTCGGGCTGGCGCATCGCGCCGATCACGACCCTTCGGAGCTGTCCGGCGGCCAGCAGCAGCGGGTCGCCATCGCGCGCGCGCTGGCGGGCTCGCCCGAGGTGCTGCTGGCGGATGAGCCGACGGGCAACCTCGACACCCACCGCTCGGCCGAGATCATGGAGCTTCTGGTGCGGCTGCGCGCCGAGACCGGGCTGACCATCGTGATGGTCACCCATGAGGAGGACATGGCGGATTACGCCGACCGGCTGATCTGGATGGTGGACGGCAAGATCGCCGATGACCGGCCGACAAAACGGGGGGTGCGCCATGCTGGGTGAGACGATCCGGCTCGCCGTGCGGGCGATCTGGCGCAATGCGCTGCGCTCCTTCCTGACCGTGCTGGGCGTGGTGATCGGGGTGGCGGCGGTGATCGCCATGGTGACGGTGGGGCAGGGGTCGTCCGCGCAGGTGACGCAGGATGTGGAGAGCCTCGGCACCAACCTGCTGATGATCCGGCCGGGTCAGCGGCAGGTGGGGCCGAACCGCTCCAGCGAGACGGCGCGGCCGTTCGACCTGCGCGATATCGAACGGCTGATCCGCGAGGTGCCGGCGATCGAGACCGCCAGCGCCGCCGAGCAGAGCGCGATGAGCGCGGTTTCGGGCAGCTACAACCATCGCACCACGGTGGTCGGAGCGAGCAACGCCTATCTGGACGCCACCGACTGGGCGCTGGTGCTGGGGCGCCGGTTCCTGTCGGGCGAGGAGCAGGGCGGGCGCGCCGTTTGTATCCTGGGCGAGACGGTGCGGCAGGAGCTGTTCGGCAATACCGATCCAGTGGGCGAGAAGATCCGGCTGGAAACGCTGTCCTGCGAGGTGATCGGGGTACTGGAGGCCAAGGGCGCCTCGAGCTTCGGCAGCGACCGCGACGACATCGTGATGCTGCCGGTGCGCGGGTTTCAGCGCCGGATCGCCGGCAATACCAATGTGAACCTGATCTATGTGGCGGTGCGCGACGGGGCCTCGACCGATGTTGCGAAATCCGAGATCGAGGCGGTGCTGCGCGAGATGCGGCGGATCGGGCTGGGCGAGGAGGACGATTTCAACGTGATGGACATGAAGCAGTTCGCCACCATGCTGACCGGCATCACCGATGTGCTGACCGGGCTCTTGGCGGCGGTGGCGGCGGTGAGCCTCCTGGTGGGCGGCATCGGCATCATGAACATCATGCTGGTCAGCGTCACCGAACGGACCCACGAGATCGGCATCCGGCTGGCGGTCGGCGCGCAGGCGCGGCAGGTGATGCAGCAGTTCCTGGTCGAGGCGATCGTGCTGTCGCTGATGGGCGGGCTGATGGGCATCGCGCTGGGCCTGGGCCTGGCGGCGGTGGCGGCGCAGGTGATGGCGATCCCGTTCACCCCGGAGCCCTGGGTGGTGCTGGGCGCCTTCGGATTCTCGGCGCTGGTGGGGGTTGTGTTCGGGTATTTCCCGGCCCGCCGCGCGGCGCGGCTCGACCCGATCGAGGCGTTGCGGCACCAGTAGGGGCGGGGTGTTCCGGGGGAATGTCGCCCGCTCATCTCTGCGGCTTGCCCAAAGTGCAAGCCGCGCCAGCGCCGGACCGTGGGCTGGCGCCGCAACGGTTATTCGGTGCTCTTTATCTCAGCCAAATCCGAACGGCATTCGATCGGCACGCCTACGTCGACCAAGCGCCTGACCGCTGGGACGGTCCGGCGCTGGCGCGGCGGCCTTCGGCCTTGTTCCGCGCAGGGGATAGGCTCGTAGGTTAAGCGCGACGGTCTGCAACTCTTCCCAGTGCCGCTCTGACGGCAGGCCTCACCCGGCCGTCGCCGCCACCCGGTTCAGCACGGCGCGATAGCCGTCGATCCCCTGCGCGCCGCTGACCATGTATTTCCGGTCGAACACCATCGCCGGCACCCCGTGAACCCCGCGCGCGGCCCATTGCGCCTGTTTGTTGCGCACGAAGGGGGCGTGGGCGCCATGCTCCAGCGCGGCGCGGGCCGCTTTGCCGTCGAGCCCGGCGGTGACCGCTGCCTGTTCCAGTACGGCGGGGTCCGACACATCGGCGCCGCGGGAGAAATAGGCGTGGAACAGCGCCAGTTTCAGATCGTGCTGGCGGCCCTTGCCCTCGGCCCAGTCGAGCAGCTGGTGCGCGGCGAAGCTGTTGACGATGCGGCTGTCGTCGCGGAAGGCGAAGCTGAAGCCCAGCTCGCGCCCCAGTGCCGTCAGACGGGTGCGCAGCTTCTCGTGGTCGGCCCCGGTGATCCCGTAGCGCCGGATCACGTGGTCGCGCAGGCGCTCGCCCCCGGGCGGCATCTCGGGGTTGAGCTCGAACGGATGCCAGCGCAGCCGCGCCGCGTGGCCGGTCCTGGACAGGGCCCGGCGCAGTTGCAGAAACCCGATGATGCACCAGGGGCAGACAACGTCCGCGACGATGTCGATCTGGATGCCGGCGGACGCGGCGCCGGCAGGGAAACGGGGAGTGGGCATGCGCGCTCCGAGACTGTCGGGCGTGGGCTAGCATGCGGCGCGGGAAGGGAACATCCCCGCGATGGCAAATCGGTTCCCAATCGGTGCGATTTGCCCCTTCACATCGTCCGGTTGCTCGTCTATATCGCCCGTCACCAGCCCGATAGTGCGGTCGTGGCGGAATTGGTAGACGCGCAGCGTTGAGGTCGCTGTGGGGTAACACCCGTGGAAGTTCGAGTCTTCTCGACCGCACCATACTCTCCCTAAGTCAAAGGCTTTGAACGGGAAATTCCCGGAGTACGGGTATCGTTTTCCGGCATCTGCCTGACCGTTCCGGCTTCTGCTGTACGTCTCAATTCCCTCTCCCACAGGCGCGGTGCGGGCGGACGCGGTGCCTCAGTTCCCGAGCAGCCGGGAGATATTGCGCGCGGTGGCTTGGACGGCGTCGCGGATATGGGTGGGGACGGCCTCGTTGCTTTCGGCGGAGCTGGTGGCGTTGATCGCGGCCACGACCTTGCCGGACATGTCGCGCAGGGGGGCGGCGACCGAGGTGATGCCGGCCTCGAAACTGCCGATCTGGGTGACCACGTCGCTCTGCCGGTCAGTGCGCCACTGGGCCAGCAGGTCGGCCATGTTGCGCCCGGAGCGGGGCGTGGCGCGGGATCCGTCCTGGCCGCGGTAGAGCGCGACCAGCGTGTCTTCGTCCAGGTCGGCCAGCAGGACGCGGCCCATCGTCGTGCCGGCGGCGGGCAGGCGGCTGCCCACATGGACAATGCTGCCGAGCCCCAGCCGGCTGGGCACCCGCAGCATGTAGAGAACCAGCGCGCCGTCGCGCACGCCCAGGTGGGTCGACCAGTCGGTCTTGTCGCGCAGCCGCTCCAGCTCGGGCAGGGCGATCTCGACCAGTTCGCGGGTGGCGAGATAGCCGAAGCCCAGCCGCATCACGGCGGGTCCCAGGGCGTATGTCTTGCGGGCTTCGTCCTGCAGCAGGTAGCCCATCTGGGTCAGCGTATAGACGCCGCGGAAGGCGGCAGAACGGCTGAGCCCGAGCTCGCGGGCAATCTCGGACAGCGACATCTCGCGCCGCTCGGGCGTGAAGGCGGCCAGGGTCTGAAGGCCGCGGATGAGACCGGGCACGAGATAGCGGTCCTGGGCGGGGTCGAGGGGCGATTCCGGTGCGGATGTTTTGTCCATAAAACGCCGTATAGGATATGAAACATGCTTTTGCTACCCGGATGGCATCGAATTCCAAGCGCGACACCACAAGAGGATGGACACATGAACATGCAAACCGGCAGCGTTTCGGCCCTGGCCGCCGAGCTGAATGCCCACACCGGGCGGTTTACCGACAAGCAATTCGACTGGAACGCCTTTCCGTCGAACGCGGGTTTCCCCGATCTGGCGCGGGCGCAGATGCGCTATATCGGCGCCGGCGGTTCGCCCAAGGTCGGCGATACCTCGACCATGAAGCCCGACAATTTCACCCTGTCGCTGATCTACAAGGAGCACGGGAAGTACGCCGCCTGCCACAGCCATGAGATCGAAGAGAGCTTTCTGATCATCGACGGCGCGCTGATCGTCGGCTGGGAAAAGGATGGCGAGGTCGTCGAGGTCAACCTCGGCCCGAAGGACATGATCCTGAACGCCCGCGAGGTTGGCCACGGGTTCCGTGTCGACGGGCCGGAGCCGGTGCTGATGTCGATCTCGGTCGACGTGGGCAAGCCGTTGCCGCCGAAATACCACTACCACCCCAAGGAGCACGCCCCGGAACTGGCGCGCAGCTTTGGCGCGCAGCCGGGCAAGACGATGCCGTTCGATCCCAGCGGAAGCCATCCGCTGCAGCAGCTGATGGGCCAGTATGTGATCCGTCATGCCGAGACGCCGACGATCTGGGAAGACGCGGGCTTTACCCGCAAGGTCTACGTGGGCGAGGGCGGGATCGCCAATGACACCTGCCGCAAGGAGATGTGGGGCGTGCCGAGCCGCGTCGGCGTGCAGCCGTTCGAGCGCCCGGTGGAGGACGCCATGATGGTGCTCGAAGGCGCGCTGACCGTGGGCTGGGAAGAAAACGGCGAGACTGTCGAGGTCGAGCTGGGGCCGCGCGATCTGGTCAAGACGCCGGCCGGGCGCAAGCACTGGTTCCGCAACAACTCCGCCGGCCATGCGACGGTGTGGACGGTGATCGGCACGGCCAAAGACGACGGTGTGGCCTATACCGCCGCCTGAGCCGGTTTTTCTGTATCGGGACCGGATGGGGTGCCTGCGGGCGCCCCTTTTTTCGTTTTGGCCGGGGCGCCGGTGATCGCGGCAGGCACAAGAAAAAGAGCGCCCGGCGGGGCGCTCTTTGCGGGCGCCGGGTTGTGGTCGTGCGGATCAGGCCGCCGGGGCAGGGGCGCCGAGCGCGGCAGTCCAGGCGTGGTAGCCATAGACCCAGTCGGCATTGCCGCCCTCTTTCAGCCAGTCGTTGGCAAGCGAACCGCGCTGGATGGCAGCCGTGCGGTCGCGGCGCGCATCCTCGTAGCGTGTCAGCGCGGCGGGGATGTCGCCGGGCTGCTCCGACAGGGCGCGGGCCAGCACGATGGCATCCTCGATCGCCATGCAGGCGCCCTGGGCCATGAAGGGCACCATCGGGTGGGCGGCGTCGCCCAGCAGGGTGGCGTGGCCCTGCGACCAGCGCGGCATCGGCTCGCGCACGTGCAGGGCGGAGCGGGTCACATCGGTGCAGGCGTCGAGCAGGGTGCGCGCCTCTGCGTGGAAATCGGCGTAGGCGGCGCGCAGCTCGTCGATGTCGCCGGGCAGGGTCCAGCCCTCGTCGCGCCAGTCGCCTTGCGGGGTGGTGGCGAAGACAAAGATCTCCTTTCCGCCTGTGAGCGGGAAGGTGACGATCTGGCGTTCCGGCTCCGGCCCCCACCATTTGGTGAAGCTGTCGAGGTTGGAGAGGCCCGCGACCGCCGCGCGCGGGACCACCGCTCGCCAGGAGACCAGCCCGGAAAACCGCGGCGCGTCAGGGCCGAACATGGCGGTGCGCAGGGCAGAGTGGATGCCGTCGGCGCCGATCAGCACATCGGCCCGGAAACGGGTGCCGTCGGCCAGCAGCAGGGTGGCGCCTGCCGCATCCTGCTCCAGGCCCGCGACCGCGGCGCCGAAACGGATCGTCCCGGGGGTGAGCGCGTGCTGTAGCGCGGCGAGCAGGTCGGCCCGGTGAATGGTGAGCTGCGGCGCGCCGTATTTCTCTTCCGCCGCCTCGCTCATCGGCAGGCGCGAGGTTTCGCGGCCGTCGTCCCATATCCGGCTGATGCGGAATTCGGGCCGCGCGGCGGTTTCACGCAGCCGCGCGCCGACGTTGCCGCCCAGTCCGTCGATCGCGTGGACCGCGTTCGGCGTCAGGTTCACGTCGGCGCCGATTCGCCCGTAGGCGGCGGTTTGTTCGAAAATCGTGACGTCGTGGCCCTTCGATTGCAGCGCGATGGCCGCGGCCATGCCGCCAACGCCCCCGCCTGCAATGGCAATCTTCAGCGGTTTCATCGCTTTCTCCCCGGCCGTGTAAATGTTCAATAATAAACATAGTGTTCAAGATACTATCATGCCGCTTGTGAGGCGGTTGTCAATTCTGCCCGGCGGCGCCGCCGGGCGGGTCTCAAAACTGCTTGACAGAACGCCGCCATATCCGCAGTCTGTATTTGAACATTGTGTTTATATTTGAACACTTCGCCAAACTGACAGCCAGATGCCAGCAAGGGAGACCGGAACGATGAGTGAGACAGACGCATTCAAGGACAGGCTTTCAGAGCGCGCCCACGACACCAGCCGCCCGGCGCTGGGGCATCAATGCCGCGGGCGCGAGCTGGAGCCGGAAGAGATGGCCCTGGCCGAGGCGCTGATGGCGATCTACGGCATCGGCGAGCATGATTTCGCCAAGGTGGCCGAGGCACTGGCCGGGCGCGGGGTGAAGGCCCCGAAATCGGGCCGGACCGACTGGGACGAGGCGCTTCTGGCGCAGGAGCTGACGGCGATCAACGGAGAGCTTGACGCGGCCTACGAGGCGACCGGCTATGGCGCTTGAGTTCCGCAACGTCTCCAAGATGTTCCCGACCCATTCGGGCGAGGAGCTGACCGCCGTTCAGGATGTGAGTTTCCGGGTGGAAGAGGGGGAGTTCGTTTCGGTCGTGGGGCCGTCGGGCTGCGGCAAGTCAACGATCCTGTCGATGACCGCCGGGCTCTACCAGCCCAGCCGGGGCGAGGTGCTGGTCAGCGAGGCGCCGGTGACCGGGCCCAATGCGCATGTCGGCTTCATGCTGCAGAAGGACCTGCTGCTGCCGTGGCGCAACATCATTTCCAATATCGAGTTCGGGCTGGAGGCGCGCGGCGTCGGCAAGGCCGAGCGGCGCGAGCGGGCGATGCGCGAGCTGAAGCACTGCCACCTTGAAGGGTTCGACCGCCAGTATCCGTATCAGCTGTCCGGTGGCATGCGGCAGCGTGCGGCGCTGGCCCGCACGCTGGCGATCGATCCGGAGATCATCCTGCTGGACGAGCCGTTCTCGGCGCTGGATGCGCAGACCAAGCTGTTGTTGCAGAACTCCTTTGCCAAGACCATCGCGGAGGCGGGCAAGACCACGCTGCTGATCACGCACGATCTGTCCGAGGCCGTGCTGATGTCGGATCGCATCCTGATCCTGAGCGAGCGGCCGGGGACGGTGATCGCCGAGATCAAGGTTGATCTGCCGCATCGCGACCAGCCGATCAAGCGGCGGGTCCTGCCCGAGGTGAGCGACTATGCCGCCCAGCTCTTCAAGCATCTCAAACTAGAAGAAAAAGCCGCATAAAACAGGGAGTTAATCACTCATGAAGCGCAGTATCCTCAACACTATCGCCGCCGCTGCGGTCGCTTTGTCGGCGACCGCCGCCCTGGCGACCGAAAAAGTGACCTATCTGTTCCCGGCTCCGGATTTCCTGCCGGCCTTCGCGCCGTTCCAGCTGGCCAAGGGCAAGGGGTATTTCGACGCGGCGGGCCTCGACGTGACCTTCCAGGTCGGCAAGGGCGGCGCCGATGTGGCGACGCAGGTGGCCGTGGGCAACGCCGATCTGGGCGGCGGCATCGGCGACACGCCGATCATCGTGCGCGCCAACGGGCTCGACATTCGCGGCGTGGCGCTGCTGGGCGGGCGCGGCCTGACCCAACTGGCGTGGCGGGCCGACAGCGGCATCGCGGGGCCGGCGGACCTCAAGGGCAAGTCGATCGGCGTGCTCTCGTTCCAGGACACCACCTATTACAACCTGCTGGGCGTTCTGGCCTCGGTCGGGCTGAGCAAGGATGACGTCGATATTCAGGCGGTCGGCCCGGGCGGCATCATCCAGCTGAGCATCGCGGGCAAGCTGCAGGCCATGTCCGGTGTACCGGAGTGGATCGCCGCCATCGAAGGCGCCGGCGTCGATATGGAGCAGATGCCGGTCGACACCGTGTTCCCCGCCATGGCGCAGGCGATCATCGCCTCCGACAAGACCATCGCGGAGCGTCCCGAGGTCGTGAGCGGTTTCGTTCAGGCGGTGATCAAGGCCATCGGCGACATCAACGCCGACCCGGCGCAGGCCGCCAAGGACTACGTCTCGTTCGTGCCGCAGCATTCCGGCAAGGAGGCCCAGGTCGAGGGTATCATGCGCGCCTATTCCACGCTGATCTACCCCGAGGGCGAGAACCAGCCGCTGGGCGCGTTTGATCCCGAGCGGATCGCGGCGGTGCAGAAATTCTACCTCGACTCTGGCATCGTGCGGACCGCAGTGCCGGTGGAGGATCTGTACACCAACGATTTCGTGAAATGACCGACGCAACTGCAACTCAGGTCGGGGCGAAAGCCCCGGCCACCGCCCGCAAACGGGCAACAGCCGGGAGACCGCGCATGGACCGCAGCACGAGCACAACAATCGCAAGCCTGGGCCTGCTCGCCCTGGTTCTGCTGGCCTGGCAATACCTGCCGCCGGCGCTCGATGTGCCCAAATACATCATCCCGACCCTGACCGACTGTCTGGCCGAGATGCAGCGGATGTGGCTTTACGAAAAGCTGACCACGCACACGATGTCGACCGCGCTTTACACGGTTCTGGGCTTTGCCATCGGCAGCCTGCTGGGGGCGGTCCTGGGTTATCTGCTGGGGATGTCGGCGTTCTGGGAAAAGGTGCTGTCGCCCTATATCCTGGCGCTGCAGATCGCGCCCAAGGTGGCCTTTGCGCCGCTGTTCATCATGTGGTTCGGCTACAACGGCATGCCGAAGCTGCTGGTGACCGTTCTGATCGTGTTCTTTCCGGTGCTGGTCAACGTGCTGCAGGCGATGCGCACCGTCGACCGCGACCTGGTCAACTTGGCGCGGGCCTACAACCTGTCGCGCCTCGGCATCTTCTGGAAGGTCGAGATGCCCTCCACCCTGCCCAACCTGATGGCCGGTCTGCGGATCGCCTCCACGCTGGCCGTGATCGGCGTCACCGTCGGCGAGCTGGTCGGCGGCAACACCGGGCTGGGCTACCTGATTTCCTACGGCGGCGGACAGGCCAATGCCGCGATGGTGTTCAACGCCATCGTCCTGCTGACCGTGATTGGTTTCGTGCTCTATTCGGCGCTTATCCGCATCGAAGAGCGTGTCCTGCATTACCTGCCCAAGGCGCAGCATTAATCCGCCGCCAGAGCATACCCGAAGGGAGAAAGCCATGACTGCCATCGACAAGAAGACCCTGATCGAGAAACGGGTGAACGAAGGCCTGCGCGGCCAGTGGTACCCGGTCTGCAAATCGGTCGAGGTGAAGACCACCCGGCCTTATGGAACCAAGCTGCTGGGCGAGAAGATCGTGCTGTGGCGCGACGGCGCCGGCAAGCTGCGCTGCATCGAGGATTTCTGTCCGCACCGCGGCGCGCCGCTGAGCTATGGCGAGATCCACGAGGGCAACATCGGCTGCCGCTATCACGGCGTGATCGTGGACGGCGGCGGCGTCGTGGTCCGCGTGCCGGCGATGCCGGAATGCGCGCTGGAGGGCCGCAAGGCGCTGAAATCCTACGAGGTGACCGAAGCGAACGACGCAGTCTTCGTCTATGTCCCCTCGGTGGATCAGCCCGAGGCGCCCGAGCTGGTGATGCCCGATGTCATGCTGGACGAGGAGAACTGGGCCGGTTTCCTGTGCACCTCGGTCTGGGAAGCGAATTACCGCTATGCGCTCGACAACCTCGCCGACCCGATGCACGGCTGCTACCTGCACGCCGAAAGCTTCACCCTGGCCTACGGCTCGAAACAGGATCTGATGAAGCTCGACAAGACCGACAAGGGCTTTCGCATCGAGCGCGTCGGCCAGACCGGCGAGAACTTCGACTGGACGGAGTTCGAGGTCTATCCGGGCGACATGTTCTGTTTCCTCGAAATTCCCTATCCGCCGGCGGCCGGCCCGGGCGGGGTGTTCCGCATCATCGGCTTTGTCACCCCGATGGACGAGCATACCACCAAGGTGTTCTTCTGGCGCATGCGCGAGGTGAAGGGGCTGGCGCGCGAAAGCTGGCGCTTCCTCTACCGCGCCAAGATGGAAAAGACCCATTGGGATGTGCTGGAGCAGGACCGGGTGATGCTGGAAGGCATGCCCGACGACGCCCGCAAGCGCGAGATGCTCTACCAGCATGACCTGGGCGTCAGCCGGATCCGTCAGATCCTGACCCGCGCCGCCAAGGCGCAGATCGAGTCCGAACTGAAGCAGCAGTCGGTCGCGGCCGAGTGAGTGGCGGAGGACGCATGCTGAAGGACCGGCATATCCTGCTGACCGGCGCGGCGCGCGGGCTGGGGGCGGAGATCGCCCGCAGCCTGGCGGCCCACGGCGCCAGGCTGATCGTCGCGGACATCGCGGAGGACGAAGGCCGCGCCACCGCCGAAGAGGTGGGGGCCGCGTTCCTGCCCGTCGATCTGGGCGATCCGGCCTCGATCGCGGCGCTGGGCGAGGCGGTTTCGGCCCGCACCGGCGGCACGCTGCACGGGCTGGTCAACAACGGCGCCATCGCGACCGGTATCGGCGGCATCGGGTTCGAGGAGATCGAGATCGACAGCTGGGATCTGGTGCAGCGCGTCAACGTGCGCGGGACCTGGCTGATGACGCGGGCCTGCGCGCCGCTGCTGCGGGCCAGCGGGTCGGGGCGGGTGGTCAACGTGGCCTCCGACACCGCGCTCTGGGGCGCGCCCAACCTGATGTCCTATGTGGCAAGCAAGGGCGCGGTGATGGCGATGACCCGCTCGCTGTCGCGCGAGCTGGGGCCGGCCCGGGTGGGGGTGACGGCGGTGGCGCCGGGGATCCTGACCACTGAATCGACCGAATACGTGCCCGAGGCGCGCCATCGGCTCTATGCTGAGGGGCGGGCGGTGCCGGGGGCGCAGGCGGCGGGCGACGTCACCGACGTGGTGGCCTTCCTGCTGAGCGACGGGGCGCTGACCCTGACCGGGCAGGTGCTGCCGGTGAACAACGGGTTCGTCTTCAAATGACCGGCTGGGCGACAAAAACCGCGGCCGGGATCGAATACCTGGAGCGGCCCGGCGAGGGCGAGGCGTTGGTGCTGCTGCACGGCATCGGCTCGCAGGCGGCCTCCTTCACGCCGGTGCTGGACCATCTGGACCCCGCCCGGCGGGTGATCGCCTGGAACGCGCCGGGGTATGGCCGCTCCGAGCCGCTGGCGGACGACTGGCCGCTGGCCACGGATTACGCGCGGGTGCTGGAGCGGTTCCTCGATGCGCTGGGGCTGGCGCGGGTGACACTGGTGGGTCATTCGCTGGGCACGCTGATGGGTGCGGCCTTTGCCGCCGCGCACCGGGACCGGGTCAGCCGCCTGGTGCTGGCCTCGCCGGCGCTGGGCCACGGGATGCCGCGCGGCGGGGTTCTGAGCCCGGCGGCACAGGCGCGGCTCGACGATCTGGAGCGGCTGGGGGCCGAGAGCTTTGCCGCGGCGCGGGCCGCCCGGCTGGTGCATGACCCCGAGGCCAACCCGGCCATGGTCGCGCAGGTGCGTGGCGCGATGGCCCAAGTGAAATTGCCGGGCTACGGCCAAGCCGCGCGCATGCTGGCCTCGGGGCGTCTGCTGGACGATGCCGAGCGCCTGAAGGTGCCGACCGACGTGATCGTGGGCGAGGGCGACCTGGTGACCCCGCCCGACGGCGCCCGCCGTGCCCATGCGGCGCTGCGCGCGGCGGTCCGGGGCCGGCTGGTGCTGGTGCCGGGGGCCGGGCACGCGATCTACCTGCAGGCGCCCGACCGGTTCGCGGCGCTGCTGGCCGCCCAACCGGAGACAGCCGGGTAACCGGCGGAGAAATGGAGACAACGACATGAGCGAGACGCTGATCCGCACCGGCAGTTTGCGCGGGATCATGATGCGCGGACCGGCCCTGACCGCGACGCTGCCGTTCTACGAGGACATGTGGGGGCTGAAGCTGGCCCACCGCGAAGAAGGCGTGGCGCTGCTGCGCGGCACCGGCAGCGAGGCCTTTCTCTACGGGCTGACCGATGGCGATATCTTCGGCATCGAGTACGTGCATTTCGCCATGCCTGACCGCGCGTCGATGGACGCGCTGCATGCGCAATGCGTGGAAAAGGGCGCGCAGGCGCTGGGCGCCCCGGCCGAATTCGGCGACTGGGCAGGCGGCTACGGGTTCGAGATCCTCGACCCCGATATGCGCCGGTTGCGGTTCCGCACCGAGGCCCGCCAGCTTGCGGAAGAGCCGGACTGGTCGAAGCCCAAGAAGGTGAGCCACGTGGTGCTGAACACCCCCGACATGGAAGGCGTGCAGACGTTTTACGAACAGGTGCTGGGGTTCCGGGTGTCGGATTACTCGGCAGACCAGATGGTGTTCCTGCGCTGCAGCAGCGACCACCACTCGATCGCCCTGGTGCGGGCCAACTATCCGAGCGTCAATCACGTCGCCTTCGAGCTGCCGACGATCGACGAGTTCATGCGCGCCATCGGCCGGATGAAACAGAAGGGCCATGTGCCCACCTGGGGGCCGGGCCGCCACGGGCCGGGCAACAACCCGTTTGCCTATTTCGTCTCGCCCTCGGGCTTTGTGATCGAGTTCACCTCGGAGCTGCAGCAGATCGACGAAACGACCCATGAGGCCAAGGTCTGGTCGCGCGAAGACCCCGAGGCGATGGACCGCTGGATGACTGCGGGCCCGCCGACCCCGGCGCAGCGGGCGGTGATGCAGGGGCGGCCCGATCCGGGCTGGCCGGACCTGGCGAAACGATAGGGGGCGGCGATGAATCTGGGGTATGAAAATGCCGTTGCAGTGGTCACCGGGGGCACCTCCGGCATCGGGCTGGCCACCGTGCGGGTGCTGCTGCGCAGCGGCGCGCGGGTGGCGCTTTGCGCCCGCAACGAGGGCCGGCTGGAAGATGTCGCCGGGCTGCTGCGCCGCGATCATGGCGAAGACAGGGTTCTGGCGCGCGCCTTTTCGGTGCTGGACGAGGCGGCGGTCAACGGCTTTGCCGATGAGGTGAAGGCGCAATGGGGGCAATGCGACCTGCTGGTCAACAACGCGGGGCAGGGCCGGCAGTCGACCTTTGCCGAGACCGCGAACGAGGATTGGCGCGCGGAATACGAGCTCAAGCTGTTCAGCCAGATCTATCCGATCCGGGCCTTCGTGCCGATGCTGCGCGAGGCCAAGGGCGCCATCGTCGCGGTCAATTCGCTGCTGGCCTACCAGCCCGAGCCGCACATGGTCTGCACCTCTTCCGCGCGGGCAGGAGTGCAGAACATGCTGAAGTCGCTGAGCGTGGAGCTGGCGCCGGATGTGCGGGTGAACTCCGTCCTGATGGGGCTGATCGAATCCGGCCAGTGGACCCGGCGCTTTGCCGCGCGGGAGGACCAGAGCGTGAGCCGCGTGGAGTGGTACGGCGCGCTGGCCGAACGCAAGGGCATTCCGCTGCAGCGGCTGGGCGACCCGGTCGAGGCGGCTAATGCCATCGCTTTTCTCGGCTCGCGGGCGGCGAGCTACATCACCGGCGCTCAGCTCGATGTCTCGGGCGGGCTCAACAGGCACATTTGAGGAGGGGCTATGAAACACGATCCGATCCAGAAAACCGAAACGGTCGGCGATTTCATCGCCCGTTACCTTGCCGATGTCGGCGTCACCACGATGTTCGGGGTGATCTCGATCCATAACATGCCGATCCTCGACGCGGTGGCGCGGCAGGGGCGAATCCGCTTCGTCCCGGCGCGGGGCGAGGCCGGCGCGATGAACATGGCGGATGCCTATGCGCGGGTGTCGGGGGGGCTGGGCGTCTGCCTGACCTCGACCGGCACGGCGGCGGGCAATGCCGCCGGCGCCCAGGCCGAGGCGCTGACCGCGGGCAGCCGGGTGCTGCATCTCACCAGCCAGGTCGACCTAGCCTATGCCGACCGCGACCGCGCCGCGATCCATGATGTGCCGCGCCAGCCCGAGATGCTGCGCGGGGTGTCCAAGGCGGTCTACCGCATGTGGGATGCCAACGGCGCCATCGGCGCGCTGACCGCCGCCGTTTCCTCGGCGCTGTCGGCGCCGAGCGGCCCGGTCAGCCTGGAGATCCCGGTCGATGTGCAGCGCAGCGTCGCACCGCCGCAGGGCCGTATTCATATGCCCGAGCCGGTGCGGCCGCGGGTGCCTGACGCGGTGATCGACGAGATCGCCGACTACCTCGTGAACGCCAAGCGGCCGCTGCTGTGGCTGGGCGGTGGGGCCCGCGGCGCTGTTACTGAGGCGACCGAGCTGATGCGGCGCGGCGTGGGCATCGTGACCTCGACCAACGGCCGCGGCGTGGTGTCGGAAGAGGAAGCGGCCACGCTGGGCGCCTTCAACATGGTGCCAGAGGCGGCGGAGCTTTACCAAAGCTGCGATCTGATGATCGTGGTCGGCTCGCGGCTGCGCGGCAACGAGACCCGCAATAACGAGATGCCGCTGCCGCAGCCGCTGATCCAGATCGACGCCGACGCCTCGCAGGGTGGACGCAACTACCCGGTGGCGCTGTTCGCCCATGGCGATGCGGCCGATACCCTGGCCCGGCTGCTGGAGCGGCTGCCGGCGAAGCTGGACACCGATCCTAACCTGGGGTTCGACATCGCCCGGGCCCGGGCGCAGGCCGAAGGGGCGCTGCGCGGCCGGTTGGGCGCCTATGCGGTGGTCGCCGATGCGCTGAGCGAACGGGTGGTCGCCGGCGGCCATGCCTGGGTGCGCGACGTGACCATCTCCAACTCCACCTTCGGCAACCGCTACGTGCGGCTGGCCGATCCGAAGCAGGGTGTTCATGCGCTCGGCGGCGGCATCGGGCAGGGGGTCTCGATGGGGATCGGCGCGGCGCTGGCCTGCGACGAAGGTCGCAAGGCGGTCACGCTGCTGGGCGATGGCGGAACCATGCTGGGCCTGGCCGAGGCGATTACCGCGGTCGAGGAAAACGCGCCGCTGGTCTACGTGCTGATGAACGACAAGGCGTATGGCGTGATCCAGAACATCCAGGACGCCCAGTATGACAGCCGCCGCCATTATTCGGCGCTGCGGGTGCCGGAGTTCGAGGGGCTCTGCGCCTCGATCGGCCTGCCGCATCGCAAGATCACCTCGGTGGAGGCGTTCGAGGAGGCGCTCGATGCCGCGATGGCGGCGGAGGGGCCGCAGCTGATCGAGGTCGACATGTGCGCGATCGGCCCCTTTGCCGAGGCCTTTGCCGGCCCGCCCGCCGGGGCGGCGCAGAAAGAGGAGTGAGGCGATGCGGCTGGGGCTGATCGGGGTCGGCAATATCGCCCGGACGCTGGTGCGGCTGATGCGCGACACGGGGCTGGCCCCCGCGCATCTGGCGGTGCTGGTGCGGCCCGGTCGGGAAGAGGCGGCACGCGCGGCCCTGAGCCAGGTCTTTGACGGGCCGCTGGCGGTGGTCAGCGACGCCGCCGCCCTGCTGGCCGAGCAGCCCGATCTGGTGGTGGAATGCGCCGGTCACGCGGCGGTGGCGGCGTATGGACCCGCGGTGCTGCGTGCCGGGGTCGATCTGGTGCAGGTCTCGGTCGGTGCGATGGCCGACGCGCGCCTCGCGGCCGAGCTGCGCCAGGCGGCCGAGGCGGGCGGCGCGCGGATCGTGCTGCCGGCCGGGGCGGTCGGCGGGATCGACCTGTTG
>Ga0213840_1000347_pt1 | contig 77191 bp, 58 predicted proteins | sample SWPATP22_FD_160132 | JGI IMG/M metagenome (GOLD analysis project Ga0213840, IMG submission 160132) | Coastal seawater microbial communities from Marineland, Florida, United States - SWPA TP2 #2 | ecosystem: Environmental > Aquatic > Marine > Coastal | place: USA: Florida | collected 2016-08-14 | reverse complement strand
GAAGACCTAGTAGTAACTAACTACTCGTTCCCACTACTTTCTACTCCTACTGTAACTGACGCTGCTGGCGAGCCTGTAGCATCTCTTGCTCCAGGTGAAGTTGGTATCCTTAACGGTGTAGGTACTGGTGGTTTTGCGTTCCTAGGTGAAAGTGGCGCGGTTGTATCAAGCATCGCTCGTGACGGCGGAAACGCTCCAACGATTGAAGCACAATCGTTCGACGTTGATGAAAACGCGGCTGACGGTACAGTTGTTGGTACTATCACTGCTACAGACGCTGATGGCGTAACTAGCCCAGTATCTGAAATCTTCGTGCAGTCTTCTACTTCAAACGCATTCTCAGTATCGCGTGCTGGTGAAATCACTGTTGCCAACTCTGCACTTCTAGATTTCGACGCTGGTTTCGAGTCAGTAACAATGGAAGTTGTTGCTATCGATACTACTGGTAACGTATCTGAAGCCGCTGAAGTAACAGTATCTGTAAACAACCTAGCTGATGAAGCGAGCGAGCAGCCTGCACCAGCTGAGCCAGTTGAGCCACGTCGTAGCTCTGGTGGTTCTATGGGTTGGATTGCACTACTTCTTGCTCCAGTAGCATTCCTACGTAGACGTGTTAAGCGTTAATAACGTAGTTAGTAGAACAATTTAGAATGTTAAAAAGGCCGCGAAAGCGGCCTTTTTTATTTCTTTTTTAAGTGATTCAGTTGTCAAAGCCGCTGTTTACTCATCACCTAGAGATGCGTTAACGCGGTCAGGCAGCTTTTTGTTTGGCTGAACACCTAATTCTCTGAACCGCTCAATCTGCCGCACTATATTGCCTCGACCTGCAGATAGCTTACCCATTGCACTATCGAAGCTAACCTGTGCACTATCTAATGACTTACCTACTCTCTCCATATCATTAACGAAGCCGACGAATTTGTCGTAAAGTTTTGCGGCATGTTCTGCAATGTGTTGCGCGTTCTGATTTTGATATTCGTACTGCCAGATGTTGTTAATTGTGCGAAGAGCCACTAACAAATTAGTAGGGCTAACAAGCATGATATTGTGATTTAACGCAAGCGAAACCAGGTTAGGCTCTTCTTCAATGGCCAACATAAATGCAGGCTCAATAGGAATAAATAAAAGCACATAGTCTAGCGTCTTTAGACCTTTCAGCGATTGATAGTCTTTTGCGCCTAACCCCTTTATATGACCTTTAATCGAAGCCACGTGTTGTGCTAGATGCTGGCTGCGCTCTACTTCATCTTCACAGTTATAAAATCGCTCGTAAGCCGCCAAACTTACTTTTGAATCTATTATTACATCTTTTTCATTAGGTAAATGAACGACAATATCGGGCTGTAATCGTTTACCGTTTTCGGCGGTAACCGATACTTGGGTTTCATATTCATGGCCCTCTCGAAGGCCAGATTCTTGTAGAATACGCTCTAAAACTACTTCGCCCCAGTTGCCTTGCTTTTTATTGTCACCTTTTAGTGCATTAGTGAGGGCTGCAGCCTCTTCTGTAATCTTCTGATTGAGTGCTTTTAAACCCAATATTTCTGTTTTTAGTGAAGCGCGCTCTTGCCCTTCCCGTATATGCTGATCGGATATTTGCTTTTTGAATCCTTCTAATTCGTTTTTGAATGGTGCCAATACCGCTTCGATATTGTTTTTCGTTTGTTGGGTATAGCGTTGCTGTTTTTCTTCAAAAATTTTATTCGCTAAGTTTTCAAATTGTGTTTGTAAACGCTGCTCTGACGCCGCCATTGTAGCCAACTTGTCTTCATGCGCTTCGTGAAGCGCTTCAATGCGCTTTTGCTGCGCATCGTTTTGCGCTTGCGTGCGTGCAACAATGATTCGCTGTTCATTTAGTTGTTGTAGTAACGATTGATTCTCGTCTTTCATTAAATGCAGTGTGTCATGGCTTACTTGCAATACTGCGTTTTCTTGCATTAATTCAGAATGTAATGCTTGCAAATTAGAGTATTGCAGATGAAGGTTTGACACTTCCTTTTGTAAGTTTCGCATTCGCCAGCACACTGCTGCCGTTATCGTGAATGAGGCTGCACCGCCAAGTGCAATTAAAGAGGAATAGCTGGAGATATCGTCAAAATTCATAGCGCAGAATCTTACTGTTATTTTATACAGCACTATAAACAAAATTCACAAATAAAAACAGGTACTCTTGGTACCTGTTTTTGTTATTTGGCGAAATAGCAGTTAGTGATTAACTAAACGCCTCTGCCCTTAAAAAGCAATATGGCTTTTATTTAGAAAGTGACTTGTCTAAATCTTCAATCTTCGCCTTCCAAATAGCTGGGCCAGTTTTATGCGCGTTTGCACCAGTACTGTCTACTGCAACCGTAACCGGCATATCTTCCACTTCAAATTCGTAAATGGCTTCCATACCCAAGTCTTCGAATGCAACAACGCGCGACTTTTTGATGGCTTTCGATACAAGGTAAGCGGCACCACCAACAGCCATTAGGTATACTGCCTTGTGTTTAGCAATGGAATCTACCGTCGCAGGTCCACGCTCAGCTTTACCAATCATGCCAATTAAGCCTGTCTTCTCAAGCATCAAGTCGGTGAACTTATCCATACGTGTAGCAGTTGTTGGACCTGCAGGGCCTACAACTTCATCGCCAACAGCATCAACTGGGCCTACGTAGTAGATAAAGCGATTTGTTAAGTCTACACCCTCTGGAAGACCTTCACCGTTATCCATCATAGTTTGAATGCGTTTGTGTGCAGCATCACGACCAGTAAGCATCTTACCAGATAGCAGTACAGTCTCGCCTACCTTCCACTCTTGAATATCTTCTTTGGTTACTTCATCAAGATTCACACGGCGCGTGTTTTCACTCACTTCCCATGTAACTTCTGGCCAATCTTCCAATTTTGGTGGCGTTAACTCTGCAGGGCCAGAACCATCAAGATAGAAGTGTGCGTGGCGCGTTGCAGCACAGTTTGGGATCATCGCAACGGGTTTAGAAGCTGCGTGTGTAGGTAACGACATTATTTTTACGTCAACAACGGTTGTTAAACCACCAAGGCCTTGTGCGCCAATACCTAGCTTATTTACACGCTCAAAAATTTCTAAACGCAGTTTTTCATCGGTAGTTTGCGGGCCACGCTCAATAAGCTCTTGAATGTCTACAGGGTCCATTAGGCTCTCTTTTGCCAATACTGCTGCTTTTTCCGCAGTACCACCAATACCTATACCTAACATACCCGGTGGACACCAACCCGCGCCCATTGTAGGAAGTGTTTTTACTACCCAATCAGCAATGTCATCGCTAGGGTTTAGCATTACCATCTTAGATTTGTTTTCTGAACCGCCGCCTTTTGCTGCGATCATGACTTCAATTTTCTCGCCCGCTACCATGTCAATATGTACAACAGACGGTGTATTATCTTTTGTGTTGGTGCGCGCACCTGCTGGATCTGCAACTATTGATGCACGCAGCGGGTTATCAGGATTGGTATAGGCTCTACGAGTACCTTCATCTACCATTTCCTGTACAGTCATATCTGTTTTGTCCCATGTCACGCCCATGCCTACTTTAACAAAGCAGGTAACAATACCTGTATCTTGGCAAAGTGGACGTTTGCCCTCAGCAGACATACGAGAGTTGATAAGGATTTGAGCCATCGCGTCTTTTGCGGCTTGGCTTTCTTCTTTATTGTACGCCTCTTCAACTGCCTTAACGTAGTCTAGTGGGTGATAGTAGGATATAAATTGCAGGGCATCTTCAATGCTGTCAATGAAGTCTTGTTGACGGATAACGGTCATGACATCCTCTTTTTTATTTGGCTTTCGTGGTCTTAGCTCGCTAAAAAAGCGTATACTAGCGCATCTATTACCGTCGCACCATGTAAAAACTTACAAGTAATACACAACCATAACTTATAGTCGTTATGGCGCGGCGGAGATGTAGACACTTATTCAACGCTATTTACGACAAGAATTTACGTAATATACAGTAAAAGTATAGTAAAACAGACCTATGACAACAGCTGCTTCTTTACAAGTTTGTGTGACCCAATTATCCGATGCCACACTGAGTAAACTTGTACATTCAGATTCCTTCGAGCGCTCTCAAGTATTTAACACAATTTTTAAGCGTATTGCTCATCACCCATGGTCACTGTTGCTAGATACTTCTGGTTCTCAACAAAGTGATGGCCGATATAATATTATGGCTTTTGCGCCCTCACTTACCGTTACCGCAACAAAAGGTAATGTGTATTTAACCGACGAAAACGGCACTCAATGTGTACCAGAAACGCCTTTTGAAGCAACAAGAAAATACCTTCACAGCAAAGTAGTTAATACAAACGTTATTAGTGAAAAGAACATAGATGATTTGCCGTTTGTAATCGGCGTTGCAGGCATGGCAGGTTATGACGCTGGGCGATTTTATGAAGCGTTGCCAAGTGTGGCAAAAGACGATTATGAAACTCCTGACTTTGCTGTGGGGCTGTATCTCTATTCAATTATTGAAGATACTCAAACAGGCAGTTTCTACTATTGCTCTTGTGATGGAAGTAGCTACCCCGATTTTATTGATATTAGTACCGATAGCTTCTCAAGTAGTGAGCAAGATGTCGGCCAGTTTAAGTTAACGTCGCCTTTTTCTTCAAACCTGTCTAAGCCACAATACACTCAGTGTATCGACAAAATTCACCATTATTTAAAGGCAGGTGATTGCTATCAAGTGAACATGGCACAACGCTTTTCTGCGCGTTTTGAAGGTGACGTATGGGAAGCATACTGCGAGTTACGTAACCAGAACTCAGCGCCATTTTCGGCGTTTTTCCGCACCCCGCTAGGCTGTGTTGCATCCATTTCACCGGAGCGCTTTTTGCGCGTAAAAAACGGCAAGGTAGAAACCAAACCTATTAAGGGCACACGACCTCGTTATAAAGATAGCGTTAAAGACGCTCAAAGCGCGTCAAGTCTGTTAAATGCTGAAAAAGATCGCGCTGAAAATCTTATGATTGTTGACTTACTAAGAAACGATATTTCAAAGCACTGTAAAGCACACAGCGTTGAAGTTCCTGCATTGTTTGCGCTTGAGAGTTATAAAGCAGTTCACCACCTTGTTAGCACTGTTGTAGGCGAGTTAGAAGAAGGTACATCTCCGCTTACGCTGTTGGCATCGGCCTTTCCTGGTGGTTCTATAACAGGCGCTCCTAAAATTCGAGCAATGGAAGTCATTGACGAGTTAGAGCCACACCGACGTAATATCTATTGCGGCAGTATCTTCTATATGGGCTTCAGAGAAGATATGGACTCGAGCATTTGTATAAGAACCGTACTTGCTGAAAACAACACACTTCATTGCTGGGCCGGTGGAGGTATTGTGTTAGACTCAAACGCTGACGACGAATACCAAGAAACCTTGGATAAAGTCTCCAAGATAGTGCCTGTGTTAACTGCATTAAATAAGTAGATTTCGTGACAAGATTTGAATTTATCTCTCAATTTCAACATATACGACAGCCCAAGATAGAGCCAGACTTTCCTCTGCGTAAAACTGGCCGACCTGCTGCGGTTTTAATTCCGCTTGTTGATTACGGAGATAAGCTTAACGTGCTACTTACCGAGCGTGCACACCATCTCAAACACCATCCTGGGCAAATAAGCTTTCCTGGCGGCGCCGTTGATGAGACCGATAAAGGTTATTTTGATGCAGCGCTACGCGAGGCTGATGAAGAAATAGGGTTACCGCCACAAAACGTAGATATCGTTGGAATGTTACCCCGCTATCGTACAATAAGCGGTTATGAGATTGCGCCTGTTGTAGGTTTTGTTAACCCTAATTTTACGCCAGTGATTGATAAAAATGAGGTGGAAAGTGCGTTTGAAGTGCCGCTTAATCATCTTTTGAATAGAAAAAATCATTTAATTCACACTACCCATCGCGGAAATCAGTCATTTCCAATATATTTCATCCCCTATAAAGAGCGTATGATATGGGGGGCTACTGCAGCCATGCTGCGCAACTTATCTCATCACATTCATCCATAAGCGATCCCTTGCACTAATCTTCCTTTACTTGTCCTACTGCCTTTCGTGATTTCTGGTGCTGGACTGTTTACAGCGAGAAAACTACAAAGCATCAGGTTGACTATAAATATTTGTTTACAGGCTATTAGCAAAACTAATCACGCTATTAGCTTTTCTTTATTGTAGTAATCACCTTGTGGATGCATGATCATCCCATTAACTTTGTTTAACAATGAAGAGTTTATGATCAGCGTATTTGATATGTTCAGCGTGGGCATTGGCCCCTCAAGCTCACATACTGTGGGCCCTATGAAAGCCGGTGCGGAGTTTGTCGGTGAATTGGCACAACAAGACGCGTTGTTCGAAAAAATTGATAGTGTGAAAGTAGAGCTATTTGGCTCGCTTGGTCAAACTGGTATCGGCCATGGTACAGGAAAAGCCGTTATTCTGGGTTTATTAGGTGAAATGCCAGATACAGTTGATGTGGATAGTATCGACAGTGTTTTAGAAGATATTAGAACTTCTGAGACGCTTGCACTTAACGGTACGAAGGAAGTCAGCTTCCCAAATAAAAATGCCATTGTGTTTCATCGTCGTAAAACCTTGCCTAAGCATGCTAATGCCCTCACCTTTTTTGCCTATGGTAATGGCGAGCTATTAGCAGAGCAAACCTACTATAGCATTGGTGGTGGCTTTATTATTAAAGACCAAGATTTCGATGCTACTAAGGCGCACGCTGCTACACTTCAAGCTGCAGTGCCTTACCCTTTTAAAACCGCTGGTGACCTTCTTAACTTATGTAAAACTAACGGTTTAAGTGTTAGCTCACTTATGCTTCGCAATGAATCCACATTTCGCCCAAAACATGAAGTAAAGCAAGAGCTTCACAATATTTGGCTGGTTATGAAGGCCTGTATTCAGCGTGGTATTGAAAGCGAAGGAATATTGCCGGGCGGCTTAAAAGTTGTTAGAAGAGCACCTGGATTATATCGCCGTCTGCAAACCGAACACACCACCGATCCCATGCAAACCATGGACTGGGTTAACCTTTTTGCATTGGCTGTAAATGAAGAAAATGCAGCTGGCGGTCGCGTTGTTACCGCACCTACCAACGGTGCTGCAGGAATCATCCCTGCGGTATTACAGTACGTTGACAAATTCATTCGTCCAGTAGATGAAGAAGTCGCTAGCCGCTTTTTGTTAACGGCTGGAGCAATTGGCATTCTCTATAAAGAGAACGCGTCTATCTCTGGTGCAGAAGTGGGCTGTCAAGGTGAAGTGGGAGTTGCCTGCTCTATGGCCGCTGGCGCTTTAGCAGAAATTATGGGCGGTACCGCAGCCTCTGTTGAAAATGCAGCTGAAATTGGTATGGAACACAACCTAGGTTTAACCTGCGATCCAGTAGGTGGTTTGGTGCAGGTGCCTTGTATTGAGCGAAACGCTATGGGCGCAATTAAAGCTATTAACGCATCTCGTTTAGCGCTACGTGGCACGGGTGAACAAAAAGTATCGTTAGACAAGGTTATTAAAACCATGCGCGACACAGGTAACGATATGAAAACAAAATACAAAGAAACCGCACGAGGCGGTCTTGCAGTTAACATCATCGAATGTTGATGCTATTAGGTTAATGAGGCAACAAAAAAGGGGCAAAAGCCCCTTTTATTCATTTTACACACTCAAATAAAACGCTATTTAACTGGTAATGTAACGCCCTTAAACATCTTTTCAACTTCATCGTTGTTTTTCAACATCATGGCTTTTTCAACTTTATCTTTGGTTAAATGAGGCGCGAATCGTTCGATAAAGTCATACATATAGCTACGTAAAAACGAGCCTTTTCTGAATCCTATTTTCGTAGTGCTGTAGTCGAACAAGTGGCTGGCGTCTATTTTAACTAAATCGTCGTCCAGTTCTTCACTTACCGCCATTGAAGCGATAACGCCAATGCCTACGCCTAAGCGAACATAAGTTTTGATCACATCTGCGTCGGTTGCTGTGAACACAATTTTAGGTGTTAAACCCGCTCTCTCAAAGGCTTGGTCTAATTCGGAGCGCCCCGTGAATCCGAATACATAGGTAACCAATGGATATTTTGCGATATCGCTGATGTCTATTGTTCCCTTTTTGGAAAGCGGATGGTCTTTATTAACAATTACGCTTCTGTTCCAGTGATAGCACGGCAACATTACAAGGTCGTTGTACAGATGCAGCGCTTCTGTGGCAATGGCAAAATCGGCCTCGCCTTTAGCGGCTAAATCGCTGATTTGAGAAGGTGTACCTTGATGCATGTGCAAAGACACTTTGGGGTATTTATTCATAAAACCCTGAATAACATCAGGTAACGCGTAACGCGCCTGCGTATGTGTAGTTGCAATATTCAGCTTGCCTTGGTCTGGCAAGGTATGCTCGCGAGCAACGGCTTTAATGCTCTCTACTTTAGCCAGTATTTCGCGAGCAATATTTATAACGTCGTTACCCGCGTCTGTCACATGCGTTAGATGTTTTCCACTACGACCAAAAATTTGAACGCCAAGCTCATCTTCAAGCATTCTTACTTGTTTGCTAATTCCTGGCTGAGATGTATAAAGACTTTCTGCGGTAGCAGAGACATTCAAATTATTATTTAGAACTTCTACGATATAACGAAGTTGCTGTAGTTTCATTGTAAATACCAATTCTTGCACTGTGGTTATACTGTAATCGTTTCTTATAACCAAAACTACACTTTTTTGCGTTCGTATATTACGAAAAAACAAACTTTGCGGAAAAAACAGCAATTTATTGCTATTTTTTACTCGTTTACATCGCCTTTTCTACAATTATTGTTCATTATGATATGGCAACATTTTATTCGATTAGTAAGAGCAAATGGACGATAATACTCACGCAACTTCTACCATCGATTTCTCCACAGTGCTTGCGGCTGCCGTGCACGATATGAAGAATTCTTTATTTCTGCTTATCCAGTCGATTGAGAATTTAAGCCAAACACTCGATCCTGAGAACGAACAAGCACGGAATCAGGTAGCCAGTGTGCATTATGAAGCCACGCGCTTAAACACCAACTTAGTACAAATACTATCGCTTTATCGCGCTGAACTAGAACGATTGCCCATTACTGTTGACGAGTGTTTTATTAAGGACTTAATTGAAGACATTATTGGTTCAAATGCGTTGTACATGGACCAAAAAGGTATTCGCATAGAAATTGAAATTGACGACGATTTAAGCTGGTATTTAGACAGTGAGCTCGTATTTATCTTAGTGAACGACGTCATTATTAACGCAATGCGTTACGGCACCTCTATAATAAAAATAAGTGCCGAAATGGTTGATGACTATTTAGCACTTAGTATTGAAGACGACGGTCCTGGTTACCCAGACAGCATGCTCAATAAAAGTCATGATGAATTAGCGGATTTTGAATTAAGTCAGGGACGCACCGGACTAGGGTTGTTCTTCGCAAAGCTTATTGCCAGCGCTCATTCACAGCATGAGAGATACGGTAGTATAGAATTGTCTAACGGTGGTGCACTTGGTGGGAGTGTATTTCAAGTAAAAATACCGTAGTATTGACCGATAACTATAAGAACTCTATAAATAAAGCAGTACCTTCGCGCTTACTGCAACACAAAAGCTACAAAGAACTGACGGAAACACACGAATGTCTTACGCCATTATAATAATATTAATCGTCGCTTTGCTGATTGCAGCCATTTTTATTAATGCTGTTCAGCAACATAGACAGAAGCAGGAAGCTGAACGTCGAACCGAACTTGCAAAACAGCGTGGTGTGGTTGATGAAACTGAAAGCGTTATAGCCGCTACCGTTAACATGCCTGTATCTTCCCGTTTAATTGGGGTCCTTCACAATAGAGCGCTTAACGCGCTTAAGGTAATGAACGAATACGCAGGTACATCAGAACTTAAAAATCGTATCAAGAATACTGAACAAGCTGCTGCAGCTGCACTTTCAGATAATTCTAGCGCGCCTTCTGAATTCACATTACCTGACAACGACAAAATGATTATTCAGTACATTCAGGCAGTGAAAAAACTTCGTATCATACTTCGCTCTGAGCACAGCAAAGGTCAAATTGATTCAAAAGTCTTTCTAGATGAAGATAAACAGCTAGAACGCTTACAGGTTAAAGTTAACGTGGAAACGCTTATCAAACGCGGTCGTGCAGCGCTTCAGACAAACATGCTGGGCTCTGCCAGACAGTATTTTGAAAAAGCTAAAATTGCGTTGGAAAACCAAAACACTCAAGACGATTACTCATCCACCAAACTAGCTCAACTAAATGAGTGGCTAAATGAAATTCAGAGTAATTTGAAAAACGTTAACGCTCAAGACAGAGCCAAGAAGCAAGAAGAAGAAAGAGACGAGTTGGACGAATTATTTGCGCCTAAGAAAAAGTGGTAGCATAGGTCTGACCAAGGCTAACAGCAAGGTCTGTTATTTATGAAACCCTACATCGGTATAATAATCTTTATCAGACCTTCATCTTTAGCGTATTATCGTTTATCACCCCCCCGCTCCTATTGAACGCGGGTTTGAAAAGCAAATATCCCGTTAGTTCATTCTGTATATCTTTTTACTATCAAGTCCCACAATGTCTGTGCCGGTACTGAAAGGCCCTTACGGGCATTTCTTATTAGGCCAATCTGCTTAATTAAAGGGTCGCTATTTACTTCAATTGGAATTAACCCCAATGTTTTCATGTGATCTCCACATATCGAAGGCATTATTGAAATTCCCATTCCGTGCTTTATAAGTTTTCCCAGCGTCGCTAACTGTCCAGTTTCAGCCACAATATTAAGCGCGCCATATGAAGCCAATTTAGTCTCTGTCCATTGCCGCACGGCTGAACCTCTGTTCATCATCACCAATGGATAAGCAAGACAGTCTTGCCAATGACATATTTCATTTTCAGCCAATTCGTGTTCGCCGTTAACCACTAAAACGAACTGGTCATCAAATAAACTTTCAAATATGAGTCCATCAGTGCGCTCGGGCTCAAACGAAATGCCAAGCTCACAGCGCCCGGTCGCCACTTCGTTTATCACCTGCTCCATCACAATATCAATAACCCTTAGATTGATATTGGGCGCTTGATTATGGAATGTGCTTAATAGCGCGGGCAGGTGAGACTCGGCAAACGATGGCATGGCACAAATGGTTAAATGCCCTTTTTTAAGGGCAAATAAGTTCTGAATGTCATTAAACGTATTATCCCAATCTCGCACTAACCGCAGCGCATTTGGAAACAACACTTCCCCCTCTGGGGTTAAACCAACATTTCGTGTATCTCTATTAAATAGTCGGCCGCCCACTTGTTGTTCAAGTTTTTTTATTGCAGAAGACAATGCAGGCTGTGTAACGTGAAGATTGTTCGCCGCCTCTGCAAAAGTGGATGACGTAGCAACTTCTATGAACGCCTTTAATTGTTTATAGGATACTTCCATAAGATTGATAAAAAATATTTATTAATAATTAGATTAATTCGATTTTACATAACACGCAACAATGTTGATACTTATTATTAACATTCATGTATGGAGCGTTTTAATGGCGGGTTTTAACAAAGTAGTGCAAAACTACGACGAAGCGATGGCTGGCTTAACAGACGGCATGACAATAATTGCTGGTGGTTTTGGGCTGTGTGGTATTCCAGAAGGACTTATTAGCCAAGTGAAAGCAATGGCAGTAAAAGAACTTACCGTTGTGTCTAATAACTGTGGTGTTGACGGCTTCGGTTTAGGTTTATTGCTTGAAGATAAGCAAATCAAGAAAATGGTGTCTTCTTATGTAGGCGAAAACGCCTTGTTTGAGAAGCAACTGCTTGATGGCGAACTAGAAGTTGAACTTACTCCACAAGGTACACTCGCCGAAAAAATGCGTGCTGGTGGTGCTGGTATACCTGCTTTCTACACAGCGACAGGTTACGGCACGCCTGTTGGTGAAGGCAAAGAAGTAAAAGAGTTCGACGGACGCCCCTACATTTTAGAGCATGCTATTACCGGCGACTTTGCGATAGTCAAAGCATGGAAGGCAGATACTTACGGTAACTGCATCTATCGACACACCGCGCAGAACTTCAATCCAATGGCGGCAACTGCAGGTAAGATAACCGTTGTTGAAGCAGAAGAGATTGTTGAAGCTGGCTCATTAAATCCAAGTGAAATTCATACGCCGGGAATTTATGTTAATCGCGTTATAAAAGGTAGCTTTGAAAAGCGTATTGAAAGACGTGTAGTTAGTAAGGAGACCGTATAATGTTAACTCGTGATCAAATTGCTATGCGCGTTGCACAAGAATTCAAAGACGGTGACTATGTAAACCTAGGTATTGGTATCCCTACCTTGGCAGCGAACTATGTGCCTGACGACATAAGCGTAATGCTGCAGTCTGAAAATGGCCTTTTAGGTATGGGACGATACCCCACCGAAGAAGAAGTTGATGCTGATATGATTAATGCTGGCAAGGAAACGGTAACTGCCATTACAGGAGCATCAATTTTTAATAGTGCCGAAAGTTTTGCAATGATCCGCGGTGGTCATGTTGACTTTACGGTATTGGGCGCATTTGAAGTAGATGTATGTGGAAATATCGCATCTTGGATGATCCCCGGTAAATTGGTAAAAGGCATGGGCGGCGCAATGGATTTAGTAGCAGGCGCGAAGAATATAATCGTGACCATGACACACACCGACAAACACGGTAATTCCAAGCTTTTACCCGAATGCACATTACCACTGACAGGCGTTAATTGTATCACGCGAATTATTACCGACTTGGCAGTATTGAGTGTAGAGAATGGTGCTTTCGTACTTCAAGAACGTGCGCCAGGCGTTAGCATTGAAGAAATTCAAGAAAAAACGGCGGGCAAACTTATCGTATCTGGTAACGTGCCAGAAATGCAGTTCTAAAAAGCCATTTTGAACAATAAAAAAGAGGGCGATATCATGCCCTCTCCTTTCATTATGACTATCATTAAGGGATAATGCGCCGACTTTAGATTCCCGTGAGGCACCCCTTTGCTAGTTACCGATTTACCTGTTCATCATAAGATTATTTCGAAGCTTGAAACCAAGAACATTTCAACGCTAACAGAAATTCAAGAACGCACTATGCTGCCCGCTATTCAGGGTAAAGACATTATTGCGTCTTCTAAAACAGGCTCAGGTAAGACATTTGCTTTTCTAGTGCCGGCCATCCACCGCTTAATGTCGCAAAAAGCGCTAAGCCGTCAAGACCCTCGCGCACTTATCTTGGCTCCAACCCGTGAACTTGCAAAGCAGGTATTTTTAGAAACAAAATCGCTTTGCTCTGGCCTTAACTTAACGTGTTCGTTGGTTGTTGGTGGTGAAAACTATAACGATCAGGTGAAAGCCCTGCGAAGAAACCCACATATTATCGTAGGCACTGCTGGCCGAGTGGCCGACCATCTTCTGGACAAAAGTGTCTACCTAAATGGCCTAGAGCTTCTTATTTTTGATGAAGCCGACCGTATGCTTGATTTAGGCTTCGCTGCTCAGCTTAAGATGATTAACGATTACGCCGATCATCGTAAGCGTCAAACAATGCTGTTTTCAGCGACTTTGGATAATATAGAGCTTAAGCACATGACTACTCAGCTTACAAAAAGCGCTGTACGCGTTTCTGTAGGCGATGCCACTGCCGAGCATGGTGATATTGAACAGCGTTGTTATTTTGCTGACAACGTAGACAGTAAAGATAACATTCTGCGCGCCGAACTGAAAAAGCGTGACTTTAACCAAGCGATTGTTTTCACGGCAACCCGTGAAGACACAAACCGTATTGCAGATATGTTGAACGAAGAGCATCTTGAGGCAATTGCGCTTCGTGGAGACCTACCTCAAAACCAGCGTGCGGCAATTATGAGCAGTTTCGCCCGTGGGCAGCAAAGTATTCTTGTTACCACCGATCTTGCATCGCGCGGTTTAGATTTATCAAAAGTTGGTTTAGTAGTTAACTTCGACTTACCCAAGAACGCGGATGAATATATACACCGCATTGGTCGTACTGGACGCGCGGGACAGAAAGGCGAAGCGTTTTCGTTAATAGGCCCGCGAGACTGGAAAAGTTTTGAGGGTTTAAAGAACCACCTGCAATACGCTTTAGAGTGCACTGCACACCCAGACATTCCGGCTGAATTCAAAGGTTTTGCACCTAAAAAGAAAAAAGCTACACAATCTGGCAAAGCGTCTGGTAAAAAGCGTGTTGCTAAGCCCGTGAAAGCCCCCGTTAAAAAACGTGTAAATACGATGACGGGTGAGGATATAGGAATGGTGCCAGTTAAACGTAAACCAAGAAAAGATAACAGTGCGCTTGATGAAGAATAGCTCTTTAAGCGAATTGCTATAAGCAACAGATACAAAAAAGCGAGCTAATGCTCGCTTTTTTTTGTGTCTATCAACTTTTGCCAGTGTTTAATATTCCCACCAGCACTCTTGCCACCAAGCAAGAAACTCTTCGAAGTCGATAAAACCATCGTCATTACTGTCGATAAGTTTAAAGCCTTCCTGCACATGGCTTGCTTTCGTCTTCGGAGAGATAACGGTTAATAGCTCAATAAACTCAGGCAGATCGATTTGACCATTTCCATCTTTGTCAAAGAAACTAAAATCTTTTTTAATCTCTTCGATTTTTGATTCTGAAAGTTGAGTGCTCACTCTCATTCCTTAAATTCAACTGCAATGAACAAGAGTGTAACGCCCTTCAATCAGCCTGTCTATGCCTGATTTTCTTTTGCCTTAAGTGCGCGTAAACGTTGAGCTTCCGCTTTTTCTTGGCGTTTTTGTTCCATGGTTAAGCGCGCTTCAGTTCCAACGTGTTCTTGCTGTCTTGCTTTAGCAAGATTTACTTGCTTTTCACGCTCTCTGAATCGCTCTAACTGCGCTTCTGTATGTGTTCCAAAACAATGCGGGCAGCTTACACCAGGCTCGTACTTGTCGCTTTGCTTGTCTTCTTCAGTAATAGGTAAGCGACAGGCATAACACTGTTCGTAGTGGCTTTTTTCCAAATCGTGGTTTACCGCAACGCGATTATCGAAAACGAAGCAATCACCTTCCCACATCGACTCTTCTTTTGGTACGTCTTCTAAGTACTGTAGGATACCGCCTTCTAAATGATAAACCTCTTCAAACCCCTGCTCTTTCAAGTAAGCAGTAGATTTTTCACAGCGAATACCACCGGTACAAAACATGGCCACTTTTTTGTTTTTCTCAGGATTTAGCTCTTTCGCCACGTATTCTGGAAATTCGCGGAACGTGTCGGTCTTAGGATCAATGGCGTTTTTAAATGTACCAATTTCAATCTCGTAACCATTTCGAGTGTCGATAACCGTAACATCTGGGTCGCTAATTAATGCATTCCAGTCTTTTGGTTTAACGTAAGTACCAACGGTCTTTCGAGGGTCTATTCCCTCTACACCCATAGTTACAATCTCTTTCTTAAGCTTTACCTTGGTGCGGTAGAACGGCTGTTCGTCATGAAGTGATTCTTTGTAAGAAATAGGATTGATGCGAACATCGTCGTTAAGGTAGGTTAGCAGCGCATCAATGCCTTCGCGACTACCAGAAACGGTTCCGTTAATACCTTCGTGGGCAAGTAATAGCGTGCCTTTAATACCATTAGATTCCATAACTTCTAATAGCGGCTGACGCATTTCTTTGTAATTTTCAAGCGCAACAAATTTGTACATTGCGCAAACAATATATTTAGACATAATTTTTTAACCTTTGCTGATTGGAGCGTAAGACCAGTGCAAAATGCGGCGCGAATATATCAGATGATATAAAAAAGGTCTAATGGGAACTTAACTTTTAGGGGGAATTGGGTTCGAACGAGTTGATTTATTGATCTTACGCAAACTGCTGTTCAATTTCTTTAAACAGATCTGTGTGTTCTTCAACAGAATTAATAACGTCATAAATCATCGTGTTGTCTTCATCCATGGTACTACGATATTTCGCCTGTAAACGCTTTTGTGCCGCTAGCGTAGTATTGTTTACCACATCGTCATCAAGGCGAAGCGCATCATTGGTCTGAGCCAATGGTTGTGGGTACATGGCTTGAAACAATAATGCATTTTCCATGTCGGTTGCCATTAGGTTCCCGAGCGTTGACATGGCTGTCCAATCGGCCTCCTGAGCGGCTATACCCGGCCGGCGATAATGGTTTAAGGATTGCAGCGCACGCGTTGTAACATCTTCCTCTTTTGAAGCGCTTGTGTTTATTCGAATTGGTTCAGCTACCGAGGTAGCGTGCATCGCAAGATACAGTGAAAATACTGCCCCTTGATGGGCTGCTCTCGCAAGAACACCGTTCGACTCCCAATTAATACTGGGGTCTATAGGTTTATTGTTCATATTGTGAGTAGCTTCAGTACTCATGCCTAACTTCACACCGATTTACCATAATTTCTTATCGGCAAGATAATGTTTTTCTTAACTTTCTCGTTGCTCTTCTTGAACTAATCTATAATCATAGTCACAGATGTTCAGCTTGCTCACGGAATGGAAATGCAATTAGGTAACAAACAAGTGTTGATTGTGGAAGACCAACGCCCTTTCCTTTTGTTACTCAAAGGTCTCATGCAGTCAATGGGAGCAACCGATGTCGTCACAAAATCTTCTGCCGAACAGGCAATCTCTTTGTGTAAGCGGCACAAGTTCGACGTTGTTATTTCTGACCTGCATTTAGGTGCTGATAATAAAAATGGCTATGAGCTTGTTGAAGAATTGCGTGTCAGTAAATTAATCTCTCCTGCCACCGTGTTTATTCTAATAAGCGCTGATAGCGCTAGACCAATTGTGCTTGGCTCCATTGATAAACGGCCCGACGACTTTTTAATAAAACCCTTCTCACAAATACAGCTTAAGACCCGTATTTCGAGAGCATGGAAAAAACGCCAGTTCTTGCTCTATGCCTACGAACTTATAGATAAGCAAGAAATAACAGAGGCAATTGAACATCTGAAAAATCATTTAAGCGAGCCTTCTCATTATAAAGGTCACTGTGAGCAATTATTGGTTGAGCTTTATTGGCAGACGAAGAACCCTAAAGCGGCGCTAGACATCTTAGAAGGGTACACAGACGGTAAACCTGTGCTGTGGGCTTATGTTGCCTTAGGTAAAACCTATTTGAAGTTAAAACAGTTCGATAATGCAGTAAGCGTGGCAAAGCGTATTTTAAAGCAAAACCGATTCAGTGCAGATGCACATGACATTCTTGCTCACGCTCACCTTGCGCAACATCAGGAACAAACTGCCATAGAAGATATCAAAGAAGCGATAAGGCTTTCTCCTTTTTCGTTGCAGCGACATATAGACGCTTGCAATATTGCACGTGAAACCGCTGATTTTCATTTAGCCGCAGAGTCTAGCCAGGCTATATGGAATCTTTCCAAACGATCTGTTTACAAAAGCAGTTTGTATTGGTGCGGCATGATAAGAAGCCTTTTAGACGTTGCTGAGCATACAGATGATAAGAAACAGAGGAACAAATTCCAACAAGAAGCACTGCTTACATTGCAACGAGGAAAATTTGATGACCACCTTCAAAGAATGGACAGAGAGTTTGATGTCGACATTTTCGGTAAAATCATCAATGCCAGGGTAAGCGCGATTGACGGTAAGCTAATTGATGCAAAACGCCACCTTGATGCGTCACAGCGTGATCTAGACGAAAAATATGCTGAACTTCCAACCGCGTATATACCTGACAGCCTTAATGTAATGTATACCCTTGGTGAGTTTGATGACGCAGTAGAACTTGCCAAACTCTTAAAGTCTAGAGGCGAAAAGCTAGATCAAAACAGTGAATCAATGCTGGCAAAACACGAAGCGCTAACAAAGAAAAACCTTGCCAGTTATCAGCAGTTTAACCGCGAAGGTATTGAACATTATCAAAATGAAGATTACGAGCGCGCAAAAGCGTCTTTCGCACTTGCGCAAGGTTTTGCACCTGTAAATACTGGCGTGGCGCTTAACTTACTTCAATGTTTATTACAGCTGGCTAAAAAGGCAAATGCCGCCGATGCAGAAGTGGTAACCGAGTGTAAGCGCCTATTCAAACTTATCGATGACATGACGCTTAAACCACCTTACAAAGAGAAGTACGATAGCCTGCGAGACGAGCTATCAAAATTTATTGGTTTCTAGTTAATTTCTAATCCCAGCGTAAGCCCTACGAAGTAAGGCTTTTATCTAGGTACCGCTATTTAAGCCCATATTGACGGTCTCGCTGTTAAAACTGCGCTTTGGAAGCCACGCTTTGGAAGCCACGCTTTGAAGCATGACATAGCGCTTAAGACCTTTCATGCTCAATTTATTGTTGGAAGTTCTCTATAGTCTCAATAAACTCATCAATATTTTCAATCAACGTTTCCTTTTGTTTAGTCGATAACGTTGAAGCGACTTCTGCAATCATGGTCGCCATGGTTTTGGTGTTATGCTCACTTGCTTCATTAAATACTTTACTTCGATAGTTCTCTGGCTTATTCATCAACTCGAGTAGCTTATTTTCAAAATCGGGATCTACACGCCTTGCCACAAAAAGCCGTCTGGCAGCATTTTGAATATTTCTCCTATAGGCAATCCACTCTTCCATGGTAGGTACGAATTGGTCAGCGTAAGTCGCAATAATTTGCTTTTGTTCATTAGACAACTTTCCAATACGCGCACTAACGTTCTCTTCCATTCTTTCAATTCGTTTTTCATTGCGCACTTCTGCGGAATCTTCTTTAATAGAAGCAAGCTCTTCCTCTTCTTCCTTATTCTCTTTTTCTAACGCGGCGAACAGGGTGACAACTTGCTCATCGCTTAGATTTTTAGCCATTTTTATTAATTCGGGACTAACTTCATTCCTTACTCTTGCCCAATGTGCTTTAGCTTGTTCGAAATGCGTTGTTACTTGTGTGTAGTTCAGTTCGTCATTTGTCACTTGCTGTTTCATCTGTTCAAGTTGCGCTTTATATCGCACCAATTCCGAGGTTTTGTGCCATTGAAGCCAGCTATCTAAATAGTCGTCAAATTGTGCCTCTTGCTCGCTATTAAGTTCTATGTAGTCGTCTAAATACCAATATACCCACCAGTCAATATTGTCATAGGCAAATTTAGAGCTGCACGAAGACAGAAACAACAAAGCAGCTAAAGCAAAAATCACTCGCATAGAACGTATTCCCAAAGTAAACGACCATTGTAATTGGACATAAAATAACAGTGGCTTGTACCATCAAACAATAAAAACGTAGCGGTACCTTCTTATAGACATCATAGTAGTGAAAAGTGCAAAAAAAGTTTTAACAATAGCACTTTACCAAGTTTTACCGATCATCTACTTTAAACAGATGGGCGTGTTTTAGGCTTTCATAAAAGGATTCATTGTGTCGAAGCGTATAGCTATTTTAACATCTGGTGGTGATGCACCGGGTATGAACGCTTGTATAAGGGCTGTCATCATCGCATGCCAAAAAGCGGGCCATAAACTGTATGGCTATCTTCACGGATACAACGGGCTAGTAAATCAGGAATATATATCACTTTCTTTTGATACAACACACAACCTGATTCAACAGGGAGGCACTATTTTACACAGTGCACGGTGCAAAACGTTTGAAACAGACGATGGCGCACAAAAAAGCGCAGAAAACTTATCTAAACTCGCTATAGACACACTCATAGTAATAGGTGGAGACGGCTCTTTTCGAGGGCTAAAGCATTTGAGTACTTTTTGGTCCGGACAAACCATTGGTATTCCGGGCACAATTGACAACGATATCAACGGTACCGATGCCACCATTGGCTATTATACCGCAATAGATACCGCTATGAGCTCTATCGACAAGGTGCGCGATACCGCAGACGCATTTGAGCGCGTTTTTTTGGTAGAAGTAATGGGGCGTCATGCAGGCTTTCTTGCCTTGAATGCTGCGCTTTCTTCCGCCGCAGACTACGTATTGCTTCCCGAGCTATTCGAAGGCTGTGAACAAGAACTAGACAATATTATTTGTCAGATTAAGGCCCAGCGAGCGCTGAAAGGAACCGTCAGCTTTATTGTGGTTGTAGCAGAAAACGTATGGCCAGGCGGGCTGAACGCGTTATCGACAGCCCTTAATGCAAAAGGCATTGACGATGTCAGGCCTGTTACCTTGGGACATGTTCAGCGTGGAGGTTCGCCCGTAAGCGAAGACAGGTTGCTTGCAACGCATCTAGGTGCTTATGCGGTATCGTTAATTGGCAGCGAGAATACGAATATTATGGTTGGTGAAGTGAATAAGCTTCCCGTTGTAGTGCCTTTAGATACCTGTTGGCAGAACAAGCCGCTAAATTCAGCGCAAGTAAACATAATTCGCTCATTAATGAATGCTCGTTATGATTAGCGGGTTCACACTCATAGTAATTACGACTAGCTTTATTGCTTACCACTGCGCATAAAAAAGGCGCCTCAGGCGCCCTTTCTACATTTTCATCGCTGCTTTTACTTTATCTCGGTGACTACGGCTTACCTTTAGCTCGGTATCATTTTGTAATATAAGATGATACTCACCGCTAATATGGCTCACTAATTTTTTTACAAAACGAATATTCGCTATAGCAGAACGGTGTACCCTTACAAAAAACTGAGGGTTAAGCTCTTGCTCTAGCTCTTTCATGGTTTTGCGCATTATGTGCATGCCATCTAGTGCATGAACACACATGTAATCGCCTGCAGCGTCAATCCACTGAATATCTTGTACATTTACGCGAGTAACCTCAGAACCGTCTTTTATTGCAAGCACATCAGGGTATGGGTTTGTCTCAACAGGCTCACCATTGGCTAACTTTCGTAGTATTTCTTCACAGTCATCGCCCGTGAGTTCAGCAACTAAACTTACTAATTTTTGCGATTGCTCATCTTGATGCTGAGTGGTGAAGTATTCACGTACCTTATCTAACGCCGCCTTGAGTCTTTCGTCGTCTGCAGGCTTCAATAAGTAGTCTAGTGCATGAACGTCGAATGCCTTTATCGCATAGCTATCGTACGCGGTAACAAACACTATCATTGGAATAGGCTGCTTCAGCTCGCGTAGCTTGTGAATTACTTGAAAGCCATTTAAACCCGGCATTTGAATATCAAGGAAAACAAGATCTGGGCGGTGTTGGGATATGGCACTCACTGCCTCAAGCCCATTCTGACACTCAGTAACAACCTGCACATCCTCATGACGCTCAAGTCGCGCTCTCAATCCTCTTCTTGCTAAAGGCTCATCGTCGACAACGATGGTTTTAATCACTTGCTTACTCATTTATGCGTCCTTAACGTCATAAGGAATACGAATTCTTACTCGCACACCTGAAGGCTCATTATGTTCAATCGAAAATGCAAAGTTACGATGATAGAGCGACTGCAAACGTTCCTTGATGTTTGCCAGGCCAACGCCGTTTTCACGGCTAAGCTGCCCATCTTTTATATCAGCACCTGGACCATTATCAGCCACATCCATCAATAAATCGTTACCGAACGTACGCGCAGTAATATTTATCTTACCGCCATTCTCCATTTTTGAAATGGCGTGTTTTATTGCGTTTTCAATGATAGGTTGCAAAATCATGCTTGGCACTAGCGCACTTTCACATTGCTCGTCGATATCCCAAGACACTTCAAGCCTGTCGTCAAACCTTACCTTTTCAATTTCTAAGTAAAGCCTGAGCGCTTTAATTTCTTGACCAAGTGGCACTCTTTTAATTGGGTCGTTATCTAAAGAGTAGCGTAAAAAGTCACTTAACCTCGACACCATTGCTTCAGCAGTATCGTTTTCTTTAAGTAAAATTAGCGTTGAAATAGCGTTTAGCGTATTAAACAGAAAGTGAGGATTAAGCTGGTAACGCAGCATCTTGATATGTGCTTGGTGCGCCATGGTGCTTGCTTTGAGTGCATTTTGCTTCTCTTTCTGAAGCATTTGGAAGTTTTTAATACCAAAATAAACACCGCTCCAACAACCCACCATAATGAGTGAGTTAATGGTATTTGTGAAATACATGTACCACTCGTCTGGACGGTAGCCGTGCTTATATATTTCCCAATAATTAATGTTTTTAACCACTGCCCATAAAAGCGCAATAAGGTAGCAAGACACGATAACAATAATCAGCATATTGAGCGGTGATTGCTTTCGTGCCCACCGGTAAATATACCTAAGAGGAATGGTTAAGAGCCAACCTGCGTACGCATTAAGAAGAATGATAAACACCCAAATAGGACGCACGTCATGTAGAAAAGAACCGATATAATAAATAATTGCGAAACCGGCCCAACCTGCGCTGTGCAGAGTCCAGAATAAACGCTCATTACTTTCTATTACGCGCTGAAAGCGACTCACATGAATACCAATTTAAAAAACTTATTGATTGATTATACGCCAGCGATGTGTGAACCCAAGCACCTTGGTCGTGCCTCTTATGCGTCTGGTCGCAGTAAATTTATATCTTAAACCACGTGTTTTGTGTGTAGTTAATCAGTTAATTAGTAACTAATTTTCATTCGTTTAAGCCAGTGGGCCCACCACCAAACAGGACCAATTAATAAAAACCTCAAATCGTCAAAAAAAGACGGTTTCTTACCTTCAATTTTATGACCAATGAACTGAAATACCCACATAACAACAAAAAGCGCTAAGCAAAATACCCATACCGTTATGCCAGCATTTACAAGCAGATTTATAACGCCAAAACATGCAATGGTTAGCAGGGTCATAGCCGCACCCACTGGGCCAGACAAGAGGAAATAATAGTACAGCACGGGAATAGCAAGTACGTGAGCCCACGTTACATCGAACTGAGACAGAAATGAAGGCACCGGCAAACACCATATCAACCCTAGCGTAACAAGATAAATGCTCGGCACTGCGATAGCATGAATAACAACGTTAGTTTTGTTTTGATGACTCTCGCCATATTGAATAAGCAGTTTGTCGATTGTTCTCATCTTACTTTTCTCCTGCCGATATTTTTTATTGTTATCTTTTATTATTGTTTTGCAAACGTATTTACGTTAAGAGTGTGTGCCGTGAAAGCAATGTTTTTATAAGCTTTTCATCACAATTAAACGCTAAACCATAATAAGCAACGTCTTTTTCTACACGGTAATTTTTAACTACTGCTGCTAATTTTACTTCTTTTCCATCTAGAGAGTACGCTATATCTACCGCAGTATCGTCTTCCAACACGGGTAGCTCTGCTTTGCTTTGTAGCGCAACTTTACATCCCTTAGCAGACAAGTCCACAATGATGCCAGCTACTCCCTCTTCGTCGGGAAGCGCTTCAGAAGTTATATCAATAGACACGCCTAACTGACTTCTTTTAACTGAACGAAGACCAATGCTTTCTATTTTTTTAGGGAAGCTAGTGATAAGAATGCCTGTAGGGTTGGAAATAAGCTTTAGCACTTTGACTCGAAAAGCAATGACCTGCCCTGTATCACCTTCGAGCACAGAGCGAACAACCACATCATTCCCTATCGTTAGTGCGTCTCTCACCGTTATCCACTTCGCACTGGTGGGTATATGGAACATAAGACACTCATCTATCAACATGCCCACATATTCTGTTTTGACGCGTTTTGGCGCTGCTGGCATTGAAATTTGTAAATCGACAATATTGCCAGGAATAAGCGTTCGTAATGCGGCGATTCCCTGTGCGTTTAACACATTACTTTCTATATTTTCAGTCATTATTATTTTTTATCAGCAGCTATTTGTTATCGGCAGCAAGGTTTGCTGCGTATTATTTTTGTTCTAAATACTTATAGTGCCAATGTAACCTGTTTTTTATTTCCTGACAAAACCTTCAAAAATACAGTTTCGGTGAAATATAAAAAAAGCACCAATAAGCAAGCGCTAAAGTCTACGGTGTTGTAGTATTAACTGCATCTGTTTAACCGTTTTTTCTTAGGGTGCTCATGTCTTTATCACTTCATTACGCGCTTTGTTTATCTAACTGGCGCGCCCATGAATTTTCAGTGTCGCTTTCTATTCCTGCTCACCAAAATGATACGTTGCTATTATCATTACCAAGCTGGATCCCAGGCAGTTACATGGTTCGTGATTTTGCTAAAAGTATTGTCTCTATCTCTGCCTGTACAGAGCACAATCATCAACCGCTGACTATCGAACAGAAAGACAAGCAAACATGGCTATTAAATACAAGCGGTGAAGCCTGCGTTGTTACCTATACAGTATATGCGAATGACCTATCAATACGCAGTGCATTCATAAATCATGAATATGCGTTTATCAATGGAACTAGCGCGTTTTTACAAGTGTCGTCATTTGAACAGTTACCTCACTCACTAGCCGTTTCTGTTCCTCAGGATGATGCGCATTTATCTGAATGGCAAAGCTACACGTCAATGCCTATTGCGCGAGAGGACTCACAAAACAAGCCTAACCAGAAAAAGGAAGCGTCAGAGAATCGAACATGGCATTACCGTTGCGATAACTACGACGACTTTATCGACCACCCTCTATTTATTGGCATTGCTGATACCCACGCCTTTGAAGTAAATGGCGTGTCTTTCACACTATTGTTCTCTGGTAATAATAATATTGACTACGCAAGAATTGCTGACGATTTAACCCCCATTTGTAAGCATCATCTGGACATATTTGGCGCACCGCACCCTATTGATAGTTATTTGTTTATGACATTGCTTGCGGATAACGGATTTGGCGGCTTAGAGCACAAACACTCAACCGCATTGCTATACCCTAGGTATGATTTACCACTTATCGGCGAAAGCAATGAAAAGACCGACAGCTACATAACGTTCTTAAGCCTTTGCAGCCATGAATTCTTTCATACATGGCACGTGAAGCGAATTAAACCCGAGGTGATGGTTAATCCTGACTTGTCGAAGGAAACCTATACCAATCAGCTCTGGATATACGAAGGTTTCACCAGCTTTTACGACGATGTAACGCTGGCGAGAAGTGGTGTAATTGCACCACAAAAGTATTTAGACATTGTTGCGCAAAACGTCTTACGGCTGCTTCAAAACGCAGGTCGAATGAAACAAAGTGCGGCTGAAAGTAGTTTTAATGCGTGGACAAAGTTTTATAAACAGGATGCAAGTGCGACAAACAACATTGTGAGTTACTACACAAAAGGCGGCATTGTTGCGCTTGGTTTAGATATTTTACTTCGCCAAAAAAGCGCGGGAGAAGTAAGCCTAGATAACGTTATGCAGCTGCTGTGGCAACATTACGGTATTGCGGAAAGCGGGACGCCTGATGACGTTATTCAAACGCTATGCAAAACGCACTTCAATATTGATGTGTCTGAATACCTTAATGCGGTTGTTTACGGCACAGAAGATGTGGCACTTGAAGCGCTGATGCCACTAATTGGCGCTGAGTATGAAACCCGTGCGCGAACATCATTGGAAGATAAAGGCGGGGTTTCGACAAAGCCTCAAATTGTAAACCAACTGGGCGCGACGGTGAAACCCGCTTCTTTGGGTGTAACAGTAGCTCAGGTGTTTGAAGGTCTAGCAGCAATGCAGTCAGGTTTGCTGCTGAATGATGTCATTATTGCCATGGATGGCAACGTAGTAAATCAGGCAAAATTACAGCGACTACTTGATAGTGCAATAAGTGACGAAGTGACATTGTCTGTCATTAGAGATGGGAAATTACTTTCGCTTGCGCTGCCAGTAATTAAAGCACGAAAAGATATGGCGTTTTTCACCATCACTGACGAGGCAAAAATGAAAGAATGGCTTAATGTAAACTAGGTTATATACCATGAAGGCAGGCATATCAGCCTCATGTCTGCCTTTTTAATCCATGCGATCTTTGCCTTAGTGGTCTTTGCTATCTTAACTAATGTTTACCTATCCATATATCCGTTTTATATAATACGCACAAACGCCATGTTTATTCGGCTATCTCTGTATGCCGATCCCTATTTGCACTGCTTAAATCAACCTTCGTCTGGTGTACCTGACACCACGGTCTGCGGATCTAGCCTTACCTTGCCTAAGTTTATTCGCCAGTCTAAATGCGGCCCAGTGGAACGCCCTGTTGACCCAATAGTGCCGATTTGATCACCTTGGTTTACTGCGTCTCCCACGTTTACCGTAATCGTATCTAAGTGCAGGAAGGTAGAAAATACGCGCATTCCATGATCGAGTATCAGCGTATTGCCCGAGTAGTATAAATCGTCGGCGAGGGTTACCACACCATCTACTGGCGCATACACAGGTGTACCCGTTGGGGCGCCAACATCAACGCCATAATGTGGCCATTTAGGCACGCCATTTAAAATACGCTGACTGCCATACACACCAGTGATAGGACCCTTAGCGGGCCACTCAAAGCGTGTAAACAGCGCATCTAGATTGCTATTGCGGCTGCGCGCTTTGGCAACGCTGATATTGTCTTGTTTAATACGGGCAGTTACCTCGGCAGGTGGAGTAACCATTTCTTGCTCAAGACCGTCTATGCGTTGTATGTCATAGTCACGCTTTTTAAGGGTAATTTCCCGTACAAACACTTCACCAGAGGCTAACGTGACTGACAACTTATGATTTAGTGGTGCTTCGCGTTCAAAACCTATAACAAATTTGCCTGCTGCATTCACAAGCACAGGCTTTTCGTTAAGTGTAACGTTTGCACCAACGGGTACCTGCCCTCTAACCAGTGCACCTTGTGTAAGCACACCATTAAGCGTAAGCGGGCTTTCTGCTTGTTGCTGGGTGTTAGCAAAGGCATTGTCCTTGGCAACAGCAGTAGGCATACAGAACAAGCATGAAACAATAATGCCTATTGTTACGTAAGCACGTTTGTTCGTTTTTCCAGTACCTAATGTATTTGTAACCTGCATATCAACATCCATTTTTGACCACACTTAAACTATTACCTGTATAGCCGCACTTAATTTAATACCCGCAACCGTATACCGCTAACTGTTAACATTTAAGCTTGTATTTTCGCTGTCGAGCTTATCGAGAAACCATCGCCCCTTTTCCTACACCTTCATAAGCAATAACCTGGCAAATGCCATCTGGCGTGCGTTTCTTTTGCTCATCAAGAAGATACTGAGCTAAACATTCCACAGTTGAGTCTGTTTCAATTACTTCACAGTCAGATTTTGGCATTAATAGTTCAAAATAGCCTTGAGACGACTCATACGCAAAGCAGAAGTATTCTTCTGGGTTCGCCACCACACCTTTAAGTAGTCTATCGCTGTATGCAATTTCGTCTTCTTTTGTCGCAATATAGATATCTTCCCAACGCTTTGCCCAATAGGCCTGCTCTTCAAGGTTGGGTTTACCATCGATAATAATATCGATTTTTGAGCGATGTCCGTGCGCTATACGCTGACAATTACCATCATGCTTCTTTAGCCCGTGCGTGTAATGGTAAAACGGCGTGTTAATAACTTCTTCGCGAAGTGACAAGGTAAGGTTATCAACATTTTCAGGAAGGTGAGTCGCTAGTACTTCTTTTAAGTAAACGCCCACAGAATTCATGTCTATTCTATCTGAATAAACAAAGGCGTAAGCCTCTGCTGGACAATGCAGCATAATGCTTCTGCCGTCGGTACAGTTGAAACGCACTTCAACTTGTTCACTTTGTTCATCATGTAAAACTTCTGCGCCTGCGTAATCGGCAGGTACCAGGAGTTTGTGGTCTACGTATTCGTCAATTAACCGTTTCAGGTTTTTCTTCACGTGACCGAAGTCTTGAACCATGCTCTCTTCGTTAAGCTCACCGTCCAAAATTACATCGACAATCCAGCTTTCACCTACCATGCCGCGTTTCGGGCACAGGTAAGAGAAGTCCATCACTGTCAAATCATTTACAAATAATTGCATAACACCCTTGAATCGAGTTTCTATTCTGTTTGCTAGTATACGTTTTTTATTGAGGTCGCGCAGTCATTAGTCCATCGAAGATTGACGATTTAACTGATCTTTCAAGTTGGGTGGAATTCCTCTTATCGTCAACGTGTCTGTTGCTGGATCGTAAAACACACGTTCGCCCATAAGTTTTCGCTCAAAACTTATGGACACACCACCACCTTGTCCCGTGAATTTAGCCAACTGTTTTAGTGCAGCTGGGTCTGGCTGAATCTCTTTTTCTAATGGAACCTCAAGCGTTTGGGTAAACGCCGTAAAGTTTGCACTGGTTTCCTCGTTGCTTGGTAAACGATTAGCTAATTCGTCAACCGACAAACTTTCGCCCGCATCAATTTGTTCTTTGAAATAGCTTTTTACTTGTTCCCGGTGCTGGTGCTGCTCTTGCGGGTCGAGTGACTCACTTGCAAGATACGCATCAACAGTAGAGATAAGCTGTTTATTTTGTTGCTTGACGTCCACTAACTCTTCGCAGCCAACAAACTGCATAAAGAAGTCAGACACTTTGCGCCCCATTCTACCCTTAATAAAGCTAACGTAGCGCTGCTGTTCTGGCTGCACTTCCCACTGTGTTAAGTCGAAACGCACTGCCAACTGCATTTTAGCTAAATCAAGATGCTCTCGTGCAGACAAGTCTAGTGAGTTAGTTACCTCCACATGCGAGCGCGTGTTTAATAACGTAATCATAAGATACTGCGTAGCGAGGTATTCATACTGAGTAAAAATAAGAAAACCGGTCTCTACCGTACCTGTGTCTGCAAGCGTTTTTACCAGTCGATTTGCTGCCGAAACAGAAAATGCGTGAAACGCTTCTTCTACGTTATCACCAGCGGCTTTTTGCACATCCATATACTGTTTAAGGCCAACAGCAAATTCAGATACATCTTGAACACTTTCCTGTTTTGACGTTTCACCGTCTTCATTTTCAACTTCAGTTGTGCGTGCAACTTCATTTACAAAATGCCCTACACCCTTGCCTGGCTTTGCATTGAAACTGTGATTAATTTGGTGGGCAAGAAGTTCTATCTCTGGTGTAACCGCTAGGCAGTTTTCACGAGGAATGGCTTCTATTTTTTCGTCTTTGTTTACTATTAAACGGTGTACAACAAAGTGATGAATCAGTGCACTCATAGATGATCGGGTGTCCTGTTGCTTAAAAAATGTCAGAAATATTCAAAGAATCGCGGGATTTTAGAATGAATGATTGTACTCAATCAAACAACGATTATAATCATTTTACGAGTAAAACCATTCTTTTTATCAAAGAAATCATAAAAAAGAGGCGTGGCAATGCCCCAACAAAGCCGTTACACCAACGACGAATTCGAAGCGCTAATGAATAAAGTTATCCTAACCCTTGAAGAAGGCGGCGCAAATCGTGACCTTTCTCTTATGGTATTAGGTAACGTTATCACCCATATTCTTAATACCCAAGTAAGTCCGGAAAACCGCGAAGCAATGGCAACTCAGTTTGCCGATGTGCTAAAGAAAAGCGTAAAAAGTAGCTAGGTCGTCGTTATGATACTAGCCGAATCTCCGCGACGTCAGCGCGTTACTAAACTCGTTAACTGGGGCCACTGGTTTGCACTGGCAAACATTATTATCGCGATTGTTATCGCGTCAATTTTTGTTTTCTCCTCCCCATTGCCGGGAACAGGTGTGGGAACACTGTATTTGCTAGCAAACTGGTTTGGTCATATCAGTTTTATGACGTTTTTCGGCTTTGTTATTTTTATCCTTCCGCTGTGTTATTTAGTAAATAATCCCAGCGTAATTAAAGCCAGCGCATCAGTGATTGCCGCCGTTGGGTTAGCACTGTTGGCATTCGATGCGCTGCTTTTCAACCGAACCGGGTTTCACTTTAGTTTTCACGCCGCTGATTTATTGCGAGACGAAGCGCAATCGCAAATGGCTATAGAAGGCTGGCAGCAATGGGCGTTCTTACTTTTGCTTTTCATTGTTTGGCTTGGCTTCCAATTAGTGCTGGCCAATGCAATATGGAAACGAGTAGACCGGTTCACAAAACACAAAATTGGCGTGCCTGTAGCAACGTTTTTCGTAAGTTGTTTTGTAACTAGCCACGCTATTCACGTGTGGGCTGATGCAGGGTTATATCAACCTATAATCAAACAAGATAACATGTTTCCTCTGTCATATCCGGCCACAGCAAAAACCACTATGTCGCGCTACGGTTTGCTTGACCTAGCGGCTTATGAGGAACGCAAACAGCTTCAGTTCAACCCTGATATTCATAGTATTACTTATCCGGCTGAGCCTGTTTATTGCTCAATTGAAACAAGCAAAAACGTTACGGTTATTGTTCAAACAAGTTCAGACACTTCTGGCCTAATGAAAGACGCCCTTGAGAATGAAGCGCTTTTTGATAAGAAGAACCTAAATCGTGTTAACAACTACTACTCCACTGCAAGTAGCTTACGCGGTCTAATGACAACAACCCTATTTGGGGTACCTGAAATTTATGAAGAAGCGCTAGTCAATAAACGCCCCGTTATGCTAGCACTTCCGCTCGGTTCAGGTATGCCGGTGTCTATTCATAGTGAAGATGCCCTGCCACTTGCGCAGCTTTCAGGATATCAACAGCCTCTTTCAAATAATCATCAAGGGTTACACATCGCGTTCTTGCCGCATAACAAAGTAAACAACTACTTGGATAGCGCATTAGAGCGCAAGCACGATGTTATTGTTGCCACGGGATTTGGCGAACCAAACGGAAAAGGCGCACTATTTAGCACCTTGCCATTGAAAGGCAATTTAGCCAGCAGTGAAGATCTTGCTCCTACTATATTGAACGCGTTGGGTTGTACAGCTCCAAGCACGTTCTACTCAACGGGCCAGAACTTGCTTGACCCCACCCGCCCCTGGCTAGTGAGCACCTCTGGTGAGCGCATTGTCGTATTTCATGACAACAAGCGAACGGATGTATTAAGTAACGGTAGTTACGAGATAAGCGAAATTGCATCTGGCAAACGCAGCAAAGATGCGCTTAACGTAGAGTTATTAAGTCAAGCTATTAAACATCTCTCTCGCTTTTCAAAACAGAATTAAGATGAAGTGTAAATTAGGGTGGTGGCGGTTAGATAAAACACCGCCCACTATCCTTAAAGCGAGTGCAAAATAAGAACTAATACAGAGCTAAGTACAAGCTAACGCAAACACCTAAAACATGCTTTTGCTAATACCTCATATACATTAACGCCTCACATACGATAGCCTAGCCACTATCATCTTCGTTTAATCAATGCAGGATGCAGTTGAATGTAATGAAACAACGTCCACTAGTTATATTTATCACTATTACACTATGCCTTATGGTGCCGCTGCTAGAGAGTTTAAACGTTTCAATATTGTGGGGCCTGAATCTGCATTCACCTACGTTTATGGATCAACTCACCCCGTATATTCGTGGCATCAAGCTTATACTTGTTATAGTGGTTTTGTATTTGTTAAACGGCAAACAACGTGAATTGCGTGCACTTATTCCCAACGTGGTTTTGAATTCCATATTCAAGTTTTTCTCATATGGTCTGGCTAGTTGTTACGGGCTTGTACTTGTTTTCGGCATTCTTTTTCCGATGTATGTTCAACCAGATTACGACTATATTCACCGAGAAAAGCAGTTCAATAATATAACCATATATGTTTACACGTTCGACCCGGGTGCCATGGGTAAGGCCTATCATTATTTTTCAGTTAAATGCCCTCTTGCTTTCAACCGATACAAATTAAATTACATAGCTCACACAAATTGGATGAAAGATTTTGAGTTTAACGTGAAAGAAAACACGCTGATAATTACTGATGGTCGAGAGCCATACAATGTCACGACGTTTGATATCAGCGAGCAACAGTGCGATTAGCGAATTTCTCTAAACGAGTCTGATAATAGAGAGTAATTGTTGATTATCAACACGAAAAAGGCCATACAATTGGTTACGCATAACCACTCAATACCTTTTTTAAATCAATAAGTTAATTGATAAAGAACAAAAAACCGATAAAGGCACCACACTTCAACATAATTTCAGCCGAAGGTGGCAAAGTGCTACACCTAGCTATCTAGATATATCGTCAAAGGATGATTATTCACCACACTTTTTCCATAACTGCAGGTGAAAATCTGCTGTCACGCTCTTTAGCGCTTTGACCATATCATCTATTCGCCCTGGCGGTAGCTTCCAATAAAAAGGCGTCATTTTGATCAGTGCCAGTGCATGCTCTTCGCTTTTAAAGGGAATAGGAAAGGTTAATGTTTCGCTTTGAACAAGCTCGAAACCATCACGAGGTGTATCGTCAAGAGTGTGTTTTCGCGGAGCGTCATACACTTTTGCTTTCAACTCAAAAAGATGTTCTGGTGCTGGATTTACGGTAAGTAACAACCCATTTGTTTTAAGCACTCTGTTGTACTCGTCGTTACTACCGGGTGCAAATACCTGCAGCATTACATCCAACGCGTTATTGGCAACGGGTAACTCAAAACTACTGGCTACAACAAATTCGTGTGACTTAAATGCTTTTGCTGCCAATTCCACTGCTATTTTGGAAATATCGCTGCCTGCACCTTTAACGTTAACCTTTTCATTCTCAAGGCCCTCGCACAACGCACTTAAATAGCTACCTTCCCCGCAACCTGCATCGTAAACATGCAATGGGCTATCACTTATCCTATTTTTAACGGCATCACTTATAAGACGAAGCATTTTGTCTTTAAGTGGCTTGTAGGCGTTTAGGTTATGGAACTCCCGCCTTGCTCTTACCATCGCTTTGTCGTCACCGGGTGACTTCGACTTTTTGAATTGAACGGGTAAAAGATTTACATAACCCGCTTTAGCCTTGTCAAAACTATGACCGTTATGGCATTTGATGGGCGTGGTTGTAAGAGAAATAGGAGCGTTACAAAGTGGACATTGCCACATAGCAGAATAACTTTCGAAGCTTTAAATTGTGGTAATTGTAACAAAGCGAACTTTAAAGGTCATGTGGAACGAATAAGCCCGCTATTGAATGCGGGCTTATATACTCACTCTAAACCTAAATGGAACAGAGTTTTATTATGAGCTAAACAACAAGCATGGAAGCAAGCCTACTAGCTGGTTAAATACTAGCTTTTACTTTTCCAAACTATTTTACAATCTTACTTGCCCAAGCTTGCAAGCGGATGGGATTGTTCAGGCCATGGTGACGTGAAGAAGTGCTCAATGGTGTTAGCAGGCACATCTTCTACAGTGGCAAACTTCCATTTAGGAGTCATATCTTTATCAATTAATAAAGCGCGTACGCCTTCCTGAAACTCTCCACTTTCGCCGCATCGGCAAGACATCGTTGCTTCCATTCTGAAACAGTCTTCAAGCGACATTGATGCACCGCGTTTACATTGCTCAAATACAAGGTGCATGGTAATTGGTGATCCTTTGGCAAGCGTTGCCTGCGCTCGGCTTAACCATTTATTGTCACCCATGTCGGCTGCAAGAATATTGTTAACAATATCGGTGGCTGAATTGCCTTCACACAACTCATTGATTAATGACATGTTGGCCTGAACATTTGAAACAGGTGGTGTATCAGGTTTACTTAACTCAGCTAAAATAAAGGTAACTTGTTCATCAAGATTTGTGGTGGTGCTCCATTGATGCTGAGCTAGCTTATGCAGCATGTCATTTTTTGCATTGCTGCTTACTAAGTGATCGCCTAAGCCTACAAAGCACGCATCAGCACCGTTCATTTGGCCACCAGTGAGCCCTAAAAACAGCCCCGATTTGCCAGGTAACCGCGGAAGGAAATAGCTTCCGCCAACATCTGGATACAAGCCAATAGTGATCTCTGGCATTGCCAAGCGAGAGGTTTCAGTTACAACACGATGACTCGCACCACATAGCAACCCCATGCCCCCTCCCATTACAATCCCGCTTCCCCAAACGATAATTGGCTTGCTGTAGTTGTGAATGGTGAAATCTAGGGTGTATTCTGTTTTGAAAAAGTCTTCAAGAAACGAAGGAATAGTACCGTTAGCCTCTACCATGGCGTTGTACATTGAAACAATATCGCCACCAGCACAAAAGGCTTTGTCGCCCACCGCATCAACAACAACAGCGACAATATCGTTTCTGTCTTGCCACTGTGTAAGTGCGTTTAACATCATAGACGCCATGTCTAAATCAAGAGCGTTCAACGCTTTAGGCTTGTTTAACGTTAGTTGGCCAATAGTAAACGAACCACATTGGGTTTTTAACTCATTGACCAACACTACTGCGTCAGACTGACTCATGTTTACTTCCTGTTATTCACTTAAAAATTTTGTATTCGTGTTTTGATGTACTTAGCTTAAAAACAATACGTTTAACACACAAATGTTTGAACGCAGTGTTTATAACACACTGCGCTCGTCTGCTAGAAGCCTGCGGCCAATAATGACACGCATGATCTCATTGGTACCTTCCAGTATTTGATGAACACGCACATCGCGGAAATGGCGTTCTAACGGATACTCTTTTATGTAACCATAGCCACCGTGCAGTTGCAGCGCTTCGTTACAAACGTTAAAGCCAACATCTGTTGCAAATCGCTTTGCCATTGCACAATACGTGGTCTTGTCAGCATCGTTATTGTCTAGCTTACACGCTGCCATTCTTACCATTTGACGGGCAGCTACTAATTCTGTCGCCATATCAGCTAATTTAAACTGTAGTGCTTGAAAGCCAGCAATAGGCTTGCCGAACTGTTCGCGTTCAGTCATGTATGCGCGGGCCGTTTCTAGCGCCTGTTGCGCTGTACCTACTGAACAGGTAGCAATATTTATACGACCACCATCTAAACCTTGCATAGCCATTTTAAAGCCTTGACCTTCATCGCCTAAACGCCAACTTTCATCTAGGTGCACATTATCAAAGGTGATCATTCGAGTTGGTTGCGCATTCCAGCCCATCTTTTCTTCTGCTTTACCATACTCAATGCCCGCAGTATCTGCTGGAACGGCAAATGCGGAAACCCCACTTGGGCCATCGCCGCCTGTTCTTGCCATTACCACTAAAACATCAGTGCTGCCTGCGCCCGAAATAAATACCTTTGAGCCACTCAGTGAATATCCGCCATCTACCTTAACCGCTTTTGTTTTAAGCGATGCAGCGTCAGATCCAGCGCCCGGCTCTGTTAAGCAATAAGAAGCTAGCTTATCGCCAGTAACTAACTGTTCACACCACTGCGCTTTAACAGCGTCGCTTCCCCATGTTGCTATCATCCACGTTGCCATATTATGAATGGTAAGCATGGCCGTTGTTGTTGTGCAGCCCATAGAAAGCTGTTCGAAAATAATTGATGAATCTAAACGCGACAGCCCCAGACCGCCCTCACTTTCCGGCGCGTACAAGCCACAAAAACCTAGTTCTCCCGCTTTTTTAATAGCTTCAACAGGAAAATGATGCTCTCTATCCCACATTGCTGCATTCGGCGCCAATTCTTGTTGCGCAAACTGCCTAGCGGTTTCTTCAAAAGCGAGTTGATCGTCGGTTAAATCAAAATTCATAGCGATTACCTTCAATTGGTTTAACTAATTTGGTTCAGTCTTTATGCTCACACCATAACGAATAGTTACCCCTTACGTAAACGTAAAGGTAAATATTTAATTAAAACAAATTTGCACTAACGTAAATATTATGTGACGAGATTCCCTCCTCTCGTTTCGCTTTCTTCGTGACAGTTATTATTTGTAATACGCTTATTACTTTGAAAAGTGGTATTTTTTCAATGCACTGATAAGCTTATTTATAGCTAGTCATCACTAATGAGAAATCGTGGAATTTAGAATAGCCATTGTTGAAGACAACGCCACCGCACGCACTGCACTGCGCGGCCACCTTTTGTCTATCGATAACTTAAATGTAAGTAGCTTTACCTCAGGCAGTGAACTGAAGTCGGCGCTGAAAAAACAGCATTTTGAGATGTTGTTGGTAGATTACCATTTAGGTACAGGAAAAAATGGCGTTGAGTGGATCCAAAGTTTAAGAGAAACCGGCTATATCAGACCCAGCACAGGCATAGTATTTTTAACGTCAGATCGAGCGCCACAAACTATCGGTAGGATCATGGATTTGCAGCCCGACATTCTACTTATTAAACCTTATACAATTGCTTCGCTTACCCGTCAAATCACGCATTATCTTGGTTACCGTGACTACATAAGAAATGTTCTTCAGGCTTTAGATAGTAAAGAATTAGACCGCGCAATCGATATTTTACGCAGCAAAATTAAGGAAGGTATCCCCTCAAGACTTATTGCCGATGTGCGAAAGCTATACGCACGCTTATTGTTTGATCAGGGTGAAATTCATCGGGCACAGAGTATTTATGACGATATTTTAATGCGTTCAGACAAAGTGCTTTGGGCACAGTGGGGAAAAATTAAGTGCCAATATGCGTCGGGACAATGGCCTAACTGTAAAGACCACCTCAATGAACTATTAAATTCTAGTTTGGCCCGAGACAAAGCGTTTGAATGGCTTGCCTCTATTTCCTTCGAGCAGAACAACTTCGAAGATGTAGAAGAACATCTATCTCAAATTAAATTCAGTGAACTATCTCTACCAGCAGCAAAACTGAAAAGTTTAGCGTTTCAAAAACAAGACAAAGTACTTGAAGCCATCGATTTACTTCAGAAAAAGCGAGCTATGCACAGAAGTGCAAAAGACCGCTTTAACGATTTTACCTTTGAGTTAGCCGAATTCTACTTGTTGCTCGCTGAAGAGTCGCCGGAAACTAATAGATCTGAAAGTTTGTCGCAAGCAAGAAAGTTGGTGGGTATTGCAGGTCGCAGTCAAGGCGACCCGCAAACGCTTCAAAAAAGAGACTATTTGCTGGCTTTTTCAGCAGTGCTAGATGACGACCCAGATAAAGCAGCGCACTTTCTAGAGTCAGATTACATGGCAAACTTCTTCCAAACAGAACCGTCGATGCTTGTAATTGCTGCGAAGGTGCACCATCGGTTAGGTGATGAGAAAAAAGCCGCTGAACTACTACTAATGGCAAAAGAGAAAAATGCAAATTTGCATGCGATCTCAGAGCAAGTCATGAATGACGAGCTAATTTATACTGGCGGTAAGCGCCTAGACCTAAATCACGAGCAAGCACTTATTATTAACGATGCGGGTACAAGATATTTCGTTGATAAGTCGTACAACAAAGCGCTTAAACATTTCTACGACGCGTTCCACCTTTCTCCAAACACAGGTGCATTCGGACTGAATCTGCTGCAATGTATGATTGATTCAGACACGGGAGTGTATCGAAAGTTCGACGTTAGGCAGCTACTTGAAAAGCTCAGTAGTATGACTTTAAACGAAGCAAACCAATCACGCTTAGCGCAGCTTATCCTCTCGCTGAAAGAACACACTTCCAATTAACTCTCGTGTATTACTCTAGTGTGTAAATGTCATTTCAATCTTGTCAGTAGACTCGAAGTATCCCAGCGACCACCGCCAAGCTTTTGAACATCTGCATAATATTGATCAACTAGCGCAGTTAGCGCCAATGTAGAGCCATTTTTGCGCGCTTCATCCAATGCAATTCCTAAGTCTTTTCGCATCCAATCCACAGCAAAACCAAAATCAAAACTATTATCTAACATAGTGGTAGCACGGTTTTCCATCTGCCATGATTGCGCAGCGCCTTTACTGATAACGTCTATAACGGCATTGCAGTCTAAACCTGCGCGCTGACCAAAATGCAATGCCTCAGACAACCCCTGCACGATACCCGCAATACAAATCTGGTTCATCATTTTAGCAAGCTGCCCACTGCCTACTTTTCCTAGCAACTGGCTATGGCGCGCATAAGTCTCCATTATTGGCTTGACCGTATCGTAGACCGCGTCATCACCACCTACCATGATGGTTAGCTGGCCATTTTCTGCACCTGCTTGTCCACCTGAAACGGGTGCATCTAGAAAACCGACTTGTTTCGCCTGACAAGCATCATAAAGCTCTCGAGCAACGTCTGCAGACGCTGTAGTGTGGTCTACTAACGTACTGCCCGTACGCATTACGCTAAGTGCTTTATTACCGATTTGCCTTACGTCGTTGTCGTCGCCCACACACATAAAAACAATATCCGCGTCTTCAGCTGCTTGTTCTGGTGTTTGTGCCACGTTTCCCTTGTATGCATTAGCCCATTTTTGAGCCTTCTCGGCAGTGCGATTGTAAACGGTAATGTTATACCCAGCATTTGCTAAATGCCCCGCCATAGGAAACCCCATCACGCCTAAACCAAGAAAACTTACTTTTAAATCTGTCATACAAAATATACTCTTGTGCTTTACGCCCTTTTTCGAGCAGTTAGCAATTTGATCTACATAGTGAAAATGTAACACATCTATATGTGTTCGCTGAACTGCCTTTGGCAATAACAATAAAATAAATAAGGTAAAATCAGTGGGTATTTATCAACACAACGTCACGCTAAATAACGGACAAGCGACAACCCTTGAAGCTTACAAAGGTAAAGTTTTACTTATTGTAAACACAGCCAGTAAATGCGGTTTTACACCACAATACGAAGGACTTGAAGCACTGTATAAAAAGCATAAAGAGTCTGGCTTGGAGGTTCTGGGTTTCCCATGCGATCAATTTGGTCACCAAGAACCTGGCTCAGATGACGACATAGCGCAATTCTGCACAATGAATTTTGGTGTTACCTTTCCACTTTTTAAGAAGACGGAAGTGAATGGACCTAATGCTAACCCGCTATTTGTTGAACTGAAGAACAAAGCCCCCGGATTGCTTGGTTCAAAACGCATAAAGTGGAACTTCACTAAATTTCTTATTAACGCAGAGGGCAAAGTTCTTAAGCGTTATGCGCCAACAGCAAAGCCTTCAGAGATTGAAAAAGATATAGTAAAGCTACTTGGATAGTTTCGTACTAAGATTAGTGCGTTTATAGATAGCGAGTTTATAACTGATGTTAGTCGTGTGAAGTTGCGACGGTTAAGTTGTGCGAACAGGCCTGATCTTGCAGGTTTGCTCTTGAAGGTCAGCCCTTGAGAACGAAGCAGCTAAGGAGAAAACGTATGCAGCGCACTGACGCTAAAGATAACGTTGAAAGTAGCATTGAATCCAAAAACATTGCGTTTTTCAGTACACAACCATACGACAAAGCCCCCTTTCTGCAGCAGGTAGCTGTCGCGAGGCTTGATAACGAGTGGGATATTCAATTCCACTCTTATTCTTTAACCCCATCAACAGCACATCTTTGTAAGAACACAGAAGCGGTAGTTGTTTTCGTAAATGACCAAGTAGACGCCGAGTGCATCGCCATTTTACATAAGCATGGTGTAAAGCATATTGCGCTTCGATGCGCCGGCTTTAACAATGTAGATGTCAAAGCAGCAACGTCGAAGGGAATTTCTGTAAGCCGTGTACCTGCCTATAGCCCACAGTCGGTAGCTGAACACACTTTAGCACTTATATTGACGTTAAATCGCAAAACCCACAAAGCGTATAACCGCGTGCGCGAGGGCAATTTTTCCCTAAATGGATTAATGGGTTTTACACTGCATGGTAAAACTATAGGTATCATTGGTACTGGAAGTATTGGAAAGGCAGTAATAAGCATTCTAACCGGCTTCGGCTGTAACATTCTTTGTTACGATATTGTAGAAGATAAGTCTATAGTAGACGCAGGTGCACAATACGTTTCACTCGACACCTTGCTTACTGAAAGCCACATCATATCGCTTCACTGCCCGTTAAATGAGAACACTTTTCATATAATCGATAGTGATGCAATAAATCGTATGCCAGATGACGTAATGATAATCAATACATCACGAGGAGCGTTAGTAGACAGCAAAGCAATTATAAAGGGCTTAAAATCTAAAAAGATTGGTTTTCTTGGGTTAGACGTGTACGAACAGGAATCGGAATTGTTTTTTAGCGACCATTCAGGAGATGTAATTCAAGACGATGATTTCCAGCGACTGACCACCTTTCCAAATGTTGTGATAACCGGCCACCAGGGCTTTTTTACCGAAGAAGCACTTCGTGAAATAGCGTCTACCACTGTAAGTAACATACAACACTACCGAAGCACAAAAACCGGTCAAAACAACAATATTGTTTTACCCGACAGCTAGTGAATACCTTTATGTAGGTATGCAAAACCGGTTGCATGCGACTATACATTAATATCACTCTGAAAGTTCATAAACGTATCGCATTTATACGAATACGACTACTTACGTAATATCAGTTGAAAATACTTACCCAGCCATAGATATGGCGGTTGTTTGTGATGTTTGCGCTCTAACGCAAGCAGTTCGTTATATTTGCTTTCTTGATGACTAATATCTCTCATGTAGTCATGGAAACAGCGAATACCCGCTTTATCAACCACCTGAAACCCAATGGATTCACAGAATTCAATAACTGCCAGCGCGCCCAGAGGTTGCTTGGGATTCAGTCGTACTTGCTTCTTCGCCTTCATGCCTTTCTCGATGTAGTCGAAATTACCATAAATAGCATTGGCAAATAGGTTGGCATCTTGGTTAAAGAAACTCACGCTAAGTGTAGATCCTGCTGCCATATTGTTATAGAAATAGCGCAGCGCTTCGTACGGTTCATCTAGCCATTCAAGTACAGCATGACAAATTAAAACATCGTATTCAGAAAGGTCTGAAATTTCTTGAAGATACTGATGACGAACTTCAACATTTGGAAAGTTTTTAAGATTTTCCCTTGCTTCATTCAGCACATCCTCAGACGCATCGGTAAGCACTACATCATGACCTAACTCAGCTAAGAATGCCGCCATTACGCCAGTGCCACCACCTATTTCAATTATGCTGCTTTTGGCAGTTAGATGTGACGTGAGCACGTCACACAAAAGCGTGTGGCGAAGTTGCCCTTTTGTAGTGCCGTATATGTTTTTGCTGAATTTATGTGCTATTCCATCGAAAATATGATCGTTTTTCATTTGGTATTTTCGTTACGCCGGATTGTCTATATCGATAAACTCAACGTCGATATCAAAATGGCTGTGCAAATGCTCTCCCAATGCTTTAACGCCATACCTTTCAGTTGCATGATGCCCAGCTGCAAAAAAGACAATGCCCATTTCTCTTGCCGTATGGATGGTTTGCTCAGACACTTCCCCTGTTACAAACGCATCAACACCCAATTCTGCTGCTTGTTCTATAAAGTTTTGACCACCGCCCGTGCACCAAGCCACTGTTGATATCGGAGCAGAGCTATCTCCTTCCGCTAAAACGCTTCGCTTTAACACTTCGGATAATTTTTGTTGTAATGATGCTGTGGTGTGTTCAGATTCAAGCTTTCCATGCATTACTACACCACTTGGTTTTGCGTTTGTAGCGGCTTTTATGTCTGTTGCTCCTATTAACTCACCAAGTTGAATATTGTTACCTAATTCAGCATGTACATCTAAAGGAAGATGGTATGCAAAAAGGTTTATGTCATTAGCTAGCAATGACGCAATACGACGCTTTTTCATACCTACAATAGGTTGGCTCTCTCCTTTCCAGAAGTACCCATGGTGAACCAATAGCGTGTCGGCCCCCTTGGCAATGGCTGCATCAATTAACGCCTGAGATGCCGTTACGCCTGTTACGATTTTCTGTACACGGCTGCTACCTTCCACTTGAAGTCCGTTGGGGCAATAGTCTGCTATTTCATTAGTTCGTAGCAAGCTATCAAGGTATGTTTTTAATTCAAAAGACGTTATAGACACAAAACCTCCGGTTGAAAGTTAGACAAATTGTTCAAAAAGCGTTATAAAAACACGCGAACGTTTACCATTATACCCTGTAATGCAACAAACGTGTGTATACGTAACAGCGAATAGAGTGTCCCATTAAAAACGGTAAAGTGCAGTTGATATGAATTTGCACTATGGTGATTTGGCACTCACCACGCATTGTTTTTATTGCAGCATATATTGAAACGCCAAGCGTTCGTCATCTAAACAAAATAAAGAGCATAAAAAGCATGGCAAACCTAGACAAAGACAAAGTGATTGCAGACTTCACGAAAGCGTATACCAATGCCAACGGTAAGGCGCCAAGTATTGAAGCTAAAAGCGGCTGGTACAGCGTTGATGGTGGTAAGAATGTGCGTTTAGCGCAAATTCAAGAAATGACTGAAGCGCTGTCAGGTGGCGTTGCTGAAAAAGTTGAAGCGCCAGCGGCCAAAGCACCAGCAAAGAAAGCTGCTAAACCTGCTGCAAAGCAAGCAGCTAAACCTAATAAAGCGGCGAAAAAGAAAGCGAAAAACAGTGGGTTTTCTGTAAAAGATTTTTGGGCAGAAAAACTTAAAGCTGAAGCACCTGGCGCCATTCTTCCGCGCTAGTGTACAAAGCGTTCCCTAAATAAACATTTTGGGGAACGCTTAATACTTTCAAAACAACGTGTGCTAGCTACACAACGTCCTCAAGCGCTACACTTCCAGCAAGACCTTGTGCTACAAACGGCACTAACTGGCGCATAACCTCCTCTATTTCCACGTGCTTATGAAAATCTGACTCAGCTATTTCCGTAAGTGCCTGACTAGATGTCATAGAAAATACAAAGCTACCTATGGCAAAGTGCATTCGCCAAAAAAGCGTTTCTTCTGGCAAGGTGGGCAAACAGCTCTGAATGCCACTAACCAACGCCCTTATACATTTACCATAATCGTTCATTATAAAACGACGTAAATGCCCCTGTGTTTCGTTGTATCCTCTCCCCAGTAGCTTTACAAACGTTGCAGTACCATTTTCAGACACAGTATTTAAATTAAGCATGGGAGGAATAAGAGAGAACAGCAACAACTCCACGCCACGAGTGCCTTCCTCAACACCCAACGAAGCAAGACTTTTTTCAACATCTGGCATGAGTTGATCAAAATAGCGTTTAAAGACCGATTGGATCAGATTTTTCTTGCTTCCAAAATGGTAATTAACAGAAGCAAGATTTACCTGCGCACGGTTCGTTATCTCACGCATAGATGTTTGAGCAAACCCTTGTTCTGCAAACAAGAATTCAGCCGCATCTAGAATGTCGTTTTTTGTGTGGCGTGCCATATTTTTATTATCTTGTCGTTATTGTTATGTATATCAACACAGGGCAATGCCCTTAACTATTTTCTAAAACCAGTGGCGAGCTTTATTCATTCCTTTCATAAAGATACGCTCAACTACGCTTGCTGCAGACATGCCCAGTTTTTCAGCAACATTCTTTTTAATGGCGTACTTAACGCTGAAAATTTCTCGTTTGGGATAGTGCGAAAGAATATAGTCGTCAGACGTCGCTATTTCATCTACTAAACCAAGCTCTTTTGCTTTAACACCGGGCCAATATTCCCCAGTGGCAACCTTATCGATGTCCATACTAGGTCTTTGGCTATGAACAAAATCTTTAAACAGAACATGAATCTCTTCAATTTCCTCTTTAAATTTTGCTCTACCCTCGTCGTTATTCTCTCCAAACACTGTAAGTGTGCGTTTAAATTCACCCGCCGTGTGTTGTTCGAATTCAATGTCGTTTTTCTTCAATAATTTGTTAAAGTTTGGGAGTTGAGCTAACACGCCAATACTTCCAATATAAGCAAATTGAGAGGCAATTAATTTGTCACTTACACAAGCCATCATATATCCGCCGCTAGCGGCTACTTTATCTACAGCAATAGTAAGCTGAATTCCTTTGTTCTTTATGCGCTGAAGTTGTGATGCCGCAAGGCCATAACCATGAACCACACCACCACCGCTCTCAAGGCGCACCAATACTTCGTCTTTAGGCTCTGCCACACACAATATAGCGGTAATTTCTTCACGTAAGTGATCTACTTCACCTGCATCCATTGAACCATTAAAATCAATAACAAATAAACGCGACTTCTCTTCACTGTCTTGCTGTTTGTTTTTCGCTTTTGCTTCTTTCTTTTGCTCTTTTGCAAGTTTTTTCATTGCCGTTTTATCTAGCAAAACTTGCTTTGCATATTGCGTAACGTCTTTCAATTGGTCAGAGATTGACGTGATCTCAAGATGCCCTTTTCCCTGTTTTTGTTTACTTGCTGCACCAACTATTGTGGCCACAACCACAACAAACGCCACTACCAAGGTGACTGCTTTAGCCACAAACAAACCGTATTCGTACAAAAACTCCAAACTACACTCCTAGTAAAACAAAAGGGGAAAGCCTCCCCCTGAACGTAAAACGCGCTTTCAATATACCTACAACAAACATCGAAAGCGCGATACTTATAGATTTGCAGTTATAATAACAGCCTCAATTTATTCTGACGATAGTGTTACCGTTTCAATTACGTTTGCAGCAATATCTTCTTCAGTAAAGTAAATATCGCGCAATGTAGGCTGCTGCGAATAAAGGCGAGTTTGATCAAGATAATGCTCACTATCAGCTTGGCGCGATTGTGAGTATGTCAAAATACCTCTTCCTTCTGGCCCCTCGTCGGTAAAGCTAATAACCATTGCCCAGCTGGTACCATAGTTAATGTGGTATCCCTGTGCTTCAGCACTCATAATGGTACTGTTATTTACCCTTGCGTACTGATGACGAGGAAGTAAGGTCTCGTCTCTACCTGTAATGGTATCAAACACATTGAAGCCACCTTCAACGTTGTGTGCACCGCCCCACGGTAACTTTTCACCTGATGGTGCGCCATTTGGCAGACTGCGCTCTACAAACTGCACGTCACCAAACTCTGCATCAAAAGCAACGCCAGCAGCTTCAATGACTTGTACAGCCCTTGCGAACTGTTCAAGGGTAGTATCATTCTGCAATAGCCCAGTTGGTGTTGTCACAGGTGCTTCAAGTGAGAACGGCACTTCCCACTGCGGAGCACGTCTAAATTGGAATGCAAATTCTCTGAACACATGAGCGCCTGTACTTGCGGTGTTCATTGTTCCATCCCACCCAGCCAACGCATTACACGCTTGTGAAATATCTACATCCGTTCCATCTACGTTAACCGGCGTATCCCCCTGGGTTGTGCAGGCTTCAAGCAAACTAGGCAACACATCTTCAGCTAAATAGCTTCTGTTGTTCAATAACAACGCTTCTACTTCTTCTGCAGTAAAAGTACCGTCGCTGCCCGCTTCGTTTTCAATAAACTTCTGTCCCATTCTAGACCGTAGCGATTGTTGATTATCTACATTGCCATACATGGGGTTTGCTACTCTTATCGGCGACGATAGATTTGTTAACCAATAGCTATCGTTAGAATTTTGAACCGAGTCGGTACCTTCATATTTTGGTGCCTCTTCATATGGTACAGGGCCGTCAAAATCAAACTGTGAGATATTACCGGGTAATACCGTAAAACCTGCCGCCGCTTTAGTTTGAATAAGTAACGGATTGGTAGTGAGCTGCTCTATGGCTACATCCGTTAAGTTAGGTACAGTAGAGTCATCTATGTAGAAAACTTGGCCGTCACTTGACGCCGCCATCGTGTTATTGAAAATAACACCATCATAGTCTTTGAATGCTTGTTTAAACTCATCCATTGACGTTGCCATGTTCATCGCTAACCAGTGATCAACAATGTCAAAATTCGGCAGGTTAGCGTCTTTAATTGCAAAAGCATTCGTGTCGTTCCAATCGAAGTTCCCTGGTACTTCAATCATTGGGCCGTAATTAGTGAAATAGGCCGTTTTATTCAGCTTAATGGTTTGCCCAGGCGCAACGGCAACGTCTATTTGCATTTCTTTTTCATAAATGGTGCGACGATTGCCATCTACAATGTGGGTTAACCCAGCCTCATCGTCACCATCAAGGGTTAGTTGATAAACAACAAAATGTTCTGCCGTTGAAAACGTGTGTGTCCACGCAACATTTTCATTAAAACCAATATTTACTGCACCAGGTAGCCCCATAAGTGAACTACCGGTCACATTTAAATGCCCTGGAACTTGCGCATGAAAATTCCAAAAGCGAAGGTTCCCCGTGTGAGGAAAATGCGGGTTACCTAGAACAAGCCCTCGACCATTAGTGGTTTTATCACTGCCTAATCCCCAACCATTTGAACCCATGTCCTGCGGATTTCTATCAGGGACATCAACGTCTATAGACGGTGTCATACTAAGCGCAGATGCTACAGCTGCTGGTGTTGCTGCAGCCGGTGTAGGTAAATAGCTCTCACCTTCTGGCGCTGCCAAAAACATTGGACCTAGGAAATTAGACGCACCAGGCAATAATGCAACACCCAATGAGTAAGTAAGCAGATCAACACTATCAATGTCTGTTACCCATGGCTGACCCGCACATTGTGGGTCTTGATCTTCAACGGGTGTCTCATTTAGGTATCTATTGTATCCAGCCGTATAACCTTGGAACATTGCGCGAGAATTGGCTGACAAACGCGGTAAGTTTTCTTCTGCAAGTTCTCTTACACCTAACGTTAAATAGCCAAAGTCATTTATAAGATGTTCTGAATCACCGCTACCTGGTACGCGATCTGGACCAAAAAATCTGGCGCGCTGCGAGTTATATTTAACAATTTGATCAGCAAGTACGCACATGTTATCGCGTGCAAACGCATACCCAACGCCGTAGGCCATGCTTTCTAGACTATCAGCTTTAACATGAGGGACACCATAGGTTGTCCAACGTATCTCAGCCTCTAATTCGCCATTCGCAGCAAATGATGGGATGGGTGTGGGAGTAGGCTCTCCAACAGGTGGTGTAGGTTCAACCTGCTGAACATTATCAAAATCGTTATCATTACCACCACAGGCTGTAAGTAATGCAGTAACTGAAAGCGCCACTAATGATTTAGCGGGATTGAACTGGATAAATTTCATCTTCTTTATTCCCTGAATTGATGTTAACTCTCGAGATATTCCATTTTTAACCTTGTATCCCCTCGCCCATGCAAGCAAAAAAGAAACAAAATGAAGTAGTACTAATATATGGTAAAACACCTCAACAGATCCGACCAATTAACACTACATTAACATAAAATAACATTCAATTAGGATTGCAGTTTAGGCATAAAAAAAGCCGGCAAATGCCGGCTTTTTAAACATTGAGTGTAATTAACTATTAGTTAGAAATTACGGTTGTATCTGTAATAGGTAGCGCTGCTGCATCAGAAGCGATGTAGCCAGCCACTTCACGCTGCATTTCAGCTGTAACTGCAGCATTTGCAGTAGGACTTAAGCTTGATGCATGTGCACCACTATTGAACAACACAAGACCGCTCACAGGGTCAGCGCTTGGACCTTGTGTTTCAACAACTTGGTCTAGACCGATAATTTGCGCTAGTGGTAGCTGACCAGACATTGGTAACGCAGTAGACACTGGAATTACTTGGTCTGGGAGGTTTTCTTCGCTTCCATCGCCCACAACAGTCATCATATGAACAGGCGTTGTCTCACCTAATACAGTAGCGTAGTTAGTTGGGTCACCAGCGTCCATCACCGTTTGTGCAGCAAATGCAAATTCAGCAAATACAGCATTCACAGCTGCAAGTTGTGCTTCGGTTGCGTTAGCTTCAAACGCGTTAACTGCTGCAACAAGCTCTGCTTCAGAAACATCTGCAGTGCCATAAAGCTCTACTAGTAAACCTACGAACTCTTCAGAAGCCTGTGACATTAATAAACCTCGAATAAGAGGGCCAAACGCCGGAGACTCAAGAAGGAACTGAGGTAAACCGCCTCCAGGAGATTCTAGTGATGCTTGTTTAATTGCATACATACCGTCAAGCGCCGCAAGATCGCCGCCCATTGTAGTGTTTGCTACAGATGCAGTGTTACCACCTGTAATCGCACCTAGTGAAACACCCATAATTGAAACACGGCTTGTATCAAACTTAACGCCCTGCATAGCTGTTGTATCAACAACTGCGTTTAACCCCAGACGCAAACCTAAAAGGTCTGAAACACTTTGACGAAGGTTATCACGCGCTGTAGGTAAGCTAGCCAAGTTCATATAGTGCGTTGCACTAACTGTGGTTGCGTTAAGGTCGTCATTACCGTCACCATCTAGGTCAAAACCACGGCTGCCGTGTAATGGTTGATCGATAGCAACCGATGCAATACCAGCAAGTGATAGCGTACCAGTAATAGCAAGCATGTCTTCTTTTTGGCTAGTAATACCGTGAGCTAAAATAACCACAGGCCAACCCGCTTCAGGCATTGCAATTGGGAAACCAAGTGCTCCTGCAATAGCTGGGTTTGGAACAGTTACCTGAACATCTAGCTGTTCAGTGCCCATGTTACCGCCATTAGGCTGAGGGTATGGGTTGAACTTAGTAATGTTACGTGCGCTATCTAATTTTTCACCATTTACGCGCAAATCTGCCAAGCCAAGTGCACTACACATTTGTGCATTTGGACCAGGTGTCGCTGCGGCTAGCACTTCCTGAGGTGCACCAGCCAGAACGATTCCGCTATCACACGCTGCTTGCCAGAACGTATTCACCGGTGCAAGTGGGTTTTCAGCACTTGGGATACCAGAGAAGTATGGAAGCGAAATGTTACCTTCATAGCGTGTTGCTGCACAGAATGGGCCAGCTTGCGCCAGGATGCCCGTAGAAACTGCAATTGCGAAGTCGTTTACTGGCCCCCACTGCGCCGCTAGTTGACCACTTACTGTGCCAACAAGGCCTGCGCAGGTTTGAAGCGCGCTAAAGTCTGTTGCATCAATTGCAGGAATGAGTGGCGCCGCCTCTGGTGGTAAGCCTTGCTTACCTAAAGCAACAGCACCAGCAACAGTTTCAGCAGTCACTAGGTTCAACGCTTCCATAGCGGTTGGCGCTGAATCTACATCACCTACAACAATGGCAGGTAGTGCCTGCCCAGCTGTTGGGTCGCCAGCCGCTGCACGTGCTGCAAATTCGCTAACCATCACTTTCTTAATGGTATCAAGTGAATTCGCGATTGACTGAGTTGTAAACGCAGAAACATAAGTAATGTCTTCACGCTCAAAACCTGCACCTAGAAGTGGATTAACTAGTGAGTTAACTAAGCCTTGTAGCTGAAGCTGGCTATCACTTGAAAGTGGGTTCGTATTGATATCTTGACGCGTAAGCTCCCATGAAGATGAGCCCTGAACCGACTTGCCCGATGAATCTTTCAAGTCAGTCGTCATAACAAGCATGTAGCCTTGAGCCGGCTTAAGCGGTTTCAACGGTACGAACTGTACAGTGTTGTTATCTGCTAATGTTAAAACATAATCAACGCCAAACGTAAGCTGGTCGCCTAACTTACAGCCAGCTGAAGGTGTCGTAATTTGTGCACAGTCAGGGTCAGACTGGTCAAGGCCAAGTGTTGCTTCATACAGCAAAATACCTGCAGAAAGCGTAGAGGCGTCAAGTGATGCACCAGCAGGCGTGTCAACATTGATCACAAACGGATGTTGTGTAGACCATCCATCCAAAATATTAAGTGCATTTTGTGGGTCGCTAAAGTCTGTTGGGTCAGCTACAGGAATATTTAGCGTATAATCGAAGAACCCATCGTCGCCAGGGAGCATCAAAAGGTCATTAGGAATGTTTAAGTTCCCAGCTGCTGGATCGAATACGACTCTAGAAAATGGCGTTTGGATTTCTGTATCGGCTTGAATGTCGTCAAGGGTTTCATCGGAGCCACCACAGCCTGCTAGACCCAGCGCAATGGCCACACTGGAACTTAATACGAGTTTTCTCATCTCTACTCCCTACAAGCATTTTTGTTATTTTTGTTAAAATCGAATGTTTATAAAAATGTGTGCCTTTGTATCCTGATAAGACACAAAAATCGACTTCAAACATGTTAGACCAGTTGTATCTAGCTCAATCTTATTGACTTTGTTGCAACTTTGCAAAGTTTTGTTAACCAGTTTTGTTAACTTTTTTTACGTTCACCACGTTTTTTGAATCATTGTTTTACTTGTGCGCCAGTGTGAGTATGATCGGGCATCATTAATATTGCTAAAATTTATTGCATTTATCTTACGGATTCTAAGGAAAAAAATGAACGACTATGTTGCCCCACTGCAATTACTCAATAACAAAGTCATCCTTATTACTGGCGCTGGTGACGGTATTGGCGCAGAAGCAGCAAAGACCTACGCTAAATACGGTGCAACCTGCATCTTACTGGGTCGCACTGTTTCGAAACTGGAATCTGTTTACGACGACATTGTGAATGCCGGAGGCGCAGAACCTGCTATCGTGCCGCTTGATTTAAAGGGTGCTACACCTAGCCACTACCAACAAATGGCACAAACTATCATTGACCAGTTTGGTCGCCTTGATGGTGTATTACACAACGCATCGGTTTTAGGTCATTTAAGCGCATTTAAAGATATTGATTCGCAAGAGTGGCAGGACGTAATGCATACTAATGTGAATGGCATGGTTTTCATGACCCAAGCACTTATTCCGGCGCTTGAAAAAGCAGATAAAGCCTCGGTAATATTTACTACGTCTAGCGTTGGCCGCAAAGGTCGTGCTTTTTGGGGTACTTATGCGGTTTCAAAATTTGCAACAGAAGGGGTTATGCAAACCCTTGCTGATGAATATCAAAACAAATCGCTGCGCTTTAACTGTATAAATCCTGGTGGCACTCGAACAAATATGAGAGCCCAGGCGTTTCCTGCTGAAAACCCTAATACGTTAAAAACACCTGCTGACATCATGCCGATGTATTTATATCTTATGGGTGATGATAGTTCAGATGTTAACGGCCAGTCACTAGACTGTCAGCCAAAGCGTTAAACGCCAAAGTCTAAAAGTAAAAGTAAACAAAAAAGCCGCGTAATTCACGCGGCTTTCTTTTATTTGGTAAAGCGATAAGCAGACTAAGTGCTACTCTCCAATCTTCGCCCATGTATCGCGAAGACCTACTGTGCGATTGAACACAGGCTTTTCGTCAGTGCTGTCTTTATCAACACAGAAGTAACCGGTTCTTTCGAACTGCCAAGCACCAACATCTGGTATATTATTCGCTAAACTTGCTTCCACCCACCCTGTTTTCACTTCAAGTGACTCAGGGTTAATTGCGTCAGTGAAATTTTCTTCAGCCGCTGGGTTAGGTACGTTGAACAGTCTATCGTAAAGTCGGAACTCAGCGGGTTGACCTGAAGCTGCATCTACCCAATGAATTACGCCTTTCACTTTACGTCCGTCAGCTGGATCTTTGCCGAGCGTATCAGGGTCGTACGTGCAGTAAACCGTTGTAACGTTTCCGTCTTCATCTTTCTCAACACGATTTGCTTTTACTACATACGCATTACGAAGACGTACTTCTTTATCAAGCACCAAACGTTTGAACTTCTTATTAGCCGATTCGCGGAAATCTTCTGCTTCTATATACACTTCTCGACTGAAGCCGATATTGCGTGTACCCATTGTTTCATCGTTAGGATGATTAGGTGCAACCAGTGTTTCAGATGTTCCTTCCTCGTAGTTTTCAATAACCAGCTTGATAGGATCTAACACGGCCATCGCGCGCGGCGCGTTGGCATTAAGGTCATCACGAATACATGCCTCCAACATAGACATTTCAACTATGTTGTCCATTTTCGTGACACCAATTCGCTTACAGAATTCAACTATTGAACCAGGCGTATAGCCACGTCTACGTAAGCCAGCGATGGTTGGCATACGCGGGTCATCCCATCCATTAACGTGGTTTTCTTCAACTAATTGAATAAGACGACGCTTGCTAAGAACAGTGTACTCAAGGTTCAAACGAGAGAATTCGTACTGACGTGGCGTACAGTCTATTGAAATATTTTCAATTACCCAGTCGTAAAGTCGACGGTTATCTTGGAATTCAAGTGTACATAAAGAGTGCGTAATGCCCTCAATGGCATCAGAAATACAATGCGTGAAGTCATACATTGGGTAAACACACCACTTATCACCTGTTTGGTGATGGTGAGCATGTTTTACACGATAAATAACCGGGTCGCGCATGCACATGAACGGCGATGTCATATCAATCTTAGCACGTAAGCTACACTCACCCTCTTTGTAGTCACCCGCAGTCATTTTTGCGAATTCGCGTTTATTTGTTTCTACATCAGTGTCGCGATAAGGGCTGTTTTGACCTGGCGCTTTCAACGTGCCACGCATCTCACGCATTTCATCTTGAGATGAAAAGTCGACATACGCTAGACCTTTGTCAATTAACTCGTTGGCATAAGCATGAAGCTGGTCAAAATAATTTGACGAGTAACGCGCTTCGCCATCCCAGCTAAAACCTAACCACTCAACGTCTTCTTTAATCGAGTTAACGTAAGTAATATCTTCTTTTGCCGGGTTAGTGTCATCAAAACGTAAATTACACGTACCTGTGTAATCTTGAGCAATACCAAAGTTTAGACAAATTGATTTCGCGTGACCGATATGGAGAAAGCCATTTGGCTCTGGCGGGAATCGTGTCTTAATAACGTCGTGAAGACCACTTGCTAAGTCTTTATCGATAATTTGACGGATAAAATTGGTCGGACGATGTTCAGTCTCGGCCATTCGCATGTTCCCCTTGTGCACTGAATACTTAAAATTTTCGCTGAGTATAACACTGTCGCAATTAGAACAACCATGTTTTATTGCGTAAAGGGCTTACAAGTGACGGAATATAAAGCACGGATCACATTAGGCATATTAAATTGCTGTATTAAAGCGCTTACAAGCTACCAAAAAACATGTAACTAAAGAAAATTGTGGTAACCTAATCACGATGACAACAGTGTCGTTGCAGCAAAACATGGTGTCTATGAAAGAAAAAGCAACCTCTTTTGATATTGCCCACTTAGCCGGCGTTTCTCAATCTACCGTCTCAAGAGCATTAAACAACAGTCCACTGGTAAATCAAGAAACCCGCGATCGCGTTCAACGCATCGCCCGTGAACTTAATTACAAGGTAGATAAAAACGCCAGTAACCTGAGAAAACAAAAGAGTAGCACCATTGCCCTACTTCTTTTCGAAGATCCTACCTCTGACGATTCAATGATTAATCCGTTCTTCTTGGCAATGCTAGGCAGTATTACTCGTGCTTGTGCGCATGCGAACTATGACCTGCTTGTATCGTTTCAAAATTTGGAAGACGACTGGCACGCAGAATACGAAGACTCTAATAAAGCTGATGGCATAATATTGCTGGGATATGGTGACTATACTGATTATCAAACCAAAGTGGCGCAATTAGAATCACAAGGCACACACTTCGTGCGTTGGGGTGCCCCTGATGCCGCACACCCGGGTGTAAGTATTGGTTGTGATAATTACCAGGGTGGTCATAGTATTACCGAACATTTAGTTGCGCTGGGAAAATCGTCGTTTGCATTTATTGGCGATAACGGTGCGCATGCGCCAGAGTTTAAAGCGCGCTTTGATGGCTACTACGACGCATTGAAAAAACATAACCTTCATGAAACTAGCGTTCAACACAATGCCATTTCTACTGAAGACGCTGGCTCGCAAGCAGTACGAGCACTACTGGAAAAAAACCAGTTACCGCAGGCGATTGTTTGTGCATCAGATCTAATCGCAATGGGTGTCCTACGAGCCCTGCGTCAAGCCCAAATTAGTGTTCCTGACGATATAGCAGTGGTTGGCTATGACAATATTGCAGTATCGGCCTACACCACGCCATCGCTGACCACAGTTCAACAAAACACCAAACTAGCAGGTGAACTGTTAGTTTCAACACTGCTTAAAGCTATTAATAATGAAGAAGTAGAAGACTTTCTTATGCCTGCAGATATTATTGTTAGGCAGTCTTGCGGCTCTGAATAACCAAAAAAGAATAGACTCGCGCTTTCAAACAACGCTGCAGAAAATAAAAAAGCACGGCCCAATATCTCAAGCCGTGCTTTTTTTAAGATTAAGCAAACTACTGACGTGACATTTGATCTTCTATAGTTTCAAGAAAACGTGCATCTTTTACTGTGTCGTTTATTACCCATACTTGAACACCATTTGGTTGCACGCTAGCTTTTAGCCCATCACCTTCGCCAATGCGCTGCGTTTGACCACTAAGCTGCTCTTCCCATGTACCGGCCTGCATATATTCCGTAATATCGAACGTTTCAGTTTTATCACCCTTGTTCAACAATACCAACGCAATTTGCTGTGTATCTGCAGTTTGAACTACACGATAAAACGCTGCGCGATGACCGTTTAATTCCACATTTACCTGAAGGCCACGCTGTAAAGCAGGTGTTTGCTTCCTAACGTTAGCAATGGTTGTAAGCGCAGCATGAATAGCGTGTCCCTTCGCTTTTTCTATATTTTCTTGACCAACGTAGTTTCGGTTACCAGCATGCTCAGCCGTACCGCGCATGTAACCAATTTCTGACCCCATATAAACAACAGGGATCCCGCGTACGGTAAACAACCAGTTGTGGGCATTGATAAAGCCGTCATCCGTAGCGTTTATGCGCGCCATATCATGGTTATCGTAAAATGTCGTTAGGTCATATGGGTTGTGATACGGACCATGTGTTAGATAAAGCACTTCTTTTAAGTCGGCAAAATCAGTTTCTAATGGCTTTTCAAATACCGACACCATGGCTTTTTGCATTGGGAAGTCCAATACACTTACGCCACCATTTTTGGGTAGTGTATGTTGTGCAATAGCTTTGGCATCGTAATTAAAACTCTCACCGAACATAAAGAAGTTCGGGTTGTTTTCACGAATTCTATCTGCCGCTTCACGCCAAAACGCATGGGGAACGTGTCTGATTGTATCGATTCTAAAAGCGTCGGCGCCCTGTGATATCCAGTACAAATAACTGTTAATGAGATAATCGCGAAGCGCAGGGTTTTCATCATCTAGATTTGATAGTTTTACAAGATCTGGATAGTTGTGAAAGAACGCATGTAACGGATTGTTCTTCGGGTCCAACTCTTCAGGCGCCAAGTTTTGGTGGTCAGCCACTAAATTACCGTTTTTATCATATAGTTCGCCGTAACCAGGCAAATCACTTTCCATAGTAAAACTAGGGCTTCCATGGTTGGCAACAATATCAAAAACTGATTTCAAACCAAACTGCTCACGCATTGCAGTGGTGTATTGTTTTACACTTAGATCTTCGCTTATTAAGTGCTCATCTGGTTGGTAGAAGTTTGTAGCCCAATAGCCGTGATAGCCCGTTTTGCCACCATCTTTAAACGCACCACCAAAAGTAATAGGCTCATCGCCATTAAACGCATAGTCTGGGTTATCTACCACTGGCGTCATCCACACAGCAGTGAAACCCATGTCTTTAATGTATTGTGCGTTGTTAAGAATTCCCTTTAGATCGCCCCCCATATAACCCACATAAGCTTTCTTGCCATCAGGCCCCTCTAAAGGAAGCTGCCATGTAGGGTAATCGCCCCCCTGGTTTTCATGGTTATTGGCTTTATCGCCATCTACAAAACGGTCGGTAACAACGAAATAAACCGCTTCACTAGCGAAAGGCGTAGTAGTTCCTACAATATTCTGCGATTGTGTTACTGAGGATGTTGTTTTATCAACGGCCGTGCTTGCACAACCTGTGGCTAACAAACCAGAAAGAACTACGGCAATTATCGAGCGCTTTGCTTTCATTTATTCAACTCCTTGTGTAGCGTTTGCGGTATGCATATCAGTTTCTTTAACAAAGAATACTGCGATAGCACCAATAAGCATTGAGATACCAGCAACAACAATAATGTACTTGGCATCGTTATCAAAGACACTGCTTAAAATCCAACCTGCTGTTAAGCCAGACACAATTTGTGGTGCTGCAACAGTAAAATTGAAGATCCCCATGTAAACACCGGTTTTGTTAGCAGGTAACGAGCCCGCCAGCATAGCGTAAGGCATTGCAAGAATTGCGGCCCATGCGATACCAACGCCAATCATAGGTATTAGTAGCTTCACGGCGCCAACTGGGACTGTGACTTCTGTAATTAGCAGGTCCACATTTACCATGGTTAAATCTTGGAACGCTAGGAAACTGACATAGCTTAAACCACCAAGTATAAGCGCCCCAGCGTAAACCGTTTTTCTGCCCAGCGAATCAGCTAGCTTGGCTAAGAAAATTGAAAAAATGGCTGCGAATACAGAATAAGCGGCGAATAGAATACCTACCCAATCACCAGCCGCCCCCATTGCAATACTAATTGATTCTGGAACAGTGCCAACAGACGCAAGGTATTCTGGGTCGTACCATTTCTTATCGATATTCCAAATATGTTGTGTAATTGCAGGCGTGGTGTAGACCCACATAATAAAAAGTGCAAACCACGAGAAAAACTGCACCACAGCAAGCTGTTTCATGGTTTTTGGCATATCTCGAACCAACTTAAAGAACTCACCAATTCGCTGAAATAATGGTGCTTTAGCTTCTTGTGGCTCAGCCGTATCTGCATCAAGGCCCTTATAGCGATTGTACTCTTCAGGTGCATATTCCTTAGTACGAATAACCGTCCAAATAACAGTACCTAATAGTACGGTTGCACCAATGTAAAACGCCCACACTACCGAAGGTGCTACTTCACCCATTTGCGCCGTATTTTCTAAACCAATCACGTTGGTTAGCACAAAAGGAAGAATTGAACCGATTACCGCGCCAATATTAATAAGAAGCGACTGCACAGAATAGCCAACGTTACGCTGTGATGCCGGGACCATGTCAGAGACCAGTGATCGGAACGGTTGGAAACACACGTTAAACGAAGCATCCATTAACGCCACTATAAGTGCGCCCATTATCATTGGCGCAAGAAAGGCAACAAAAATTGGCGCATTAGGTAGCAAAATCATGCCAATAAATGCGGCAATAGCACCACCAAGAATGAACGGACGTCGTCTTCCCAGACGGTTCCACGTTTTATCCGATGCTGAACCAACAATAGGCTGAACGATTAGGCCCATAATGGGAGCCACTAACCAGAAAAGCGAGAGTGAATGAAGGTCTGCGCCAAGGCCAGTTAAAATTCTACTTACGTTTGCGTTTTGTAAAGCAAATCCGAATTGAACACCCAAAAAGCCGAAGCTTACGTTCCATATTTGCCAAAAAGAAAGGCGTGGTTGAGAAGTCTGCATATAATGCTCTGTTATTAGTTTTTATTAAGTTAATTACGTTAGCGCACAATAAATACTTGTGCTGACATTGCTTCTATAGAAACCTTATCGTCTGTGGAGAAAACTTCGCCAGTACTCACTTTTGTGAGCGTTTTAAAACCCGATAGCATTTCAGCGTATTCGCTTAATGCAACAGACTGCTCTTTTTTAGACAAAACTGTCATCAACAATCCATCTGACGGAGATGCTGGTACGCGGAAGTAGGTGTAAACGCCCTCTTTTGGCGCGTAATGCTTTAACTCGCCTTCAAAAAAACTTGCGTGATTACGACGTAAGTTAAGTAGCGTGCGGACTCTTTGCTTCGCCCATTTTTCGTCTTCGCTTAAGCCGACATCGTTAAAGCCATTTTTTTGATTATCTTGGGCCCACCCTCCAGGAAAGTCGGTTCGAATAATACCGTGATCATCTGTATCTGGGTTACTCATCAAAATTTCAGTACCGTAGAACACTTGCGGTATACCACGTGTCGTTAAGAACAAGGTCATTGCCATGTTCCACTTTCTAACATCGTGATCAACCTGAGTAAAAATACGGCTCATGTCGTGATTGTCGGGAAACACAACAAGGTTGTTCGGATCACCGTATAAGAAGTCGGTGGCAAGTGTTTCATAAACGCTGATAAAGCCACTGTTCCAACTTTCATCAGACGTTAACGCTTCGACAACCGCACTTTGTAACGGGAAATCCATTACAGACGGAAGCGCGCTTTCATAATCGTCATGTCTATGGCTACCCGCTTGCCAGTAGGCAGTAATCGCGGGGTTTACAGACCACTCTTCACCGACAATGTTAAAGTTCGGATACTCTGCCATTAGCGATTGTGTCCATTGCGCTAAAAAGTCTTTATCGGAATATGAATAGGTGTCTACGCGAATGCCACTTAAATTGGCATACTCAACCCACCAGATAGCGTTTTGAATAAGGTAATTAGCTAAGTGTGGATTACGTTGATTCAAATCAGGCATGGTAGGAACAAACCAACCGTCACTAAACCCTTTTACATCGCTCGCAACAGCATGTGGGTCGTGAAGTGACTCTCTTTTGTGAGTTGTTCCCTTAAATGTGCCTTTGTTGTTTATCCAGTCAGCAGAGGGTGTATCTTTCATCCAAAGGTGATTACTCCCAATATGGTTTAGCACCATATCCATGATAATACCTACACCTTTCTCTGCTGCGTGATTGCTTAATCTGACATAATCTTCATTCGAGCCAAAACGCGGGTCGATTTTGTAATAATCTGTGGTCGAATAACCGTGATAACTATACGCATCCATAGCGTTTTCTAGTAACGGCATTGTCCATATTTGGGTAAAGCCCATATCGCTTATGTAATCGAGATGATCGATGATCCCTTCAATGTCTCCGCCGTGACGCCCGCCTTTGTTTTCCCTATCAACAGAGTCTGCATAGCCATCAACGTTATCGTTCTCAATATTGCCATTTGCAAATCTATCAGGAGCTATTAAATAAATCGCATCCTTAGCAGTGAAGCCTTGACGCTGAGAAGACTTTTCACTGCGAGATTGCAGTGTGTAGTGTAAGTTCCTTTTAGTGCCGTCTTTATCTTCCAACAAAAGCACTATTTCACCAGAACGTGCATCTTCAGTGTTTAGCGTAACAAAAAGGTAGTTGTTACTATCAAGCGATTGAACCTTTTCAATTTTCACGCCCGATTTCTCGCCCGGGTTTACGCTCGATTCTAGGCCATTCTTAGTGACCAAGCGAACGGTGTCATCTGCTACGCCCTCACCGTGTATCATTAGCTCTAACGTAGGCGAAGCCATCCCCACCCACCAATTAGGTGGTGACACACTAAGTTCATTACCATTTGCAGTAAACGATACCGTTGTAGCCATTATACTGCTGAGTAATAAAGCGACAGAGTTTTTATTTTTTGGGAACGTGAACACTAACAAATACCCTTTTGTTAAAAATACGTTAAACAAAACGCTAACGTCGAATACTACAATGGAGAGGAGTTAACACCAATGCACTGCATACGTATTCACGCCCGTGCATTGATGAAAAAGGTATGTAACCTTCGATGGCTAGAAAGCGAAAACCTTTGTTTCTAATGGTTGAAGGTCAACAGTAATGCCGTAGCCATTTTCCTTGTCCTGCAGAGTCACACCCGTATGGTCAAGCAGCGGTAACAATTCTTGATTTGCTGAAAACGTGTTTGAGAAATCACTTGAAAGCGTCAACACAGCGTTATTTACCGGCGCAGTATCAAAGTTAGCTACCACAATGAAACCGTGTTTCTCTTTTACTCTTACAAAAGCAAACTGACGTTCAGAGTAATTAGAGTTGTTGCTTAAGCTGTCTTTATGAAGGCTTATAAACTCGCCGGTTACCGCTGAATTAGTGGCGGCAATGGCCATAACCTGTTCGTAAAATTGACGAAGTGATTTCTCTTCTTCAGTAGACTGGCCACCATCGAACGCACCTTCATTCATGAAACGTTGATGGGCAGGCACACCTACATAATCAAAAATTGATGTGCGTGTTGGGTCGCCAAAACCTGTTTCTTCACTTCCGTCTTCACCAACATCTTGCCCGAAATACAACAGTGTTGGAGAGCTACTAATTAGTGCGCTTACCGCCAATGCTGGCTTGCCTTTCTCGGCACTTCCGGCAAAGTCAGGGCTGGCAATTCGCTGTTCATCATGATTCTCTAGAAAATGAAGCATGCTAGGTGCTATATCACTCACCTCGTTGTGAATGGCAACCAAGTCACTTACTTCACCCGTTCCTTGCATAATGCCTTTCAAGGTATCGTAGAAGCCTACTTTGTCGTAAAGATAATCCATCTTCCCTTTATGTAAGTAAGCGCGGTACTTGTCTGGCTGGTAAACCTCTGCAAGTAGAAACGCATTTGCGTTCTTTTGTTTGATACTGCTGTTTAAGAACGACCAAAATTCTACAGGTACCATCTCAGCCATATCGTAGCGGAAACCATCAACACCCTTGTCTAACCAATAGTGCGCGATGTCTCTGAATTTAAACCATGAATCTGGTAATGCTTTACCTTCCCAAAATGCGGCGTGAGCGGCGTAATCTTTTTCTGAATAGTTATCGGGAAGTACAGGGAAATCGTATGTACCATCAGGCTTTACGCCATAGTTAACCTTAACGGTCTCATACCAATCGTTGATATCTGGTTGTGCAGCACGTGCACCGTTTCCGGTCCATTTAGCAGGCATTTCTTCGAATTTACCGTCCGCTAAAGGGTGAGGATTACCGCCTAGCACTTGGTAGTTGTCAGCTTGTGGCACTTTAAATGCTTCGCCAACAACATAGTAAAAGTTGTTGTTTTTCGCATATTCTACTGACGTATCATCATTTTCACCGAAATCTGACACACCTTCAGGGGCCGACAATGACGTGTAATCACGTGCAACGTGGTTTGGCACGATATCAATAATAACTTTCATGCCGGCCGCATGTGTGCGCGCAATCAATGCCTCAAATTCTTCTAAACGCTTTGCAGGGTCTGTAGCAAGATCTGGATTTACATTATAGTAGTCTTTAACAGCATAGGGTGAGCCCGCACGACCTTTGATGACATCAGGATCATCGTTTGAAATGCCGTAATCGCTGTAATCGTTTACTAATGCATGATGTGGGACGCCAGTGAACCATATATGACTGGTACCTAAGGCCTTGATAGATTCAAGCGCTTCTGGGGTAAAGTCTTCAAACTTCCCTACACCATTGTCTTCAATGGTTCCCCAAGGTTTGTTTGTGTTGTTTGTATTACCAAATAAACGGGTAAACACTTGATAAACAATAGCCTTCCCTTCTCTCTTTTCACTTGTCATTGCATCATTGTTGCTATCTTTAACATCTTGCACAGTGACCTCTTGAGCGGCTGTATTGTTCGATGTTTGAGGAGATTCGCTACACGCCATTAAGCCCGCACAAAGCATAGCAGTAGTTAATGATTTTAGTCGAAAAGAAGAGATTGTTTGCATGACAGTTAGGTCGTTAAATTAACATGCAGTAAGGATACGCGTTAACCGTATGTTAAAAAACATGCATACGTATTCAAAAACAAAAAAGCTACCAATTAAGAGTAGCTTTTTTGTTATTAGACTAAAGAACAAACATTTAAGTGCCCTTTTGGGGTAAACCTAACATTTACTAAGCCGCTTTTATAATCCCTAACGATGCATTAGCCGAATTGTTCTTTGTAGAATTTTGCGCCATGTATTCATTATGCTGAATATCATCGACTTCCAATTGATTAGGTTGTATTTGATCGAAAGCAGCTTCCGTCTTATTTTCAAGCGCCTTATCAATTGATTGATAAAACCCTCGCAGCGGCTTTGCCAACTCACTGACCAATACCTTCGGGTCTATACGGTAAGGCACGCGCTTTCCATTAAATTCTACGCTACTGCCTATGTCTTTAAAATCAATGCCAAACGCCTTCATTCGTCTGGCAAGCTTTGGTTCCATAAGTACATAGGCAAAACGTAAATCGTGCTTTATGCAAATGCTTGTTGCCATAAGGTATAGCGCAATAGACAGATACGGAAGTTGGTCGATATTGACATTGCTCTTGCTACTTGCAACTTCCTCTCTAGACGACAGAATCTTTGATCTAAACTGCCTTACTCTAAAGTCTTTAGGAATAGCAAGACGCGATATCTCACAAACGCCTTGGTCAGCTTCTTTCGACGGTAAAAGCGACGGGTCTTCAAAAATATCTGAAAATTTATCTTCAACTGGTAAACCTTCGCCGTTTAGCTTTGGCAGCACCAACCGAATAGTGCCAGCACATTTTCCCGTTGGAAGATGTTGAATATGGCAGCTTATTGCACGCTCGTCATAAGCGTCTTGCTCAAGTGCACGTTCGTTCTCGGCCTCGTACCGCATTTCTTCACAATACACTTGATGGCGGGTTTCATAACCTACCTTCTTTTCTTTACTGTCTGACGCAACGACAAGCTTGTAGCGACTAAAGAAAAAAGAGGCTATAAGCTTATCTAGGCCCTGGTGTTTCTTCCCATCTGTGTTCGGCGTGTTTTTAACATCGTTTGTGGGCACTTTATTCTCGTGCCTTGCCTGCAACTGGATATTCTCTGATAAACAATTCAACATTAAGCTCCCAAAAGATTTTTTACAGGTGTGTGGGGAACTTCCTAGTTGCAACTACACCATTCGTTACTGTTTTAATTTTGTTTTATTATTTTTATCGCGACTGTTTCTTATTAGCTCATTACCGCGTTCAAATTCTGATTTTGCCATTCTGTCGTAAAGTAAGACGTTTGCAGTTGCAGCCACATTCATACATGAATACGTGGGTACATAAACCACATGGTCACACCATGACAAAACGTCTTCGCTGATGCTTCCGTCTTCTGGCCCTAATATGTAAAAAGCGTTGTCAGGATGCTCAAAATCGGGGAGCGGGCTCGCACCTTCAACCAATTCAATGGCAACAACACTGGCTCCTTCGGGTACAACGTCACGCAGGTTATCTACACCAATCGTTGGTATTGTTTTATGAAACGCTTTTGTATCGGCATTGAAGTCTTTTGCAAAGCGAAAACGTTGACCCGTGTAAAATACGCTGGCAACCCCATAACATCCTGCTGCTCGCAGTATTGAGGCCACATTCACAGGATTCTTGGGGTTTATTAAACCCAACGACACTTTCTGATTTGCTAATTGCACTTTTATTCGCTCTTTATCTGCTGCTTGTATTGCGCGTTTAAATTAAGGCGCGAATAGTGCCATGTAATGCGTTTCACTGCCATTGCTTATCGTGTGTTAGTCAATGGCTGTCACTCTATTTCTCATTATTGTGAAAAAGTACTGAAAGGTTAATTCCAACGATATATTCGTTTGCACAACGATACTCTTTCCCTATGTGCCTTTAGCAACATATACACCAATTTTTTGCTTAGCTAGTCCAACTTGCGCCTGTAACTCACAAAGCGGATAAAATTCAGATATATAAGGAAACAACGCAAAACCAAATATTGGTTACGCGTAACAAATAATTTAAAACTATAAGGATTGGGATTTGAAAACACGTAGATAGCGTTGCCAAACGAATACACTACCAACCTACTGCTTTATATATGTTTTTTATAAAATTAAGCAAAGCTGAAATTAATATTTAGCTGAAAATACCAATGTGTTCCGAATAAGTAACATCCATTGATGCTCAGTCGCAATAATTCGACCAATAAATATACTCGCTCAAACTCCACCAATGCTTAAAAAGCTGTTACTGAAATAAAAAAGCCGCGCTTTAAAGCGCGGCTTTTAACATCATAAAACTATGTATAAGTGCGTTATATCTTAGTAACAACTAGCCATGGGGCATTGCCATCAGGACCATTAACACTAAATAAATAGGTGCCTGTTTCAGGTACATCCATCACTAGATTATTGTTACTGCCACCTAGTGTTTTTGGCGTTCCCTCTTCAACCACATTTGACGCAGCATCGTTTGGGTTACCTAAGTTAACTGTCGCCCAATCTTCCGAAGCAACCTTAAACTCTACCGTGCCAGCACTTAATCCTACTTCTGCTGTATAAACACCAGCACCTTGGTAACTAAAGAGATCAACTGCACCCCAGCCATTCATGCCACCACGAACAAACACTTCTGTGTCGCCCCAGTAGGCTTCTTTGAACACGCCTACTGTTGGCGCATCCAACGAAGTAACATCGAAAACAAACACATAGCGGTCGGTTTCTTCTATCGTCAGTACCAAATTATCGTTGGTTCGAGCCAGTCCCACTGTTTGTCCTGGCGACACATTTCGGTCTGCATCATCAGATGACACCGCACCAAAATTCACCGTATTCCAGTCTTCCGATGCAACCTTGAACTCGTAAGTCCCTGGCTCTAAGTCTCTCGCAAAGGTGTAAACTCGCCCACCTTGATATACAAACTCTTCGTCAGTGCCCCAACCATTCATTGCACCACGAAGGAAAACAGGTGTACCTACATAAGGCTCTTCGTTTTCTACCGTGATAACAGGCGCTTCACTGTCTGTTGCATCAATGGTAAACAAATAAGTAGCATCTGCAGATGGCGTAAACGAAAGGTTAGTATTTGTACGAGCTAGAAGTTTCTCTTCGCCTGCTGTGACTACACCATCATCGCCATCTGGTGCACCAAAGTTCACTGTGCTCCAGTCTTCAGAAGCAAACTTAAAGCCATAGGTAGTGCCACCCTCAAGAGCTACTGCAACAGTATAAATACCATCACCACGGTAAATAAATGCATCATCTGTTGACCATCCGTTCATGTCACCACGAAGGTAAGCAACAGTGTCGCCGTAAGGCACTACATCAGGGGCTCCTGCCGTAGCAAAAGCAGACAAGCCCGTACCTTGTGCACCCGATTGTGGCTTAACAAATACCGCAATAGACATTGCTGGAACCGTAAACGTACCGCTGCCATCATCGCCTTCGGTAAAGTAAGCACCGCGAACCACTTCATCAACAGAGTTCATTAACGTAGGGTGAAGTGAAAAGCCCGCTGCCGTATTCACAGTAATCGACTTTTCTTCATAACCTGTGTTTACTAGCACCATCAAAGCATCATTCATTGGGTCTAGATCGCTTCTAGGCATCTCACTATCTGACGATACGCCATCGTCCAGACTCATCGCTATCAAGCCACGCTGTTGGCGTGAACCAATGTTATGGAAGCCAACGCGGTCAATGATGTCTCGCGATGTTGTAAGCCTAAACAGCGGGCTACTCATTCTTATAGAAAGTAATTCAGCAAATACATCTGACGCAAACATTATGTCTGCAGACGAAGCCGCACGCTCTGGATCGTAGATAAACTCGCCCATTTCTTCCCAGCGTGCCTCGTTGTCTTGCGCTATTGGCAAACCTACATTCCAGTTATTCGTTTGATAAGTGAAATCAATGTAGTTGAACCAGTCACCTGAATCGTAGGTGTTCCTGTCCATTGATTTAGAGCGCAACATATCGCCGCCCATTTGTAGAAATGGAATGCCCTGAGAAACAAGGTTGATACCCATTGCTACATTTTGCGCGCGAACACGCTCTTGCAGACTAATATCGTGTGGAAGTACGTAATTAAGCTGATCCCACAGGGTTTCGTTATCGTGTTTAGACACATAGTTTATAATGTCAGCAGGGTCTTCAGCATAACCACCTAAATTGCTCGTTGCCCCTGCACTGCCCGCCGAGGTCTCCAAGATGTAGTCTTTAAGCGTACCAATCATTCCCATTTTTACGCGGTCTTGATCGCTCAGTAGCGCGTCAGAGTCTGGTCGGAATATATTTCCTTGACGAATAGCTTCACGAATACGATCGTTAAACGTACCTATTTCAGTACCTGCCATGTTTAGCTGGCTGGCCTGCTCATAACCACGGTCAATCTTCGTCCAGCCTTCACCGTAGAAGTAATTGTCTTCATCAACGGTTTGAACTACTTCACGCAAACGTACCATCGTTTCTTTGGTTGCTTGGCTCATGATGTCAAAACGGAATGAATCGTACTTGTAGTGCTCTGCCCACATTAATAACGAGTCTTCCATGAACTTTTCCATCATGATATTGCGAGGCTCTGTGTCGTCGCAGCAGGTTTCACGCACAATGGTACCCGAATCAACTTCATAGCGATGGTAGTAGCCCGGCACCACTTTATCGAGTACAGATTTAGTAAAAACACCAGACGCGTTAGTATGGTTATACACCACATCTAAAGCCACTCTTAAACCCATCTCATGAAGCGCTTGTATCATTGCGCGCATTTCTACAATTCGCTCTACCCCTTCAGCACTTGATGCATAACTGCCCTCTGGTGCATTGAAATGGTGTGGGTCGTAACCCCAGTTGAAGGTATCAACATTACGCAAATCATTAGTTAATTGCTGTGCCTTGGCCGCTTCAGCTAATGGGTCATAAGCGTTATATACATCGATAAGAAGCGTATTACTGTCTTCTTCATTACAAACAGCAGCCTCTTCATTTAATCGACATAGCGCACCAACAGTATCGTAAAGGTCTATGGTTTTAGATGGGTCTTCATCAATAGTGGCAATGTCGTTAGCAGGCAAAACGTGGAAATAATTAAGACCGGCATCAACAAGCTTTTTAAGATGTTCAACAGGTGCACTATTCGTTTCGGTAAACGCTAAGTATTTACCACGGTTAGCCTCGGATGTAGACATATCACGTACGCTAAAATCGCGAATATGCCCTTCGTAAATTACCGCATCTTCAGGGTTTTCAACGGTAGGTATAGTATGAGTATCCCAACCTTCTGGCTTCAGGTCATCATCCGTTAAGTTAACAAAACGAGAAAAACGTCCGTTAGTTGAAAGTGACACCGAGTATGGGTCAGTCACAAGTAATGTTTCAATATTACCTGTATTCGGGTGGTAAACTGTTATCTCATAACGATAAAGCGCCCTATCAAGCGACATATCACCTTCATAACGCCATACGCCTGACGCGTCATCACGTGTCATTGCGATACGCTGATTCAGTGTTTTATTATCATTGTATAGCATCAAGTCAACGTTACTTGCCGTTGGTGCCCATACCGCTGCTGTTATTCCCGAGTCAGTGTAAATACCGCCGAGCATAGCTTCATTAGCATCATCTTCACCAGATGTGTAGAGTGCATCAATGGCATTCGCTAGCTGAATGCCAGTTGCTACAAGCAATGTACCTTCTGCATCGTAACCACCTACAACGGCTTGCGTTCTCAGCACTGCTTTAGCATCGTCTTCAGTCCAATCTCCTTCCCACGCTTGCATTGAGGAAAGATGTGGCGCTCGTGCTTGCTGATCTTCAGTTAATGAAGTGGGCATTAGCGAAACCGATGTGCCGTTTATCCCTTCTTCTAGCGTGCTCTCAAGGTCGGCATCTGCTGAATAGTGCAGTTTTACCTCAGAGACCGCCTCTGGCACATTCCACAAGATGGTATTGGCATCTAGCCAATGTGCACCAAAGCCTTCGATATCTGCTGCTTGCGGCCCAAGTGATAAAATAGGATATTCGAAAATTGTAGGCTCGCCTGACAAAGTGAAATTCATACGGACAAAGGTTTCGTCGTCTTGAATTAGCGAACCTTGGAAGTCGCCTCCACCCATTTCTTTGCCTGCATCGTCAGTACCTTTGTGAATAATAAAGTTATGACAATCACCATAGCCTTCTTTTAACTCTAATACCCAATATGCTCCGTAGTTAGGGTCGATACCGTTGTGTACTCGGCCATTTGCCCAATCGGTATCGGCATCGGCATACGCATCGCAAGCATCGTTATTCCACGTGTGAAGACGCCAGCCTTCGTACATAGGGTCGTTTGCAGAATTGTCTGCATCAACTGACGCTCTGTTGTAGTACAGCACAGCCTGATTAGACGATGGCGTGAATACTGGCGCAGGTAGAGTTGGATCGGCACCGACTACACACGCATCGTTGGTTTCATTTGGCACAGTGGGCGCATCACACTGAATAGGTGGAGGTGGCACACATTCAGTGCCAGTTGAATTAGGCACATTGGGTACGTCACAAGTAAGTAAATCATTGGTGCCCGACTCTATATCAGAGCCACCGCAACCCACTAATGTAACCGCCCCTACAAGCAATAGCGCTGCGCGCCATGCTGTGGTTTTAGTAAACATAGAATTCTCCCAAAAACGGTTTTGTGAAGGTTTCACCGCGCTTTCTTTCATTGACCTGAGGATTAGCTTTTTCATAGTTGGTATGTCATCCCTAGGAAGTATTGCGTTCCGAAATACTGAATGGTTCCTGTTTGTTCCTGCGAGGAGAAATAGCTTTTGGTGGGCTCATCAGTAAGGTTGTTAATTTGGAATAAAACACTCCAATTTTCATCAAGCTCATAGGAAGCTTGATAATCTATAACCAGTTCTGAATCGAAGTTAACCACCTGATCGTTTACCGCAACCTGCTGAGAAACAAATGCGTCTCTGTAACGGCTGGAGACACGAGTTTCAAAGCCCTCGTATTCCCAAAAAACAGTGAGCGTTGCTACATTCTCAGATAGTCCGGGAAGGTTTGCTGCGTAAACACCGTTACCCAGCGTTCGCTGAATTTCACTTTCGGTGTACGAGTAACTAGCACTTACCCCTAAACCAGACCACATGCCTGGTAACATGCTGTAGATTTGCGTATAAGCAATTTCAAGACCGCGAATGTAGCCACCTTCAGCGTTGTTCACAGCAGTGCTGTAGCTACCGTTTTCGGTGGGAACTGTGACAAAAATAGGATCCCCGTTTTCATCGCGAGCAAGCTCTGTTTCTTGCCCTGTAAATTCAGGCGTTAAAAATACAGGTACTTGTACTGAGCCTGGCACCACGATGCCATTGGCTGAGAAGTCATAAGGATCTATTTCTATATCTTCCACAAAAGACTCAATGTCTTTATAGAAACCTGCAACTACAAGTGCCCCCTCAGTTTCACTGAAATAGTACTCCCATGAAACGTCGTACTGGGTTGCATAGAAAGGTTCAAGATAAGGACTGTTGCGCGCATTACCATTTACACGAGCCGTGGGTGTTGAAAGGGTTATCTCACCTGAGTCTCTGTCTTGAAACGCTGTTACTGTTTCAATGGTGGTAGAGGCATTGGCTGCAAAACGATTAATAGGCGCTCGCCCCATCACTTTCGCCGCGGCAACACGTAACTGGGTGTCGTCGGTTAACTGGAAGTTTAGGTTTATTGAGGGCAGCACATCACTGTACTCATGGGTAATTAACGCAGGGCGATAAAAGTTATTAATTAAGCCCACTTCATCAACAATATTTTGTGCGCCTGCGGTTGGATCGCTCACTTCTACCGTTGCACCAGACTCAGGGTCGGTTACCAAACGAGTGGCACGCTGAAGTGTTGTGGAACTTTGCTTACTTTTAACATAGCGCACACCTATGTTTCCTGTTACTGGCAGACTTCCAATTTCAGTATCGATGTTAGCCATAAAGTAGGCGGAATTGACCGTCTCAAATACATCGCCACTTTCTTGAAGCGTCCATGCCGTAGCAGGTCCAGTACCTGGACCATTTATTACACCAGCGGCACCGGGTCCCCACGTTTGCACAGGTTGAGGGCGACCGTTTGGAAACCACGCATTCAATGCAGTGTCTAAATCAATTGACAGATAGCTAGGAAAATAGCCGAAATCGCCACTCCAATTAACCACCTCAGTCATGTCTGATGTGAGTCGCAGCGGTGGTTCGCTTACAGAGAAAGCGCTGTCGTTTCCATATTCAAATACCGAACGATCGTTGTTGTATTCTCTATCGGAATAGCGATATCCAAATTCGAAACCAGACACGATTGGCGTGTCTACGTAATACTGGAAATCGACGCGGTAAGCGTCTAACTCGTCTTTGTTCTTAAATGGATAGATGCCATATTTACTTACCATAACGCGATCTAAATCAGTAAAAGCATCGGTTTGGTTAAATCCAAGATCAGGCAGATTACTGCCATTAAGTAGATAGCTAATTTGAACGTTCTCATCAAACACTGGATTAGCAGCATTTGCGTCTTCACCAACCAGTGACCACAGTAAACCATTTCTGAAATCACTTTCGGCGCTTGAACGCGATACGTCTAACTGAACAGCAAAATTAGGTGTTATTTCCCAATCTGCATTAATGCCTAAATTCGTTACACTGTCGAAGTCTTGGTTGTCATCGTTTACAAGCTCTACCCGCGTAAAACTGTTATCAGTGCGCGAGAACGTGCCCCCAATTACGTTGTTGTTTACAATAACAGGGTTGGTGATACCAGCGTTAATACCGCCCAATTTGACGCGGAACCCTCGTGCGAAGGCCTCGGAGTCAAATTCAGATATAAACGCATCCGCTTTTAGCGTAAAGGTATCTATTGGCGCCCATTCAAACGCAGCTACATAGCCGTCACGCGTTTCTTCACCGCCCTTATGCTGCATCTCAAAACCTTCTGAGATGTACTCACACTCAGGGCAAGATTCAGGCCCTTGTGTGTCTCCTTCAAGCCCATCGACATCAACAAGCCCGTTGTAAGCTAAGCCAATAAACTGTGTGGACACACTGGGTTGAAATAGCCGTGCATACCCCAGCGACACACCTAATGTGTCGTCTAAAAACTTACCTTGGTATGAAAAGCTTAATCGGTGGCCATATTCAGAAGCATCACTAATTTCTGAAGCTCTATCGTTGTACATGCCACGCATGTTGGCACTGAACTTGTATTGCTCGTCCATCGCAAGAGGCGATGCTGTTTTTAATTCAACAGTACCAGCAATACCCCCTTCAATTAACGACGCTTTGGGTGATTTGTAAACCGCGGCTTCGCTGATAAGCTCAGATGGATATTGGTCAAACTCTATTGCACGGCTGCCGCTTGTTGATACCTGCTCTCTTCCGTTCAAGGTTGAGAAAACAAAGTCTCCCGATAAGCCACGAATGTTAATCTGCGCCGCTTGCCCACCGGTTCTTACGGCTGATATGCCAGGTAAACGCGTAAGCGCATCTGCCATCGAAACATCTGGTAAGCCACCTAGGTCATCGGCTGAAATTTGCTCAGATACCGTATCAGAGAAACGCTTTTGATTGAGTGATTGAATAAGGCTACTGCTAAAACCGCGAACTTCTATGCGCTCTACTGCTTCAACATCTTCTCGTTCAACCTCGTTAATAGACGTATCCGGTGACTCTTGGGCAAACAACGGTGTAGCGCAAAACGCCATACCACTGCTTATCAAAGCCGCCGTGATAGTGCTGGGTTTGAATGTTTTCATTGGTGTCCCATTCCTTGTTTTATTATCAGCACTTTTAGGACTACCACACCCAAAAATGCCTCTTATGGTTCAACAAAGAATATTACTGGGTTGTACAAAAAGGGAGCAACGCTATGCATACGTATTCATTAACAAAAATAAAACATTAATGAAACATAGTTTCATGAGTATTTTTTACAATGAGTTACAGTAACATTGCGCCGCAATGAAAAAGCGGCGCAGAAAGGATATGAATAAAAGTGTGTATTTATGCCATATTTGGATTAATCGAAAAGGCGTAATTTATGCGCTAAAACAAAAAAGTCATTACAAGCGAGATTGCTTTTGTAATACCGCTTGGTGCATTTCAAAATTTTGTGCACAGCCACCAATAAACTGTTCAATTGCCTGTTCCTTGTATAAATCTCCCCTACCAGGTTGATTTTGAGCCAGCGCTGGGAATGCGCCATACCCAGCAAATAAGCAATGCCATGAAACCGAATCCCAGTGCATTCCAATATTCTGACGCTTTATCTCATTAGCGAGATCCTCACGTTGAAACCATGTGTTAATAATCGACTTCAAAGAGTCTGACAGCACCATGTTATTTCTGTTATCTCGCCAATAATCGCTGTCATCACGGGTATTTAGTTTATAGTGTCCAACAATGTAGTCACGTACCCTGTCGAATCGTTCTTTGGCAAATGCGTTATAGGTGTTTTGCTCACTGTTTGAAAAACCACCTTTTTCAAACATATCAGAGAAATATTCAATGCAAATTTGAACAAGGTGAAGTGCCGTTGCTTCGAGAGGCTCTATAAACCCCTGAGACAACCCTAGTGCCAAACAATTTCTCTGCCAGTGCTGCTCAACTTGCCCTACCTTCATCTTGAGGTGTCTGGCTTCCACATCACTGTTTTCAAGGTTGAGGTGCCTTCTTAATTCAGCTTCAGCTTTATCACTCGATAAATGAGAGGCACTATAAACATAACCGTTACCGGTGCGGTTTTGTAAAGGTATTGACCAGCACCACCCGTTTGATAGCGCAGTTGACTGGGTTTCCACCTGAATGTTTTCTTGCACCTGTGTGGGCAAAACAACCGCTGAATCATTAAATAGGTTATCGGAATAAGCGTTGAACTTAACACCCAGAGCTTGCTGTAACAACGTAGAAGAAAACCCTGTACAATCTACAAAGAAATCGCCTTCAAGTTTGCCTGTATCAGTAACAAGATACGCTATATCACCATTTGCATGTAAGGCGACATCGCTTATAACAGCACTAACATGCGTTACGCCTCTTCCCACTGCAACATCACGCAAATAATTACCTAACAGCGCACTGTCAAAATGATACCCATATTCCATTCTAAAAGGGAAGTTTTCTGGCGTTAGCGGTGCTTTATTTTGTTTTGCTAAAACCCCGTTAATAAGGAAATCTTCCGGCGTAACGTGGGTATCAAGCCCTAGCCTTCTAGTACGGCAGTTAACCTCAAATGCACGCTGAGTAAAGGTATCGGTTTGAGAGATAAACGGGTGACGATACTGCTTGACCCCTGAGGCTGGGCTCCAATCATTGAACTGAATGCTTACTTTGTAAGTGGCGTTGCATTTGGGCATCCAGTCACTTTCTTTAATACCCAGCTCTTCAAAGAAACGCTTAAGCGTAGGTGTAGAGCCTTCGCCCACGCCTATAATGCCAATGTCAGGAGATTCAACCAGCGTTACTTTAACCTTGTCTGATGGCCACTTATGCGCAAAATAATTAGCGGCCATCCAACCTGCAGTACCACCGCCTGCAATAACAATATGTTTTGGTTTATTCATGATCTGCTTTTAACCACAGAACTGTTTCAAGAAATCATCGTGGCTTGCAATTTTACCGATTGGCTCATTCTTAATGCGCTTGATGTTTTGCATCAGCTCTTGAAGTTTTTGTTCCGATAGTGCATTCGCCAGCGGATGGTAGTCTTTCTGATGAACGCCCTGTCCCATCAATACTTGCAGCCAAGAGCTTTCTAAGAACAAATCATTTTGCTCTCTGAACAGGTTTCCAGATTCTCTAAAAAGCTCGATTTTATGCGTCAAGCTATCTGGTACGTCCATCTCACGAAGATCTTTCCAGAAGTGGGAGTCTGTTCTTTCATTTACGTGATAATGCAAAATAATGAAATCACGTATTTGTTCATATTCAAGCTGAGACTGTTTGTTGTACTCATCTATCTGATATTGCTTAAACCCTTCGTGCGGGAATAAGTGAATGAGTCTAACCACCGCAGACTGAATCAAATGTATACTGGTTGACTCTAAGGGCTCTAGAAAACCGCTAGAAAGCCCAACAGCCACTACATTTTTATTCCACTGCTTGCGTCTTCGTCCTGTTTTGAAGCGAATAAAGTTAGGGTCGGCAAGCGGTTTGGTATCAAGGTTATTCGACAGAATATCGAGTGCTTGTTCATCAGAATAATAATTACTGCTATACACCAAGCCATTACCATTGCGGTGCTGAAGCGGAATACGCCATTGCCAACCAGCAGAATGTGCTATTGAACGTGTGTAAGGACGCGTATGTTCGTGACGCTCTGAAGGCATAGCCACTGCGCGGTCGCAAGGTAACCAATGCGACCAATCTTCATAACCCGTATTCAATGTTTGTTGGGTAAGTAGCCCTTTAAACCCTGAACAGTCAATAAACAAATCGCCTTCAATATGAGCACCGTCTTTAAGGGTTACACCGGTAATAAAGCCGCTGTCTGCGTCTTGTTTAACATTGGTAATAATGCCTTCATTACGAGTAACGCCCATTGCTTCGCACTTTTTACGAAGAAAACGCGCATACAGCGACGCATCGAAATGATAGGCATACGGCATTTCTATAATTGGGTCGGGAGATTTGATATGGGCAAACTTACCCGCCTTACACGCAAGGTAGTTTAAATCGTATTCCCATATCGAGTCAGAAAGCCCTAACTCTTGAGCGCGTTTAAAATAATGATGAAAATGACAAAAAGCGTAGCTTTTACCCGGGGCGCCGAAAGTGTGGTAATAGCTTTCTCCTTCTACACGCCAGTTTTCAAACTTAATCGCCAACTTCATGGTCGCGTTTGTTTCGCGTAAGAACTCTTTTTCGTCTATCCCCATTACGTTGTTAAGGGTGATGATAGGCGGAATAGTGGCTTCCCCTACACCAACGGTACCGATTTCTTCAGATTCAATAAGCGTTACATTTACGCCCGCACCGATAAGACGTTTGATAACAGCGGCTGAAATCCAACCGGCAGTACCACCACCTACAATAACTACATTTTTTACCGCTTTATTCATCATATTTTTTGCCGTCACCATTTTTTATGTGGCTACACTACTATCATCATTAAATATCATGACATGTACTGCTATACAACAAAAAGCCCCAACACATTACGTAAATTGGGGCTTTTTTAATGTTACTTGTTTAAGCGCTTGCATGTAACAAGCGCTTTTTCAACAACCACTTAGAACGTGTAGTTGAAACCAAGTAGGAAGTTACGACCGTATGTTTCATACTGCGTAATTTGACGGCTGTCACCAGGGTTAGCCTGAACTGTTGGCTCGTCAGTAAGGTTTTGACCTTGAAGCGTTACACGTAAGCCCTTAAGCGCTTCAATGCCAGACTCGTCAAAGTCATAGCCAATTTGCGCGTCAACTTGCTTAACACCCAAATCTTGGATTTGCGCTAGTGATAGACTCACCGCACGAGCTTCTGTTGAGAACGCATCACGCTTAGTACCAGAGATACGGAACTCGAAACCATTGCTTTCGTAGAAAGCGGTTAAAGAGTACGTTTCTTCTGATAAACCAGGTACTGCATCACCGTTGTCTAGCTGACCGTCTAGGAATGTTGCACTTGCAAACATACCGAAACCTTCTAATGACTCGTGGATTAAGTCAAACGGTAGGCTACCTTGTACTTCCCAACCGCGAACAAAACCTTCAAGACCGTCTTCACGGAAGCTAACAATACCCTGAAGTAGTGTTGGGTCAACAACATCATTTTCGTCTAATACGCCGTCATTGTTGATATCGGTATTACCCGATGTTTGGTGGAAACCTTCGATAAACTCGTTAGTGAAATCTCCAACGGTCTGACCATCTACGTGCCAGTTTGTTAAATCTTTATAGAAGAAGCTAACCGCAACATAACCAGTATCTGCAAAGTAGTTTTCATAAGCAATATCGAACTGATTTGCTTCCAGTGGCTTAAGCGTAGAGTTACCAGAACTTGCCGACCATGGGCCATTCCCTATATCCGAAGATATGATTTGCTGGTCGTTAAACGTAAAGCTTACCGTGTTGTTTGGACGCATGTCGTCCATACGAGGACGGCTAATTACCTTACCAAGCGCGGTACGGATAAACTGGTTTTCCGCAATTTCAAAACTTAGGTTAAGAGTTGGAAGCACGTCAGTGTATGAGTCACCGTCAGATACTGGTGTTACAGCTGTAAAGCCAGTAGGACCTGTTGTTGTGTTGAAACCAAAACCTTTCTGGTCAACGTTAACCACTTGAAGACCTAAGTTACCAACAACTAATACATCACCGATTTCGGTTTCGATATCAAGTTTAGCGTACGCAGTTAAAATATCTTCTTCGATAGTGTAAGAATCACCTAAACGACCATTCTCGAATAGTTCTGCTTGTGTTTCGGTATAGTAACCGCTTCTGTATAAACCAAGACCGTCATACGCAATAACGCCGTCGATTCCGATGAAGCTTAGGTCAGCAGTACCAATTGGGTTAGGCACTAGCTCTTGGCCTGGCCATGAAGGTGCAGTTAAGAAAGCGCCGTTGTTGTCTTTGCTTTTCTCACGCATTTGGTAGTTAACACCAGTGGTTAGGCGAGAGAAAATACCCCACTCAACAAAACCTTCTACGTCTAAACGAACTGCATCTAGCGTTTCGTTGAATACTGGTTCGTTTACAAACCCATCCTGTGCTGTTTCTGGACCAAAGCCATCAACACCTTGGAATGCTTCAACAGGTGCCAATGAACCACCCCATGCCTGAGGACCTGCAAGGAAAATTGCATTTGGATCGCCTAGGTCAACACTATCTAGCGTTGGGTGATCGCTATAAACAGCGCCTGTAGATGTCATTGTCCAAGCACGAGGCGTCAGTGGACGACCGTCAATACCAGCACGGCCTACACCAGAGTAGCTCTCAATGTCGGTAATGCGCTTATCTACTTCACCGGTTGATACGTCGAACGTTGCTGTCCAGTTGTCATTAATGATGTACTCAGCGTTTAAACCAAACGTAGTTAGTTCAGCTTTTTGTTGTCTTGAATCGTTACGGATTACTGATAGGAAACCGTCGTAGTAACCAGAGGTTACAAGGCCATTTTCCACACCTGTAATTGTGTAAGCGCCCGTACCCCATTCTGCGCCACCTTCTTCAACACCACGGCGAACGTCGTTTTCTTCGAAGTCGATATATAGTGCGTCGAATTGAATAGTTAGGTCTTCAGTAGGTGCATACTCGATAACACCTGCAATTGACGTACGCTCAAGCATTGCAGAACGTGTAAATGAGTCGTGACCACCAAGAATAACAGTACCTTCTGGTACTTCTACACCTTCAGCAGCATTTGCAGGGTTTGCATTTGCATAACCCCAACCACGGAAATGTTGTGCTTGACGTGGAGATTCCATGTCAGCGATAACTAGTGCTACACCTAGTTTGTCATCAGCAAACTGGTCGACAAAGTTAACCGACAAACGGTGGCCTTTGTTGTCGAAGTCTGGGTTGCCTGAATCTTCTTGGTTAGCTTCGTAAGAACCGTTGATAGCAAACGTTTCTTGTGCATGTAGTGGGCTTACAGTTTGAATATCAACTGTACCACCAATACCTTGCGTCATAAGGCCTGCTTCTGGAGTCTTATAAACAAGGATGTTTGAAACAATCTCTGTTGGGTAAAGGTCAAACTCTACGCCACGGTTGTCGCCCATACCTAGAAGCTCACGACCGTTAAGCGTTGTACCTACGTAGTTTTCGTTGAAACCACGAACAGATAGACCACTTGTACGACCGTTGCGGCGTTCACCTGCTAAACCAGGAAGACGTGCAATTGATTCTGCAATACTGGTGTCTGGAAGTTTACCGATATCTTCAGCAGATAGGGCTTCAACAATTGACGTGTTGTCCATTTTGATGGCTTGTGCACGCTGTAGACTACCGCGAATACCGCTTACCTGAATAACTTCTAGGTTAGCTTCATCAACAGCATCAGTGTTTGCTTCTTGTGCAAATGCAGGAGAGCTTGCAAATGCTACACCGCCTGAAATAAGCGCAGCTTTAATTAGGTTGGGTTTAAATTGTTTCATAAAACGGGTGTCCCATACGGTTATAGTTTTTGTCTTTTGTTGTTCTTATGACAATTAAATGACAATACATCTCGTCGGCATAATGCTATAGAGG
>Ga0213840_1000345_pt1 | contig 77396 bp, 73 predicted proteins | sample SWPATP22_FD_160132 | JGI IMG/M metagenome (GOLD analysis project Ga0213840, IMG submission 160132) | Coastal seawater microbial communities from Marineland, Florida, United States - SWPA TP2 #2 | ecosystem: Environmental > Aquatic > Marine > Coastal | place: USA: Florida | collected 2016-08-14 | reverse complement strand
CTCATCGCCATGGCCGCCTGCAAGCTGGTGACAATCACCATGCGTCCGAGCGAAAGGCGCAGAAGGCCGCTAACAAGCTCCGTCATCCCCGGACTTGATCCGGGGACCCATTCCGGAGACTTCGAGACATCTTCGAAGATCGAGAACGAAGCGAGTTCTTCAGTCATCGGAGACGGTCTCGGGCTTCACGGAGTGGGTCCTCGGGTCAAGCCCGAGGATGACGCCCTGTGTGGAACACCGTGGCTTAACGTCAACACCGCGCCACGCGCTGCCCAACGCATCCCCGCCTTCGCCCTCTTCGACCCGTTCAAGCCCTTCCCCGAGCCGTGGCTGACGCCCGAGCAAATCGCCGCGCTCGACGATCCTGCCGTCCCCCTGTTCATCCCGGCCTCGCCGCCCAACGAACCCGTCGACGCCAGGCCGCTCTGCCGGCGCATCCGCGCGCTGCAGGCAGCGCTCCTGGATCTCGACGTTCAGGCGCTTCGGCTCGCCCGCTGGCGCGCCCGCCGCGCCGCCGGCTTCGGCCGGCCCGTCCGCCTGACCCCCTTCCGCCCCGGCTACCCGCCCGGCTGGAAGAAGCATCCAAAGACGGACGTCGAGGAGGTTCTGAGGGAATGCAACTGTCTCGGCCTTGAGGCATGGGACACGACGTTGGGCAGGGGCCCGCCAGCGACGAGCCCGCGAGGAGCTTAAGGGCGGGACAGATAACGCCCGCCAGCGAGCGACAGCGAAGCTTAAGGGCGGGACAAAGATCAACCCGGTTTCCGAGAGGAAGCGCGGCGGCATTCGCGCGCGCCCCTCTCTCCCCTCGTGGGAGAGAAAGCAAAAGCTTGGGCTTGGCAAAGCCAAGTCCTTAGCTTTTGCAAGTGAGGGGGTCGCGATGTCCGCGACGAGCGCAGCCGGCCAATCTACTGCCACTTGCGCCTGCGCCCCGCCCCTGCATTATGAGCCGCCAAACGGCGCAACCGAAAACCGAGCCAAATGAACGCCATCACCCGCGACACCGGCGACAACGCCGAGACGATCCGCGCCTTCCTCAGGCAGAGCAGCAGCTTCGCCGGTTTCGGCGATGACGGCCTCGACCTTCTCGCCGCGAGCTGCGCCATCGAATCGGCCGACGCCGGGGTCACCTTCTTCGAACAGGGCGATGCCGGGGACTTCGCCTATCTGATCCTCGACGGCGAAGTCTCGATCGAGGTGTCGACAGCGGTGGGCCGGGTTACCGTCGCGACCATGGGCCCCGGCGAACTGGTGGGCGAGATCGCGGCCTTCGCCTCGACCCCGCGCACCGCCGCCGTGACCGCCAGAAGTCCCGTCCGGCTGCTCCGCATAGAGCAATCGGCCATTCGCGGCATCATGCAGCGCTCGCCCGACACGGCCATGGCGATCATCGCCGAGCTCGGCTCGCGCCTGCAGGGCCTCAACGGCACCATCGCCGCGCTCACCCAGGCGACGCGCGCGCTGGCCGAGGGCTCGTTCGAATCCTCCATGCTCGACGTGTTGCGCAACCAGGCGACCCGCTTCCGCCAGTTTGCCGAGACCTTCGACGCGATGGCCCACGAGATCACCTCGAAGCGCCTGCACAACCAGGAAATGCGGCTCGCCTACGACATCCAGCAATCCTTCCTGCCCAAGGCGATCGACGCCGGCCCGCTCGCAGGCCGCTTCACCGTCTCGGCGTCCATGCAGCCCGCGAAGCAGGTCGGCGGCGATTTCTTCGATTATTTCATGATCGGCGATGAATGGCTGGCGATCGCCGTTGGCGACGTCTCCGGCAAGGGCGTGCCGGCGGCGATGTTCATGAGCGTCTCGCGCATGGTGCTGAAATCCATCGCCCGCGAAGGCGGCAGCGCCGGCGAGATCCTGACGCGCGCCAATTCGCTGCTCGCCGAGGACAACCCCGAAGGCATGTTCGTGACGGTCGCCTTCGCGAGGCTCAATCTGAAAACCGGCGAATTCAATATCTCCAGCGGCGGCCACGAGGAGATCTTCGTCGTCGAGCCGGACGGCAGTGTCGACAAATACGGGGTCGACGGCCCTGCCCTCGGCCTGTTCGACGGGCCGGTCTACAAGGACAAGACGACCGTGCTCGAACCGGGCGCGATGGTCGCCTTCGCCACGGACGGGGTCACCGAAGCCTTCGCGCCCGACCGGCGGATGTTCGGCATGGAGCAGTTGGAAGGGCTTCTGGCCGACAATCCGCCGGCGGATCCGGGCGCGCTTGTCGACCTGATCCAGTCGAAAGTCGCCGCATTCGCCGATGGCTGCCCGCAATCCGACGATATCACCTGCCTCGCGCTCGCCTGGCACGGCGAACAGGCGGATTAGGCGATCCGAAAAGTCATCGTCAGCCGATTGCGGCCATCCAGATGTTCATAGGCGATCGAGGATGACAATTCGCGCATCAGCTTGACGCCGAAACCGCCGATCTGGGCGGTCTCCAGGCTCTCGATCTTCGCCGCCTCCGGCACCGACAGCGGATCGAAGGCGACGCCGTTATCCACCAGCGTCGCCACTGCGGTATCCTTGCCGATATCCAGGTCTACCCCGATCTCGGCATCATCGCCGCCATCGGGAAAACCGTAGGATATCGTGTTGGTGACCGCCTCGTTCAGGCAGAGCTTGATATTGCCGGCAACCTTGCCCGGCACGCCCGTCTCGGCGAAACGGTCCGCCAGCCACGCATTCATGCGCGATATCTCGCCAAGGCTGCAGCCGAGGTCGATCCGCGCGCTCACCGGCGATCAGGACACGACATCGATCGCGGCCGCCTCGTCGTCCTCGACGAAGACGATCGAATCGACGCCGGTCGAGGCGAGTACGCTGCGCGCCGCATCATTGGGATTGTACACGGCCAGCCGGCCGCCGCGGCTGCCGATGGTCTTGGCGGACTTGACGAGGACGCGGATGCCGATGGAGGCGAGGAAGTCGACATTCGTCATATCGACGATCACTTTCTTGTGGGTCTCGGACACCTCGTTGAAAGGTATCTCGACCGCGCTCGAGCCCTCGATGTCGAGAGATCCGTTGAGCGTGATCTTGCAGATGCCGCCCTCGAGTTCTTGCCTGTCCATTTGCATCGTCTTGTCCCCCGTGCCTCGCCTCCCGTCGCTTGCGGGCGCCGCGGAAGCACTTTCGTGGTTTCAGCCAGCGATAACACGCCGATCGTCACGGGATTGCAACAGGACCGTCCGGCCCCCGCTTTTCCCGCGGAATCCGATCCCGCGCGCGGACACGCATACAATCCCGTCCATGACAGTTTTGCGACAGCGGGCCGGATGCCGGTCAGAAGCCGCTCGTATCGTCGCCGCACTGGTTATAGGAGCGCTGCCCGTCCGGCATCACGGTATGGCAGATGCGCGCCTCGGCCGTCGTCGCGCCGTCCAGTTTCGAACGGAACAGGTCCGCCCCGTAGAGATCGGCGCGCGTCAGGTTCGCGCCGGTCAGGTCCGCGCCCTGCACGATGGCGAAATAGAAGATCGCCCCGGTCAGGTCCGCGCCGCGCAGATCGGCGTCGGAGAGGATGGCGCGGGACAGGTCTGCGCCGAACAGGTCGGCCCCCGACAGGTCGCAGCCGACGCAGTTCTGGGTTTCCAGGAGTTTCCGCAGGTCCGACTCGCTGAACGCGCTCGCCGGCCCGCTGAACAGGACCGCAGCGGCAAACGCCGCCGCGGCCCCGGCTCTGCCCCCCGCCAAGCCTCAGGCCTTGAGCGCCGCCAGCACCCGTTCCGGCAGCATCGGAAGCTGGCGTATCCGCTTGCCGGTCAGCGCGTAGACGGCATTGGCGATCGCCGGTGCGATCGGCGGCACCGCCACCTCGCCCATGCCGCCGGGCGTGTCGACCGATTCCAGCAGCTCGACCGTCACATGCGGCGTCTCCGACTGGCGGAGCAGAATGTAGTCGTAGAAGTTGGACTCCTGCACCGCGCCGTCCTTGACGGTGATTTTTTCCTTCAGCGCCGCCGAAACGCCGAAGATCGTGCCGCCTTCGGCCTGCGCGATCGTCGCGTCGCGCTGCACAACCACCCCCGGATCGACCGCGACCCAGACGTTGTGGACGCGGATCGCGCCGGTTTCCCGGTTCAGCGATATCTCCACGACCTCGCCGATGCGGGTGTTCCAGTCGTCCGAGAAGCCGATCCCGAACGCACGGTCGCCTTCAGCTTTCCGTGGCCATCCAGCCATCTCCGCGGCCTTCTTCAAGACCGCCTGCCCGCGCGGATCGTTTGCGAGCAGTTCGAGCCGGTAGTCGAGCTGATCCCGTCCGAGCGAAGCGGCAACCTCGTCGATCATCTGTTCGACGGCGAACTTCGTGTAGCCGGTGCCGACCGCGCGCCAGAAGCCGAGATTGATGCCCCGGTCCTGCCGCACATAATCGAACTCGAAGGCGCCGACATCGTAGAAGGTCGCCGCTCCCTCGGTGATCGTCTCGTCCTTTCCGCCCGACTTCTCGAAGGCGTCCGGCCGGTAGCGCGCGAAGACCGAATCCGCGACGATCCGGTGCCGCCAGCCGACGATCTTGCCGTCCGCATCGAGACCCGCCTCGATGCGCTGGGCGGTCAGCGGACGGAACATGTCGTGCTGGACATCCTCCTCGCGGGTCCAGATCAGCTTGACCGGCGCATTGACGGCTTGCGCGATCATCACCGCGTCGACCACGTAGTCGAATTCGAGCTTGCGCCCGTAACCGCCGCCGATCAGCGTCTGGTGCACCGTCACCTTGGCGGGATCGGTCTGCAACATGCCGGCGACCACGAAGGGCACCGCGCCCGGCGCCTGGGTCGGGATCCAGAGCTCCGCGCTGCCGTCACCCGGAAGCTTCACGAGGGCGCACATCGGCTCCATCGTCGCGTGGTACATGTGGTCGGTCGTGTAATCGCCGGTCATCACTTTCGATGCGCCCTCGATCGCGCCGGCCGCGTCACCCTCCACGCCGAAGACGACACCCTCGACCGAACGATCGGCCGCAACGGCGAGGTAGTCCTCGGTCACCGCGTCGCTGTCGTAACCGGCCGCCTTCGCGCCGTCGGTCCACGTCACCTTGAGCTTGCCGCGTGCGGCAAGGCACTGGTCGAACTCGGCTGCAACGATGGCGACGCCATAGGGCAGCGGCAGCACCGCCTCGACGCCCGGCACCGCGAGCGCCTCGGCATCGTCGATCGTGTCCGGGCTCGCGCCGTTGACCGGCGCGCGCATAACGGTCGCGTATTTCTGGCCGTCGAGATTGTGGTCGATGCCGAATTTCGCCGAACCGTCGACCTTGCCCGGCAGGTCGACGCGCATCTGCGACGTGCCGACCAGCCGCCACTTGTCGCGGGGCTTCAGTTCGCTGTCGGCGATTTCCGGCAGTTCGGCGGGGACCTTCGCCTTGCCGGCCGCTTCGCCATAGCTCATGCGCTTGCCGGAGCCGGCATGCACGATTTCGCTCGGCTCGGTCTCCAGTTCGGAGAGCGGTACGCCCCAATCATCGGCGGCCGCCTGCATCAGCACGCGGCGGGCCTGCGCGCCGGCGCGGCGCAACAGCGGCCAGTAGCCCTGCGTCGTCCGGCTTGCGCCGGTAATCATCAGGTTGCCGAAACCCGGATTACCAAAACCGGGCGCGACGGGCGACAGGTCGATGTCGACCTTGTCCCAGTCGGCGTCGAGTTCTTCCGCCAGGATGATCGGACAGGATGTCAGCACGCCCTGCCCCATCTCGGCGGCCGGCGCGTAGATGCGAATGCGGTCATCCGTGCCGATATGCACGAAAACACTCGGTTCGATGCCGCCATCCATCGCCTTGGCGCGCCGCGCCGAGGCGGGCAGCATGCACATGACGGTCAACCCGCCCGCGCCGGCGAGGAAGCCGCGGCGCGAGACGGAGAGCGGTGACTTGATGTGTTCGTTCATCGGATCAGCCCTCCATCGACGCTGCGAGTTCGATGGCCGCGACGATCCGCTGGTAGGTCCCGCAGCGGCAGATATTGCCGTCCATGGCGGCGATGATCTCGTCACGCGTCGGCTTCGGATTGGACGCCAGCAACGACGCCGCCTGCATGATCTGGCCGGACTGGCAGTAGCCGCATTGCGGCACCTGCATTTCGAGCCAGGCTTTCTGCAACGGATGGTCGCCTTCGGGCGACAGCGCCTCGATCGTGGTGACTTCCCTGCCCTCGACCTCGCTGAGATATGTCTGGCACGACCGCACCGCTTCTCCGTCCAAATGCACGGTGCAGGCGCCGCACATGCCGACGCCGCATCCATATTTAGTGCCGGTCATTTTCATCCGTTCGCGGATGATCCAAAGCAAAGGCGTGTCGTCGGGCGCCTCGACAGACGTCGACGCGCCGTTAAGCGTGAACGTGGCCATGGTTACTCCTCCCAAATGGCTATTCGCGCTGTCATGATGATACATATGTATACAGATTTCGAGTCGGAATCCCGAAACCCGCAAGATTTGACCCGCAACCCCGCCTGGAATTCTCAGGTTAAGAGACAATGTGTACAGGCGCGCCGACTTTACCCTCCGCGGCCGGGCGCCGAGACACAATCCGTCGAGAGTTCTTCAGTCGCTGCGCTGCCGGGCGCTGTCGATCAGCGACGCGCCGCGCCGAAGCGGCGAGACCGTGCGCTCATAGATGGAGAGCCAGCCGGAGTCGGCGGTCGGCGGCGGCGGCGTGAAGGCGGCGCGGCGTCTGGCCATCTCCGCCTCGTCGACCAGCAGATCGATCCGCTTTTCATTGACGTCGATGTCGATCACGTCGCCATTCTCGACAAGCGCGATCGGTCCGCCATCCGCCCATTCGGGCTGAACCTCGCCAACCACGAGGCCCTTGTTGACCAGACCGGAGAGCTGCCCGTCGGTGACAACCGCGACGTCCGGCCCGAAGCCTGCACCCTCGACGGCGAAGACGAGCCGCGATGCGCCGCCCATGCCCGGCCCGCCCTTGACGCCCTGCCGGCGCAGCACCAGCACGTCTCCCTTTTCGATCTTGCCGGCTTTCAGATCTTCCTCCGCATCCGCTGCGGTATCGTAGACCTTCGCCTTGCCCTTGAAGGAGAGTTTGCGATCCGGCGTCCGAAGCCCGACCTTGACCACGCCCGTCTCCGGCGCGAACGACCCTTTCAGCAGCACGATCGCCGCCTCTGCGCCCCACGGGTTGTCGAGAGGCCGGATGACATGCTGGTCGGCAACCTCGAAACCGGCGAGGTTTTCCGCGACCGTCTTGCCGGTCACGGTCATGACGTCCGCGTCGAGCATCGGCTCAAGGCTCTTCATGATGCCGCGCGCGCCACCCGCCGCCTCGAACGCCTCGATGGAGAGCGGCCCGATCGGGCGCACCGCCGTCAGGATCGGCGTGCGCTCGCCTTCCGAGTCGAACACGTCATACATGTCGATGTCGACGCCCGCTTCCAAGGCGGTCGCTTGCAAATGCTTGATGCAGTTGATGGAGCCCGCCTGCGCGAGCGTGACGCGGGCGGCGTTGCGGAACGCGCCCTCGGTCAGGATGTCGCGCGGCTTCAGGTCTTCCCAGACCATGTCCACGATCCGCTTGCCACTCTCGCGCACATAGTCCCACATCTTCGGCGAGTTTGCCGCGACCGGCGCCGACCCGGGCAGGCACATGCCGAGCGCCTCGGTGACCGAATGCATGGAGTTGGCCGTGCCCATGCCCGAACATACGCCGGGCGACTGGACCGCCACTTCGCTCATCTCCGTCAGACGCTCCAGCGAAATCGCGCCCTGGGTATAAAAGCCGGCATGCAGGAACACTTCCTCGATGTCGACATGCTCATTGCCGATATGCCCGGAGGCCTGGTAACCGCAGACCACCAGCAGGGAGGGGATGTTCAAGCGCGCCGCCGCCATCAGCTGGCCCGGCACAGTCTTGTCGCAGGAGGTCAGCAGGATCATGCCGTCGAGTTGCGGGCCTTCGACCTGCACCTCGATATCGTTGGCGATCAGGTCGCGCGTCGGCAGGATGAAGGTTGCGCGCCGGGCAGCCGAGATGATGAAATCCGATGGGGCCGATGTGCGGATCTCGAAGGGAAGCCCGCCCGCGTCGCGGATCGATTTCTTCACCTCGCGCGCGATGTCGTCGAGATGCGAGAAGCAGATGGCGATCTCCGACGAGGTGTTGATGACCGCGATCTTCGGCTTCTGCATGTCCTCGTCGGTGAGGCCCATCGCCCGCCAGTGCGAGCGCCGGCCTGCCCAGCGCGACGAGCCGGGCTCGAAATTCGAGCGCAGTTTCGAGTAATCACGATCCATGTCGATTGGTCCTCCCGGGAAATCCTGGGCTACGCAGTCGACTCCTCGAGGCTGCGCGGCCGCCGACCGCGAAGCTCGCCGATCGCGTCTTGTCGGGCAAGCCCGATTTCGCGCGTTCAGTTTTTGCTATTTGCGAAGAACGAAGGCCGGCGGCCGACAGGCCTATTTCGGCGCCATCCGGATCGCGCCGTCGAGGCGTACGACCTCGCCATTGAGGTAACGATTTCCGATCATGAAGCGCACCAGATCGGCGAACTCCTTCGGGTCGCCGAGGCGCGAGGGATAGGGGATCGCGGCGCCGAGGCTCTGCTGCACTTCTTCGGGCAGGCCCTGCAGCAGCGGCGTCATGAAGATGCCCGGGGCGATGGTGTTTACGCGAACCCCGAAACGCGCGAGCTCACGCGCCGCCGGCAGCGCCATGGAGACGATGCCGCCCTTCGAGGCCGCATAGGCGGCCTGTCCGATCTGGCCGTCGAACGCCGCGACGGAGGCCGTGTTGACGATCACGCCGCGTTCGTCGTCCTCGAGCGGTTCCTGGGCAGTCATCCGCGCCGCCGCGACGCGCAGCATGTTGAACGATCCGATCAGATTGACCCGGATCACCTTTTCGAAATCCGCGAGGGGCAGCGGGCCTTCGCGTCCGACGATCCGGCCCGCCGTGCCGATGCCGGCGCAATTGACCAGGATCCGGAGGTCGCCGAAGCTCTCCACCGCCGCATCGACGGCACGGTCCGCATCTTCCTCCTTGGACACGTCGCCCGCGACGGCAACGCCGCCGACCGCCTTGGCCGCTTCGGATGCGGCTTCGGCGTTCAGGTCAAATACGACCGGCTTTGCGCCTGCTTCGGCGAGCATGTCGACGACAGCGCGTCCCAGCCCCGATGCGCCACCGGTTACGATCGCGCCTGCTCCCTCGAGTTTCATGCTGCCTCCCTCAATTTGCGCGCCAGAAAGACGCGGCGGTCATGGTTGTTATAGAGCGACTCGGCAAGCTCGTCGCGATTGCGCACGACCGCCCGCTGGTTGATCGAGCCCTTGTCGGTGATCTCGCCTGCATCGAAGGACAATTCGTCGGCAAGGAAGATCGCGCGCATCACCCGCGTCGCCGAACCGGTCGACTGCTTCACGTGCCCGTCGAGCAGTTCCTCCATCTTGGCGCGCACCGTCTCGTGGGCCAGCACCTGGAGATCGTTCAGCCCGCCGGCATCGCCGATCAGTTCCCGCAGCTTCGGATAGAACGGGATCAGGATGGCGCCGAGTTCGTCGCGGTTCTCCCCGACGAGGACGACATCGCGCACATAGCCCTTGAACTCGTCGACGAGCTTGGCGCGCAGGGCGCCGACGCCGACCCAGGTTCCGGTTCTCAGCTTGAAGTTCTCGGTGATGCGGCCGTCAAAGTAGAAGCCCTTGGACGGGTCGCCGGGCACGGCGAAGCGCAGCGCGTCGCCGAGCTTGTAGAAACCCTCCTCGTCAAAGGCCTCCTTCGTCATTTTCTCGTTGCGCCAGTAGCCCGGCGTCACCGACGGCCCCTTGATGCGCGCTTCCAGCCTGTCGCCATGCGGCACGAGCTTCAGGGTCAGGCCCTGCGAGGGAATGCCGACATTGCCGGCGATTTCCTGCTCTTCCATGCACATCAGCGCGAACGGCGCCGTCTCGGTGGCGCCGAGACCGGTACCGAGAAAGATCCGGTGACCGGTCGTCTCGACGGCCAGTTCGTTCAGCCGGTCCCAGGTATGCTGTCCCATGGCGGCGGCCGCATACATCAGCATCTGCAGCCGCTTGAAGAAGCTTTCGCGCAGGGCGTCGTCTGTCTCCATCGCGTTGACCAGCATCTCGTAGCCGGCCGGAACGTTGAAATACCAGGACGGCGAGACCTCGCGGAGATTGCGGATGGTCTCCTTCATTCCGGCCGGCGACGGCTTGCCGTGGTCGATATAGAAGGTGCCGCCATTATAGATCATCAGGTTGAAGACCTTGTTGCCGGAGGCGACATGGCTCCAGGGCGCCCAGTCGACGACCACCGGCGGCTCTCCGCCCTCGCGCATGAAGGCGTAGCAGTCGGTCACCATCTCGAGATTCGAGCACAGCATGCGATGGGTCGTGATGACCGCCTTCGGCGATCCGGTCGTGCCGGAGGTGAACAGGAATTTGGCGACCGTATCCGGCCCGACCTTCTGGTAAGCCTCGTCGACGGCGGATGTCGGCTCGATTTCGAGGACCTCGTGGAAATCGAGACATTCGCGCCCGTCGATCGGCTCGGTCACGACCACGGCGGGGACTTCCGGACCGAACACCATGTCGATGGCACGCTGATAGGCCGGGCCGTCCTGCGCAAAGACCATGCCGGGCGTCAGCTGGCCCGCGATGTCGCGCAGCTTCGCGCAATCCTCGGAGATCAGGGAATAGGCCGTCGAGACCGCGGAAGACGGAATGCCGACATGCTGGGCGCCAAGCGCCATCAGCGCATGTTCGATCGAGTTGTGGGACAGGATCAGAAGCGGCCGCTCGGCGGACAGTCCGTGCTGGAGCAGCATCTGCGAGATCGATCGGACAGCTTTCAGCGTCTCGCTGAAACTGATCTTGCGCCAGCCGCCGGACGAATCGCGCTCGGCCATCCAGGGCCGGTCCGGCGCCTTTTCGGCCCAGTAGACAAGCCGGTCGGTGACGCGGTCGGGATAGTCGCGAAGCGGATCGCCTCGGCTGATGATCCATGTCCCGTCAGGACGTTGTTCGGAAACGATTTCGGGAGACCACATTTCGATCTCCCGGAGCGGTGCAGTGGACATCCCATTCCTCCCCGGATCGGTCCGTCTTCGGTTTGCCGTCGGATTGCTGTTGACGCAATACGCGGCGTTCGTATAATTCAAAACATTATCCTAGTAAACTATTTCAGCGGCACACAAGACCGCATATGAGGATGGCGGGAGGAATTATGGACAAGGCGGTAAACGAGAGCTTCGTCACCTACGAACTGGATGGCGACGTCGCGCTCATCGGCCTCAATCGTCCGGTCAAGCGGAACGCCATCAGCGACGTTTTCGTCGAGGCCATCGCGGACGCCGTGCAGCGTGCGGAAGGCGAAGCCAAGGCTGGCGTCATCTACGGGCATGGCGATCATTTCTGCGCCGGCCTCGATCTCGCCGAGCATGTCAAGAAAACCCCGATCGAAGGCGTCCGCGGTTCGCGGCGCTGGCATGCCGTCTTCGGCACGATCGAACATGGCGCGATCCCGTGGATATCGGCCCTGCATGGCGCCGTGGTCGGCGGCGGGCTGGAACTGGCCTCGTCGACCCATATCCGTGTGGCCGACAAGACCGCATTCTTCGCTCTGCCCGAAGGCCAGCGCGGCATCTTTGTCGGCGGCGGCGGCTCGGTACGCGCCGCGCGCCTGATGGGCGTCGCCCGGATGACCGACATGATGCTCACCGGCCGCGTCGCCTCCGCCGAGGAGGGCGAGCGCTGGAACCTCTGCCAGTATGTCGTCGAGCCCGGAGAGGCCAAGGCGAAGGCATTGGAGCTGGCGAAGAACGCCGCCGGCAATGCCGAACTCTCCAACTACGCCGTGCTGCACGCGCTGCCGCGCATCCAGGACATGGCGAAGGAAGACGGGCTGTTCGTCGAATCCCTCATGGCGTCCTTCACGGCGACGAGCCCCGAGGCCGAGGAGCGGCTGCGCGCTTTCCTCGAGAAACGCGCCAAGCGACTGAACATTCCGAAAAAGGACTGACGTCGTGGATGTCGCGGTGAAAGAACCCGTAACCGAGGATACCGTCGACCTGCGTGATCTGGTGGAGTCGGTCGGCTTTCTGGCCCGCCTCGCCCAGGTCCACACCTATGAAACCTTTTTCGAGGATCTGGGCGCGCACGGACTGCGGCCCGGCGAGTTTTCGACGCTGCTTCTGATCGGCCGCAATCCGGAGATCCGCCAGGGGCTGGTGGCGCAGATCCTTCGCATCAAGCCGGCGCACATGACCAAGCTGGTCCGTTCCTTCGAGGATCGCGGGCTTGTCGAACGGACCATCCCCGACCACGACCGCCGGTCGGTGCAATTGTCCCTTACGCCGGCGGGCCGCGACTTCATCGAGGAACACCGTTCGGCATTCGCCCAGCATGAAATCAACCTGAGGTCGACCCTGTCCGGTTCGGAACTGCGCACGCTCAAGCAATTGCTGCGCAAATATGTCGGCTTCGATTGGGAGGAAAAATCTTGAACTTCGACACCATCCGCGCATTCGATATCCACACCCATGCCGAGGAGCCGTGCTGCGGTCCGCGCGACGATGGCTATGACGAGTTCCAGGCCGGCATGGCCAACTATTTCAAGAATCCCGCCGGCGCCAAGGGCATGCTGCCGACCGTCCAGGAAACGGCGGTCTATTACCGCGAACGCAATATCGGCTGCGTGATCTTTCCCGTCGACGGCGAACGCGAGACCGGTTTTCGCCGCTATTCGAACGAGGAAGTGGCGCAGATCGCGGCGGAAAACTCCGATATCATGATCCCCTTCGCCTCGATCGATCCGGCCAAGGGCAAGGCCGGCGCCCGCGAGGCGCGCCGGCTCGTGCGCGAATTCGGCGTGCGCGGCTTTAAGTTCCACCCGACCATGCAGGGCTTCTACCCCAACGAGCGCTGGGCCTACCCGCTTTACGAGGCGATCGCCGAGGAAGGCGCGATCATGCTCTTCCACACCGGACAGACCGGTGTCGGTTCCGGCATGCATGGCGGCATGGGCATGCGGCTTAAATACTCGAACCCGATCCATATCGACGATGTCGCGGTCGACTTCCCCGACACGCCGATCATTCTGGCCCATCCGTCCTTCCCCTGGACGGAGGAAGGCCTCGCCGTCGCGCAGCACAAGCCGAATGTCTATATCGACATGTCGGGCTGGTCTCCGAAATATTTCCCGAAGATTTTCGTGCACTACGCGAATACGATTTTGAAGAAGAAGATGCTGTTCGGCTCGGATTGGCCGGCGATCACGCCGGACCGCTGGCTCAGCGACTTCGAAGAGCTTGAGATCAGGGATGAGGTGCGTCCTCTGATCTTGAAGGAGAATGCGAGACGATTGCTCGCAGCCTGAATCCTTTTTCGCACCACGGGAGGTAAATGATGAAGAAGCTTCTTACCGCATTCCTGGCGGCTTCCGCGCTGACGCTCGGCGCCGCCAACATCGCCGACGCACGCGAACTGCGTGTCGCTCCGGCAGCGCCGCCGCCGCATCCGGCGAACGGCGTCATGTACACCAATTTCATGAAATACCTGCCGGAGGAATCCGACGGTCGCCTGACCGCCACGATGCTCGGGCCGGAGGTCGTCAATCTCGGGCAGATGAAGGATGCGCTGCAGTCGCAGATCGCCGAAGTCGGCAACCTTCTGCCGCTCTATTTCCCGGCCGACCTGCCGATGATGTCGGTGACGGGCCAGCTTTCGCTGACCGGCACCAACTCGCAGGCCATGGGGTCCGCCCTGACCGAGTTCGTCGTCAACTGCGCACCCTGCCAGCAGGAAATGAAGGATCTCGGCTTTGTCTTTCTGGGCTCGGGTGCATCCGACGTCTATGAGTTCCTGACGACGAAGCCGATCCGCAATGCCGAGGACATGAAGGGCATGCGCCTTCGCTCCGGCGGTGCGCCATGGGCGCGTTTCGCCGAGCATTTCGGCGCGACGCCGGTGCAGATGTCGGTCTTCGACCAGTTCGAGGCGATCAATTCCGGCACCATCGACGGCACCATGGCCTCGATCGCCGACATGCTCTCCTTCCGCCTCGTCGAAGTCGTGAAGCACGTGACCTACGCGCCGCTCGGCCTGTATTTCTCGACGTCGAACTTCACCGTCTCCAAGGCGACCTGGGACGATCTTTCGGCTGAAGACCGCGCCGCCATGGCGCGCGCGGCGAACCGGGCGAATGCGGACTTCACCAACCGCTGGGGTTCCGAGATGCCGAAGGAAGCCGAGGCCGCTTCCGAGAAGGCCGGCGTCGAGTTCATCCAGGCCGATCCGGAATTCGTCGAGCAGATCAAGCAGTTCATCCAGGACGACATCACGACCGCCGGCACCTATTCGCAGGAGCAGTTCGGCATCGAGGATGCGCCGGCGCAGATCCAGACATTCCTGGGCCTGGTCGAAAAATGGACCGCCATTGCCGAAGAACTGGACAATGATCCGCAGGCGATCGCCGAGCGCGTTCAGGAAGAAGTCTGGTCCAAGGTCGATTACGCCACCTACGGCGGATAATCCGATACCGGTCCGGGGGCTTCACTGTCCCCGGACCATTTTTCGGTCCGAACGTTCATCCGAGGATAAACCATGCGCATGCTCTCCCGTGTGCAAAACGGTCTGCTTGCCCTGCTCGCAACGATTGGGGCGGTCGCCATCATCACGTTGATGATCCACGTCGTCATCGACGTCGCGTTGCGAAACACGACCAACACTCCGGTCCCCGCGACCTACGAGATCGTCACGCACTACTACATGATCGCCCTGGCCTTTATCCCGCTGGCCTGGGTCGAGCGCGGCGGCGGCATGGTTCAGGTCGAGGTTATCGAACCTTTCCTGAATGAACATACCCGCCACTGGTCGGACCGGCTGGTCGCGCTGATCTCCACCGTGATCTATGGCGCCCTGTCATGGGTGACCCTGCTTACCGCAATGAAGAACTTCAAGACCGGCGCGTTCGTGATGGCGCAGAACATCGCGGTGCCGACATGGCCGGCCTATTTCCTGCTTCCGCTCGGCTTCGCGCTGGCCGCGCTGATAACCTTCCTGCGGATATTCGAGCCGCGGAAAAAGAAAGTGGAGGCCGAATAATGAGCGTCGCAACCGGATTTATCGGCGTTCTCGTCCTTTTCCTCCTGCTGGCCCTGCGCGTTCCCGTCGCGCTGGCGCTGATTGCCGTTCCCGTCGGCGGGATCGCCTGGCTGCTCGGCTGGACGCCGGCCATCGGGCTGCTCTCGTCGACGCCGTTTTCCTTCGTCGCCAACTGGACGCTCTCCGCCGTGCCGATGTTCCTGCTGATGGGCTTCATTGCCTTTCACACCGGCATGACCGGCGGGCTCTTCGACGCGGCAAAGGCAGTCCTGCGCCGCATTCCCGGCGCGCTCGCCATTTCCTCCATCTTCGCCTGCTCCGGCTTTGCCGCCGTTTGCGGCTCGTCGCTGGCGACCGCTGCGGCCATGGGCCGGATCGCCATTCCCGAAATGGTGAAGTCCGGTTATTCGCCGAGCTTCGCCACCGGATCGATTGCGGCGGGCGGCACGATTGGCGCATTGATTCCGCCTTCGATCCTGATGATCGTCTATGGCGTTTTCGCCGAGACCTCAGTCATCAAGGTCTTTGTCGGCGGCGTCACCATCGGCATCCTCACCGCGCTCGCCTATTCGATCGTCGTGCTACTGACGTGCTGGCTGCGCCCGGATATCGCCCCGCCCCGCCCGCTCGATGCCGGCGATATCGACACGAAGAAAGCCGTCCTCGAAATCTGGCCGGTCCTGCTGCTGATGGCGATCGTCTTCGGCGGCCTGTTTTCCGGCATCTTCACCGCGACCGAAGCGGGCGCAGTCGGCGCACTCGGGTCGATCCTGATCGCACTCGCGACGCGACGCCTGACATGGCCGGCCTTCAAGACCTCGATGATCGAAACGCTGATGACCTCGTCATCGCTCTTCATCATCGGTGTCGGCGCATCGATGTTCACCCGCTTCCTCGGCCTGACCGGCCTGACCGGCTTCATCTCCGGCGTCGTGAGCGGCGCCGAGCTCGGCTATGTCGAACTGATGATTATCGTCGTGGTGCTTTACCTGATCCTCGGCATGTTCATGGAGCCGTTCGGCGCCATGCTGGTCACCCTGCCGGTGCTGCTGCCGATCTTCAGGGCCGAAAACATCGATCTGATCTGGTTCGGCGTGTTTTGCGTGAAGCTTCTGGAAATCGGCATGATCACGCCGCCGGTCGGCCTCAACGTTTTCGTCATACGAAACGTGGCGAGCGAATACGCAACGGTCGTGCAGATCTTCAAGGGCGTCATACCCTTCCTGCTGGCCGACCTCGTTGTTGTCGCGATCGCGATCGCCTTCCCGGGACTGGTGCTCTTCCTGCCGTCCCTGCTTCAATGACGGAATGAAACAGGCCCGGGCGCTGCGCCGCAGCGTCCGGGCCTTCTTTCTCCCTCATCCGAAATCAGAACGGCAGGCCGACATAGTTCTCGGCAAGCGATCCGAGCGCCTTTTCCGACGAGAACAGATATTCGAGATCGGTCTGCTGCAGTTTCTGGTCGTAGGGAATATTGTCCGGGAAGGTGTGCAGCAGCGTCGTCATCCACCAGGAGAAGCGCTGCGCCTTCCAAACGCGAGCAAGCGCCTTGGCCGAATAGTTCTCCAGCCCGCTGTCGTCGCCATCCTTATAGTGCGCGACCATGGCGTGATAGAGATAATAGATGTCCGAGGCTGCGCTGTTCAGCCCGCGCGCGCCGGTCGGCGGCACGATATGGGCGGCGTCGCCGGCCAAGAACAGATTGCCGTAACGCATCGGCTCGGCCACGAAGGAGCGCAGCGGCGCAATCGACTTCTCGATCGACGGTCCGGTTTCCATCCGGTCGGCCACCTCCTGCGGCAGGCGACGCTTCAGCTCAGCCCAGAAATCGTCGTCCGACCAGTCCTCGACCGAATCCGTCAGCGGCACCTGGATGTAATAGCGGCTGAGCACCTGCGACCGCAGCGAGCACAGCGCAAAGCCGCGCTCGTGCTTGGCGTAGATCAGTTCGGGTGATACCGGCTTGGTGCGCGACAGGACGCCGAGCCAGCCGAAGGGATAGACCTTTTCATATTCGGTCAGCACGTCACGCGGGATCGACTTGCGGCTGACGCCGTGAAAGCCGTCGGCGCCGATGACAAAATCGCAATCGATGCGGATAATCTCGTCGCCGTCGCGATAAGTGACGTAGGGCGCATCGGAGGTCAGATCGTGCGGCTTCACGTCTTCCGCGTTGTGGATGACCGCGCCGTTCATCTTGTCGCGCGCTTCGTAGAGATCGCGCGTCAGTTCCGTCTGGCCGTAAACGACGACGGAAGAGCCGCCGCTATATTTCTCCAAGTCGACCCGGTCGAGCACCCCGTCATGAGAAATAAAGAAGCCTTCATGGATCTCGCCTTCGGAATCCATGCGCTCGCCGCATTGCGCCTCGCGCATCAATTCCGCGAAGCCATGCTCCAGAACGCCGGCGCGAATCCGGCTGAGCACATATTCACGGCTGTGTTTCTCAAGGACGATCGTGTCGATGCCCTTGAGGTGAAGAAGCTGCGACAGCATCAATCCCGAGGGACCACCGCCGATGATGCAGACCTGTGTTTTCATGGCGTTTCCTCCTTTTGGACGAAACTAGCCGATTTGACGATCGGTTAAATGGACCCGGCCGCCCTTCTCTTGTACAAATCGAACATGGCCGAGCCGTCCGCATCCACGATCCTGAACTACAACCTCTTCGGCGAAACCGGCGATTTGCCCGATGTCGTCCATTGCGAGACGATCGAGATCCGCTCGCGGATGCATGACTGGGAACTGGCGCCGCACAGGCACGCCCGTTTGCACCAGGTTCTGCTGATCGATTGGGGCGGCGGCCGCGCCCTGTTGGAGGATGAGGCCCGCCCGCTGGAGCCGCGCACCTTGGTGAATGTTCCGACCGGCGCCGTCCATGCCTTTTCGTTTGTTCCGGGCACGCATGGCTGGGTGCTGACGATCGCCTCGGAAATGATGGACGAGGCTCTGGAGCCGTCGCAAGGCTTGCGGCAGGCCCTCGCCCGTCCGGCCGTCTTTCCCGCCGGTGACTGGGCCCGGCCGGTCATGGAAGAGATCTTCGCGGAATATGCCGGGCGCGGTTTTGCGCGCGCCCAAATCCTCCGGTCGCTGACCGGCGTGCTGCTCGGCCATGTCGCGCGCTGTCTGGCCGACGAAATCTTTCCGTCAGGCGGCGTGGACACAAGCGGCGTCCATGAGCGTTTCATCGCACTCGTAGAAGAGCATTTCCTCGACCACTGGCCGGTCGCGGCCTATGCCGAGGCGCTGGGGATATCGCCGACGCATCTGAGCCGCATCACCCGCGCCGCTGTCGGCCAGCCGGCCTCGGCTGTCATCGAGGACCGGATGATCCGGGAAGCGCGCCGCAACCTCGTCTATACGAACCTGCCGGTCTCGCAGGTCGCCTATCTGCTCGGCTTCAACGACCCGGCCTATTTTAGCCGGGTCTTCGCGAACGCCACCGGTATGGCGCCGCGCGAGTTCCGCAGCCGCATCGATATCGAAAGCCGCAGCGGAGCCTGATCCGGTCGATGCTCAAAGCCCTGTTCGAACGTGCCAGAGGTCCGGGAACAATTCGACTTCCAGCATCCGCTTCAAGTAACTGATGCCGCCGGTACCGCCCGTGCCGCGCTTGAATCCGATGACGCGCTCGACCGTGGTGACGTGATTGAAGCGCCAGCGACGGAAATAGTCCTCGAAATCGACGAGTTTCTCGGCGAGCTCGTAAATGTCCCAATGATCTTCCGGCGCCCGGTAGACCGTGCGCCATCCGGCGATCACGCCATCGTCCGGCTTATGCGTTTGCGAGACATCGCGCGTCAGCACCGACGCCGGCATGACGACACCCCGGCGCGCGGCGAGACGCAGCACCTCGTCATAGAGGCTGGGCGTGGCAAGTTCGGCTTCCAGCTGCGCGGCGATGTCCGGGCGATGCGCGTGGGGGCGCAGCATCGCATGGTTTCGATTGCCGAGGACATATTCGATCAGGCGATACTGCCAGGACTGGAACCCGGAAGACTGGCCGAGTTTCTCGCGGAAATGCGTGTAGTCGCTGGGCGTCATGGTGCGCAAAACGTCCCATGACGAATTCAGCTGCTCGAAGATCCGGGATACGCGGGCAAGCATCTTCATGGCGGGCGGCAGCCTGTCTTCGGCAATTGCCGTGCGCGCGGCGGTCAGTTCGTGGATCGCGAGCCGCATCCACAATTCGGACGTTTGATGCTGAACGATGAACAGCATCTCGTCATGCGCATCGGAGAGCGGCTCCTGCGCGCCCAGAATACCATCGAGGCGCAGATAGTCGGTGTAGGACATGCGGCCATCGAAGCTCATCGTGGCGCCCTCGCCGGACGGATCGTAATCCTGTTTCGAGGTCATGTGACCGCCTCCCGCTTCAGAAACTCCGGCCGTTTCCAGGCTTCGGTCTCGACGATTTCGCACAGCGCGTACGCCGCGCTACGGATTTCCTCCGGCGTGTTGTAGAGCGGACAGAAACCGAACCGCATGCGGTCGGGCGCGCGGAAATCGCCGATAATGCCACGCGCGATCAGAGCCTGCATCGCCGCATAGCCCTGATGAAACCGGAAGGAGACCTGCGATCCCCTCTCCTTCGCATTCCTCGGACTGGCCAGCGCGAGCTTGTCCGTGCCGGCCTCCACTTCGGCAATGAACAGTTCGCTGAGCTCGATCGACCGACTTCGGACATCCGTCATGTCAACGCCGTCCCAAGCATCGAGCGCCGCATCGAGCACGGACATCTGGATCACCGGAGGCGTGCCCACGCGCATTCGTTCGATACCGCCCGCCGGCCGATAATCGAGGTCGAAGGCAAAGGGCGCTTCATGGCCGAGCCAGCCGGAAAGAGCCGGCCGCGCGCTGTCCTGCAGGCCGGGGCGAACATAGATGAAGGCCGGTGCGCCCGGTCCGCCATTGAGATATTTATAGGTGCAGCCGGTCGCGAAATCCGCACCGCAGCCTGCGAGGTCGACCGGCACGGCGCCGGCAGAATGCGCCAGATCCCAGATCGCAATCGCCCCGGCCTCATGCGCCGCCCGCGTAATGCCGGCCATGTCATGCATGCGCCCGGTCCCGTAATCGACATGGGTGAGCATGACCGCCGCCACGGTCTCGTCGATCGCCGAGACGACATCTTCCGGCGCGACGATCTTCAGCTCATGCCCCTTGTCGAGCGTGCGCAGCAGGCCTTCGGCCATGTAGAGGTCGGTCGGGAAGTTGCCGCTGTCCGACAGAACCACCCTGCGGTCCGGCCGCAAGTCGAGCGCGGAAGCGAGCGCCTGGTAGACCTTGATGGACAAGGTATCCCCGATGACGACGCTGCCCTCCTGGGCGCCGATCAGTTTTGCGATGCGATTGCCGATGCGTCCGGGCATCGCCATCCACTGCGCCTTGTTCCAGCCGCCGATGAGCATCTCGCCCCATTCGTCGGCCATGGTGCGGGTGGCGCGCGCAAGCGCGGTCTTCGGCAATGGCCCGAGCGAATTGCCGTCGAGATAGATCACCCCGTCAGGGAGATGGAAGAGGTCGCGTGTCCTGGAGAAATCCGTCATCATCATCCCGTTCAATTGCCGCCGCCGGACAGTTCGATGGCCTGCCCGTTCACCGACGCCGCGCCCGCGCTGCACAGCCAGAGCACCGTCGCCGCGACTTCTTCGGGCTTGATGAACCGACCTTGCGGGTTGGTGGAGAGGATCGGCGCTTCCGCTTCCTCGCGCGTGCGTCCGGTCTTTTCCATGATGTTTTCGATCGTGCGCGTCAGCATCGGCGTCTCGGTGTAGCCGGGGCAGATCGCGTTGACGGTCACGCCTGTCTTCGCCAGTTCCACCGCAAGCGAACGAACAAGACCGATGACGCCGTGCTTCGAGGCGCAATAGGCGGACATGTAGGGGTGGCCGTGCAGTCCGGCGATCGAGGAGATGGCGATCAGCCGGCCATGCGGCCCTTGTATCATCTTGTCAAAACATACGCGGAACGTATTGAAAACACCGGTAAGATTGACATCGACGATTGATCGGAAATGCGCCTCTGTCATTTTCCTGAAGGGCTCGCTGTCGGCCATTCCCGCGTTGGCGACCACGATATCGATCATGTCGTTTGCATCGACGGCCGTCTCGATTGCTCGGCCAAGGCTTTCGCCGTCGGTGACATCGGCCTCGACCGGGACGATACGCCCATTGCGCCGGGCAAGGGCCTCGAGCGGCTCGCGCCGGCGGCCCATCGCCGTGACGCGCGCTCCGCTTTCGGCAAGGGAAAGCGCGATCGCCTCTCCCAGGCCGCTTCCGGCGCCGGTCACAACCGCATGCCGGCCGAACAGGTCGTCCATAGATCATCCTCCCGATTGCATCGGCACATATGCCGCGCGGACCGGACTATACGAAACCGGGAGGGTCCGTCGAGGGTGACTATTAGCGCACCGTCAGCACGCTGCATTTGGCGTGTTCGGCGACCTTGTTGGACACGCTTCCGACGAGCAGGCCTTTCAACTCGCCAAGTCCGCGGCTGCCGATCACGATCATGTCCGCGCCTATCTTTTTGGCGACGTCGAGGATGACTTCGGCATAGTCGCCGGGCTGCACCTGGATGCTCACGTCGGACGCACCGAGTTCGCGCGCCCGGATGGCCGCATCCTCTGCGATCCGATCGCCGAGCGCCGAGATGATCCGCGCGGTTTCCTCATTGCTTTGGGCGAGACGAAACAGGTCGACCATCGTCGCAGGCGCATCGGCGACATGCGGCATCGCTGCCGTCGAAACATGGCGCACCAGATGCTCCGCCTCAGCCAGCCGGCTCGCCTCCTCGGCGCGGCTGCCATGCAGGAGAACATGCAGGACTGTCAGCTTCGCACCGAAATGCTTGGCGGCCTGCGCCGCCATCTCAACGGCTTTTCCGGCGCCGTCGGAGCCGTCGGTGGCGACCAGGATATGTTTGACCATGGAATTCTCCTTCGTTGCGCCCGGCCCGGACCGCATGGAAAAGGTCCGGCAACGTCAGACAGGGCCGACCATCGCCAAAGGATCGCCCATCGTCAACCTCGGAGAGCGAGAGCGGCCCCGGCCGAACCGGAGCCGCCGCCGCAATATCACCACTGATTGTATTTCAGGAATTTGCCGGTCATCGACACCTTGACGCGATCGCCCTTCGGGTTCTCGATGCGGTCGATGGTCAGATCGAAGTCGATGGCGCTCATAATGCCGTCGCCGAATTCCTCGTGGATCAATTCCTTGATCGTGTCGCCATAGACATAGATGATCTCGTGGAAGCGATAGATCAGCGGATCCTTGGAGACGGTCTCGGCTTCCTGGCCCTTCTTCGGCGGCAGTTGCAGCGCGATTTCGACATCCTTGGCGCGGTTGCCGAGATCGAGGAAACCCGCCACTTTCGCAGCCGCTTCGGCCGGCAGCGAGTTCTGACCGAGACAGGCCGAGACGACGAAGACCTCCGACATGCCGGCGGCGGCCGAAATGTCCTTCCAGCTCTTCTTCTGGATGAATTTCGCGGCCATGATCAGTTCGGTCATCTCGACCTTCGACATCAGCGCAGCCGGTGTTGAGCTAACCACGTTCATCTGCATTCTCCTTTCGCGGTTGAATGTTGGTCATCAAATGGATCTCACGCCGCCAGCGCCTGATCGCGGACGGCAATCTCCTTGCGCGCCATCATGTGCGAGCGCGGATCGTTGATCGCGTCGACGGCAAGAAGCGTGTCGCCGGAAAAATAGCGCAGCGCGAACCGCCCCTCGCCCGGATCGCCGACAAGCTCGGTGCGGTCGTAGCCGGCGGAAAGACCGGCGATCTGCAATTTCACGTCATATTGGTCGGACCAGAACCACGGCACCGGATCGTAGACCGTATTCTCACCGAGCATGGAAAGCGCCGCGGCTTTTCCCTGATCGGAAGCGTTCTGTACGCTTTCGAGCCCGATCCGGCGTCCATAGCGCCGCGACGGGAAGATCGTGCAGTCGCCGGCGGCGAAGATATCGGGCGCGCTCGTCCGGCAGGCGTCGTCGACGACGATCCCGCGCTCGACGGCAATGCCGGCCGCTTCGGCCAGTTCGGTGACCGGCACCGCACCCGCAGCGACCAACACCAGATCGGCTGAAACGGTCTCGCCGGATGCGAGTTCGACGCCCTCGACACGATCCGAGCCGGTGATGCACGCGACACCCTCGCCCAGCGCCAGCCGCACGCCACGGGCTTCATGCAATCTCCGCACGAACCGGGAGATTTCCGGCGCGACGGATCGTTTCAGGACGCGATCCTGCGCCTCGATGACGGTGACCTGCTTGCCGAGCGTCCGGGCAACGGCGGCGAATTCCATGCCGATATATCCGCCGCCGATGATGGCGACGCTTTGCGCCGTCTCCAGCGCGACGCCGATCCGCTTCGTGTCGTCAATCCCGCGCAGGGAGAAGACGCCGTCGAGATCGCCGCCGGAGAGCGGCAATGTACGGGCGCGCGTCCCGGTTGCCAGAAGCAGTCTCGACCAGGAATGGATTCTTCCATCGGCGAAGGTCAGGTTATGTCCCATCGGATCGATCGCCGCGACACGCGATCCGGTAATCAGCGCGATCTTCGCCTTCTCGTAATAATCGGCGGCCTTGAGAAACAGGCGATCCTCGGACAATTCGCCCTTGAGGTAAGCCTTCGACAGCGGCGGACGCTGATAGGGCGGCCAGTTCTCCTCGCCAACCAGCAGGATATCGCCGTCATGCCCCTTCATGCGCAACGTTTCCGCCGCCTTGATCCCGGCCTGCCCGGCCCCCACGATGACAATCGGTTCGCTCATGTCCTCTCCCAATCAGTCGTGCCGGGGCGGCGCTCGCCGCCCGCGGCAGATGTGATCCGGCTTGCCGTCAGAACGGCAGGCCTTCCTCGATCGGAAGCGAGGGATCGCGCGACCATTCGTTCCAGGAACCGAAATAGATGCGCACATCCTCGATGCCCGCCTCTTTCAGCGCGAGGAATGTGTTGGATGCACGGGCGCCCTTGAAGCAGTAGATGTAGACCGGCGTCTTCGCAGTGATGCCGACGGTCGCGCATTCGGCGAGGATCTCGTCTTTCGACTTGATCATCGGACCTTCGGCGGACGGCTTCATCATCCGGTACCATTCGATCCACTTGGCGCCCGGCAGGCGGCCCTTGCGCGGGCAGAAGTCCTTGCCGTAGGGCGACGAGGAATCGGCGATCCATTCATCGACATCGCGCACGTCGAGCATGACTATCTTCTCGTCGCCCAGCGCCGCCTGCACGTCCGCTACATCCAGCATCAGGTTGTGGCCCGTATCGGTGACCGGGAACGTCTTCGGCGTCGGCGTCACCGCATCGGTGGAAACCGGCATGCCTTCGGCCGTCCAGGCCTGGTAGCCGCCATGCAGCACCTTGACCTTCGGATAGCCGAGGAATTTCAGCAGGAAGAATCCCCGACAGGACTGGCCGAAACCAGTATTCATCGACTGCTCGTAGATGACGGCGGTTTCCTCGCCGGACAAGCCGGCCGCGCCGAATTCGGCCGCGAACTTGTCGGTCAGCTCGTGCATCCCGTCGGCGGACGAAGTGGCGAGGAACGTGAAGATGTCATGCATGTTCACCGCGCCCGGCAAATGGCCGGCGGCGTAACTGTCGCCGTCGCGGGTATCGATCAGGACGCAAGGCTCGCTTTCCATCAGGCTGGCGAGTTCCTTGGGACTTACAAGCGTGGACTCAGTCATGTACGGGCTCCTTTTCCTTTGCACCGGGGGTCAAAACACTCAGGCCGCGTCGAGTTCGGCGATCATCTTGCGCAGATGCTTGGTGGCCGGCGTCACGATCGCGACGAAATAGGCTTCGCGCAGCCGCCGCTGTGCCGCGCCCTGGCTGACATAGCCGCGCGCACCGCAATGCAGTTGTGCCCAGTGCGCCGCCTCGACGGACAGTTCGCCGCCCTTCAACCGGGCCTCGAGCACGCGCTTGTAGAAGGCGTCGGACGCGTCATAGGGCGTCTTCGCCATCTCCAGCACGTCTGCCACGAGCGACTCATAGTCGGCCTCGATGTCTTCCGGCTGCTTCTCCAGATATTTGTTGACGTGGCCGAGCGGCGCCTGCACCTGCTTCATAAGGTCGATGCAGTTCTTGATGATGCCCGCCGCCATGCCGCATTGCAGCAGGGTGAAGCCGGCGCGGATACGCTTGACGAAGGGTTCGGCCGGATCGCTGAGCAGGTATTCGTCCGGCACGAACACGTCGCGGAACTGTACGTTGCAGGTGGCGGTGCCGCCCATCGCGACGAAGTCGTGGTCGAGACGCAGGCTGACGCCGTCCCAGGCCGCATGGACGATCGCCATGACCCGCTTCGGCTTGTCCGCGCCTTCCACCTCGACATCGAAAACCGTGCCGAAATAGCCGTCCTCGACGAGGTTCGAGACCCAGGGCAACACGCCCTTGACCTTGTAGCCGCCGGCAACGCGCACGCCTTTCAGGCGCATGCGTTCGATTTCGCCCATCGCCTTCATCGGGTTGGACATGCCAGTGCCGCCAAGGGCCTGTCCCTTGGCCACCTTGGGCAGGACTTCGGCTTTCAGGAAATCATTGTCAGAAGACGCGATGTACCAGGCGAGCGTATCCTGGCACCAGACGCAGAAGCCGGTCGAAAGGCAGACCTCGGAAGCTCGCGCCATCGCCGTGATCGCGTGGGTCAGATCGACATCGCCGTCGAGACCGCCGACATGGCTCCCGAACGCACCGGCGGCGCCATAGGCTCGCACGATCTCCTCTGGGTAAATGCGCTCGTCGTCGATCTTGCGCGCAAGCGACGTGAGATCGTTCGACGAGATACGCTCGATCTCGTCGAAATCGACGGTGTTGATTTGGGCGACGATGTTCATCTCGGTCTCCTGGACAAACGAATGGGACGAAGGCCGCGCCTCTCGCGGGAAAGGCGCGGCCATGAGGCTCAGGCGGATTGAGCGACCATGTTCACCGGCCGCGAGAAGGTGTTGAACACCGGCGACCACTGAGTGACGTGCGCGATCAGCTCGTCGATGGTCTCCTGCGGCGCGTCGGCGTCCATGTGGACGATGATGCGCACATCGGTGAACCCGACCGGCTTCTCGGAAACGTCGCCCGTTCCCCAGACCGCCGTGATGTTGAGATCGCCCTCGAGTTCGACCTCGAGCGAGTTGATGGTGATGCCGCGATGAATGGCGTTGGCGTGCAGGCCGACGGCAATGCAGGACCCGAGCGCAGCCAACGAGGCTTCGGACGGGTTCGGCGCCGTGTCGTCGCCGAGCAGGCCCGGCGGCTCGTCGACGATGTAGGGCTCGAGGTCGCGGATATAGTTGGCGTGGCGAAAGCGGCCTTCCGCTACGGTCTTGCACTTCAGCGTCTTGACGGCCTTCGGATCGGCCTTGCCCTTTTCGATCAGGCTTTCGAGACCCGTCTTGTCGATGGGTGCAAGACAGCCGGTCAGTGCGGTTGCAGGTTGGCTGGACATTTAGATTCTCCTCTTCTTGTCCGTGTCGGTTTGAGATCGGCCCGCGTCAGTCTTCGCGGTGCCAACTGAGTTTCGAAATTGCCTGCTGGCAGGCGAAATCGAGCAGGAAGCCGATGACGCCGATGATCACGACCGTGGCGGCGAGGCGGTCATATTCGAGCGTGTCGCGGGCATCGTTGATCGAGTAGCCGAGGCCCGAGGTGACGCCGAGATATTCGGCGGGCACCAGCACGATCCAGGCGACGCCGAGCGCCAGACGGATGCCGGTCAATATGTCCTGGCTGATCGCCGGAAGGATGATGACGAACAGCATGTGCCAGGGACGCGCGCCCAGATTGCGGGCGACCTTGAACCAGGACGGATCGACCCGGCGCAGCCCGGCCGCCGTCGAGAACAGGATCGGCCAGACGGCCGCGACCGCGATCAGGAACACGATGGCCCCGTCCCAGGTCGCAAACGCCATCACCGCGATCGGCATCCAGGACAATGGCGAGATCATCCGCAGGAACTGGAACGGAATGTTGGTGACTTCGCGCAGCACCTGGAAGCGCCCGACAAGGATGCCGACCGGCACGCCGATCGCGACGGCGATGATCATTCCCTGCAACACGCGCTGCAGGCTCGGCACGGTCATCCGCATCGCTTCGCCCGAACTCAGCATTTCGCCGAGGCGGGTCAGCGCCGGCGCCGGTGCGAAATCCGCAAAGGCTGTCGTGGACGGATTGTTCTGGACGACGTAGCCGCCCGCCCACCACGCCGCGAGCAGCAGCGCCATGCCGAGGACTGCGAAACCGAGGCTCCGCACCACCTTCAACTGGCCGGTCCTGTCAGGATCCGATCCGGCCGCCATTTCGGCCGGATCGGCTGTGATGTCCGTGCTCACAGTTCGAGAACCTCTTCGCGGTTGAACGGATCGCCTGGATTGACGGACGGGTCGTCCTTCCACTCGGGATATTTCTCGAGCGCGTTCTTGACGAAATCGTAGTTGACGAGGTCGTCGGCCACGAATTGCGGGTCGAGATTGTCGAGGAAGGTCGTATCGCCGCCGACGACGGTCTTGTTCATCTCCTCGACGATCAGTTTGGTGGCCGACGGATAGGGCCAGGGCTGGAAGTCGATGCGGCCATTGCCCCATTCCGCGGCGTGCTTGATCGCCCCGGATTCCTCGTAGGACGCCTCGTCGGTGTAGAGCGTCATGGCGCGCTCGACGACCTCGGCCGGCATCGGCAGGAAGCCCTCACCGTCCTTCGACATCAGCCGGGCGGCTTCTTTCTTGTTCTGCGAGGCGTAGATCTGCGCGCGGACGACCGCATTCATGACCTTCTGCGTCCATTCCTGCTTTTCGGTCGTTGCCTGCTCATGCATGCAGATCACGCAGCAGGGATGGTTCTTCCAGATGTCGCCGGTGAAGCGCAGCATGCGCGCGCCGGCCTTGATCTCGCCGAGCGCGTTGAACGGCTCCGCGACGATGTAGGCGTCGATCTTCTTCGACGCGAGCGCCGCGGGCATTTCCGGCGGCGGCAGGATCTGAAGGTTGCACTCGTCGGCGGCAAGCGCCTCGCCCTCGCCCTTGATGACCGCCTTCACGCCGGATTTGCGCAGCGCATATTGCAGCACGATGTTGTGCATCGAGTACCAGAACGGCACCGCAACCTGTTTGCCGCCGAGCTGTCTGAAGTCGGTGATATCGGTGTGGCCGCCGACGACGAGGCCCGACCCATTGGTATGCGCCCAGGCCATCAGCTTGACCGGGATATTGTTGTTGTAACGCATCCAGACCGGGATCGGCTTGAGGAAGTGCACCAGGTTGAACTTGCCGGCGACGAAGCCCTCGACCAGCGGCGACCAGCCGCGGATCAGCGTCGGGCGTTCGGTCTTCAAGCCTTCGTCTTCGAAGAAATTCATGCCATGGGCGACGAGCAGCGCCGTCGCGTCGGTGATCGGCAGGTAGCCGGTGCGCACCACCTCGTCGGAGGCGGCCGCGAAGGCCGGGGAGCTCATGGCGCCGATCAACGGACCGAGCGCGGCCATCAGGCCGCCCGCTGCGAACATGTCGAGCGTCTGGCGACGGGTGAAATCGGTCGGGAAATACTCGTCGTCCCAATCCGTGGTCTTGCCGTCTTTCCTGGATTTGTCAGTCATGGGGTTTCCTTTCCGTGCTGGATTGAAATCAACGGGCCGCGGGCAGCGCGGAAGTCCGTGTCTGTCCGTCGTCAATTGAACGGTGGCTGGGCGCCGGTTCGGCAGTCGGCCGCAGGCCGCGACCCGCGGCGTTCTCGTAGGCGGCGGCGAGACGGCCGCGCGCCTTGGCGTATTCCGGCGTGCGCAGATCGTCCCGGTTTTCCAGGTCGATCGGAACGATCTCGCTGATGCGGCCGGGATTGGCGGCGAGCACCACGGCGCGTTCGGCCATGGTCACCGCTTCGGGCAGGTCATGCGTCACCAGAACCAGCGTGATCCCGAGATCCTTGGCGATGCGGCGAACGTCGCGCTGCAGACTTCCTCGGGTGAAGGCGTCGAGCGCCGAAAAGGGTTCGTCGAGAAACAGGATTTCCGGGCTCGGGGTCAGCGACCGTGCGAGCGCAACGCGCTGCTGCTGGCCGCCGGACAGATCCTGCACGTTGCGATCGGCATAGTCGGACAATTCGACCAGCTTGAGCATTTCGGGAACGCGGCTTGCGATTTCCTTTGTGCGCCCGGTAAAGCGCAGGCCGAGCGCGACATTCTGGGCGACCGTCATCCAGGGATAGAGCGACGGCTGCTGGAACATCACCACCCAGCGCGGCGATGGAGCCTCCACCCGGGCGCCGTCGATGAAGACCTTGCCCGAGGTCGGCGCGAGCAGACCCGACATGACGTGCAAAAGCGTCGACTTGCCGCAACCGGACCGGCCGACAAGCGCTAGCGCCTCTCCCGGTTTCACCTCAAGATCGATATCCGAAAGGGCTTGCTGCCGGCCGCGCCTGTAGGTGTGACTGATCTTTTCGACAGCGAGATGAGCACCCTTCAAGGCATTTCCCCTATGCAACATACCGTTCTGTTTCCTTGCAAGCAGGAAGCGTGCCAATCCGAGAGAAAAACATAACGGTCTGTTTCCTTTGGATTTTTCCCGAGGTGCCCGGAATTCCGCCGTTTTTGCGGTGCACAAAGATAAGGCGCTGCTCGAAAAAACGTCAGAAAGTGGAGGAAGGTGTACTCCGGGTACACTCGCCTTCAGCGGACTTTCTACCCGTTGAAAAAGGTCTCCCGGCGATCTAAGGGATAATGATCGTTCTGTTCACCCTGGGAGGTCGCCGTGACCGCCGAACCCGCCACAACTGCCGCGGACAACATCGCCCACTACCCGGGAGCCGCGCGGGAACGCCTGCTTCTGGCGGCCAGCGATCTCTTCTGCCGCTACGGGATCAACGCGACGGGCGTCGACGCGATCGTGGCTGCCGCCGGCACGGCCAAGACCACCCTCTACAAGGCCTTCGGATCGAAGGAAGGCCTGATCGAGGCCGTATTGGAGCGGGAAGGGTCGACATGGCGCGAATGGTTCTCGGCGGAAGTCGACGCCCTGCCCGGCACCGCCAGCGACCGTCTGGTTCATCTTTTCGACGTACTGAAAAAGTGGTTTGCCGAAGAAAATTTCTACGGCTGCCCCTTCATCAACGCGGTCGGCGAGCATGACAAGGAAGACGACCGCATCCGCCTCCTGACGCTCAAGCACAAGAAGATTGTGTTGGACAAAATCACCGAACTCGCCCGTGACGCGCGGCCGGACGATCCGGACGGCCTTACTCATGAGCTCAATCTGCTGATCGACGGCGCCATCGTCGCCGCTCTGATCACACGCGACCCCAATGTCGCCGATCATGGCCGGAATGCCGCCGCGCGCCTCATGGCCAATGGATGAACGATAGTCGCTCGTTTCTCCTGACCGCCGGCGCCATCCTTGCCGGTTTTCGCCCCGAGGACGACCCGAACGGCCTCGCCGATACGGCGATCCTCGTCAGAGAGGGAACGATTGCCGAGATCGGCCCTGCCGCAGATCTAGCTGCGCGCCATCGCGACGTGGCGCGCGAAGGCGGCGCCGAGATGATCGCCCTGCCCGGTTTCGTCAATAGCCACCACCATTTCGGCATCACGCCTTTGATGGGCGGCGTCCCCTTCGCGCCGCTTGAGTTCTGGTTGCCGCGCTTTCGCGCCATGCGCGGCGTAGGCCACCGTCTCGACACGCTCTATTCGGCGATCGAGATGCTGGAAAGCGGCACCACCACGGTCCATCACATCAACAGCGGCCTTGTCGGGTCGCCGGAGAACTGGGAGACCGCGACGGACGCCATCCTCGCCGCCTATGGCGAGGCCGGCATGCGGGTCTCCTATTCCTTCATGATGCGCGACCGCAACGTGCTCTCATATGACGACGATGCGAAGCTGCTCGCAACGCTCCCGGACGCGCTCCGCGACTGGATCGCTCCGCAACTGACGGCGGCGGCAACGCCGACACGCGACTATATGGATTTCTTCGAGGCCATGCGGGACCGCCATGCCGGCGATCCCAATCTCAGGATGAGCCTTGCGCCAGCCAATCTCCACTGGTGCAGCGACGAGAGCCTTCAGCTGATCTTCGAGACCGCGCGCAAACACGGCGCCAGCGTCCATATGCATCTGCTGGAAACGGAGCGGCAGGCGCGGTTTGCCGAAACGCGCTACGGTCACACGGCGATCCAGCACCTCGGCGCGCTCGGCTGTCTCGGCCCGGAGCTGACGCTTGGCCATGGTAACTGGGCATCCGAAGCCGACCTCGAACTGCTCGGCGAATGCGGCTGCATGGTTTGCCACAATGCCAGCTCAGGCCTGCGCCTCGGCAGCGGCATCGCGCCGGTCAACCGGATGCGTGCGCGGAATATTCCGGTCGCGCTCGGCATCGACCAGTCCAACATCACCGATGATCGCGACATGACCGTCGAGATGAAGCTTGTCTGGGCGCTGCATCGGGAAACCGGCCTGTTCAACGACCGCCCCGATGCGGCAAGCGTGCTGCGGATGGCGACGGAGCATGGCGCACGCTCGACCGGTTTCGGCGACGTCGCCGGGCGGTTGGAGCCCGGCATGCAGGCCGATATCCTGCTGATGCGCCGTTCGGAGATCGAGCGCCCCTTCGTTTCACCACGCACGCCGCTCGCCGATACCGTCCTCCACCGGGCGTCCAAATCCGCCATCGATCAGGTCTTCGTCGCCGGACGCAAGGTGGTCGAAAACGGCCGTGTGACCGGCATCGATCGCGATGCAGTCATGCAGGAAATCGAGCGCATCCTTGCAGCGCCCGAAACGCCGGAAGAAGCGTATGGCTGGGACATGGTGAACGCCCTGATCCCGCATCTGGAAAAATTCATCGGCGGCACAGGCGTGGTTACTGACCATACGCCCTATCGGTACAACCGCTTTCACCGGTGTCCGGCAGCTAGAGTCCCAGACCGCGGTAATGGTCGTTGATCGCACCCGCGGTCGTCCACCAAACCGCATCACCGCCCCTTTCCCGGATATGGCCGAGCGCACGCTCCAGATGCCGGAAGCGATGCGGCTGGCCCATGAGATAGGCATGCAGCGCGATCCCCATTACGAGTGGCCGCCGCGCGCTTTCGGCCAGCATGACCTCGAAGGCATCGATGATCATGTCGGCGAAGTCCGCACCTTCGTGCTTGCGGCCGACGATCTGCGGGATGTCGTTCAGTTCCTGCGGATAAGGGACGGACAGGATGCGGCCTTTGCGCGTCTCCATCCAGACCGGCTGGTCGTCATGACACCAGTCGAGCAGGTAGTCGTACCCCGCCTCCTGCAACAGGTCCGGCGTGACACGGCTCTGCGATATCCACGGGCCGAGCCACCCCTTCGGCGGCCTGCCCTCGTGCCGGGCGAGAATCTCGGTCGCTTCGGCGATCAGCCGCGCTTCCTCGGCTTCCGACAGCACGCCCTGCATCTCGGCATTGGTGCGCCCGTGGCCTGCGATCTCGTCGCCCCGATCGCGAAACGCCGCGACGACCTCCGGCGCGACATCGTACATCTCGCTGTTGACCAGAGCGGTACAGGGCACGCCGAGCCGGTCGAACAGTTCGATCATCCGCCAGACTCCGACCCGGTTGCCGTAATCGCGCCAGGCATAGTTGAGGATGTCCGGCTGCGGTCCGCCATAGCTTAGTTCCGCCCCCAGCCCCTCACCAAAAGCGAAACACTCCAGGTTCATGCCGAGATAGACCGCGAGCCTCCTGCCGTCCGGCCAGGAAAAATCAGGGCGATCGATGATCGGCGAATAGGGATAACGGCCGTGATGAGGAAGCGGCACGGCTAGCTCTCTTCTTCTACCGGCCGCTTGCCGATCGCCCATTCGTCCGCCGTCAGCGTCTTGATCTCGAACTGGTCCCGTATCCGGCAATAGGAATGACCGCCGAGCCGGCCGACCGCATCCATGCCGTGCTGATCGACATGCAGGCGCTCATTGACGAGATCGTCGCGGACGAAAGCACCGAGCACCTCGCCGAGAATGATCTCGCGCGCCTTGCTGATCTCCAATGTCATAGTGCGACGGCATTCCAGCGCAGCTGGCGCCTCCAGAATGCGCGGGCTACGCACCATCTGTCCCGGCACGGTCGTCAGACCGGCCTCGGCCAGTTCGTCCACTTCCGACCCGAACTTGATCGCGCAGACTTCCATCTTTTCGACCATTGCGTAATCGGCGATATGCACAGTGAATTCCTCGGTCTCGCGAATATTGCGCGCGGTATCCTTGAAACGCATGTCGGCATGGTTCTCCACCCCGATAGCGACGATGGCGGGATCGTGGGTCAGTACGTTGAAGAAGGAGAACGGCCCGGCATTCGCCCGCCCGTCGAGCCCCATGGTCGTCACGAGAGCGATCGGACGCGGGATCACCGTTCCGATCAGCAGTTTGTAGCGGCCCCGCTCATTGAGTGCGGAAAAGTCGAAATGGGCGTGGCTCGTCGGTTTCGTCATCGCGCGAATCAGCCGAGCTCGAATGTGGTCACGCCGAAAATGCGATGGATCGGCAGTTTCGGGTCGGCACCACGATACATGCGCGCGGTTTCGAATACCGGCGCGAGCCCAGCTCGAACGGCAATCGCTACCGCGGCTGCGTTGTCATCCGGCGTATCGAAGGAGACTTCGGCATCTGACGGCATCGTGTCGACAAGCGCGGCAAACAGCGCTTCGGCGATTTCGGGATCGTCGGCGAAGAGCGGTCCGATCTTGTAACCCGCACGGCAGGTTCGGATCGTGCCGTAACCGACAATGGCGCCGCCCTTCATCGCCACGCGGCTCTGCCGGCGCACCTCGTCCGGCGGCAACGTCCAGTCGGCGACGAACGCGCTCCTGTCGGCCGGAAAATTCGACCGGTCATAGGCGATCATCGCTTCGATGTCGCTCGGCCTGACAGAACGGATTTCGCAGCCAATCTCGGTATTTGCCATCCTCAACGGAACACCGGTATGCCTGATGTTCCGCCCGGAAAGGATGAAACCGCTCTTCCGGTAATTGTCCTGCTGCGCCACAACCCCGTCGAGCCCGACGGTCCGCCCGTCGAGATGGCGCATGCCCGCGTTCCAGATGGCCATTCCCGCCCCCGAACCGCGGTAGTCCGGACGCACGATATAGAAGCCGAGGAAGCCGAAATCGGCGCCATAGCGAACGACCGAGATCGACGAGACCGGTTCGTCTTCGACGAAGCCCATCAGGAACCCGTCCGGATCGGCCGCAAAAAACGCGCTCAAATCATCGAGACCGGGATTCCACCCTTCGCCAGCAGCCCATTCGACGGCGGTCGAGAACTCTGCCTCGCTGGCCGGACGGATGACGATATCCGTCATGCCACGTTCGTTCCCCGCGCCGATCCGACCCAGCGATCCGCATTTGCCGCGCGCAACCCCTCGGCCAGCGCGATCGCCACCGCAACGCCGTCGATCACGGGCAGTTTGAAACGCTCGGAAAGGGTCAGTGCGAGATCGGCCATGCCGGCGCATCCAAGCACGATCGCGTCCGGCTTGTCATCGGTGAGCGCGACGGCGATTTCCGCGGCGATGGTGTTGCAGGAGGCGTCCTTGTCCGTTTCCAGCGCCAAGACCGGCACCTCCGACGCGCGAACCTTGCTACAGCGGGCGGCAAAACCGTAGGCCGTGAGATTGGCCTCGATGACCGGCACCGAAACGCCGAGCGTGGTCACCACCGAGAACCGTTCGCCGACGAGCGTCGCGGCATGAAACGCGGCTTCGCCTATCCCGATGACGGGCACGGGCGAGCGCCTCTTGAGCGCCATCAGCCCGGTATCGTCGAAACAGGCGATGATGCAGGCGTCGTAGCCGCCCTTTTCGACCACTTCGGTCTGGAACAGGCGAAACAGGCCCGGTAGCGCGGCTGCTCCGTCCTCCGCTCCCTGGATTGCCGGCGGCGTATCGGTCGGATTGACGGCTGTGATCGTCGTCCCCGCCCCGGCCGCCGCTTTCGCCGCAGCCTCGATCGATCGCGTCATCGCGACGGTCGAATTGGGATTGATCACCAGGATGTGCATCGCTCAAACCATGCCCTTGCCGGCATCGGAACCCTGCCGGGCGCGACGCCGATTGAGCACAAGAACCGTGATCAGGAACACGGCGATGATGACCAGCGAGAAGCCCGTCGTCAGCGTGCCGAGTGCAAAGATGACCGGCGTGGTGACGTTGGTGGTCATGCCGAAGATTTCGAGCGGCAGCGTGTTGTAGCTGCCCGCCGTCAGCAGGGTGCGCGCGAACTCGTCATAGGACAGCGTGAAGCCGAACAGCGCCACGCCGATCAGCATCGGTGCGATGATCGGCAGAACAACATGCCAGATGGTCTGCCACGCGGATGCGCCCTGGTCGCGCGCCGCTTCCTCGAAACTCTTGTCGAAGCGGTTGAAGACCGCGAACATGATGAGGAGGCCGAAAGGCAACGTCCAGGTCAACTGGGAGCCAAAGCCGGAGGTCGACCAGTGAACCGTCAGGCCGGACTGCGAGAAGATCAGCCCGACGCCGAGCGAGATCAGGATCGACGGGATCACCAACGAGGTGATGATCAAGTAGAAGACGACGCCCGAGCCCGGAAAGCGCTTGCGGAATGCAAGACCGCCCATCACCGAAACGACGACCGTGGTCACCATGACCATCAGGCCGAGCACGAAGGACCGGGCGAAGCTGCCCCAGATATCGCCGACCGCCTGTTGCTGGAAAAGCTCGTGGAACCAGTGCAGCGAGACCCCGCGCATCGGAAAAGTCAGCCCGCCCTGCGGCCCCTGGAAGGACAGGATCGCAATGGTGATCGTCGGTCCGTAGAGGAAGACCAGGAACAGGATGAAGAAAGCGGCGAGGAAATAGAAAGAGCGCGGTCTGGTTTCCATGGTCAGAGCTCCTTGCGGATATCGACGAAGCGCAACATCACCGCGATCACCAGAAGCACCGTGATCAGCAGGATGACCGCCGTCGCGCAAGCCGAGGGATATTGCAGCAGGCCGATATCGTTCGAGATCAGCCGGCCGACATTGGCCTTCTGCGAACCGGACATGAAGCGCACGGTGATGAAATCGCCCATGACCAGCGTGATGACGAAGATCGAGCCGATCATGATGCCGGGCTTGGTCAGCGGAATGATCACATTGGTCAGCGTCTGGAAGCCGGTCGCGCCATTGTCATAAGCCGCCTCGAGCAGCGACTTGTCGATGCGCATCATCGTGTTGAAGATCGGCACCACCATGAACAGCGTATAGAGATGCACAAAGGCGAGGATAACGGCGAAGTCCGAATAGAGCAGCCATTCCAGCGGCTGGTCGATGATACCCAGATCCATCAAAGTGGAATTGGCGATGCCGTTGCGCCCGAGGAATGGGATCCAGGAAATCATGCGGATGATGTTCGAGGTCCAGAACGGGATCGTGCACAGCAGGAAAAACGCGATCTGCCAGACCAGCGAGCGCACGTGAAACGCCAAAAAATAGGCGATGGTGAAACCGATCAGCAGCGTCGCGGCCCATGCGATGACGGCATATTTGATGGTGTTGAGAAACACCTGATAGGTGACCGGCGAGGTCAGCAGGAATTCGTAGTTGTCGAACTGGAACGCCGGATAGATCGAGTATTCCGTCGCGCCCCAGAAACTGACGATAACGATCGTCAGGATCGGCAGCAGCAGGAAGAAGAACAGGATCAGCGCCAGCGGCAGCGACATCAGCCAGCCGCTCAACGCGTCGGACAGGCCATGCGATTGGCGTTTGCTGGTCGCCGTGGGCATCGTCGCCTCCAAGGAGATTGTCTGGGTCTGGTCCGACATGGATTATCCGTTCGAAGTCAGGTAACGGCGCCCCGGAAATAGGGAAAAACCGGGGCGCCGCGATCTCACCGCGTTACGCTGCGATGAATTCGTTCCACTTGCGGACCATGTACTGGTTCTCGTCCATGACGGCGTTCCAGCAGGCCACTGCGCCCATGCGGTCGTAGAAGGAACCGCCGTCGCGCGTTTCACCCGCCTCGGCCAGCTTGTCGCCGGTTGGGCTCGTGATGACGTCGGTCGCTTCCTTGCCTTCGAACCAGTAGCCCCACTCGTTCTCGCTCATGAACTCCTTGGAGGTTTCCGGCACAGCCGAGTAGTAACCCTGGCGCATCAGGTAGCCGCCAACCCAGCCGGACAGATACCAGTTGATGTACTCGTAGGCTGCGTCGAGTTCGAGACCGGAAAGGCCCTTCGACAGGCCGATGCCGCCGCCCCAGGAGCGGTAGCCTTCCTTGAGCGGCTGGTAGACGCAGGGGATGCCCCGCGACTTCACGGCGGTGATCGCCGGCGACCACATGGACTGGATGACGACTTCACCTGACGCCATCAGGTTGACGGACTCGTCGAAGGTCTTCCAGAACGCACGGAACTGGCCGTTCTTCTTGGCCTCGGTGAAGATCGCGATGGTCTTGTCGATCTCTTCGCGGGTCATGTTGCCCTTGTCGCCATAGGCGATTTCGCCCATCGCTTCGCAGACCATGGCCATGTCCATGATGCCGATCGAGGAGATGTCGAGGATCGAGGCCTTGCCCTTGAATTCGGGGTTCAGCAGCTCGGTCCAGCTCTCGATCGGACGGCCGATCAGGTCGGGACGAATGCCGAGCGTGTCGGCATTGTAGATGGTCGGGATGAGCGTCATCCAGCCGGTCTCGCTGTCGGAGAAGCTGGTGCCGTCCGGCCCGTCGACGAAACCGACCGTGTGCGGCGCGGTTCCCTGCGCGATCACGCTTTCCGGCGTGAGCTTGCCGGATTTGAAGATGCCGACGATCTTGTCGTAATTGGCGATCTTCGACGTATCCATCGCCTGCAGGTTGCCGGTCGGCCAGACTTTTTTGCAGATCCAGTACTCGATATCGGCGATATCGAAGCTGTCGGGCTGGGTCGCGGCGCGTTGCGTCACGCTGTCGGAATCCAGCGCCGTCATTTCGAGCGTGAAGCCGAGATCTTCCTTCACCTTCTGCGCGACGTCGTTGAGGTTGGACACGCCGGTGCCGAACTGGCGAAGCGTCACATCCTTGATGTTCTGCGCCCAGATGGTCGGAAACCCGGTAATCGCGCCGGATCCGAGTGCAGCGCCGGCCGTGGCCGCAGCGCCCTTGAGGACCGAACGCCGGCTGACGCCCTTCTTGTCCTGTTTCGTGGTCATGGTAGGTGCTCCTTTTCCCTGCGATGACTGGCCGTCGGCGGAATGCCTCCGACCGGTTTACGGCCTAGGCCGCAAGCGAGTGGGCGTCCTCCGGCTTCCATGTCAGGAAGACGGACTGGCCGATTTCAACTGGATTGGCGAAGTACGCCGTGTCGCCGACGCTGACCGTCAGTTCCCCGGCCTCCGACGTTTCCGCGGTGACGTTGACCATCGGGCCGAGATATTCGACCGCGCGGACGGTCGCCGGCATGAACTCTCCCCCGGGCTGCTCCGGCAGGATCGTCATGCGGTCCGTGCGCACGGCCTTCTTGCCGTGGGCCTCACCGAGAATATTGTGCCCGCCGATGAAGCGCGCGACGAATTCGGTGCGCGGCGCGTCGAAGACAGTCTGCGGCGGCCCGTCCTGTTCGATACGTCCGCCATTCATGACGATGATGTGGTCGGCGAGCGCCAGCGCCTCGTCCTGGCTGTGCGTGACGTGAATGAAAGAAATGCCGAGCTCGCGCTGCAGGCGCTTCAATTCGGTGCGCATGCGAATGCGCAGAAACGGGTCGAGCGCCGAAAGCGGCTCGTCGAGCAGCAGGATCGACGGTTTGGTGATCAACGCGCGCGCCAGCGCCACGCGCTGCTGTTGGCCGCCGGAAAGCTGTGTCGGGAGCCGGTCGCCGTAAGACGCCATGTCGACCAGTTCGAGCAATTGGCGGGCTTCCGTCTGGCGCGTCTTCTTGTCGACGCCCTTCATCTTGAGGGAAAACGCGACATTGTCGACGACACTCAGATGCGGAAACAGCGCGTAACTCTGAAACATCATCGCTGTGCCGCGCCGCGCCGGCGGCAAATCGGTGATGTTGAGGCTGTTCTGGAGAATGTCACCCGAGGAAACCGTCTCGTGGCCTGCGATCATCCTCAGCGTCGAAGACTTGCCGCAACCGGAGGGTCCAAGAAGGCAGGTGTAGGTTCCGTCGGGAATCGTCTGGTCGATTGCGTCGACCGCAATCGTGTCGCCATAGCGTTTGGTCAATTTGATGAGTTCAAGCGCCGATTTCGCCGACATGTGCGAGCTCCCTGCATAGTCGCAGGAGGCGCTGCAAACCGCGTGCCAATTACAGGACAGGAGCTAACCGTTTGTTTTCATGAAAGAATAAAATTCAATGGGTTTTTCCCACTCATCTTGCGCCCAATTTTTATGCAGATGGGATACACTCTGCACAGTTTTTGTATACGATTTTGCCATTGATTGAATCGGATACGGAGCGTAATTGATTGAGCGGACATATCCGTCCGCAATCACTGGTTCAGGGGCTATGAACACGATCCCGGCAGATCTGCACGGAACCTATTCCCTCCCGCCCGGGCGGGCGCTGGACATCTGTTATCAGCTGGAAGCGGCAATTCTGCAGCATCGCATGCGCCCCGGAATGAAGCTGGCCGAGGACGAGGTCGGAGATACTTTCGGCGTCAGCCGGACAGTCGCGCGGACCGCTCTCCAGGCGCTCGCCCATGGCGGCTTGGTGACGATCGAACGCAACCGCGGCGCCTTCGTGTCCCGCCCGACGATCCGCGAGGCCCACGAGGTGTTCGAGGCGCGCGCGCTGATCGAGCCCAGGATAGCCCGCATGGCAGCCGCGGCGATGACACCGGAACAGCTTGACGGCCTTCACCGCCATGTTGAAGCCGAACACGAGGCGACGCGGCGCGGCGACATGGGTGTCGCGCTTTCCCTGTCAGGCAGCTTTCACACGGCAATCGCCGAGATCGCCGACCAACGTATACTCACGCAGATCCTGCGGTCGCTCGTTTCGCGCTCGTCGCTGATCATCGCGCTCTATTGGCGCCGCCGCGATACGGCCTGCGAAAGCCATTCGCATCATGCCCTGCTGGACGCCTTTGCCCGCAAGGATGCGGCGCGGGCCGAGGAGATCATGAAGAGCCACATCGTGGACCTTCACTCCGGCCTCGACCTTGTCGACCGCCCCGAAGACGAACCGTCGCTGGCCGACGTCTTCGCCGCGCCCAGAGCCTAACCGGTCGTGGCGGCCGCCTCGGCCTTGCGCGGCTTCGGCTCCGCGGCCGGCACGAAGAACAGCGCGGCGGCGATCGCCAGACCGGCGGCCGTACTGATCCACTCGGGAAACCCGACCAGCAACCCGGCCGCGAAGAGCGGCAGTCGAGTCCATGCCCGCAGCGGACCGCGATAGGGAAGCTCCCCCTCCGAGGCGCCGGCAATCATGATGACAGCGAGAATGTTCAACAGGACCCAAATCGCCGTTTCATAGAGCGGCCCCTGGAAGATCAGGGCCGGTTCGAACAGGAAGAAGATCGGCAGAACGTAAAGCACGACTCCCAGCCTCGCCGCATGCATACTCGTATGGAGAGCGTCCGAACCGCTGATCCGCGAGGCCAGGAAAGCGGCCAGCGCGACGGGCGGCGTGATTGCGGCAAGCGAGGCGTAATAGGCGATGAACATGTGGACCGCCAGCGTGTTCAATCCGGCGATCTGCTCGAGCGCCGGCGCCAGCGTCAGGGCCAGCATCAGATAAGCCGCAACGATCATGCCGAGCATGCCGAAAATCATGCAGACCACGATACCGATCGCCAGCACGGGGACCACATTGTCGCCACCCATGCGCACGAGGCTCGCCGCGATGACCGGCGCCACACCAGTGGCCATCAGTCCGCCGAGGATGAAGCTGGTCGGCAGCAGCAGCCCCATCGTCTGGCTCAGCAGCTTGGAAATCTGGTAGAAGAGTTCCGGCACGCGGCGGATTTCCAGCCGCAGTTTCGGATGCAGCGTTGTCAGGACCAGCAGCAGCGCCGAGGCGTAGAACGGCGTCAGGCGCTCCCAGCGCATCAGGACCAGCCCCCAGACCAGGAAGGCGAGCACGATCAGGAACGGCCAGCCGTCCTTGAGCACCTGACCGACCTTGGGCAGATCCTCGCGCGCCATGCCTTCGATGTTGTTGCGCAGCGCGTAGCCATGCACATGCATGTAGAGGCCGAAATAATAGAGCACCGCGGGGATGACGGCCGCGAGGACGATCGTGCCGTAGGAGATGCCCGTGAAGTCGGCCATGATGAAGGCGACCGCGCCCATCACCGGCGGCATGATCATCCCGCCGGTCGACGCGCATGCTTCCAGCGCGCCGGCGTAATAAGGGGGAAAGCCGGCCTTTTTCATCGCCGGGATCGTCACGGAACCGGTGCCGACGACGTTTGAGAAGATGCTGCCAGACAGAGAACCGAAGAAGCCCGACGCCAGCACGGACACCTTGGCGGGCCCGCCGCGCGCGGTGCCCATCATGGCCAACGCCAGATTGAGGAAGAACTCGGCCGCGCCGGTCGCCACCATGAGCGCGGCGAGAAGCAGGAACCCGATCAGCGTTTCGGCCACGACCCGGGTCACGACACCGAGCATGGCGTCATTTGAGAAGACGTTGAACGCGACCGTGCGCGCGAACGATGTCGGCGGCCCCCAGAAGATGCCCGGCATGTAGAAGGCATAGACCGGATAAAGCGACAGGATGGCAACGATCACCAGGAAGACCATGCCGCCCGAACGTCGCGCGCCTTCGAGAATGAGAAGATAGAGCCCCACCGCGACGACCAACTGCCAATCATGCTTGACCGGCACCCATGTGCCGAACACGAGCTGCCGCGAGAAATAGGCCATGACCAGACACAGGACGAGGATGGCGACGGCGGGGGCGTAGCTTGCCCAGGTGACCCCTTTTTCGCCCTTCCATGCCGGCAGCAGCAGGTACACAACCGGCAGGAACGCCGCCATTAAAAGGAAGTAATAGGTGAGGTCGAGCAGCGGAAAGATCGAGAAGATGTAGCCGATGGCCATCAGCACGCCGGCGGCCGAGGCCAGAACGACCAGCGTCCGAACCCAGAACGGCATCGACATCCAGCGGTCCTCGGAAGGATCGCGCATATCCTCCGGCACGACGTCCGGATTAGGTTGTATCGTCGAGGAAGTATTATCGGCGTTCATGCTCGCACCTTGGCTCTTTCCGGCCGTTTCCGATTGCCCGGAGTCCGATTGATATTCGCTGAGCACCCGCGCCGGCCGAAATCGGCGGCGCGGGTGTATTTCTCGAGAAGACCGGTTACCCGCTTAGAGGTCGCCCACCATGTTGGCGTAGTTCTTGGTGATGCCGGCATCGGCCTTCGCCTTGTCCCAGAGGGCCTTGAAGTCCTCGTTCTCCGGCGAGACCTCAATGCCCTGGGCGTCGGCGTCAGCGATCGTCTTCTGCCACAGCGCTACGCGATCGGTTGCAAGCTTGACCAACGCGTCCTGACGAGCCTGATGTTCGTCCGTCCAGATACCCTTTTCCTTCAGGTAACGGATCGCGCCTTCATGCAGCGGCTGCAATGCACCGGCATCAACGAAGGTTCTCAGGCTTTCCACACTCATCATGTGCGCATGCTGGTAGTCGTCCTTGAAATCCTCGTAGTGCTCATCGAGCCATTTCAGCAGATGGTAGACGAATTCGGGGTCCGCATCGGCGCGCACATGGTTCGCCTGAAAGGCGTGGTCCATGTAAATCCCGATCGCGCTTTTGGTCCCCGACGAGATCACTGCCGGGACGTAGCCCACAGACAATCTCCGGTAGCGCTCGAATGCCTCCGGATCCTCTTCCTTCTTCGGCAGCGGCAGCCAGGTGATGCCGCCGGGCGTGGCCTCGGCCTCGTAGCTGGTGCCGGAAAGCGGCGAGGTGAACGCCACCTCCGCCCGCCCTTCGGTGACGACCGCGGTATTTGCGCCGTAGTTGCTGGTTTCCACCTTGTTGACGTCGTCAGAGCTTAGGCCGTTATAGGCAAGAAGCGCTTCCATTCCGCCCGAAAGGAAGGATGAAGACGCCGTGTAGGAGACCGTCGTGTCCTTGTTCACGTCGGTGAAGCTCTTCACCTTGCCATCGTTCCTGACGATGTAGCCCCAGGGCGTGATCAGGTTCATCGTCGCTACCCGGGTATCGGACGGTCCGCCATCGCGGGTCATGAAGCCCTCGGCGGCATCCATCTGATCGAAATATTCCGACGCCTGCATCAGCGAGATATCGCCCTCGCCGGTGTTCAGCCATTGCGGCCGGGCATAGCCGTTCGGCGCTGGCTTGATGGCGACGCGAATGCCGGTCTGCGCGGTGAACTCCGTCGACCACGCGACGGCGAGCGAATGGTTCGCCGACCCGACGACGGGCGTGATCACGCTGAAATAAGCCGGCCACTTGTAATCGTCCTCGGCCATGGCGCCGCTCGCGGCGCCGGCGGAAAAGCCGAGCGCCATGGCCGAGCCCATGACGAACCTTCTGGTGAATTTTTGCATGTCTTCCTCCTTGTTATTGGGCAGCGCATCCACCACCCGGTGATCGACGATGCGCTTTCCTCCTTGCACCGCCTGTTGGTTTGCTTCGCCTATCGCTTGGTGATCGTCACCAGCCCCGCATCGGCGTCGACCTCGACGTGATCTCCCGTGGCAATCAGCCGAAAGACGTCGCCGTCGAGATCGGTAATCGTGGGTACGCGCGACACAACCGCGCCGAGCGCGATCTTGGTCGTCATGCGGGTAAAGATCATCGCCGCCGGCGCTGTCCCGTTGAGCCGCAGCATGTGCCAGTAGGCCGACCAGCCGGACGAGCCCTTGGCGCCGGGAAACACCAGGACCTTGCCGGCGAAACTGATGCCGTTGAGCTGGTGATGCAGTTCGATGACCGATCCCTCGCGCTCGTTGATGCCGCCCCAGCCCGAGATCGTCTGGGTGGACACCAGCGCCTCGGCCGCCGCCTTGCCGCCCACGACCTTGCGGCCACGCAGCGTGATCACGCGCGGTGTTGCCTGCGCTTCGCTCATTGGACCACTCCAAGCCATTCGCCCGCGACCGCCGAGGTGACGCACTGCTCGACCGAGCCGAACCAGCCCTGCACCTTGGCGATGGCGGGAAGGTAATGCGCCTGCTTGGCGCTGTCCGTCGCGATCACGCGGGTGCCCGCCGGCACCTTGCGCGAGATCGACGGACAGGTATCGCTCATCACCACGCCGCCGGCTGCCTCGATGATCGCGGAATAGCCCGACCGGTCGGCGACCTGGCGGATGGCGCGCGGCGTGTGCACCCACAACTGCGTATCGGCATGGATGCGCTTGCCGTCGAGCAGTTCGGCGATCAGCGCCATCTGCTCGATCGAATTGTGCGGACAGCCGAGCATGACGAAATCGAGCTTGCGATCGCTGGCATTCTGCAACCTCTCCCATGTCCGCCTGCGTTCCGCCGCGCCGTAGACGACCGGCTCCGGCCTCGCATTCGGCCCAAAGGCAGCGTCCAGCGACGCGGCTTCGGGCGTGATCCCCGGCATGTGATAGAGTTCGACACCGCCCGACGATGCGGCCGCCGCGCCGAAATGCTTCAGCTTCACCAGCGAGAGCTGATCCGCCAGGCCCTCGAAGGCCGGGATTTCCTCCTCGACGGCGAAGCCGGTGAAATAGCCGAGCACACCCCATTCCGCCATGTCGTCGACCTCGGTCTCGACACGGATCAGATGCCTCGCGAAACGGTTTTCCGGACAATGCAGGCCCCAATAGGGAATACGGCCGGTCAGCGCCGCGGCGCCGGTGCTTTCCTTGCCTTCGACATTGGTGCGCGCGCCAAGCACGGAATTGGCGTAGATGACCGCCGAGGATTCCATCCAGGCGCAATGCTCGCCCATCACCGGCACATTGCCGACCTGATAGGGCGTGCATGTACACATGAGGTTGATGCCGCGCTTGCCCAGATACTGCTCCGAGCGCAGCTGGAGATCGGCCAGAGCGGGATCGACGCCCTGCGTCGCGAAGTTGTCATTGTCGATGCCGGTGATCAGCTGGCAGGTCGGCACGGCGACATGCGGGATCTCGACGACATCGTCGCTGTCGAGGTTCAGTTCGGAGAAGACGCGATCGAGGCTGTCCTCCGCGATTTCGCGGACAGAAGGCGTCGATGCGTTGAAAGCGCCGGCGACATTGCGGGTCTCGACCAGACGTTCGGCGCCAAGCGCCTCGCCATAGCGCACCAGCAGATCCATGGCCCGGGCCGCAGCTTCGCCATGCCCCCCATCAAGCATCGCCTGTTCGTGATCCGTCAGTCGCATGGGCCTCCCTCTATAAATCGTCTCAGTATTTCGAAACAGCCGGACCGGAATTCTCGTCCCAGCGGTAATGTTGCTTGTCGACATTGTCTGCGACGCGTGCGTGCAAACCGGCGATATCGACCTGATGAACGCTGCCGCTGCCGGCCAGATCGAGCGCATGCGCGGCGGCCATTCCCATCGCGATACAGGGTCCCATCACCCTGACACTCGAAAGGGCTGCCGAATCCGCATCGATGCAGCGGCCGGCCGCGACGATGTTGTGGGCGTCGCGGGGTACAAGGCTGCCCAGCGGAATATAGTGGACGTGGTCCTCGTCGAAGAGGATCCAGTGATGCCCGTCGGCGTGGTCATGGAGTTCGATCGGCCAGGCCGTGCGACCGATCGCATCGTCGAACTTCACGCCCTTGCGGATTTCGTCGACGCTGAGCTGGTGGGTTCCGACGATCCAGCGTGTCTGGCGGATGCCGGGAAAGCCGAAGCTGCGGACGCGCGCCTTGCCGAAGCAATCGGGAAACTCCGCCTTGAGGAAATCGACAGCAAGCGCGGCCTGCTCCTTGCCCTCAAGCGCCTTGGCAGACGCCTCGACCGGATCGAGCGGTGTTTCCACATGCGTCATGTTCATCGCCGCGATGCCCCGACCGGGAATGGTGAAACCCAGCCCCTCGCGGCGGTGCAATCCGTACCTGTCGCCCACCGCTTTCAGCCTCTCGGCGATCTCGACCTTGGTGGGCTGGCTCGCTTCGACGATATTCTCCAGCACAACCATTTGCGTGCCAAAAACACCCGCCGTTTCCGGAACGCGGCAATCGAGTCCGGCCTGCCAGACCAATGCGGCATCGCCGCTGGCATCCACGAACCCCTCCGCATCGATGATGACGGGCCCGTAACGGGTCATCAATTCGATGCGCTGCAACCGCCCGTCGCGCATTTCGGCATTTGTAAGCTGAGCCCCGAGAACCACGGTGATGCCGGCTTCGCGGATGCTTTTCTCCACCCAGCGACCGAGCGCCACTTCGTCGTAGTAGACAACCGTGGTGTTCGGCCCGTGCCGGTAATGGATCGCCTGATCCGCCTTCTCCAGATAGGCGAGCAGATCGTCTGCCACGCCATAGGTAAACTGATAGCCATGCGTCCCGTTGGAAAACAGGCCGCAGAAGGTGGCGATGATCGAATTCACCGCCTGGCCGCCGAGCACCGGCTGGCCATCCACGAGCACGACCTTGCGTCCGAGCTTAGCCGCCTCGAGCGCAGCCGAGACACCGGAAATTCCCGCGCCGACCACGCAAATATCGGCTTCAAGCGATCGAGGCGACTCGTTTCCCGCGCGCCTGACAATACGCGTCGCGGTGCAAGGCTTCTTTTCCAAACTCACCTCCGCCTGAAATGACTGTATTCAACCCCGGCCACCGCCTCAAAGGCCGCGCAGGAGCGTGGCTCCGCGCGACAGGGGTTCTACCTCGTTTTCATAGATCGACAGCCAACCGCGCTGGCCGGACCGTCCGATAGGAGGCAACGCCGCGCGGCGGGCCTCCCATTCCTCATCGCTCCAATCCACGTCGACCCGGCGTGCCAGCACATCGATGGTTATAATGTCGCCGTTGTGCACCAGACCGAGTGGCCCGCCGCCGAATGCTTCGGGAGCGACCTCACCGACAACGAGGCCCTTGTTGACCAGGCCGGACAGTTGGCCGTCGGTGATCACCGAGACGCTGTCGCCCAGTCCCGCCCCCTCGATGGCAAAGACGACGCGCGACGCCATGCCCATGCCCGGGCCGCCCCGCACGCCGAGACCACGCAGGACGACGATGTCGCCAGCCTTGATCTCACCTTTTTGCAGCCCTTCGATGGCAGAGACGGGATTGTCATAGATCACCGCCGGCCCCGTCATTTTCAGATTTCGGTCGTAGCGCAGACCGAGCTTGATGATGGCGCCCTCGGGCGCAAGATTACCCCGCACGATTACGATGGGCGGCTTGTCGGAAAGCGGATCCGATGCGGGTCGCACGGTATCGTTGGGCGGCCGGTAGCCCGCAAGTATGTCGCCGAGCGTCTGACCGGACACGGTCCGGGCGTCATGACGGGCCAAACCCTCCATCTGCTTCAAAATCGCGCGCGCACCGCCTCCATCCTCGAACTCCTCGATGGTGGAGTTGCCGTTCGGCCGGACGGCGACAAGCACCGGCGTCTCGTCCATCAGTTTTTCGTAAAGGCCGTAGACATCGATTCCGGACTGCGCCTCCTCTGCGACCGCCTGCAAATGCTTGACGGTATTAATGGAACCGCTGACGGCGAAAACCGCCCGGACTGCATTCTCGAAAGCCGCCTCGGTGAGAATCGAGCGGGGACGCAGATCTTCCCAAACCATATCGACGATGCGCGCGCCGGCTGCCGCGGCATTATCCAACATCTTTTGGCTATCGGCACGAACCGGCGCGTGGCCCGGCAACGTCATGCCAAGGGCCTCGCAGACGGTGTGCATCGAATTCGCGGTGCCCATTCCGGAACAGACGCCGGAAGAGCGGATGGCGTTTTCGCTCATGGCCGTCAATCGTTCGAGCGTAATCGCGCCCATGGTATGATGTCCGGCGCCGAGGAAGACGTCCTCGATGTCGACATGCTCATTGTCGACTTCGCCGGAACGCTGGTAGCCGCAGATCACGAAAATGGTCGGAATATTCAACCGAGCCGCTGCCATGAGTTGACCCGGCGCGGTCTTGTCGCAGGAAGCAAGGCAGACCATGCCGTCCAGCTGCGCGCCTTCGATCTGGACCTCAATGTCGTTGGTGATAAGGTCGCGAGACGGCAGGATATATTTGCCGGCATTGCCGGCGCTGTGAATGAAATCGCTCGGCGCTGCGGTCCGCACCTCGAATGGCAATCCCCCGGCGGCACGAACCGCGTCCTTGACGACCTTGGCGACGCCATCGAGATGGTTGAAGCAAATTGCCAGCTCAGACGACGTATTGATCACCGCGATCTTGGGTTTGCGCATATCATCGTCGGAAATCCCCATGGCGCGCCACTGGGCGCGACGGACGGCCCAAAACGACGTTCCGATCCCGAAATTGCTTCTCAGGCTGATTTCATTCTTTTTCGTTTGCACACAAAGCTCCTCTGCCCCGGCCGGGCTGGTCCGGATCGGATGGAATATTATTGACTGCACATTTTATGATATGTCAATAATTGAGAACGAAAATTACATATCCCTGGAGGAGCGCCTTGAAATACGTGAAGGAACTTTTCGACGTCAGCGGCCTCGCTGTCGTCATTACGGGCGCAGCCAGCGGGATTGGCCTTGGCTACGCGGACGTCATGGCTGCGAATGGCGCCCGCGTCGCCCTGCTCGATCGCGATGCCGCCGGGCTGGAGAAAGCCGCGCAGCAATTGAGCAAATATGGCGCTGAGATCCTGACCGAGGAACTGGACGCGACCGACCGGCAGGCGCTCGAAGACGCCATGAAGCGGGTCGCGGAGGCCTTCGGAAGAATCGATGTCCTGTTCGCCAATGTCGGCATCAGCGGCGGTCCGGGTTTCGTCACGGCAACGGGCGAACGGCCGGCCGAACGCATGTTCGAAAACATCGATAATGACGTCCTCGACGCCGTGCTCGACGTCAATGTCGGAGCAACCTTCAAATCTATCCAGGCCTGCCTGCCCCACATGAAGGCGGCCGGAGGCGGGCGGATCATCGTGACCAGTTCGGTCTCGGCCTCGGCCACCGAATTGATGGTCGGCGCCGCCTATGTGGTTTCCAAGGGAGCGGTCAAGATGCTCGTGAAGCAGGCCGCGCGCGAGCTGGCGGCTTACAATATTCGCGTCAACGCGATCTCGCCCGGCCCGGTCGTCACCAATATCGGCGGCGGCAGGCTGAAGGATCCGTCGGCCCGGGGACCGTTCGAACTGGCCGCACCGCTCGGCCGCGTCGCAACGCCCGAAGATCTCTATGGCGCGGCGCTCTACCTCGCGTCTCCGGCCTCTCTCCACATGACCGGTGCGGAACTGCTCATCGACGCAGGCGTCGCACTGGGCCCAGACCTGCCGGCCGGCGCAATGCCGCGCTGATCATATCGCGAAAGGAAACCGAACATGAGCGGACAATGGACCGACGCGGTCGCGGCCGACGGACACAAGCTGCAAATCTATCTCGCACGGCCAGAAGGAAAGGCGAAGGGTGCGGTGGTCGTCCTGCAGGAAATCTTCGGCGTCAACGCCCACATTCGGTTGGTTTGCGACCGACTGGCTGCGGACGGCTATGTCGCCGCAGCGCCCGCTCTGTTCGACCGGCTGTCGCAGGGATACGAGGCTGGATACGCCCCCGACGACGTCAAGAAGGGTATGGAACTCCTGCAGGGTTTCGACTTCGACAAGGCCGTCGATGATATCACGGCCGCAATCGAGGCGCTGCGTCCGCACGGCATGGTGAGCATCATAGGCTTCTGCCTGGGCGGCTCGCTCGCCTACAAAATGGCGACGCGTCCATCAGGTATCGCCTCCGCAGCATGCTACTATGGCGGTCTCATCGCCGATTATGCGGACAAGGCGCCACTGTGCCCGGTGGTCCTGCACTACGGTGCGAACGACCCCACCATTCCGCCGGAGAATGTCGAGACGGTGCGCCACGCGCAACCGGACTTGCCAATATATGTCTACCCGGCGGGTCATGGTTTCAACTGCGATGCACGGCAAGCATACGAGCCGAAATCTGCCGATCTGGCCTGGGAAAGAACCATGGAAATGATCGACAGGGCATCGAAAGCCTGACAAAGCTTGATGACCATTGGGATAGCTGCGCAGCGGAAAGGGCAATTATTGGATCAAACCGACGCAACATCCGAGGAAGGCCTGCCGATGCTGATCGACAGCGGCGTCACGTTCCGCATGACGGGCGTGGCCAACCGCCTCAACCGCTCCGCATCGGCGTTCTACCGCAGCCATTTCGGCGTCGGGGTGCAGGAGTGGCGGCTCTTGCTGGCTCTTGGCCGCGCAGAGAAGCTAACAGTCGGCGACGCGGCCATCGCAGCAGACATCGACACGGCCGCCGCAAGCCGTGCTCTCAAAACGCTGAAGGACCGCGAATTCGTCACCCTGGAAATGACAAGCAGCCGGGGCCGGGCAACTATCGCCCGGCTGACGCCGAAGGGACATGACCTCTGCGGCAAGCTGCGCGAGGCAGGCGCAATGCGCGCCGCCCGGATCATTGACGGGCTGTCGGCGGAAGATGTCGAAAAGCTGAACAAGATTCTCGGACGAATCCTGCGCAATGTTGAGCAGATGAGCACAGAGATTGACAAGGATGGTTCCGAAGTCTGAGCTTGAGGCGTCTCCGGCTTTCTCCATCCTTTCAGGCTCCTATGGGAGAAGCATCAGCGCCAGAGCCGGGAAGGCGATGATGATGATCAGGCGGACGACATCCGCGCAGAGGAAGGGCATGATCCCCCGATAGATCGTGCGCAGCGGAATGTCTCGCGCCACCCCATTGAGGACGAAGACGTTCATTCCGATCGGAGGAGAGATCATGCCGATCTCGATTACCATAACGAGGACGACGCCCCACCAGATCGGATCGAAGCCGAGCCCGACGATTAGCGGGTAGACGAAGGGTGTGGTCAGGATCATCGCCGCGATCGCGTCGAAAACGGCCCCGAGAAACAGATACATCAGCATCAGTATGGCGATGACGACATAGGGACTGAGATTGGCCTCCTCGACGATCGTGATCAGTTCCTGCGGCGCCTGAGTAAGGGTCAGGAAGTAGCTGAACAGGTTCGCACCGATGACCATCAGGAAGATCATCGCCGTGCTCTGCCCCACCTCGACCGCAACCTCGCGCAGTTGCGACATCCACTCGGAACTGCGGAAATGGGCAAGAAAGAACAATGCTGTGATACCGACGCCCACCGACGCGGCCTCGACTACAGTGAAAACGCCCGAATAGAGCCCGCCGATGACAAGGAAGATAACAACCACAGCACGCCATGCGCCGAGGACGGCCCGAAAGCGCATGCTCCAGGGCTGAGGCGCAAAGGCTGGCCCCGCCTCGGGCCTCAGCCGCGTAACAATGAAGATAGCTGCGCAATACAGGAAGATCGCCAGAAGGCCCGGGATGATACCCGCCATAAAGAGATCGAGCACGAATTGCTCGGTCAGCACGGCATAGATGACCATCACGATCGACGGCGGTATGAGGATGCCGAGCGTTCCGCCGCTGGCAATCGAACCGACCCCGAGTTCCGGCGCATAGCCGCGCGCGCGCATCTCCGGCAGGGCGACCCGTCCCATCGTCGCGGCGGTCGCAACCGACGAACCGCACAACGCTCCGAATCCCCCGCAGCCAACCACGGTTCCCATGGCAAGGCCGCCGCGCAAGTGGCCGATCCAGGCGCTAGCGAGATTGTATATATCCGACGCAATACCAGCCCGAGCGGCCAGGCTTCCCATCAGAAGAAACAGCGGGATGGTCACAAGATCCCGGCTTGTAAAGGCCGCTACGACTTCGGCCGAAATGGTGCCGAACGCGGCCTGGATATCCACCTGCAGGGCAAACATCACGAGCCCGGTGACCGCCATCGAAACGCCGACAGGGAAATGCAGCCCTATCAGGCCGATCATGATCGCCACGCCGAACAGGAGCAGCAGGATGGGACTTTCAAACATTGGAAACGCGCCCGATGATGATCAGCCACGTCCGCCGAAGCTGAAAGAGCATTGAAACGGCCAGAAGGATCGAGACCAATATCCAGGTCGGCCCGGTGGGGATCTTAAGTGTCAGTGTCGCGAAGCCAGTCTGCCAATCGGAGAGAGCGCGCCAGAAAACCTTCCACGCGAAGAGGCCCAGCAAGGCTGTCAGAGCACTCTGACCCAGGCAGTCGAGGAACCAGCCCAGCCGCGCGCTGCGAACGGCTCCGAAGACACGGATCGAAATCATGCTTCCGCCTTCGAGGGCGACGGGAAAGCAGCAGACGATGGCGATGGGATAGGTCAGTTCGGCAATATCCGATACCCATGACTGGGGATCGTTGAGCAGCCATCGCATCAAAACGTCGATCGACACCAGCACGACATTGGCAAACATTATGCCGATCGAGGCGAGGGCGAAGGCTATGGCGAGCCGGCTCAGCGGCGCGGTTTCTTCATCTTCGAGGGTCATGGTTCCACTGCGCCGGGCGGCGTGTCTCTGGCGCCGCCCGGTGGTCCTGGGCGATTACTGAACGCCGGCGGCGCCTTCACGGAAGGCTTCAAGAACTTTGTCCCTGCCGTCTTCCTCGGCCACCCACTCGGAGACAACCTCTTTGAAAGCGGCATCGACGACAGCCTTGTCGGCGTCCGAGAATGTCAGTGTCTTGTTGTCCGACTTCGACATGTAGTCGCTGCGGAACTCGTCCACCGCGTCATCGAACGCCTGACCGCCAAACTCTGCGAACGCCAGCCCGCCATGCTTGAGAATCGATGCCTTTGCCGGTTCCGGCAGGCTGTCGAACTTCGCCTTGTTGATCGGCAGCATTATCAGGAGACGGCCGAAATTGGCTTCCGTGTGATTTTTTGCGGTGCGATCGACCCGAAACTCCTTGATGCCGATCCAGTCCATCAGCGTTCCATCGAGCAGGTTTCGGCTCAGGCCTTCGGCGATCTCCGGACCGGCAATATTGCCGATGACCGCGCCGCCAAGCTTTTCAACCGCATTGACCTGGATCGAGCCTGCGGCCCGGATTTTTTGGCCCTTGAGCGCTGCAAGGTCGCCGACAGGTGTCTTCGTGTGCAGCAGGTTCGAGGCGGTCGTCACGAGACCGATCACCTTCACGCCGTCCGGCTCTGGCAACAGGTCGGCCTCGTAAGCGCGCCACGCGCCAACGGAAGCCTGCTTGGTGGTCGCCGCAACTCCGGGCAACTGGGTGACGTTGTAAGCCTCGAAAGCGCCGGGCGTGTAGGCCGGCAACACCACCGCCATGTCAACGGTGCCTTCCTGAACCAGGCTCAACTGCTGGGTCGGGGAACGGCCGAGCGTTCCTCCGGGAAAGAAATCGACCTTGAGCGTGCCCTGCGAGTCTTCCTCGATCTTCTTGAGATAGGGCTCGACGATCACGCTGCTCAGGAAGCCTTGCGGAGGCATGAAACTCGCCACGCGCAGCGTAGCGACATCGTCTGCCGCCTGCCCTTGCCCGGCCGTCATCGCCAGCGCACAAACCGCGCCGGCAAAGAGCGAGGTGACTTTGCGGCGCGAGATGACGCCCGTTCGCTCCTGCAAGCCGGAAAAGTTCCGCGAATTTGTAGACTGCATTTGTTCCTCCCTTGATCATTTCAGGTGCATCGTCTGATGATGTCACTTATTTTGAGATAACAATTGTTGATATGTCAAGAAATAATTCCGGCTGCGGTTGGTGCCATTATCTCGCCGGGAGCAAAAGCGGTTTTTGTGCGATCAAACCTGGCCTCGGCAGATGATCTGCGTCGGATAGGAGACGCGTCCGCCGAGGGAAAAGGCAGTATGCTCCAGGGCGCGTGATGTCTGCGACGCTCCCGGAAGCCGGCATCATCGATATCGGATAACTTGCGACACGGCATTGGCCGCGCTTGCTGATCTACAGATGCGCGACCGCTTCCTCAAACGGCATTGCTTCCAGCCAGTGTCCGTAGCCGTTGCGGCGGGTATCGATGCCGGCCATCGCGGCGGCTCCTCGTGCACCGGCCACGGCGCTCGATATCACCGTCTTGCCGGTTTCCCTTTCGAGCGGCTCGGTGATCTCGAGTGTGTGCAAAGCGCCGCAGGATATGAGTATCGCGTCGGCATCGGGATCTTTCTCGAAGGCCCTTAGGCCGGTTTCCAGCACTTGCCGGCTGGTGACCTCGTGGACTTCGCGGACATCGCGAATGTCCATCGCCGAAAGCCCGGCGGTCTCGATGCCGTGCTCCGCGAGGAAGGAGATCAGCGCCTCGTTGACCTCGTCGACATAGGCTGTGCCGAGAACGATCTTTTTCGCATTGAGCGAAGCGAGCGCCGAGATGACCGAGGAACTCAGCGAGGTCGCCGGCAGGCCAGAGGCGGCGGACGCCATCTTCTCCATGTCGCGCGTATGGGCCCGACCGCGATAAAATGTCATCGACGTACCCATCAGCACGATCGCCGCAGCCCCCCAGTCACGCAGTTCTTCGGCGAGCCCTGAGATGCGCGTTTCGGCGTCCGTATAGCCCGCGATATCGAGGCTCTTCAGCGCGGCGCCGCGCGCGGCGAATTCGATTGCGTCGCCATAGAGCGTCTCGCATTCCGGCGGCACGACGTTGTTCGCGGGCGGGACGATGAGCCCGATCTTCGGGCGGCCGGCTTTCGCGGACGCGCTCATGCCTTCCCCGCCCCGGCCGATGTCGGCCGTTTGGAGAGTTCGCGGACCGCATCCTCGTCCGGCGTGAAGCCAAGTCCCGGTCCCTCCGGAAGCGGAAGAAATCCCGCATCCGGCTCAGGCAGGCCGCGATAGACCGCCTTGTAGCACTCGACGGCGAGATAATGGTGTTCGACCAGCCCGCCATTCGCCAGCCCGGCGTGGATGTGCATGTTATGATAGGACCAGGCCCCTCCGTTGGCGAAACGCACATTATGCGCCTCTGCCATGCCGGCGATCTTCAGGCACTGGGTATAGCCGCCGCTGATCACGACATTGGGCTGGACGACGTCGACGGCCCCGGCCGCCAACAGATCACGGAAACGGAAAGACAAGCCCTCGTTCTGGCCACAGGAGAGCGGGATCGACGTCTTCCGCTTCAGCTCGACCATCGACGGCACGTCGTTCTGCGTGATCGGCTCCTCGAACATCGCGATGTCACAGTCCTCGACGGCGCGGGCCAGTTTGGCCGCGTGGAAGAGGTCGAGGTTGCAGTTCGCGTCGAGATAGAGCCTCACCTTCGAGCCGACGGCCTCGCGAACCGCCTTGACCCGCTCGATGTCCCTCTCGATCGCCTCGTCGATCGAGAAGCCACTGGCCGCCTTTTTCAGCGCGCCATCGCCCACGGTCATCTTGAGATGGGTAAAGCCGTCGGCGACCCAGTGGCGCGCGGCCTCGGCGAGTTGATCCTGGTCGAAAAACGGAAACCCGAAAGTGGCATAGAGCGGCACCTTGTTCCGGCTGCCGCCAAGCAGTTTCCAGACGGGTACCTCCAGCTTCTGGCCGATCAGGTCCCAGATCGCGACGTCGATGGCCGCAATGGCATGCGAGGCGTAGCCCGTCTGCCCGCGCGGGGACAGCAGCCAGTAGAGCTTGTGCCAGATCAGTTCGCGCGCCATCACCTCCTCACCGACGAGGTTCGGCGCAACGACCCGGTCGACGATCTCGGCGATGACCTCTTCCTCGGTGATCGCGGTGAACCCCCAGCCGGTGCGGCCGCAATCGGTGTCGACGCGCACGAGGCATATGGACATCGCGGTGTCCTTGCCGGCGCCGGCGATATCCACGCGGATGGGGATGTAAAGGGGTATGGCCTTGATGGAAGCAATCTTCATGAAGTCATCTCGTGTGATTTGAAACGGGTGGAAATCCGGCGGTCACCGGATCGAATTGGAGGCGTCGTCACGGGCGCCGCGCCGGCGCGCCATGTATCCCTGGATGAAAGGCCAGCAGGCGGTGAGCACCGCGAAGACAAGAAAGACGGCGGAGATCGGGCGATCGATCAGCGGCCGGAAACTGCCGTCTGAGATCATCAGCCCCGAGCGCAGGTTCACCTCGGCGATGGGCGTCAGGATAAAGCCGATGATGAAAGGGCCGGCGGGGATGCGGTGCCGGCTCATCAGGAAACCGACCACGGCAAATCCCAACATGACCCAGATATCGAAGAACCTGTTCGCCTCCGAATAGGCGCCGATGATGCATAAGACGACGATCGGCGCGAGGATCCATTTCTTCGGCACGTCGATGAGGCGGGCGATATAGGGCGTCAGAACGAGCATCATCGCGAGCATCATGAAATTCGCCACCAGTGCCGAGGCGATGATGCCATAGGCGGCTTCGGGCGAGTTCTGGAAGAGAAGCGGTCCGGGCGTGAGGTTGTGGATGATCAGCGCGCCGAGCAGCATCACGTCGACGACGCTACCGGGAATGCCGAGCGTGATCAGCGGCACCAGCGCGCCGTTGACCGCTGCATTGTTCGAGGACTCGGCGGCGACGATGCCATCCTCACAGCCCTCGCCGAATTCGGAGGACCGTTTCGAAAAGGATTTCGCCACGGTGTAAGCGGCGATGCTCGCTGTCGTTCCGCCGATGCCCGGCAGGATGCCGATCCACGTGCCGATCAGCGAGGAGCGAAGGAAGTTCCACGCCTGCGCCCTCATATCGGCGAAACGCATGAACATGTCCCGGGTCGAGGTGCGGATCTTCTCGACCGGCAGGTTCAGCATCCGGTAATCCTCGGCGACCTGGCTGAGCACGAGAACGCCGAGCAGCACCGAAATCAGGCGGAACCCCGCGTCCATCTCGCCATAGCCGAAGGTCAACCGCACTCCACCCGAGGCCGGATCGACGCCGACGGTCGCGGCAAGCGCACCGAGCAGCCCGGAGATCAGGCCCTTCACCATGGAACCCTGACTTATCGCGGCGATCAGCATCAACGCGACCAGCGTAATGGAGAAGATCTCGAAAGGGCCGAACCGCACGGCGATCTCGGCCAACGGCGGTGACAGGGTGGCGAGGAAGACCCACGAGATCAGGCCTCCGACAAAGGAAGACATGATCCCGAAACCGAGGGCGCGCCCCGCCTGCCCGCGCCGGGCCATCGGGAAGCCGTCGAGCGTCGTCATGATCGCCGCCGGAGTTCCCGGCATCTTCATCAGGGTGGCGGAAATCAGGCCGCCGGTGGTCGAGCCGACATACATCGAGACGAGCAGGACCAGCGCATCGCCGGGCTGCATGAAATAGGTCAGCGGCAGGGACAGCGCGATCACCATCGCGCCATTGATGCCGGGAATGGCGCCGGCGACGATCCCTACGAAGACGCCAAGCGTCAGGAAGAAAAAGGTGGTGGGCACGAACATCGCGCCAAGCGCGGTGAGCAGTTCCGAGCTCATGATGCGTCTCCGGCGTCAGATGTCGATGAAGAGGATTTCGGTGAAGAGGTAATAGTTCGCATAGCCGAACAGGATCGCTCCGATCGCCATCAAGCCAAGTTCGCGCGGTTTCCTGCGGGCAAAGGGTGCGCTTGCCGCGAAAACGTAGACGGCGGTCAGGATCGGAAACCCGACCCGGAAATACTGCCAGACCGCGACATAGGCGAAGGTTGCCACACCGATGAGCACAGGCACCCAGAGACGCCCCTCGCCCGGCGGCGCCGGCATGTCGACCTCGGTCGCCGCCATGACCTCATCCCCGGCCGGTTCGTCGGCGCGGCGCTTGCGCAGCCAAGCCAGCAGATCCAGCAGGCCGAGCGCGAACAGCGTGATTGCCAGCCAGAGCGGGAATGTCGACGGGCCGAGCGGCTCGAAGATCGCCGGCGGCAACAGCAGTGCCTGCCAAAGCGCGAGCGCAGCGATCAGTGTCGACGCGATGAAGACGAACACCTGGGTGCCTCCGGATGATGGGAAGCCGGCGCCGCCCGTTGGCGACGCCGGAGTAGTTTACTGACCCGAAAGGTCGACGTTCTTGGCGGCAGCCGCGAACTTGTCGACCTCGTCCTGGATACCGCTCATCAACTCGTCACCGGTCTGGAAGTTGATGTTCGCGAAAGACTTGGCATGGAATTCCTTCAGTTCCGGCGTGTCGAGCGCCTTTTCAAGAACGCCCGCGAAGTAGTCGATCGCTTCCTGCGGCGCACCCTTCGGCGCCCAGTAACGCCGGTTGAGGCAGCCCACGATATCGAGACCAACCGACTTGGCGGTCGGCATGTCGCCGGCATATTCAGGCACCTCGTCGCCCAGCCAGAGAAGACCGCGCAACTCGTCACCGCCGCGCTCGATCCAGCCCGGAGACATGACCGCAAGGTTCGTGTGGCCGCCCTTCAGCGACGCAAAGCGCGCGGAGGTCCCGCCGGTCTGGACGATACCGATGTCGACGCCCTGATCCTTGAGCGCGGCAACGAGGCCGTAATGGGAAAGCCCGCCGATCAGGTCGGCAAGCTTGAGGTCGCCGGGATGTTCCTTCGCATAGGCCGAAACCTCGTCGAAGGACTGGAACGGCGAGGCCGCCGGAACCGCGAGGTAATTACAGGCCGTCGTCGTTTGCGCCACCGGCTGGAGACCGTCCAGGACTTCAAACCCGAGGCGTCCCGAAAGCGCGAGCGGAAAGATCTCGTTATGCGCCTGCAGGAAGGTGTAGCCATCCGGCTTCGCATTCTTTCCTTCACGAGCCCCGACGACACCGCCACCTGCATCGACGTTCACGATGACGAGCGGCTCGGGCATGAGCTCGTGTTTCTCGATGGCCGCCTGAATTGCGCGTGCCAGCGAGTCCGATCCGCCGCCGGCGCCATATGGCACGATGAGCTTGATGGGCTTTGATGGATAATCCTGTGCAGACGCCGACGTCGCAACCAGGGCGGCCGCCGCGAGAGCGGTCGCAAACAGTGTCTTCAGCATCGTCTCCTCCCTTGATGCTTATTTGAGCCTTGCTTCGACTCCACCGAAGCTTGACGGGAACCCCTCCATCCCGTCAATTATCTTTTGCTCCCCAAGTCATAACTGATGGCTATGTCATGGAACTTCGTCAGCTACGTCACTTTCTCGCAATCGCAACACATGGCTCCCTCGGACGCGCCGCCGAAGAGGTCGCGATCAGCGAACCGGGCCTGAGTAAAAGCCTTGCCAAACTCGAAACACGCCTAGGCGTGCGATTGTTCGACCGGGAAACGCGCGGCGTAACCCTGACTGTCTACGGCCGCGCGCTTCTGCCGCGCGCCGAGGCGATCGTCGGTGAGGTGTCCACAATCGAACGGGAAATCGAGGAAGTACGTGGCGGTCGGCGCGGAACCGTGCGTATCGGGATGCGTCCCAGCTTCGGCGCCGTGTTCCTTCCGCATGCACTGGCGGAAATCCTCAAGATTCGCCCCGATGTGCGGACGGTACTGCGTGAGGGTTCGATTACCGCGATGCTTGACGAGTTGAAGCGGGGCGATCTCGACTTCATGGTCGTCACGGAACTGGAGGAAATCGACGACACCCTGATGCAGGAATATCTGCGCGAAAGCCCGGTCAAGGTGATGGTTCGCAGCGACAATCCCCTGGTCGGGAAAAAGTCGCCGTCACCGGCCGATCTTGCCGGATTGCAATGGACCATGCCATTGCCGACGGACCCGATCCGCCGAACCTTCTACAATATCCTGTCGCGCTACGGGGTGGAGTCCGTGCAACTGCTCATGGAGACCAACTCGCCCCTCGTCATGAAGAACCTGGTGCGGGAGATAGGTTGCGCGGTGTTCTTCCCGGTTCACATGTACGATCACGCGCAGGACAAAGACCTTGCGTTTCTGGAAGTCCCGTCCTTGTGCTGGAACCGCAAGCTCAACGTCGTTCGCCGTCGCTTCACCGACCTCACACCGTCCGCAGAATTACTGCTTCGCGAATTGCGCGATATTGGTCTCTCTGCGGAGGGACACTCTATGGTTCCGGATCCGGAAAGGCGTTCCACGTCCTGACTCCGAGGGGATCGAGGGTGTTCACGCTGGCATTGGACGGATAGCCAAGAAACGCCCAGTTCTCTCTTCGCGGCCTTACCCTTGCCCTGCGCGCGCCTGGTCCGCCTGGACAAGACAGGCCATTTTCCAGTTACAGATGATTACTCTGCGTCGTTGGATTCTGGTCAGCTTCTGGAGCAAAGCAGGCATCTAGCGATTATCCGATTGGGTTCGCGTTGAACGAAAGGGCGCCTCTGCGCGGATGGTGGAACACTCTCGTTTGCGGACAATATTTGAGATAGGCGTTGCCCACATTGGTCAGACCACTTAAAATAGGCCATAATATTCAGGAATTTGGACTAAGCTAGAACCATGGCAACTGAAAATGCGTTTGCGCTGGGCCACAACAGCAAGATCCAACGGCAAGGCGTGGCCGAAAAAGTCGTGCATCGGATTCTCGAACTGGTGAAATCGGGAAACCTCAAGGCCGGCGACCGCCTTCCTGCCGAGCGCAAGCTCATCGAGATCTTTGGCGTGAGCCGCCCGACGTTGCGGGAAGCGTTGCGTTCCCTATCAATTCTGGGCGTAATCGAAATGCGCCATGGCGGGGGCGCCTTCGTAACCGACCTTCAGGCCAAATCCCTTCTTGCTCCTCTCGACTTTTTCGTCAGCCTCTCGGTTGAAAACATTCAGGAGTCCTTCGCTTGTCGGCGGCTGATCGAAATCGAAATCGCCAAGCTGTGCGCGCAAAAGGCTATGCCCGATGATATTGCGGAACTCGACGCCATGCTCGCGGCACAGGAGAAAATCGCCGAGGATCCGATAGGCTTCCGTATCCTCGACGCCGAGTTTCATGAAAAGCTGTTCCAGATCGCCGGCAACTCGATCCTCGAACGGCTCGCGCTTGGTTTCTACAACATGGCGCTGGAGGAACGGCGAAAGGCGACATCCAGCCCCTTGGTCACACGACAGAGCGTCATTGACCATCGGGAAATCGTAGCGGGAATCCGATCAGGCAACAGCGAACAGACAGCTTCCGCGATGGCCAAACACCTAGGCCATATCGAGACAACGACACTGGAAGCGATGAAAGACAAGACCTCGGGCGCAGAGCGCCCGAGGTGAGGATTTATTCAGCGACTGTCCGCTGTCGCTGCGTGCCAAGGCCCTCGATAGAAAGCGTCATGGTCTGATCCGCTTTCAGATAGGTCGGCGGTTTCTGGCCGAGACCGACACCGGGCGGCGTGCCCGTGGAGATGATGTCGCCCGGCTGCAGCGACATGTATCTGGACAGGTAGCTGACGAGTTCGGCCACCGGAAAGATCATCGTCTTGGTCGATCCAGACTGGTAACGCTTGCCATCGACCTCCAACCACATGTCAAGCGCCTGCGGATCCGGAACCTCGTCGCTCGTCACCAGCCACGGACCGATCGGGCCAAAGGTATCGCAGCTCTTGCCCTTCACCCACTGGCCGCCGTGCTCAAGCTGGTATTCGCGTTCGGAGAGATCGTTGATGACGCAGTAGCCGGCGACATAGTCCAGCGCGTTTTCGACCGGCACCCGCTTGGCCTGACGCCCGATGACGACGCCGAGTTCGACCTCCCAATCCGACTTCACGGAACCAGTCGGGATGATGACGTCGTCATTCGGCCCGCAGATCGCGCTCGTCGCCTTCATGAAAAGAATAGGTTCGCTCGGGATCGCCATGCCGGACTCCTCGGCATGATCGCGGTAATTGAGCCCGATGCAGAGGAACTTTCCGACATCGCCAACGCATGCGCCAAGCCGCACATCCGAACCAATCTCCGGCAATGACGTCGGATCGATGCCTTGCAGCTTTTCGATCAGCCCATCGGCCAATGCAGCGGCATCGATGTCGTCGCAAATGCCGGAGAGATCGCGGTATTTTCCATCGGCATCGACGAGACCGGGTTTCTCCGAACCCAAGGCGCCATAGCGGATCAGTTTCATCAAGTGCTCCTTGTTTCTTATTCTGAAATGACGGCGGATGCCCTGGTCAGGCTTTCCGGGGCTCGAGATCGACCGCGTTCTCTTCGGCCACCGACCGCGGCAGTTCGGGAAGGTTGGCCTCCCCCAATCCCCGCGCGACGGCCTGCGAATAGATTTCATGCACCGCCGGGATAAGGCGCATGTCGAGACCACTCTTCGAGGCAAAGTCGAGCGCATCGCCGACCGTGTGCTCGGCAAGCGAAAGAGCGAAGCGGTGCGTGGTGGAATCACCGTCACGCGCCCAGCCCATGAAGGTCTGGAAGAACTCGCAGTTCATCCGGCTCGAGCCGATCAATGCATCGAAGGTGTCGATGCCCAGGCCAGCCTTCTTCGCCACAACCATGGCTTCTGAATAGATCGCGGCATATCCGAGCGAGACGATATTGTTGACGAGCTTGAGGGCGTGACCCGACCCCGGCGGACCAGCATGCTGAATGGTCGTGGCGAAAGCAGAGAGCACCGGGTGGATCGCATCGAGCGTTTCCTCGCTGGACCCGACCATAACCGAAAGCTCGCCGGCCCACGCCTCCTTCGGCGATCTACCAAGCGGCGAATCGACGAATCTCAGGTCCGGGAAATCCTCAGCCAACTTGAGCAGTGTGGATGGTGCCGATGTGGTGCAATCAACGATGATTGAGCCGGGCGCCGCGCCCGCAGCGAGACCATCGGCACGGCGCACCAGATCATCGACCTGGTCCGGGCCCGACACACACAGAAGCACAATATCGCTACGCTCAGCCAACTCGCGGGCAGACGTCGCCTCGAAAGCGCCCTTCCCCACCAGGTCTTCGATCGCTTCGCGTTTGCGATGGGCCAACACCGAAAGGGGGAACCCTGCGGCGAGGATATTGGTCGCCATACCATGGCCCATATAACCGAGCCCGATGAATCCGACCTTTGGTTTGTCAGCCATGGAAATCCTCTTGCTTTCGAGGTGCCGGGCGGCACGGAGACATCCCGGACCTTAGTAGGTCGCCCTGCCGCCGGACAGATCGAACACTGCACCCGTGGTGAAGGAGTTCTCCTTGGAGACGAGCCAGGCGATCATGTTCGCCGCCTCGTCGACTTCCAGGAAGCGCCCGCGTGGAATCTTCGACAGCATGTAATCGATATGCTGCTGCGACATCTGATCGAAAATGCGCGTACGCGCAGCCGCCGGCGTGACGCAGTTGACGGCGATGTCATGCCCGGCGAGTTCCTTGCCGATGGACTTCGTCAGGCCGATCACGCCGGCTTTCGAAGCCGAATAGGCCGATGCGTTCGGATTGCCCTCTTTGCCGGCGACGGAGGCGATATTGACGATCCGCCCGTAGCCGTTTGCGATCATGCCCGGGATAACCGCCCGGTTGATGTTGAACGTGCCGACAAGGTTGATGTCGATTATCTTCCGCCATTCGGCGGGATCGTAGTCCTGCACGGTCGCATTGCTGCCGGCGATACCCGCGGAGTTCACCAGGATCGACACCGGACCCAGTTCGGCTTCCACTTCGCCCTGGATGCGCTCCAGCGCGGCAAGATCGGCGATATCGCCCTTTTTGGCGATCGTGCCCGCGCCAAGCTCGGCCGTCGCCTTCTCCATCAAGGCGTCGTCAAGATCGAGCAGGGCCACTTTCGCGCCGCCGGCAACCAGCCGCGTGGCAACCGCGAAACCGATGCCTTGTGCGCCACCGGTGACGATCGCCGTCTGGCCGTTCAAGTCGTAACTGTTCATGTCGCTTCCTCAGCTCGCCGCATAGGGACGTTTCAGATTGTGCGCATCCTTGCGCAGTTTCATGCCGAAACCCGGCTCGTCTGTTGGCCGCACTTTCCCGTCGACGGGCATGACTTCGCCTTCGAAGAGTCCGCCGAACACCGGTTCGACTGTTTCGGCGTCCGCGCTTGTGATCAGGTACTCGCAGAACGGAGAATGCGGCAGCGCCATTACATAGTGGTAGGAGTACACGCCCGATCCATGGGGTACGACGGGGATATCGTACGCGGCTGCCATCGCGGCAACGCGCATCGCCTCAGTCAGTCCGCCGAGCCACATCATGTCCGGCTGCAGGATATCGATTGAACGGGTCTCGATCAGCTTGCGAAAGCCGTATCGCGAATATTCGTGTTCGCCTGTCGTCCACTTCATCCACGGGACGCGCTCTTTCAGCAGCCTGTGACCGTCGAAATCGTCGGGATGCAGACATTCCTCCAGCCAGTTCATGTTCAAGTCGCGAACCGTGTTGGCGAGATCGATCGCATACGGCACATCCAGCGACATGTAGCAATCGACCATCAACGGAAATTCCTCGCCGACCTTGGCGCGATGATCCGCCAGGAAGTCGCGGTTTGCCCGCAATCCGTCACGGCCGTCGCCGGGACCATGCGGCAGCGGAACCTTGCCCCCCCAGAAGCCCAGTTCCTTGGCGATGTCGGGACGCGGCCCGGTGCAATAAAGCGGAATCTCGTCCTTCGTCTCGCCACCGATCAGCTTATAAACCGGTTCGCCTCTTACGATGCCCTGTGCGTCCCACAACGCGAGATCGACGACGCTGATCGCGGCAAGCGTCAGGCCCTTTCGCCCGTACGGCATGCTTGCGCGGAACATCTGGTCGAACAGACGCGCCGTGTCGCGGATATCCGCACCCACCAGGAAACGACGGAAATGTTTCTCGATCAGGAAACAGGCGGGATCGCCGCCGAAACCCGTGGCAACGCCGACGACGCCGGATTCCGTTTCGATCTCGACAACAAGCGAACCGAGTACCGCGATGCCCCAACTGGTTCGAGATTCCTTGTAGTCCGGATAGACGGACATAGGGGTGGAAATAAGCGAGTCGACCAGCCAATGGCCTTGTGCGCGGTCATGATAATCCCCGCCAACGCCAGGCTCCGAGAGCGAATAGGCGCGAACATCTGCGATGCGAAACGGGTTCATTGAGAATCCTCCGGGCTTTGGGAGATGGTGGCAGGCTTGGCATTCCGTTGTCTGGAACCGGCCTTGGGGAAAACGTTGAAGGAGGCCGCCACGCGCTTCACGGCCATCACGAGGATCAGGATCAGACCCCACGAGGCGAGACCGAGATGCGGACTGACGTTCAGGAGATTGAAGCCACTCGCGATGACTTGAAGGATCCACAAGGCGACAAACAGGCCAGCCACGCGGCCGAAGCCACCGTAAGGATCAATGCCACCGAGGACCGCGGCCAGGACGGTGATCAGCAGATAGGATTGAGCAATGTCGGCGCCGGCCGAATTGAAGCGTGACATCATGATAACCGCCGCGAGCCAGCACAGAACGCTCGAGAGGACGTAGACCCAGACCTGGACCCTGCGCGTATTCACGCCCGAATAGCGCGTTGCCTCGAGGTTCGATCCGATCATGTGGATGCGCACGCCGAGCTCCGTCCGGGTCAGCAGCACATGCGCGAGCACGACGATGAGCGTGAACACGAGGAAGGAGACCGGGATACCGAGAACGGTTTCGTTCGAGATCGCGATCACCGCGTCCGGGAAGCCGGATATGGTGCGGCCGCGCGTGAAATAGATTGCCAAGCCGTGAAGCAGGGTCATCGTCCCTAGCGTGACAAGGATCGGATGCACGCCGAGAAATGCGACCAGCAGGCCTGTGACGACGCCAACGACAATCGAAAGAACCAGGCCCGCGGCGAATGCGCCAACGACCCAAAGCCCAAGCTCGAAGCCGCTGGCATCCGCCGGCATGACGCCAGTCAGGATCCATGCCATCAGCAGGCCGGAAAGGTTGGCCGTCGCTATTACAGCGAGATTGATCCCGCCTGAAATGAGCGCGATGGACATCGCCAGCGACAGCAACCCCAGTTCGGGAATCTGGAACATCATCGACTGAAGCGATGTCGCCCGGGGAAATGTCGACGGCATCAGGATCGAGAAAACCGCGACGAGGACCGCGAGCAACAGGATCAGACCAACAATGTTGCTGGTTCCCTGGCGCAGCGCGGCGATCATGCTGTCGAGTTGAGCCGTCAGGCGAGCGCCGCCGTCGGCATTCGGTGAACTGCGGTTCATCGGTTTGCCCTCGGCCTGTGCCATCTGTGCGCATGTTTGTCGGCAAGGCTGGTCATGCTGATCGAGACCAAAATCGCGAGGCCGATTACGACGCCGAAGAAGTAGGATGACACACCGACCAAGGTGAGCCCGTTCTGGAGCATCGCCAGGAAAAGCACGGCGAGAACGACGCCACCCACGGATCCCAGCCCTCCGACGAGACTGGCGCCACCGAGGATCGCGACGGCGAGCACATTCAGCTCCTGGCCCGCCATGGCGGTCGGCACCGCCTGCTGCACCCGGCTTGCCTGAATGAAACCGGCAACGAACGAAAGGAAACCGAGATAGCCATAGGCAAGCAGCTGCACGCGCAAAACGCCGATGCCGATCCGGCTGGCAGCCTCCGGGTTACCCCCGAGCGCGTAGACCTGGCGACCGATCCGTGTGCGGTTCATCAGGTGATGCGTCATGAGCACGACGACGACCATGACCATGATCGACATGGTGATCCTGACGGTGTCGCCGCTTGCCAATTCGAACTTGAATGACGCCGCGCGGTTCGACCACCAATCGGGAAGATTGTAGATCTCCTCGGCATTGGTGATGAAGATGAGCAGTGCGTAGTAGATGCTCCCAGTAGCGATCGTCACGATGATCGAGACGACCCGCAGATAGTGGGTCAGCAATGCATTTATGCTGCCCATCGCGATGCCGAGTGCCGCGGACAAACCCAGGGCCAGTGCCGGGGGATATCCGTGGCGCGCCATGAGTGTCGCTGCCAGATACTGCGTGGCAGCAACGGTTGCGGTGAACGAGATATCGATCCCGCCCGACACCAGCACGACGAAGGCGCCGGCGGCCAGGATGGTGGTGACCGACCAGGCCTCGATCAGATTGACGAAGTTCGGAATCGTCAGGAAGTAGGGAGACGACAGGGAGAACACGATGACGGTCAGAAGAACCGCCACGACGAGCGCCGATTCATTACGCTTGAAGATGTATCCCGCGAGACTATGCATAGAGGGCCTCCGAAAGCGCGTGGTCGGACGCGACGCCTGGCGTGAACTCCCCCGCGATGCGGCCATCGCGCATGTGCAGAATTCGATCGGAATGGAAATAGACTTCCGGCACCTCGTCGGAAATCAGGAGAATGGCGACGCCTTCCGACGCCAGTTCCCGCACCACGTCATAGATGCCCTGTTTGTTGCGGACGTCGACGCCGACCGTCGGGCTGTCGAGGATAAGCACCTTCGGATTGGTGGCGAGCCATTTCGCAAGCACGACACGCTGCTGGTTCCCGCCGGATAGCGTCTGCACCGCTGCGGCGACATTTGCAGCGCGGATGCCGAGCCGCTCCACCCATTCTTCGGCGAGCTGGCTCCGGCTGCGCGGCGAGACAAGTCCAAGGGCGCCCGCCAATCTGTCCAAGACCGTGATCGCCACATTGTCGGAGATCGGCTGCTTGAGATTGACACCCAGCGAGAGCCGGTCCTCCGAGACATAGGCAATGCCGGCCTCGATGGCGTCCTGATTGGACTTCAGATGAAGCGGCTCTCCGTTAAGCAGGATTTCGCCGCGCTGCAGGCGGGTCATCCCAAAGAGGGAAAGCGCCAATTCGGTGCGGCCAGCTCCCAGCAATCCGATAATGCTCAGTATCTCGCCCGCATGGAGGGTGAAGGACACATCCTCGAACTCGTCGGTACGCGTCGCGCCGCGAACCTCGAGCGCGGGACGGCGGTCCTCGAGCTGACGCGCGTTGACCTCGTGCAAGATGCTCTCGCCCGTCATGAGTTCGGTCAGGCGATGCTCGTTGATTTCATTTGCCGGATAGGTGCCGACCTTGTGGCCGTCGCGAAGGACCGTCACGTGATCGGCAACTTCCACGACCTCTTCGAGCCTGTGGCTCACAAAAACCACCGCGACGCCCATTTCCTTCAGTCGGCGAACCGTGCTTAGCAGCAGTTCGACTTCGTGGCGGGTCAGCGATGCGGTTGGTTCGTCCATGAAGAGGATTCGCGCATTCGTCGCCAGTCCGCGGCATATGGCGACGAGTTGCCGCTGCGCCACCGAGAGACTTCCGACTCGAACGTCCAGAGGCAAATCGGCATCCAGACTCGCCAGCGCTTCTTTCGCGGCGTCCCGCATGGCCCGCCGCGGCGGCAGCCGCAGTGGCGAGTCCAGTTCGAGATCGATCGCGATATTCTCAAGAACGGTCAGGTTCGGGAACAGCGACAGATCCTGGAAGATCACTTGAATGCCGAGCGCCTTGGCCTCTTGTGGCGTCAGTCTCGTATGGCGCACTCCATCGAAGGTGATCGTGCCACCTGTATCGGGTGTATGCACGCCGGCCAGTATCTTGATCAGGGTCGATTTGCCGGACCCGTTCTCGCCGACAAGGCAATGAAGCTCGCCCGGCTGGATGGACCAATGAATGTTCGAGAGCGCAATTGTTCCGCCGAAGCGCTTGCCAATACCGTCTAGCGAAAGCAGCGGCGCCGAGCGGTCCGTATGGGGATTAGCAGTGTTCATCCTAAACGGCCTGGTATGCGAAACTAGGTGACGACAGGTTGTGCTGACCGGACACTTCCGATCGCGGAAAAAGGCGATGGTAAGTTGCCGGCATCGAATGGCGGGCCGACCCGTCGGATCGGCCCATCGCTAGGTTTCGATCAGATGATTTCGGCCCACTTGTCGATCGTGTCGGGGTTCAGATCGATCTGCTTGTTCGCGCGAACGACATGATCGTCCATGTTGACCTGGCAGGGTCCCATGCCGGGTAGATCCATACCGTCCACGATCTCTCCGCCGGTTGCCAGCCTGTGACCGAGCGCCACCATGGCGTAGCCGGAATCCATCGGATTCCAGAGGAAGCCGCGCGTGATGGCGCCTTCTTTCATCAGCTTGATGCCCTGGCTCGGGATGAACGGGCCGACAACGGTGACCTTGCCGATCTTGTCGCGGTCCGCGACCGCCCGGCCCGCGCCGATGGGGCCGTTGGCGCCGAAGATGAGGAAGCCCTTGAGATCGGGATTTGCCGTCATCTGGTCGATCGCTGTCTTGTAGCTGTCCTCCACGCTATTGGAGACGCCGAACCGGTCGCCGATCTGCTGCATGTTCGGATACTTCTCCTTCTGCAGGGCGACGGCGTAGTCGGCCCACAGATTATGCAGCGCGACGGTCAGGCCACCGACATAGACGACATATTTGCCCTCCCCGCCGATCGCCTCGGCAAACGCTTCGAGATGCGCTTCGCCGAAGGCCTTGTCCTGAATCAGCTCAATGTCCCAATCGGCATTCTTCTGCCCAGGGGACTCGTTCATCACCACCTTGATGCCGGCGGCCTGCGCGCGACCGAGCACGGGCTCCAGCGCCTTCGCGTCATTCGGCACGACGCCGATTACGTCGACCTTCTTGGCGATCAGGTCTTCGATAGCGCGGACCTGTTCCGCGGGATCGTCGGTGGTGGGATTGATGATAGTTGCATCGACGCCGAGATCCTTGCCGGCCTGAATGACGCCTTTGCCGACATTGTCGAACCACGGAATTTTCACTTTCCCAACGACGCCGATCTGGATGGGATCATTGGCTGCCTTTGCCGGAAAGCTCGGCAATACCGACAGCGCCGCAACCCCGCCGATGCTCTTGATGACTGTTCGCCTGGAAATTCCCTGCATTCGTTTTTCCTCCCTGTCTTGACTTGCATTCAAGTCCGTATTGCCGTCGCTTGTAAGTGGACAGACCATTTATCATATGCCATCATCCTCTTCGATCAGTCAAGCCGCTTGGAACGCCTTCCACGCAACGCGGAAACAATGCCGCACCCGAGGAGGCGCGAGGCCCGGCTCCGGGGCTGAAAGCCGCGTTGTCGGAAGGGTGGAGAAACTGCTGGCGCAGTGAAAAATGACCGGAGGAATGCGAAACATATGAGCGATCGCAGCAATATCGGCATCATAGGATGCGGTTTTTTCGCGCAGAATCATCTGCAGTCCTGGAGGGACCTCCGGGATCAGGGTGTGCGCATCGCCGCAGTGTGCGATGTCGATCCCGCAAGGGCGAAGGCCGCGGCCTGGGAGTTCGCCGTGCCGCGCTGGTACGACGATGCCAAAAAGATGCTCGACAACGAAGATCTGGACCTCGTCGACATCATAACGCAGGTGCGTTCGCACAAACCGCTTGTCGAGATGGCCGTCGGCCGCGGCGTCGCGACGATCGTGCAGAAGCCATTCGGCAACAGTCTCCAGGAATGCCGAGACATGAAGGCGCTTGCGGAGAAAAACGGGACCTTCCTGGCGGTGCATGAAAATTTTCGGTTCCAATATCCGAACCGGCTGATTTCGGAGATCATCCGCCGCGGCGATATCGGCACTCCAAACTGGGCACGGATTGCGTTCCGGACCGGCTATGACATCTATGAGGGCCAACCCTATCTGCTCGACGAAGAGCGTTTCATAGTCGTCGATATCGGCGCGCATGTTCTGGACATGGCACGGTTCTTCCTGGGCGAGGTCGATCACCTCAGTGCCGAGTTGCAGAAGCGTGACCCGCGGGTTCGCGGCGAAGACACCGCCACCATGGTCCTGCGGCATACTTCTGGCGCGGTTTCCATCGTCGATTGCACCTATGCCTCGCGCGCCCTGCCCGACCCGTTTCCCGCGACGCTTCTCGAAATCGAGGGCGACAAGGGCGCCATCCGACTTCGAGGCGATCTCAAGATCGAATTAAGCGCAAACGGGGAACTGACCGTTATCGACGCCGATGCGCCCGTCCTGCATTGGGCTGAGCGACCCTGGCATGTCGTGCAGGAAAGCGTCTTCCGCACCTGCGAGCATGTCTACCAGGCATTCAAGGCAGGACGGCCGGCCGATGTGTCGGCTTCGGATAACATCAAGACCTACGCATTGTGCGAAGCGGCTTACGTCGCCGCAGAGACCGGAAAGGCGGTAAAACCCGAGGAATGAGCGGGGGACCGATCCGGCGGCATCAGCGCCGCCGGATCGTGTCGAAGGCCTCGCGGGCGGCAGCGAAGCGCTCCGCCTCCAGCTCCGATTTCACCGCATTGAAACGGGCTTCGTCAGCCCCGGCCAGTCCCGCCAGCGCCTCAACGGCGTAATAGGCGGGAAGCCGGCCGTCCGGCGTATCTGCATCGTAAATCGAGGCTTCGCCCGACAGGGCGCCCAGACACAGTGCGCCGGCATGCGTCGAGGCCACGGTTTCCGCAATCTCCAGCATCCACAGCGCGCCGAACTGCCCCTGCTCGCGCGGATCGGCGATCGCCATCGCGATCCGTTTCCCGTCCGGATTGGGCTGCGGCGCCGCGCCGTAGGGATTCTGCCGCATCGACAATCTGGCCGAAATGATCTCGTAGGGCATGCCGGGCAGGTGACCGGCGATCGTCGCCGCGATGAAGGGCAGCGTGGCGATGTTCTGCAGCACCGTCTCGTCGTCGGCGGCATGGATGATCGGGCAATAGGCATGTCCGACATAGTCGACCGGCGCGGCCGGCGGCCATTTCCGGTTCAGTTCCGTGAAATAGGTCAGCATGCCGCCGCCGACCCGCGCATGCGGGAAATGCCCGCGCACCAGCGCGTAGAACTCATCGAGCGGCATAACATCCGGCCATTCAGCGTCGGGCTGATAGCTGTGCAGATAGGGTTCGGGGCACGCCAGGATGGAATGGACGTCAAGGGCCGCCGCGCCGAACTGCTTCGAGACCGAGGCAAGCGTTTCCGCTGGTTCCCCATGGACCTCCAGTTCTACGGAAAGCCGGCAACCGAGCGTTTCGGATATCTGGCCAAGCGCTTCCAGTTCTTCGGGCTTCAGCGCATCGGATCGCAGATAGGCGGAAACATAACCCGGCTTGAACGCACCGAAGCGCGTAATATTTACGAGCGCCTCGGCGGCACCGTCGAGCGGCACGGCGACACCGATCTCCGGTGCTCGAAAATGACTGACGGACTGCACGGCTTCGCTCGGAGCGGCATATCCCGCCTCCGCGCCGCATGGCTTGACCGTTATGGTGATTTCCTGCGCGAAAACATCACCTTCCAAAACGTCGAACGGCCAAGGGTCGCGCAACGATCCCACATAGGTCTTGTAGGAGGCGTCACCCCAGTTGCGCTGATCCTCCATCTCGAAGGTTTGCTCCGTGCCGTCCGGGCGGATGGAGGAAAAGGCGATCTCGACAGTCTCGCTGTCGGTCAGTCGATAGGCCATCGCCCTTATATCGAAGACCGGCTGTGACGGCGAAATCAGCTGCGGAAAGCGCGTCTCTTCCTTCGCCCCGTCGGAATGGGTCACGGTAACTTCCGCGCCGGCGCAATCCGGCACCGGATGCAGGATGGTCAGACCGACGCGGTTGGACTTGAAAGCGGAAAGCGCCCTACCCTCCGTGACGATCCGCAGCACGCCTTGCGGATCGGCCTCAATGGTCGTCGCATGCGTGAAGCGTATCGGCCCGGTATCGATCTCGCCTTCGATCCGCGCGCCTCGGCGGTTGCCGGCGATGGAGACGCTCGTCGTCGGCAATGGTGTCGCCCAGTCGGCATCGCGCAGGAAATAGGTAATGCCGCGGGCGATCTCCGCGCCGTCCCAGGTCACGGACTTGATCTGTCCGTCCGAGATGCGCACGGCGAGCTTTCCCGCCGCGATCTCATGTTCGGCGGCAGTCGGTTCGTCCGTGCCAAATACGGCAATCTGGTTCCCGTTCGAAGCGCTTCCCATCGGCTCACCTATCCAATTCTCTCGCCGGTTCCCGCATTGAAGAAATGCGTTTTCTCCATGTTGGGTGAAAGCGCGATCTGCTGGCCCTCTTTGCTGACCGTGTGCGCCGGCAGCTCGGCGACCACATGCGTGTCAGCGATGCGGAAACTGGCATAGCTGCGGCTACCGGTCGGCTGCAGCACGCCGATTTGGACCATGACGGCATTGGTCGCGTTTTCGACATGGGCGAAATGCTCCGGACGCACGCCCCACAGGATCGGGTCTTTGGTTTCGACAAGGCGCGCATGGATCGCCGGGTCGACGACCAATGTCTGGCCATCGGCAAGCTGCACGAGGTTATCCCTTCCCAGCGGAGACACCTCAATCAGGTTCATCGATGGCGAACCGAGGAAACCGGCAACAAAGAGGTTGTTCGGCCTTTCGAACAGATCGAGCGGCGCGCCCTGCTGTTCGATGGAGCCATCCTTCAGCAACACGATCTGGTCGGCGAGCGTCATCGCCTCGATCTGGTCGTGCGTGACATAGATAAAGGTCTTGCCGAGCCGCTGGTGCAGTTTTTTCAACTCCTCGCGCATCTCGTCGCGCAGCTTGGCGTCCAGGTTGGACAGCGGCTCGTCGAACAGGAACAGTTCAGCATCCCGCACGATGGCCCGGCCGATGGCGACGCGCTGTCGCTGGCCGCCCGAGAGAGCGCGTGGCTTGCGGTCGAGATACTCGGTCAGGCCGAGAAGCTCCGCCGCGTCCCTCACCTTCGCCTCGACCTCGGCATTCGGCACCTTGCGCGCACGCAGACCGAAGGCAATGTTCTCGAACACCGTCAGATACGGGTATAGCGCGTAGGACTGGAACACCATCGCCAGGTTGCGATCGCGCGGCGGCAGATCCTTCAGGGATTTGTCGCCAAGCAGGATGTCGCCATCACTGATTTCCTCCAGCCCGGCGATCGAGCGCAACAGCGTGCTCTTGCCGCATCCCGACGGGCCGACCAGCACGGCGAAATCCCCCGCCTTGACCGTCAGGTCGATACCTTTCACGGCATGGAACTGGCCATAGTGTTTGTGCACGTTTTTCAGTACGAGATCACTCACGCCTACCCCTTTACGGCTCCCATGGACATGCCACGGACTATGTATTTCTGCATGGTGGCAACGACGAAGAACATCGGCAGCATGCCGAGCATGCTCATCGCGCCGATCTTGCCCCAGAATGTCGATTGCGAACCGAAATAGCCGGTCACCTGGACCGGATAGGTCACGACTTCCGAACGGGTCAGGATCAGCGCGAACAGGAAGTCGTTCCACGCGAAGATGAATGTGAAAACGGCTGTCGCGAACAGGCCCGCGCGAACCATCGGAAAGACGACCTTGAGGATGACCTGGAACGGCGACAAGCCGTCGATCATAGCGCTCTGTTCCAGTTCGATCGGCACGTCCTGGATGTAACCGCGCATCATCCAGATCACGTAGGGCAGGTTGAATGCCGTGTAGAGGATGATCAGGCCGGCATAGGTGTCGATCAGCTTCAGCGACACGAACAGCAGGAACACCGGAAAAGCGATGCTGATCTGCGGCACCATGCGCTGAGAGATGATCCACAGCGACAGGTGGTTGCCGCCGGTTTTGTAGCGCGCGAGCGAGTAGGCCGCGAAGGTGCCGAGCACCATCGCGATAACGGTGCTCGTACCCGCGGTGACGAGGCTGTGAAAAACAGACCACGCGTCACCGTCGCGAAACAGTACCAGGTAGTTGTTGAAGTTGAAGGAACCCGGCAACCAGACCAGCGGATAAGCGAAGATCTCTTCCGGGGTCTTCACCGAGATCGCCGCGATCCAGTAGATCGGGAAAAGGAAGAGCAGCGTGCAGGCCAGCGCCAATGCAAAGCGCAGCCCGGTCCGGTTTTTCCGGCCGACGACACTCATCGCTCCACCTCCACCATACGCAGGAAACTCAGCACCACACCGGTCAGCACGACGATGATCGCCAGTGCGAAGGCTGCCGAATAGGAGACATCGAATTCGCGGAACGCCATCTGGTAGGCATAGACCGAGATCGTCTCCGTGAGCGTGCCCGGGCCGCCCTGCGTCATCGTCCAGACAATGTCGAAGATGCGAAACAGATCGAGGCCGCGAATGAGCATCGCGATCGCCATGACGGGCGTGATCGCCGGCAGAACGATATAGCGGAACGTGCGCCAGCGCGAAGCGCCGTCAAGGCTGGCCGCCTCGATCTGTTCCTGGTCGACGGCCGACAGCGCGGTCAGGAGGAACAGGAACATGAAGGGTGTCCATTGCCAGACATCGGCGATCAGGATCGCCGGCCATGCCAGGCTGGTGTCGACCGTCCACAGAAGCTTGACCTCGTGCCCGGCGAACCAGCCGATAATCTGGTTGATCGGTCCGAACCGGTTGTCGAACATCAGCCGCCATGTCGAACCGGCGACAATCGGCGAGATCACGGTCGGAAGCAGGATCAACGCCACGAAAACCTGTTTCAACGGGACTCGTTCCAGGAAGAGATAGGCCATCGCCAATCCCAGCCCCAGCTCGATCGGCAGCGCGATCGCAGTGAAGACGACGGTGCGCAGCACCGATGCCCAGAACCGCCCGTCATCCATCAGACGGGCGTAGTGGACGAACCCGGCAAACCCGTAATCGTCGGCGAACATCGTGATGTTCTGGAAGCTGGTAATGAGCAGCTTCAGAAACGGATACAGGCCGATCAGCAATATGAAGAATATTGCCGGCGCCAGGATGAGGTACCTGAACTGGAAAATGCGGGTCATGGAATCCGGCCAATAATCGCGACCGCCCCTTTATCGGGGCAGCCGCCGTGCTCGGGAGGCACTCAGTTCGGATAGGCGTTCGGTTTCGATGCCCAGTCGGCATAGACCCGCTTCTGTTTCTCGACGCCGATGCGGTCGGTGAGGCCGTCCCATTGCTTGGCAAGATCGTCGAGAATGGTCTGAGGGTCTTCGTTTGCCATCAGCCGGCCGATCGCCTGCCGCAATGCCTCCTCGTACCGGTCAGTCTGGATAAGGGAAAGATCCAGCAGTCCGGTTTCCGAACCGGCCTTCAGCGCATCGAGATATTCTCCGGCGCCGTCCCAGCGCGACCGGTATTCCGGATCGGCATAATGCGACTCGCGGAACGGATCGCGCATGGCATAGGGAAGCTGCACGCGCTGCAGGCTGATTTCCTCGGAATTCATCCATTGGGCGAACAGATAGGCCGCTTCCTTGTTCTTGCTGGTCGACGAAACAGCAAGCGAGAAGCCGATCGCCAGTTCCGGCGTGCCGCCCGGCGGCAACGCGTAACCGACCTTGCCGCCAACCTTTGTTTCCGGAAGCCAGTTAAGCGCCTCGGTGTCGCGCCCGTAACCGGCGGTCCAGCGACCGACAGGCGGCCAGGATTCCGTCATGGCGATCTGGCCGTCCATGAAGGCATTGAGCATCTCGATGAATCCCCACTGCTCCACGCCCTTCGGCATCGTCTCGATGTCGGCCTTGATGTCGTTGAGCACCTTCAGACCGACCGGGCCATTTACCGTGGCACGCATCGTCTCGGGATCGAAGAACTTGCCGCCCTCGACGCGGAAACGCTCCTGGAACATGTACTGGAAGTTGCCAGGCTGGAAATGCATGCCGGAGCCATGGACTTCCGGCCCGAGCTTTTCCGTGATGAAGCCGGAAATTTCATTGAACTCCTTCCAGGTTTTCGGCGGCGCGAGATCGTAGCCGAATTTCTCCTTGAAGGCGGCCTGCAGGTCGGGATCCTCGAAAATATCCTTACGGTAATAGAGCAACAGCACGTCGCCGTCGTCAGCCAGTCCGTAGGTCGTGCCTTCGACGGTCATCTGGTTTTCGCGATAGACCTTGCCGATCCCATGGATCTCGTCGGCATAACCGTATTTCTCGATATAACCGTCCAGCGGCTCGAGCGCACCGGCCAGTGCAAGATCGGGCATCTGGTTCGGGATAACGTTCAGGATGTCATAGGCGCCGGTGCCGGCCTTCGTCTCCTGGATCATCTTGGTGAACAGCTGATCGACCGGCGCCTCGACCACCTTGATCTTGATACCCGTCAGTTCCTCCCACATCGGTCCGGTCAAATTGATCGGGTCGAGCGGCTGCAAACCGGCTTCGTAGAGGAGCGTGAGCTCCGTGCCGGCATATTTCTTTGCCGCTTCGACGGCGACGTCCGCGGCCGACTGCGCCAAGCTTGGTGCCGTCGTAGCGAGCACGCCGATGGCGACTGCCGCGGGCAGCAAGTTGCGTAGTGTCGATGTCATCCTGTTGGTCCTCCCAGAAATAAATGGACAGACCACTTTAACATGAGGCAAAACGAATGCAATTGTCCGCATCCAGAATTTTCGCGGACATTTGGACGCATCGCTCACGTCAGGTCACCGGGCAGAGGAACGCAAAGACATGGCTCTCGACAAGATCACCAGTATCTCCGACCTGCAGCGGATCGCGCGCAGGCGTGTCCCGCGCATGTTCTACGACTATGCCGATTCGGGCGCATGGACGGAAAGCACCTATCGCGACAATTCCGACGCCTTCGCGCGGATCAAGCTGCGCCAGCGCGTCGCCCGCAAGATCGACGATCGCTCGGTGGCGACCACAATGGTCGGCCAGGACGTCTCGATGCCGGTGGCGCTCGCCCCGGTCGGCATGACCGGCATGCAGCATCCCGACGGCGAGATCCACGCCGCCCGCGCCGCCGAGAAATTCGGCGTGCCC
>Ga0213840_1000341_pt1 | contig 77831 bp, 51 predicted proteins | sample SWPATP22_FD_160132 | JGI IMG/M metagenome (GOLD analysis project Ga0213840, IMG submission 160132) | Coastal seawater microbial communities from Marineland, Florida, United States - SWPA TP2 #2 | ecosystem: Environmental > Aquatic > Marine > Coastal | place: USA: Florida | collected 2016-08-14 | reverse complement strand
AGGCTGTCTTAAATATGATTCGTTTAGATGAAGCAAAAGGAAGCATCAAAACCAAAAGGCTCAAGGCAGCATGGGATCCTAACGTCAGAGAAAGAATCTTAAATATCATTTAAATGCGATTGCCCTGGGACTAACACATTGTAACTACTAAGCCTAGCTGTATGCTCTATTTTTGGCGGGAAAAGACGAAGCTTCTGACCAGTGCCTCTTATTTCCGCCAAAGCAGGCTTCCCTACCAATTTTCTAACTTTCCTCTGAATGCCATAGTGCTAAACAAGGAGGGCTTTTGCTGTTAGGACACCTAGTCCTATTTGTGAAAAATTGGTTTGACTCAATAAAATCCTTTATACAGGGCCTATTGCCCGAGTAGCAATAATAAAATAAAGGCAGCAGACCAACTAAAATGCCTAGACTCCATTCCTTCTCCAGTATGTGGATGATAATTTTCCCAAATGGGCTGATCTGAATCCTTTAGGCCTTCCATTCGATCAAAAAGTTGTTTAGAGAATCGCAAAGCATCCTCTTCATAGCCATAGTTTCGCAGCCCCCTAATGGCAAAATAAGCTTGATCAAGCCAAACTGGCCCTCTCCAATACCCATTCCTAGGTTTAAACTTGGGATGGGCTGCACTAAGGGTTGGAAAAGGTATATAAGTCGCAAAATGAGCACTATCCAACATGGTGGCACGTACGCGTTCCGCTTGATCCTTGTGAGCAGCACCAGACCATAAAGGAATCCACCCCTCAGATCCGAAAATTTTTAACTGTTCTTTGCTTTCCAAGTCAAGATCATAAAACCAGCCAGTCTCTTCGTCATAAAATAGAGTTTGAATCAGTCGTTTCAATTCTTCTGCTTCTTGCTGGTATTGTATTTCTTTTTCATTATCTCCTAACGCTTTTGCAATTTTCGCCAAGTATTCCTTTTCGGCAAACAGATAGGCATTCAGGTCGACGCTCTCCCTGTTCATCGACCAACCATGGTCATTATTGCGAACCAGAGTAGTTGCATCAAATCGAACAGCATTATCCATCCCGCTTTCCCATTTGGCAGCAATTAGAGTACCATCTGTTGATCCGAATTCGCAAAGACCATTTTGATCATGATCCCGATATTGATACCACCATCGATGATATTTTTCAATTTTGGGGAATAAATCCTCCAGAAAGCTTTGATCTTGCGAGTGCTGAAAGACTTCCCAAGTGGCCCAAGCTGATAAGGGAGGCTTTGTATCTCGCCAGTTAAAGTTCTCAATAACGGTATCCCGGTATACACAGTCTGCAATCATGCCTAAGCTATCCTGAAAATGATACATGGCCCGGATCTGATTTTGAGCCAGGTCTGTATCAAAATAAGCGAGTGCAACGGAATGCTTCCAACTATCCCAGGACCATAATCCATGAAACCACTCGTAATTATAACTGGGAAAAAGGCCAGCAAATTCTAGGAAGCCTGCCGGGCTACGCCAGTTAGTTTTTAAAGTTTCCATGCATTTTAGGGCAATCTGTTGATGGGAAGGATCTTCAAATGAGGGGTGTAGTTTATCCAAAAGGTGGCTTAGTTGATCATTCCATGTGCTTTCATTTATGGCAAAGCTGGCATCAGGAGCATCAAACAAACTTTGGATTCGACTTTGCTCCTGATTCAACTCTTCTTCGGAAAAGCAAAAACTTTGAGTGAGGTACATGGTCCACTGCTGTTCCTGTTTTACAATAATCTCCTTTGACCGTAATTGGTAGCCCTGATCTGAAATAGTTGTGGTAAACTGCTTAGGGAGATTTGAAGTTATTAGCCCGAGATGCTGGTTCTTACCAAACTGAACCAATACTCCTCCTTTCTGTGAAGAAAAGGAAACACCTTCCAACAAAGAGTTACCTTGCCAGCGTAGCTCCAGTCTAAGGTCTCGTTGCGCCCCGATGTTTTTGAGCTGAGTTTTTAATAATGCCGTACGATCGGAGATAAAAATCAGGTCAACTTGAACAGCTAAACCAGGAGCATCAAATTCGATGATCTGTCTTAGAGAATTGGGGTACGCATTGTTTTCGACAATTTTTCCGGTATTCCAATCTAATTCCTGTTTGCGCTTAACATCAAATAGATTGAGTTGGGACAGGCATTGGCTAATCCAGATTCCATTGTCTTGAGTCATTAAGAAGGGACCGATAAAACTACCGCGGAAAGAGCTGTCTGAGTTTTCAGGTAATGCATAGCCATGCCATGCCCCTAAATCTGAAAACATAAAAACCGATCGATCGGTGCTGCTATCAGGAACTCCTTTTACATTTAGGATATTGGGGAAACTATGTACCAGTCCTACAGATTCAGAGGCAACTGTTGAGGATTTTGTACAACTCAACAACATGATTCCAAGAGATAGGAGGGGGAGGAAATGGAGCAATTTGTATTTCATCTTATTGTGTTAGAGCCTTCTGATCTATAGAGATAAGTTTAAGATAGTCGTCATTCCTTGCTGCTAAGATCCCAAATTTCCGTGCTTTCCCCAATTGAATACCGGCGAGAGTCTTAATATCACCATCCAAATACAAGTGGCTGACAGAGGGAGCTACCGTCTCATATTTTAAGCCTCCCAAGCCCATTAATACAAGCCCAACACTCGCATCGTTTCGTGGAGTTTCTATTTCTGATTGGTACATGTTTCCAGCAATGATTATATCTTTATGTCCATCTTGATCAATATCTCTTGTAATGATCCCATTGACTGAAGATAACTGAGCACGATTGGGTAGGGCGATAATATTGAAATTGTTATTTCCTTCGTTCTGTACTATTATGGAAGCAAAAGTATTTGCCTTTAAGTGAAGTGCTTCTTGAAGTTTTTTAGTCCCATATACTTCGTTTAGGTTAGCAGAGCCAAACTCATGATAAGTAGGAAATTTTTCTTTTAGATAGGGCATCTGATCAGAGGAGCACTCTCGCCCACGAAGCGGGAATAGCTGCTGGTTATCGTGATACCCAAGTACAATATCAAGCTGTCCGTTTTCATCAAAATCATTACAGTAGACTTCAAAAGGTTCCAGTATACTGGCTTTGTATTTGTAGTTTAGACCTAGATTCCCGACCAGGTAATCATCATCACCATCACCATCTAAATCATCTGCGATGATACTTGACCACCACCCTTTGGTATTGGATTCTGCTTGAAAATTCCTTGGTGTCGAAGGGGTAAATCTCCCGTTTTCATTTTTTAAAAAAGTGATTGGCATCCACTCTCCTACGATTAGCAAGTCCAATTGAAAATCTCCATCAAAGTCTGTCCAGACAGCATCGGTAACCATCCCTAATTTTTCCAAAGCAGGAGCGGATTCTTCAGAAATATCCTTAAAAATGCCACCATTATTTTGCAAAAGATAACTCTTGGCTGGAAAGGGATATTTACCGGGTATCAGACGGCCCCCAATGAATAAATCCAGATCACCATCCCGATCAAAATCAGCTGCTTTTACGCAGGCTCCACTCGTAAGCATTTTGGGGAGGATTCGTTCATTTTTAACCAATTGTTTTTTTCCATCATTCAAATAAATTCGATCTTGAAGTAAGGGACTTTTGGGATCAAATTCATTACCTCCGCTTACGACATACAAGTCCAAATCACCATCCTTATCAGCATCAAAAAAAGTAGCAGCTATATCCTCGAATTCTTTTTCTTTCTGCCAAATGGGAAATTGAGAAGGAAGGAACGTTCCATTTTCCTGTTGAAAATAGAGCTCCGCAGGGAATCCCTTCGCTCCTCCAATGAAAAAATCTTCCAAACCATCCTGGTTGATATCCCCTACGGCCATAGCTGGCCCTAACTGAGATAATTTATGCGGTAAAAGCCCTTCTTTGGAAAAATCGTCGTAGTCATTTTCGAAATGCTGATGCTGAAGACCAAGTGCTGCAGTGAGTTCCCTAAAACTGAACTTATCATTCTCAGGCAAATCTGTATTATTTACTTGTTGGGCGCTTGCGTAATTTACTTTAAGCCGTTGGTTGGTTTGGACATCTTGGAGCAATTGTTTTTTAGCGTCAGGCCAAGTGATATGTACCTCTTCGATCAATTGCAATTCGCCAACTCCGAAGTGCATCTTGGAAGATACAGCAGATTGATAACCGCGGGTAGGATAGTTCTCTAATTTCTGTAGTCCTGTTTTCGTCTGAAAACTAATGCTTGCCCCTATGCCAAATGGGTTGTCTTTTGGCCCCTTTAATTCGAACTGCACGAAATTATTACGGCTATTATTTTTAAGTAGGAAGGCTGGACTATCGATATTATTGACCACTAAATCTAAGTCCCCGTCGTTATCTAGATCAGCATAGGACGCCCCGTTGGAGAAGGAAGCTGGGGAATTGCTCCAGCTGCTATTCTTTTTTGCAAAGGTCAGATCTCCTTTATTTTGAAAAAAGAAGTTCTGAGTTTTGCGTTGTGGAGTTTTTGCAATCAGTTCTTCTATAATATCCGATAGATTCTCTCCCATTTTCTGAGCCTCATTCAGTCTCTTCGCTTTATATTTTCTAAAGTCATTATTCCTAAAATCCCGTTTTAGTCCATTCGTAATATAGAGGTCTTTCCATCCGTCATTATCAAAATCGGCAAATAAGGGAGCCCAGCTCCAATCACTATTGGAGACTCCGGCCAGTTGTGCCATTTCGCTAAAGCTATTATTCCCATTGTTGAGTTGAAGCGCATTAAACATATATTGGTAATGGAACCCATGGTTAACAGCATGATGAAATGCTGATGGGTTCATACCACTCATACTAGTTTTGATACCGTAGTTGTCCTCAGCCACCATGTCCAGGGAAATAATATCTGCCAAACCATCATTGTTAAAATCGGCAATATCGGTTCCCATGGAAAAATTAGAAGTGTGTTTGGCAGCTGTTTTTAAAATTTCAGAGAATGTCCCATCTCTGTTATTGAGATATAAATAATCCTGTTCGACATAATCATTCCCGACATAGATATCCGGCCAACCATCTGAATTGATATCACCAGCTGACACGCCTAGCCCAAACCCCAATGGATTGTTAAGCAGGCCAGCTTCTTGCGAGATATCAATAAAATTTCCGTTTTCATTTTTGAACAACTTATCCCCCGCTAGGTTGTCATATTCGGTTTTTAACACCTCAGGGTTATTAGTATAAACCGGCTGAATATTGTGATTCAGCAGGAAGATGTCGAGGTCATTGTCTAGATCAAAATCAAAAAATAGTGCTTGGGTGCTGTAGCCTGCAAAGTTTAAGCCATACTGTGCTGCGGCTTCTGAGAATGTGCCGTCTTTATTATTAATGTAAAGCTCATTCTCACGATTCTCGGCTTTACCCTTCCCTGATTTGCAGACGTAAATGTCTAGCCAGCCATCTGCATTGATATCTGCCATTGTAACCCCTGTTGACCAGCCAAAGGAACCTTTTACTTGTGCTTTTTCTGTAATGTCCTCAAATTGGAGGTTGCCCTTGTTTTTGTATAGGCGATTTTCTTTTAGATTGGCGACCAAGTAAACATCTTCGAGACCATCATTATCGATATCCCCAATAGCAACCCCACCACCATTGTAGTAATATTCGTAGATCATACTGTTCATGATCTTGCTTTCAGGGATTTCATTCACGAATAGCAGCCCAGTCTCCTCGGGTGGCAAGGAGGTGAACAAAGGTTGATCTATTTCAGAAACACTTTTATTTTTTCGTAGACTGGGGTTTTCTTTTCCGCAAGAATGCACAAGAATGCAACCCAATAATAGGAGGATGCCCCTTTTGATTAAGGACTGATACACGTTGTTGGATAATAATTAAAAAAGCGCCTTCAAACACCTTTGCTCTTAGGCGCCCAAAAAAATAATTTATGAAACTTAAGTAGGCATACTCTTACAGGGCATGCTTACTTAAGTCAATGGTAATGGTTCTACCATCCGGGGTTTTGTTCCAGTTTCGAGTTAATATTGATCTCCTGTAGGGGTATTGGGAAAAGAATATGCTTGTCCTGGAAATTTTCCGAGAATGGGATGTTGTGCGCCTCCAAGGTCGCTCTGATAGATTCAGTACTTGTGCTGCCTCTCTGCCAACGATAGAGATCAAACCAGCGGATACCAAACTCCATGGCTAGTTCTACTGGTCGCTCATGGTGTCGGATTTGAGTCCGCAGTTCGTCCTGCCCCATATTGACTAAGGGTATAGCTCCTCCGCGTGCTCTTACCTTATTGATTTCTTTCACAGCAAGATCTGATTTCCCATTTTCATTTAGCGCTTCTGCATACATCAAAAGGATATCTGCATATCTGATCAAGGCAATATTCGTCCCTGAATAAAAATTTTCATCCGAATTGAAGGAATACTTTTTAAAGTATTTCGGGTGATTCAGGTTTCCAGCTACATTGCTATAAGGAACTTCGGAGCCTCCATCCAGACTATACATATCTGACTGTGGATCATCAAAGAATATACTTTCATATACCCTGTCACTGATATTCCCATTCTCATCTAAATCCGTTTTCATCTCTTCTACCAACCACTCAGATGGATAGAACAATTCCCATCCACCAAAAGCATAGGGCGCTACTTCAAAATTAAAAGGATGACGCTCATCATTACCATTGGAACGATCTCCTGAGAATTGAATCTCAAAAATACTTTCGGGGCCGTTTTCCGCATTACCATTAAAGTTATCGGCATAGTTATCCAATAAAGCGTATTGACCGCCCTCTATAATCTGCCTCAATTTCGCTTCAGCATCCTGCCATTTTTCCTGAAATAAGTAGGCTTTTCCAAGTAAGGCCTGAGCTGCGCCCTTGGTAGCTCGGCCTGTCCATTTACCTGTGTGTAAATCGCGTAGATTTCCTTCTGCTTCGGTTAAATCGGATTCTATTTGGGCCCAAATTTCCTGAGCAGAAACCTGTGCATGGAAAAGATTGTCTGGGTTAGTTTCAAAAGTGGTAACAAGTGGCACATTTTCAAAACCAGTTACCAACCAGAAATAGTATAATCCTCTCAAAAACTTAGCTTCCGCCACGATGGTATTTCTAGTGTCTGCGTCAACTGCTTTCATATTTGGGACACGCTCAATGATTTGATTCGTTCGGCCTATTCCTGCGTAGCTGGCTAACCAAACGTTATAGGGACCACTTTCCTCCGTCGTATTGGTAAAGTTCGTGAGTGAACGGCCATATATTTCACTGGTATTTCCAACCAAATCATCCCCACGATAACTCATGGCCACATACATTTCCTCAAAGAAGGCCCATTTACTACCACTAGCGCTGTGCAATGCCGCATAGGCAGCGGTGAGCGCCTGTAGGGCATGTTCTTCGGTTTGCCAGAAACTTTCTTCGGTAAGTGCCTCTTTGTTTTCTACATTGATGAAATCATCACTACAGGCAGAGAATATTCCCAGAAATACGAGTAGGCAAATGATATAATTGATTTTATACATTGATCTTACTTTAAAAATTGAAAGTTGATAAATTAACCCGGAGAATGAGGGCTTAAAATCCTAGATTGAGCCCAACAACAAAGGACTTTGTCAATGGATAGAAGCCTCTGTCCACTCCTCGGGTAAATAACCCACTATTGGATATTCCTGGATCAAATCCTGTATAATCCGTTATGGTCAAAACGTTGTAGGCGCTCACGTATACTCTGGCTCTTTGCAGAGATGTTTTATTCATCAAATTGCTTGGAAGGGTATAGCCAATTTGTAGGTTACGTACACGCAAATATGATCCATTTTCCAAGAAGTAGTCCGAAGGGCGAATATTACTGTTTGGATCGGTAGATACATTACGGGGGATGTTGCTTCCGGTATTATTGGGAGACCAAGCGTTCACCAAATCGGCAGATACATTTTCGATTCTATCAGTGCGGTACAACCACATCTTCATTCCGTTATACATATTATTGCCCGAAACCCCTTGGATGAACAAATTCAAATCAAAGTTTTGATAAGTTGCATTGAAGTTCACGCCATATTCTAGTGTGGGTAAGCCGCTACCAAAAAACACCTTGTCATCATCGTCTAAGACCCCATCGGTGTTGGTATCTAAAAATTTTAAATCTCCAGGAGCGGCATTAGGCTGGATACCGTGGGCATCTATTTCTGCCTGGTTCTGGAAAATTCCGGCTGTTTGGAAGAGATAAAAACGGCCTATTTCTCCTCCAACCTCGGTACGAGTCGTAGGGAAATTGACAAATTCAATGTAGCCTTCAGTAAAGGATTCATCGGCAAATCCCAGCTGAGTAATTTTGTTTTTGGAAGCACTCAAATTAGCCGTGATGTCAAACTTGAATTTGCCTTCCTTACGCCGATAGGTGGTCGATAATTCCCATCCTTGGTTTTCCATTTCGCCACCATTGGTAAGTGGGAAGGTAGTTATCCCTGAGGTCCCAGGCACTGGTACACTGACGAGCATGTCTTTGGTTATAGAACTGAAGTAATCAAAAGTCAATAACCAGCGGTCGTCTTGGAACCCCAGGTCAACTCCGATATTGGTGGTGGTGGTTTCTTCCCATTTGATGTCAGGAGTCGGTAAGGAAGTATTAATCGCACCGACCGCTATTTCTTGTCTGGTCTCTGATCCTAGCGGATAATTCAATCTGGCTCCTCCAGATGCAATCCTAGCCAAGAATAAATGATCTCCGATATTTTGATTTCCTAATGTTCCGTAGCTAAACCTAGGCTTAAATTCACTTATCACACTACTATTAAAGAATTCTTCATTGTGGATAGCCCAACCTAGTGATACAGAGTAAAAGTTCCCGTATTTATTTTCTTCAGCAAATCGAGAAGATCCATCCCGGCGTAAACTGGCCTGGACAAAGTATTTATTATCAAGGTTGTAATTTAGCCTTCCAAAGTAAGACTGTATGGTATTGGTGGAGTTAAAACCAAATGAAGCCTCATCCCCGATACCAGCACTTAGCGCCTCAAGTGTACTAGACGGTAATTTTCTATTGACTCCTCCCACCGAACGGAATTCCGTTTTTTCGCGAGAGATCCCCGCCATTAAGCCTACTTTATGAGGACCAAATTGTTGTTGATAATTCAGGACGTTATTAAGCGTCCAGGCATTGCGTCGAGCTCTGGTTTCGGATAGGAAAGGATCTTCCACTGTAGCCTGGGGCCCAAAACTATAAGCTGGAAGATGAAAGAAGTTATAGGTATTTTCGGTATTGGATCCAAACTGTAGCTGATAGCTTAAACCCTCAAAAAGTTTCAGTTCTGTATTTAGGGTAAATTGTAGGTAATCATCCTGGTCGATATCGGTTTCTAGAGAGCGTTCCCCGACTGGATTACCAGATCCTAGTTCAGGAAGTGGCTCGGCAAAACCATTAGGTGTAGTAGGATCAAAGATAGCCTTGTGCGGTAAGGCGGTCAAAGCATATAAGAATGGCGAAAAACTTGCATTTCCACTACCTGTTGGTTCGAATAGACTGTTCGAATTATCCCGGGTATAGGCAATACCAGGAGAAATAGTCAGACGGTCATTGAGTAGCTTAAAATCCAGGTTTAAGCGTGCATTGTATCTTTCAAAATCAGTATTGATAACCGTACCAGAGTTTTTAAAATATCCTCCTGAAAAATGATAGTTCATTTGATCAGTTCCGCCAGAAATGCCCAAATCATACTTTTGCTCTAGCGCATTTTCTAGAAAGGCATCTGCCCAATCACTATCAGCATATTGCCCGCCTGCGGTATAAGAGAGGGGATCTTCTCCCCCATTGGCTCGAGCTTCATTCATGATTTGGTTATATTGGTCCCGGCTGGCCATGTCGATGTTATTGGTAATACTGTGAGTAGCTACATAGGTATTCAGGGATACTTGAGGGATACCACTTGTTCCGCGCTTGGTCGTAACGATAACAACCCCATTGGAGGCTCTAGCACCATAGATGGTGGCTGCTGAAGCATCTCGTAGTACGTTGATACTCTCAATGTCTGCCGGATTGATATAGGAAAGATCTCCCGGGATTCCGTCAATTACAAAGAGAGGGTTATTATTTCCGATGGTACCCAGACCACGGATACGAATTACAGGGTCTCCACTGGGAGCACCAGTTGCGGCAGTGATATTTACCCCTGCAGCTTGCCCTTGTAATGCCGTTGCTACGTTTGCAGTAGGAATTTTCTGAATCTCAGCCACATTCACCGTGGAGACTGCACCGGTAATATCGCTCTTCTTTTGTTTTCCATATCCAATTACGACTACTTCGTTCAAAAGATCAATCTGGGGTTCCATAGTCAGATCAATGGTGCGGCGACCATTAATTTCAATAGTTTGGGTAATAAATCCGGTATAGGAAAATACTAAAGCTATGGCATCATCTGGTACCGTGATGGTATAGTTACCATCCAGATCTGTAGCTGTCCCCGTAGTAGAGTTTTGTACTACAATATTGACACCAATTAATGGCTCACCATCCTGGTTTGTGACCACCCCACCGATTGTCCGTTCAAGCACACTTCCTCCATAGGCAAGTGTTACATTGAATACAAACAAAACCAAGAGACAGGTTAAGAGTCGAATGATTCTGATATTCATAAACTAGTGATTTAATAAAATGATTTTATCTGGTGTGGCAGATTTGGTGTTTCCAATCGTCCTGCAATTCATATATTTCTATAAAATATTATCTCGGATGAACACCCTATAGGTCAATAATTATTGGGTTTTATTGATTATTGACCTATAAAATATTGATACTTGCTAGTGATGAAGGTATTATGTGAAAGCAGAAAGGAAAGAAAAAAGTGCCTCTATTTAGCATCTACAGCACCTCTACATTGCCTCTACGATTCCATTTAAATCGCTTTTAATCAATGTGTTACAATTAAAAAATTAACTAAATAATGTATCAACCTAGAAGATGAGAAAGTAGGAATAAACTGTTCTTTGTAGAAAAAACTAGAAATTTCGTAAGAACTCGGTCAGGCTTTCTTTCGTATCAAGACCAAATCTTTTGCGAAGCCGATAGCGAGCCATTTCTACGGACTTGACAGAAATTCTATTAAGGGCAGCAATATCTTTATTTGATAGATTGAGTCTGACTTGAGCTGAGAGCCGCTTTTCATTATCGGTGAGATCTGGGTATTCTCTAGTCAGGTTGTATAAGAAATCCTTGTTGACAATTTCTACATTGAGATGAAACTCTTCGACTTCTTCATTTTGAAATTGGCTAAGCTTAACAGACTGAATTAATTTTTTCAAATCATTATGCAGCTTTCCTGAGGCATACTTTTCGATTCGTGAAAGAGAAGCTACGAAATTATTCAGGAGTTCATTCCGCTTAGCAAAATGCAAGGCGAAAGTGGTTAGTTCATTGTTTTTGTAATCGAGCTTATCTTTCAAACGTTCCTTTTCTAATTGCGCGCGTTCGTGTTTGTTCTTCAACTTACTGTAGGTCAGATATCCAATAATAAAGAATAATAGAAAGCCAGCAATAGAGCCATTGCGAAGCAATCGATCAATTTTCTTTTGTTTTTCGAGTAGCTGGATCTCATTTTCCTTCTTCTCCGTTTCATAGAGCAGACGCATTTCTGAAAGTCGATTGGTCTTCTCATCGGAAAGAATGGTATTTCTGACTGCAGAATACTCTTTGAATGCTTCGAAGGCATTTTGGAATTCTCCTTTTGCAGCAAAGTATTCAGCTGAGAATTCCAGGTTGTCCATTAGTTTTTCTTCTGCAGCCTTTGAAGTAGATTGCTCGATTAAATCTCTTGCTTGCTGAAAACTTTCTGCTGCTTTAGAAAATTGACGAGTACAGGTGTAGGTCTTGCCCAATTGATTCCAAATCTCTGCTTTTTGTAGTACTGATGCGTTATCGTTTCTGATAGACAAAGCATTTTGCAAGTGTTCCAATGCCAGTCGATAACTGCCTAATGAGGTATAGGTCATCCCCAGGTTACTATGAGCTGCAATCGCCCTTGTATTTAAGCTATCTTCCTGAGCTACCTCTAGAGAAAGAAGATAGTAAGAAAGTGCCTTTTCATATTCCCCCTTCATTGAGTATACTAGCCCCAAACTATTATAACTCATGGCAATATTATCTTTATCGTCAAGACTCAAATAAATGTCCAAGACCTTTTGATGGTATTCGAAGGCCAGGTCCGCATTTTGAATATCATAATAAAGCCAACCAAGACTACTTAAGATGTAGGCTTCACTCTTTACATTATCTAAACCTTTGTAGATTTCTAGGGCTGCCAGGCCATTTTCTAATGCTTTGTCATAAATATCATTGTACAGATAGCCCAAACAAAGATTTTCTAGAGCAAGAGCCTCGTTCTGATGGTCCTCATACTTTTGGGCAAGGTCTAAAGCTTGTTTTGCGTACGAAATAGCTTTGTCCGATGCTTCAGCACTATTTTCTTTAGATAATCTATTTAGAATGTATGCTTTCTCATTTTCGGAAGCGGTGAGTAACTTGATTTCCAGGCTATCCAAGTCTAATTGCCCCATTAGTTGACTAATCAATCCAAACAAGAAAACAACACAAATTCCAAATCTTAAGATTAGTGGTTTCAGCATTTTAGATAAGCCAATTTATTATTGGAAAGCCGTTTCAACTAAAGGTTCTTCACCGATTTCAATTAATTGATTTACAGTGAATTGATCTGTATTGAGTCAAAAAACAAGCCCGAATATGGGGGAAATGTCAAAATTCGAGCTAACATTTATTTCAAGTAAGTTGAAACAAGCAATTTTTAAGTTGAATAGCAAATTTTCTGAACACAAGATTGTAGCCTTCCCCTAAGCCGCGACCGCAGAATAATAAAGGATTTCATTTTTGGTTCTCGAAGTAATCGGGTGTTTTATTTCTCATATTTTCATGAGGCCGAAACTGATCATAAACCTACGACCAATTTTGGATTTCCTCATCGAGTTCTTCCATACTAGTAAACCAGCATAAATTTAAACATTCGACTCGTAGTGTTTTATTCAATCTTTCGACCAAGCGATTCTGACTAGGCTTTCCGGGCTGGATGTGTTTGAGTACGATATCGTGGCTATCTGACCATAGTTCCAACTTCTGGCCAATAGACTCTGAACCATTGTCACATCTAATATAGGCAGGCTTATCTCGATATTCCAGGACATGTTCAAGAATCTGGATCAATTTCTTGGCTGAGATGCTCTGGTTAGCATACATTTTTTTTAAGCGTTTATTCTCTGCCTCCAATTCCTTAATTCGCCGCTTATTCTCACTTTGATTCTCCGCGTGTTCCTTTTTCCACCTATAGAAGATAGCAGGGCTAATCTGATACTTACGGTTGAGTTCTGAAACGACAACTCCAGAACCTATTCGGCAAGTATCGCCAATTTTTGATCGCTCGTGACTATCACTTTGCATTTGAAAATCTAAATAGTTACTATTTTGAAATGGCTTTTATTTACAATCTTTGCTATATGAAGTTGTATCATCCTTACACCATCCACTATAATCAGATTTGTTACAATCTGGAAAATTAAGACCTTCATTGTCGACTTTGATACAACTAAGATTTGGGTTATTATAAGATGACATAGCAGTCATATTAGCGTTATTCCCATTTTTGATATTCAAACTCGTCAGACGATTTTCATAACAATACAAAACTTCAAGGTTGCTGTTTTGACTCAAATCTAAAGAAGTTAAGTGATTGCCTCGACAACCTACTTTTTTTAAATTCTTATTCTTTGTTAAATCCAACTTAGTTAATTGATTATCATAACAATATAATACTTCTAACTTTTTGTTTTTTGAAACATCTAAACTAGTTAACTCATTATCATAACAATCTAATCTTTTAAGATTTACGAAAGCCTCTATTCCATCTAGTGATTTTATATTCTTAGAACTGACGTTTAGGTACTCTATGTTCTGAACTTCGCTAAATTGAATTTTTTTATCCTTATTTATATCTAAATTACTATCTGCTTTGCCATCATTATTCGTATCGATACAAGCTGTTTCGATCAAGCTGTTTTTGAAATTGACATCTAGGATGTACACATTCTGTTCTTTACAAGCAAAAAAAGTTAATAAAGTAACGCTCAGATAAATTGCTCTATTCATTGTTGCAATCTTTTTATTATGTTGATTTTAATAAGATTAATTCAGGCAATAATTCGACAGTGGATCTGGGAAATATGGTAAACGATTTATCAAATGTAAGAAGCTATTTGAATTTATAAAATTTGACATATAAGAAGAGCATTCGTAGAAAGTTGTATACTTGATTTATGACGAAAAAATATACTTCTTCTCTAGCGAATGCCCAGTGGCAAGTTATTGAGAATAAACTGCCTGAGCAAATGATCAAGCGTAAACGACGCTGATCGTTGCGATTAAGTTTCGAGGCCATATTAGATATACTCAAAAATAGCTGCAATTGGCACGATATTCCGGGTGACTTTCCCCCGAGCGGCACGGTGTACTATTGTTTCAAGACTTGGCGCGGTAATGGTTTACTAGAAGCGCTAAGTGAGGAATTATCTGGCGATTATCGCCAATCGATGGGAAATAGAGCAAGCCTTCCGATTCGGTAAATCAGAGTTAGCCATGGAGTCGCCTCGACTATGGTTCTGGCAAAACAGACTCAAGTTATTGGCCATCCACTGGTGCCTATTCTTCTTCCTCGCTCAAAATTTGAGATGACTCATCTTTTTTATAATCAGGAGGTTATGAAGGGTTGTTCAAACTTTGATCTCTCCGATTAGTTTTTCGAAATGCCTAGAGCATATGTTATTTTTTCCGCTGCCGGGCATTATTCATTTGCTTAATATCCGCATTCCGATCCGACTGTCCCAGGAGGTGTTCGCAAAAGTAATCTCCCCGTAACCAGAAAAAATATTCATTCATGTTTCCGTAACCGTGCCGCTGTCCCGGAAAAACGAAGTAGTCGAATCGTTTGTTTGCTTTGATCAATGCCTGCGCCATCCGCACCGTGGCCGCCGGATGGACGTTATTGTCAATATCTCCGGTAGTGATGAGGAGTTTGCCTTTCAGGTTGGCAGCAATATCCGGATTTTTATCGATGGCGTATTTGAAGACGATCTCTCCTTTATCATTTACTTCTTCTTTGACGCCGTGATGTTTTTCACTCCACCACCGGTTGTAAATGTTGTTTTCGTGATTACCGGAAGAGGAGACAGCCACTTTGAAGAAATCCGGATAGACCAACATAGCTGCGGTGGACATGAAGCCTCCGCCGGAGTGGCCGAAGATCCCAACTTTATCTAGGTCGATGAAAGAATGCCGGTCGGCGAGTTGTTCGGCAGCGTATTTTTTATCGGCCAGGCCATAATCACGCAGGTTGCCGTAGCCATAGTTGTGGTACCATTTGGAGCGGGCGGGGTGCCCCCCTCGATTGCCGATTGTGACTACGATGAAGCCGAACTGTGCCAGTCGGTCGAGGCGGTCCATACGGCTGGAAAAAGATTTGTTGACTGCTTCCGTTTGTGGTCCTGGATATACGTATTCGATTAGTGGATACTGTAGCGTAGAATCAAAATTAAAGGGCTTATACATCACCCCGTACAGGTCAGTGATCCCATCATTGGCTTTGACGGTGTAGGGTTCGGGGAATTGGTAGCCTGCAGCTAAGAGCAGGGACAGGTCTGCCGATTCGAGGTCCATGACCTTCTCCCCCCGATTGTTGTACAACTCGGAAGCTGGCACAGTATTGACACGGCTGTAATTATCCACCATAAAAGTCATGGGGTCATTGAGATTCGATTCATGGTTGTAGTCACCTGGATTGAGTAACTGAAGACCAGTGCCGTCGAAATTGATGCGGTAGAGGTGGTAGTAATAGGGGTCCTCGCCTTCTTCCCGTCCGTTGGCTCGAAAATACAGCACTCGGTTCTTGCTGTCGATGCCCTCGATGCTTTCACAATGGAAAGGTCCGGAGGTGATCTGATTCTTCAGGTTTCCTTCCGCGTCATAGAGGTAGAAATGGGCCCAGCCGTCCCGTTCTGACCAATGGATGAATTCCTTCCCGTTGTTGATCAGTCCAAGAGTACGGGTCTCTATGTAAGTGTTGAGGCGCTCTTCGATGAGCACTGTTACTTCCCCAGTAGTCGTATTAGCGTAGCAGATGTCGATGCGCTTAAGATCACGACTGGTACGGGTGAAATATAGGCGCGAAGTATCCGGCGCCAGCCAGTAGCGCCAGTTCATATCGTTGTCGCGATCTGCCTTTTTTCGAGGCGCCGAAAGGATAGATAGGCTTTGGTCTTTGAAGGTGTCGACCTCGATCTGCATTCGATTTTTACTAGAGAAATCAAAGATGAACATTTCCTGCCGAGAGGCTTCTTTTTCACCAGCCATATGATATTTGTAGGTTTCCAGGCGCGGCCGAGGCTGTGCAGTATTATCAAGTACCCAAAGATCTTTGACTTTTCGCAGATCGGATCTTGTCATGGCAAATTTCTGGCCGCCCGGTGCCCAGGCCACTCTTACCTGCTTGCGTTTATCCTTATTTTCTTCTAGTTCTACATTATCTACACCGCGATTGCTGCCGCCAAATGCATAGTGTACTTCACCGTCGGTGGTCCATTGGTGTTCCACGATGGTGGAGTCTTTTTCGTCTTTTTGGGCTTTGAGGTAGTTGTCCCAATCCATCCAGTAGAGGTTGTGATCGCGAGAGAACAGCACGTAGGAAGAATCGGGGGCGATGGAGGCCCACTTCGGGTCTTCTTTTTTCTTTTTGAAATCTTCGATTAGGGTCAATTCCTGGCTGCGGAGATTATATTCGAAGTTCCAGACCTTGGGCACCATTTTTTTCTTTTTCTTTTTGTCCTGGCTGTCTTTCTCCTGCTCCATATCATCTTCTTCCTTGTCCTTGTCCTTGTCCTTGTCCTTGTCTTCGTCTTCCTCTTCTACTTCGACCAACTTGCTGGTGACCTCCCACTGCAAGGTTGTTTCGTTCTTAATGAATTTTAGTTTTTGAATATTTAGATGCTGGGCATCAAAAGGATCACCTGTAAGACGGGACATATCGGCGGCGATCTTGACCACGTCAAAGAGATCCGTTTTGGTGCGGCGTGATGGATCTACCAGATACCAGCGCTTACCCTGTGAGGTTTCGTAGGAGTACCAGAAGCGATCGCTGTTTTTCAGCCAGTGTGGACTGACTTTGGTAGAGAAGATTATCTTTTTGAGATAGTCGGGTGAGAAGCGGGCAGCGAGTTCGTAGTTCGGCGTTGGTGTATTTTGTGCCGGTAGTATAGTGATAAAAGCTGCGGACAACAGCAGGCCAAGTAGAATAAGCTTTCTGTTCATTAGTGAGTAGTTTTTTTCAGAAGCAGTAAGATAAGGGTTTTGTGGAAAACGGATGGCTAAGTACTTTGTAACATAAATTTCTCTGGTTTCTGGCGGCATCTTTCTAGCAAGCCCTGCGTTGCTCGTCGGTCATGTAGCTAAGGCTATATTCCCTCCTCGAGCCTTGGGCTTACTTAAAATCTGCTCCCCATAATCCCAAATAACTTATGTTACAAAGTACTAAGTTTGAGACAAGAGCCACCGGGTTTTACCAAAGGTCCTATCCGTTTGATTGTCCATCGATCACCCTAAGCTGATTAAATCCTACCCCAAGGTCCAAAAGCTACTACAACCCTAGCACCCACGCCACAAAAATCCCAATATAATTTCCCAGCCCCAATCCTAAAATCGATAGGGAAATGGCCACGGGTAATAATTCTTGATTCTTGATAGAACTCGCCATTTGAACCACAAAGGGAGGTCCCATAGTGGCAGCGGTACTACTTAGGATAAAGCTATCGGAGTCAATTCGAAATAGAATGGCCAGCAGGTAATGCAATCCCACGATACCAACCAATACCAAGGCGTTGAAGGCCAAATAACTACTTCCCATCGAAATGAGTTCTGTGAAATCTGCTAGGAAGCCGGCTGCCAATCCAAAAGTTAATAAGAGATATTGTGCATAATTGAACACACCCTTTAATTGTCTAATGCTAGGGATAAAGGATAAGCCAATACCGATGGTGGTTAGCGTCAACATCAAAATGGTTTGATTGGGTTCTCCTTTGCTATCTGGAAAGAGGGAAGCCAATGCTGCAGCTATCGCCACTGCCCCTAGGCCTAGTAAGGTAGCGATGAACAAAGGTCGAATGCTAGTCCAGTGCCATCGCTTAGGAGGAAAAGGTAAATAGGCCACTTGACTACTTTCCACAGTAAGTTGTTTGCTGGATTGCTTAGATTTAAAATTGGGTAATAATCGGCCTAAAATCGGTTTGCCCAAGGAGAGTAAAAACAAAAAGTAAAGCCCGCTACAAAGGGCATCGGTTGCATTTAGTAGTAGAAAAAGCTGGTCATCTGCCGCCAATGCCTTGCTGATTGCGACCATATTCGGTGTTCCGCCAATGTATACACCGGCCATCATGCCAGCCGTCGTTTCAACTTGCTCCAAGTGACCTTGATAGACATAACCCATTGTGATAGTCACCACTATCACAGCCAAAACACCCAATAGGAAGGCTTTGGTAATCTTACCTGTATTTTGCAACCATTCGGTCACATCGCATAACATTAGCAATAAGGGAATAGCCAGCAATACGGATGTAAATGCCGTTATTTGCGAGGTAGTGGCTATAGTACCCGCTAGGGCTTCCGCTGATTCTCCCGGAAACCAAGACCAAAGCCAAAGTGATTTGGTGTTTCCCAATAACATACCCACGCCATAGCAAAGTACAATATCACTCAAAAACCTATTTATTTTGAGTTGTCGACTCAACTTCATTAACCAGATCGGCAGCAAAAGAAAAAGCAGAATTTGAATGATAATGGCGATCGTAACACCCATAAGTTTAACTTACTTGTAGGACCTTGGCGATTATTAACACCTCAAGAATCTCCGAGTAATAATTCATATCTATCCTATCCCTATGTAGTACATTTTGAGTGCCTCATTAGGGGGTAAAACACTTCTTGATTCCAAAAGCAATGAACTCCTATCCACCAGAAAACATTTTGTTCACAAACGCAACTAGTAGTTTATCTCTTTGTGCAGGTTCTAGTGTATTCAAGATATTATTGATAACTAGAAAATTATCAGGTATGCCTTTATCATCGGTGCCAAGCAGCTGCTCCAAGCTATCCAGTGTATCTGGTGTGAAATTGGCAAGCAACCCTTGAAGCATCTCTGGGGTTAGCATAGCCAGCATGGGATGAGGTGCTTTTGTTTCCTGCTTTAATTCTGCTACCGTGGCTTTCAAGTCTTCCATCATTGGGGCCATGTGTGGTACATTGAAATGCGTAATGGAAAGATGAATACTCGCTTCAGAAACAGCGGATTTTAATTGCGCTTGAATAAACCATCCCTTTTCTTTCATCCGTTCTACCAGCTCAAAGACGTTGACCGCCTCTGAATTAGAGGCGAAACACAAAAGACTGATGTCAGGACTTCCTAATAAGTATAACTCAGGAATATCCTTTAAGGCTTCGATTACTATATCGCGACCATTCATACAGGCTTTTACGGCATTCTTGTAACCCTCCACGCCCAAAAATTTGAAGAGGCTCCAAGCTGCAGCCATAGGTCCCCCTGTTTTACTGGATAATACAGTTGGATTGATAATGGAATAGCCTGGCCAATCGGACCAACTAAAGAGCTGATACTGTCTGATCTCTTTATTTCTGTAGATGACAGAAGAACACCCTTTGGGGACATAGCCAAACTTGTGTAAGTCACAGGAAATCGAGGTGACCCCCGGAACACTAAAATCAAAGGCTGGGATTGGATAGTCCAACATTTTAGCAAAAGGAAGGAACATCCCACCTACGCAAGCATCTACATGGCAGAGTAAGTTGTTGGCTGCCGCCAAAGCTGCAATGGCTTCAATATCATCGATTACTCCATGCGCATAGGAAGGAGCAGAACCAGCTAAAAGAATGGTCTGATCGGTAATAGCTGCTTCCATCGCCTGCACATCAGCCTTGAAGGTGGTCTTATCCACTGGCGTCATCTTCACTTTCACATTTAAATAGTGACCTGCTTTTTGAAAGCAAGGATGAGCTGTTTCTGGAATGATGATCTCTGGTTCAGTAATATGAGGAAACAGATGACGAGCTCGGTCTCTGGCCGTTTTTACGATTAACATAACACTTTCAGTCCCCCCACTTGTGCAATTGCCAACAGTTTCGGTATCTCCATTCAACAGATCAGCGACCATTCCAATTACTTCCTTTTCCAATTGAAGTAGACTTTGAAATTGAGTTGGGTCTAAACCGTTTTCTGTTAAATAGAGCTTGTAGGCTTCTTCTGCCAACTCATGTGCTTCAGGAATCGTATGATAGACATAAGCCATCACCTTCCCCGATTGCCAAGGTAGGTCATCTGCTTTCAGATCTTGTAGTGCTTTGTATACGGTCTCTTTACTTTCCGGTTTAGTAGGAAATTTCAAACTGCTCATTATTGTATTTTTTGTGAAATAGGACCAACTTCCATCCAATAGACGCCAATGTGGCTCACAATATCTTAATAATTGATGATGAATTATATGGGCCTGACATATTCTTAAAACTCTTGATCATAACAGGCAATATTTATGCAGCTCTCCCTCCAAAAAATAGTCATTCCAATTATCCGCCGCACTCGTATAAGCTCAATTTAATCTAACCAAAACTCACCGTCATGAACATCCGAATATTGTGGCTTATCACATTTTTTGTCTTACTTACTACTACCCTCCATGCTCAAAACCTCATCCGCTCCCCGAAAGGCTATTCTCCACAGGTCGGAGCTATAGTATCTATGCTAGACGATTTGAAGAAGAGGGTGACGAATAGTGTACGAAATTTGTCGCAACAACAGACTGATTTTTTGCTAGATGAAGATGCCAATAGGATCGGTGCTTTGATCTTACATTTGGCGGCAACGGAGAAATACTATCAGGTATATTCCTTCCAAAATCGTGGCTATAATTGTGCGGAGAAGCTGAAGTGGGATATCCCTATGAATTTGGGAAAGAAGGTACAAATCACCTTACAAGGTAAACCGATCAGCTATTACCTAATGTATTTGAAAATAATCGAGATTCAAGCTCTATGTAGCCTTAAGGAAGTAGGTTAGTTGGCCAATCATAGGAGAGGGGCAAGAATTTGTTAGATATAAGCTGGCGCATAATTTGTAATCTCCAAGAAGATTTACCAGTTATGGTATTTTGCCTATTTTCCGTTGACATGAGTTTTCCTTCAGGGCATTGCAAAGCATCATAAATTGAAAGAAATTGGATGACAAAACATAACGGCCGGCCACACATATAGAAAATATTGCCTCTTATTACATGTTGAAGTAACCAGTACCAAAGTGCCTTGGGGTTCAACAGACCCAGCAAGGAAAACTACACCTATTTGAGGCGTAGGACAAGCATAAGAACCTACATTTCAACTGGTCTTAAGAAAGATAAATCAACATTTACACTTTCCCATTTCCATTTTTCCCGTAATTTGACAGCTATGAATGGGCTTTTCAGAAAGCCTCCTCATCTATTTTTGTACCATATTCTGGAAATAATCTTCAAAACGATGAAAAACAAACCGACTTTCAAGACTTTATCTGTTATACTAGTTATAGGCATTGCATTTGCCTTTATGGCCCACGGAACCAAGCAGGATCATGTAACGCATACGCATCATGGCCATCATCACGGTGAGGCTGATCACCATCATTCGAATGATAACGCCACATCCGAGGCGAATACTCCGGTAGAAAAAGCCAGGTTAGTGACCGGGCAAGGGGATTTTATCTTTTCCTGGGATCAGGGGCTCACGGCCGCTTTTCCGGAGGAGGCCAAAGAATTTGAGCCTGGCATGCATGGTGGTTTTAATGAAGACCCAGAAACGGGTATCGTATACACGGGTATTCCGGGTTATGGTTTGTGTGCGATCAGCCCTGATCTCAAAGGATGGACAAAAATTGGAACGGATGAGCGTTTGAAGGACAACATCCATGGTATTGTATTTTTTGTGCATAAAGGGAAAAAGCATCTGGCTGTAGCACAAGAAGGAAAGCGAGTATTAGTACTAAATATTGATGGCACGATCGTTAGTGACATTCTTAAACCTAGAGGAGTTGAATTTGACTTTGTTCCGGCCAATGACTTCTTTGCTTCCAAGGGGAGTAATTTTGGAGTGACAGATGTGACCTACCTTGATGGGGTGATCTATGCCACACATGGTTATTCCAAAGGTGATTTTATACTTACAATTGAAGAAGTAGATGGCTCTTGGACTTGGGGAAAACTAGCTTGGGGCGGAAAGGGTAAAGCTCCTGGACAGTTTCAAACGGCTCATGGCATTTATGCGCATGAAGGCCATCTGTATGTAGCCAACCGGGCCGCAGGACAGGTAGTGAAATTTAGAAAGGATGGCGCATTTCTAGAAACTTTTGATAATATTCCAGAAGGTAGCCTGGTTTGTAATGTTTCCTATAAATCAAAACACTTCTTTTTCAATGCTTTAAGAGCTGTTGGCGACCAGAAGTCTGCGCCAATCTATGCACATACTGGCGATGAATTGGTTTCTACCATTGTTCCAGGGGATTTGGGCATTCCTGTTCTAACGAATATCCATCATGTTTGGCCACACTTCGTGGAAGAGGGGGGTGAATCGCAACTGTATCTACTGGTACATGGTTGGAACAAGGGTAAGTTTGCGGTATTGAAATTAGAAGAGTAATCTCCTTTGAATGAGGGCTTGTTTGCAGGAAGGTATTAGCAACGTAGCTAAAGGTTTATCTAGGTTCAGATGAATTCTGGTTCTCCACCAAGCGCAAGGCGAGCATCCTGATGCTTTCGGGCAAGCAAGCTCTTTAAATCTTTCTTTGTGGCGTTTTTCTCTCCTTAAGCCATGTGTAAGTTTAATGATCACATTTGGTATAGCTGATCCTATTACAAATCCACTATACAACTAACCTAGTATTGCCGGTCATTTGTTGAATATGATCTAGCCAAAACAGGCTAAGAAAAACCTGTAGTTCTTTATCATAATGTTAGGGGCATCCACTGACTTAATCTACTCATCATGAAATTGCAGTACCTTATTTTTTTATCCGCTTTGAGTCTGTTTCTGCTCACCTGTGCGGAAAGACCAAATAAACAAGCGAATTCGGATAAGTCAGTTTCCAAGCGCCCAAATATCCTGCTACTGTTAGCAGATGATATGGGCTATGGCGAACTGGGGAGTTATGGGCAAAGTGTGATCCAGACGCCTTTCCTAGATGAACTAGCTGCAAACGGGCTGCGGTTTACTGATTTTTATGCCGGTACAGCAGTTTGTTCGCCTTCAAGAGCTGTGCTGATGACCGGACAACATGCTGGTCACACTTCAATTCGAGGCAATAATGGCCTGCTAGAGGGCAAATGGCAGCGCTTGCCGCTTAAAAAGTCAGAAGTGACTATAGGGGAGATGCTTAAACAGGCAGGGTATGAGACAGCTATGGTTGGTAAATGGCATTTAGATGATCCAGACGATCTATCTACTTGGGCGTGTAAGCGCGGATTTGACTATGCCGTGCAAGAACAATGGGCCGCTAGAGGTGGAAAGGGTTATCCATTTGATGAACGTGTGCATTGGATCAATGAAAGGCAGGATAGTATACTTTACAATTATCAGGACTATAGCTGCCTAGATGAATTCCGAACGAATTTTGCGATAGATTTTCTAGATAATAAGGATGATAGCAAACCCTTTTTCTTGTACATGTCGTACCGTATTCCACATGCACATGAATATTATGTTCGTGATAATGAGCTATATAAGGACAAGGGGTTTCCAGAGGTAGAACGGACCTTTGCAGCTCGTATTACCATGCTCGATCAACAGGTCAAACGATTGTACGAAGAACTTGAAAGGAGAGGGGAGTTAGACAATACCCTTATTATTTTTACTAGCGATAATGGCCCACATCACCAGGTGAAACATAAAGTCTTCACGGAACGACACGATCGTTTATTTTTCAAGTCTTCAGGGGGATTACGAGGGTTCAAAAGAGATCTTTATGAAGGTGGAATAAGGGTTCCCTGCATCGCCTATTGGAAAAATAAAATTAGATCTGGTAAAACCACCGACCATTCAGCGGTCTTCTATGATTTTATGCCCACTTTCGCGGAATTGGCCCAGACTACTATACCATCGCAGGCCGATGGCATTTCCTTCCTACCAGAATTGTTAGGCAAAGAGCAATCCAAGCATGAGTTCATGTATTGGGAAATACATAACAATCCAAAAGTCAAGGGCTTTCGGCAGGCTGTGCGGCAAGGCAAATGGAAAGCCGTGCGCTATGGCGATCGATATAAAACAGAATTATACAATTTGGATAAAGATCCTTTTGAAGAAGAGGACGTATCTAAACAACACCCTGAGACAATCAATAAGATCAATGCGATTTTAAAACGTGAGAGTAGTTCGACATCTCGTTATGAGTTTGCAGGAGGGGTTTTTAAATAGCTTGCTTTTTTTGGGACCAAAAATCACCCTTGGGCAAGCCAAAAAGTAGAAAACTAATTATGCATAAACTACTTCTAATTTTTGGTGGATTATTGTTTGTATCTGGTCAAGTTTTCGCTCAAGACCGTCCCAATATAATCTGGTTGATGGCTGAGGATATTGGACTTGATCTAGAATGTTATGGAATGAAAGCGGTTAAAACACCGCACCTGAATAAGTTGGCTGTTGAAGGAATCAAGTTTGAACACTGTTTTGTGACTAATCCCATTTGCTCGCCCAGCCGCTCGGCAATGATGGTAGGGAGCCATCAGAACAAGATCAATGCCCACCATCATCGTAGCAACCGGAAAATCCCCCTACAGCAGGACTATCAACCTTTTACTTTTCATTTGCGGAAAGCGGGCTATACCGCTATTCTTGGACACCATGGAGTGATGCAGAAGGGGCGAAAAATCGACGTAAATTTTAAACACCAAGCTATTGGGGAGTGGGATGGCAAAACTCAATTTGGTTTATTTGATAAATACGATACATTCGAAAAGGTTGATGAGCCGTTTTTCGCACAGATTCAACTCAAGGTTACGCATCGAGGGGATTGGTGGGATGATATCCGGACCAAATCCAAACATCCAGTTGATCCAGCGCAAGTCGTATTACCGCCCTTTATGGCAGACCACCCGACAGTCCGATTGGACTGGGCGAAGTACCTCGATCAAATAAAATACATGGATGAAGAAGTTGGGATGATTAGGCAGGAATTAGAGGACAAAGGCCTAGCTGAGAATACCATTATCATCTTTATCGGCGACAATGGCCGCTGCAACATAAGAGGGAAAGGTTATTTGCATGCTCCAGGTGTACACATCCCTCTAATTGTACACTATCCCAAACGGTATCGGGCAGGGCAAGTGAGGAAAGATATAGTAGCAGCTACTGATATTACTGCTTCAATATTAGATGCTGCAGGGCTGAATATTCCCAAGTACATGACTGGCAGGCCCATTTTTGAGCAAAAATCAAAAAGAAAATATGTTTATGCCGCCCGAGATCTTTGGGATGAAATCTAAGAGCAGTCCAGGGCTATTACATCAAGAAGATGGAAGTATATCCGCAATGACAAACCCGAAGTACCCTTTGATGCCCATCAGGCCTATCTGGAGTTTTATCGCCCAGCTTTACATATTATGCGTTTGTTACAAGAAAAAGGCGATCTCAATTCCGTCGAGCAACTCTTTTTTCAGCCAACCAAACCACGAGAAGAGCTTTACAATTTAAAAGTTGATCCAGATGAACTAAACAATCTGGCTCATCAGGTGCATTATCGCAAGCGTCTGCATAAGATGAGAAAACACCTGGCAGCATATGAAGCACAGATGGCTCCCATTTCCGACGACTTCCAAGCTGTTCATCCCGCTGCGGTAGAGCTTTTTGATTGGGTAAAGCAAACCAAACCTGAATTGTATCAGCAGATGCAGCAAGGGGTAGAAATTGGTTTTCAAAGGCTTAGACAGGAATATAAGGCACAGAACAAAAAGAGTGGGCTTAAGAACTGACCTGCCGTTAGCATCTGTATTGGCATTGTATAGAAGTTGTTTAAAAATACCTCACTGGCCGCGATGAAGCTCTTTTTGGCCCACTCTTCGTTTTTTTATCGCCGCGTAGCGCTGCTATGCGACTCAAAAAAGCCTCAATTGAGCAAAAAACCTTCTCCATCTCGACTCAGCAGCCATTCTAAAACAACTTCATATTATTAAAACTTGGGTAGGCACATACTGTTCGTAATTTCGTGCTTATACAACGGACGGGTTTTGGAGAGATATCTAATAGCCCCAATTCAGGTTTATTCATAAAAATCACAGCTCACTATTTGTAAAGCAGACTTACTATATTTGAGCCTGTTTTATTTACCTCGTGGTAAAAGGGATCTTATTAAAGAGCCACATTTTGAATATAACCTTATCCTTTTTCGATTTATTGATCATCATCGGTATGGTTACAGGAGTGATCTGTAGCATCCTGCTATTCATAAAATCGGATAAGAAGACCTCTAACAAATTTCTAGGTTTAGGCATATTGGGTTTTGTTTGGCTCAACACTAAAACGTTGCTTCTTTCCCTCAATCTGTGGGATATACACGGCTTTGGATATTTTCCAAATGGAATAGAGCTAGCCCTTCCTCCCTTATTTTATTTCTACGTCATTTCTCTTCTACAGTCAGATTTTAAGCTTAGGGGCAAAGATTGGCTACATTTTGTGCCCTTTTTTCTTTCGCAAGCCTATGCCATCGTGGTTTACATAGCCATCATGCAGACCCAACTGCCGCTTGAGAAATCGATGATAGCTAATTCCTTCCACTTCAATAGAATTAAGCTGGCTGACGACCAACTCATGGCCTTGAGCGGACTTGTTTACCTTTATTTGGCTTACCGCTATATTCGGAAATACAAAGATTGGTTATCGGAGAATACTTCTGATACACAGTTTTCAGAGCTAGGGTTTTTAAAGGTGGCAGCCGTCTGGATGTTTTTCAGCTTGCTCTATACTGTGGTCAACTTGGTATTAAACTCAGTTCTACACGAATCCCACGAATTTCGATGGCGATTAGGTCATTTAATTGTTGCCACCTTAGTATATTATTTGGGCTTGGTTGGGTACAAAAATTCCGATGTCATCCCAACGGGTTTCACTAGCCAATCGCAGAAGAAACCTAAAAGAGTACAAGACCCAATTACATTAGAGGTGGTTGATAATCTTGATCAGATACTTAAAACGAATAAAGTCTACCTCAATCCTAATTTAAGTTTACAAGAGTTAGCTAAATCCTTGGAGGTAAGTGATGCTACTCTATCTCACGTAATTAATACACATTACCAAAAGAATTTCCGGAGCTTTATCAAACAATTAAGAGTGGAAGAAGTGAAGAAACGCTTGCTCGATGGAAGTTTAGGAACGCTTTCTCTCTTAGGTTTAGCCAAAGAATGTGGCTTCAACTCAGAAGCTAGCTTTTATCGTATTTTCAAAGCTGAAACAGGTCTGACGCCAAAACAGTTTCTTTCCCAGCACTCCTCACCCCCTCCCTCTAGCAAAGATTAGTTACCAAATTACTCTCAATACTTGTTTTGAGAGTTCCTCAGCATGTTTTGATGGTGCATATTCCCTTGAATACCCTGTCTTTTGTGAAAGAGATGATCTATGGATTCATTATTCGCGGTGAATACTAACAGTACAAAAATGGCAAAGCATGTTGAGATATAACTTATTGATTGCAACACGGAGAATATTTAAGAACAAGGTAAATGCTGGACTCAATATTATAGGACTGGCTATAGGATTGACTTCGGTCGTCCTCATGCTGTTGTACATAAAATATGAGACAACTTATGACCACTTCAATGAGGATCATGACCGCTTATTCAGAATTGAACGAAATTATACCAGTCGAATTCAAGATGAACTATGGGATAGTACTCCATATCCGCTGGCAAAATCATTAGTTAGCGATTTTCCAGAAGTAGAAAATGCAGCCTGTATACAGCCAACATCGAGGTATTTGACCCATGCAGATGAGATGTACGAGGAAAAGTACGGAATGTTTGCAGACAATGAATTCTTGCAGCTTTTTACTTTCAATTTTCAGGTAGGAAATCGAAAAGATGCATTAGAGGGTCCCATGAGCATGGTGGTTTCTGAGTCACTGGCCAGGCGACTGGCTCCGACAGGAGATTTGCTTGGTGAAACGATTCAAGTAGACAAAAAGCATAGCTTTATAGTAAAAGGAATTTTTGAAGACATTCCAGAACATTCTCACTTAAAAGTAGACTATATACTTTCCTTCCAATCGTATGAACAGGTAACCGGATATCCGAAAAATGTAGGATGGAACCTAAACAATGCAACGGTATATGTCAAGCTAAGTAGCCTGGCAGATGAAAACCAATTAGCACCTAAAATAGAAGGTTTTTTAGATACCCATTATACTCCAGATGGGACGAAACAACGTTTGAGTTTGCGGCCAATCGGAGAGATATATACAAAAACAGCTGCAGTAAGAGGGGCAGGAGGAAGAAGAAGCGATACCACCATCATTTATCTATTTCTCTCCGTCGCGATTTTTACTTCTTTAATTAGCCTGCTCAATTACGTCAATGCTTCTTCTGCGGAGGCGATCAACCGGGAATTAGAGATCGGAATAAAAAAGGTACACGGCATTTCAAAAGCTCAGCTACAGTATCAATTCGTTTGTGAATCTTTTGTGCTTGTATTCATAGCCTGCATTGTATCCATAGGGCTACTGTTGCTGACATTGCCGGTGTTCAGTGTCATGATAGATAAGGCACTTTCTATTAGTTTGAGCAGAGATTGGTTTTTCTTATTGCAAATCTTTTGCGGTGTCATCTTAGTAGGAGCTTTATCGGGCTTGTACCCGGTTTTCTTTTTGTCATCGCTGAAGATATCTTCTTTTTTGCAAGGAAATGATTCTGTGAAAAGACGGGCCACTTTGAGGAAGGTATTGGTAGTCCTTCAATTGGCTGTCGTGATGCCTTTGATTTTTACGTCTATTTTGATCATTAGACAAATTAGGTTTATAGAAAATAGGGATATTGGTTTTGCCAAAGAAAACTTATTAGTAGCAAAGGTTGCAACACCTGACACTGCCAGCTACGAACGATTGAAATCTTTAAAAAGCAGATTGCAACAAGTTCCTGATATTACAGAAATTACCGTTTCACGTTCAGCACCATTTAAAGGAGCAAATGGAATGTCTGTCAATTGGGAAGGAAGCTTAGAAGATGATAGGATTCTGCTCCGATCTCATGCAGTAGACTATGATTTTATCAATACTTACCAAATGAAAATGGTAGATGGAAGAGGTTTTTCAGAAGAATACGGGGCAGATATGCAAACTAGCTGCCTTATTAATGAAACTGCCGCGCGAATATTTGGTTGGGAAAAACCGATTGGGAAAACCATCGATAACAAACGCCTAAAAGTAGTTGGGGTGGTCCAGGATTTTAACGACTTCACGCTATTTAAGAAAATCCCGCCAATGATACTACTCATGAATCAGAATATGAGTAATGCCCATTATGTTTCAATGCGAGTTAATCCAAAGGATCGGCTTGCCACTCAAACCATGGTCAATCGTTTATTTAATGACAATTTTACGGACAGCCCCTTAGATTTCAAGTTTTTGGATGTGGAGTTTGAAAGTAGCTACCTGGATTCACTAAAGGGAGTGACCAAAATATTCATATTCTTTTCGATCATCGCCATTGTCTTGGCCATACTCGGGCTGTATAGTCTAGTTTCTTTTTCGTTAAAAGCGCAGCGGAAAATGATTGCAATTCGGAAGGTATTGGGAGCCAGCGTCGACAAGCTGTTTCTCTTATTGTTAAAGGAATACCTTGTTCTATTTGCTGTTGCAGCTGTATTTGGCCTTTTATCGGTCTACATCGTCTCGTCTAAAGCTATGAATGTATTTGCTTACCATGAAGAGGTTAAACTGATTTATCTCGTGGTAGCTGCTCTCTTAGCTTTGTTTATAGTCCTTGCTTCTGTTAGCAGTAAAATATTTGTGGCATCGAAGGAAAGCCCGTTGAAAGCTATCTCGTCCTGACATGCCATAGATTGAGCGTTAAACGAACAGCAGATATATGCACGAACCTTGCAGAGAGCCCTAAAAAGAGCCTTACAGTGACTTTTAATCACCTTGATAAATTTTGATACCTTCGAGCAAACAAGCCATAGAAGGTTAAATCAAATATTTAGATGCTAAAGCACGCCACGCTGATTGGGGTTATCGCCGGAGTCATTTTTTTGTTAATGGCTACCTTTTACTACCCTGGAGGAACTTACATTGATGAATTGTCAAAGGGATATGACTGGTTTGATAATTACATTTCTAATCTGCTCGGTCCATTAGCTGTTAATGGTATGGATAATGTCGCTCGACCATGGGCAGTGACTGGGGTGCTGTGCTTAACAGCTAGCTTTGGGCTATTTTTTGTGAAATTCTCGAATCGGATTAAGATAAGAAGTGCAGCTTTCATTATTAAGTACGGAGGCATTGTAGCTACAATCTTAGGTTTCCTGACTGTCATTCCTTCCTTTCATGATGGCATGGTTACTCTATCTAGTATTTTGACGCTTATCATCTTTTTTTATATCACCATTCTAGCTCTCAAGTCTCGCCTGTTTTGGTTGAAACTAATTTCGGTTCTATTTCTTGCTAGCTTTTATTTTGCAGCCTTTATGTATTTTACCAGAATTTACTTGGATTATATGCCACTGGTTCAAAAGATCATATTACTTGTTAAGATTACTTGGATTTTATCCTTGCAGTACTTAACACAGGAGGAGGATTTTGCACATATCATCAAGTAACTCATGAAAAGCTGCCTAACTTCCAGTAGTATTTGACTCAGCATGCAACCATTGTACCTGCAATGGGTCACTTTTACACATGGAAGTTCTTCAAAAATAAGTCACCAATCCAGTTTTCGAAAACTTCAACCTCTCGCAGCTCAATAGCCAAAACAAGGAGCTTTCTAATAGTCTTTGTGTTTTAAAGCCAGTCTGAAAAAACATACTAATCAGATGATGAATAAAAGTACGGTATTGATAAGCCTAGTAATAATTTTGCTCTTGGGTTTGATGAACTGTAATTTATCCAATGCTGGCAAAGCTATGGTAAATGCTGATTCTGATCTGCTGTTGACGGAAAATATCAAGCACCCCGACCCACTAATAGTAGCCTTTGAGAAGGCTGTCAACCAAGGAGAAGTGGAGCCCTTTCGTCGCCTGTTCAGTCCGAAGATGAAGGGGCGAAATTCGGCAGAAAAACTACGACAACGTTTTGGGCAGCTGGTAGCACAAGTGGGTAGTATTAAGCGGCTAACTTTAGACCAGGCATCGGATCATACTTCTAGTTATATCAGCTTTCATGAAAAGATGATTAGCTTGCGGATCACCTTTACGATGGATGAAAATGGGCTATTGGATAGTATGTTGATTGATAGTCAGACAGTGAATAAAGATGCGCCCACTCTAGCGCGAAATAAGACTTCTTTTATCCTCCCATTTCAAGAGGAATGGTACGTGTTTTGGGGTGGGAAGAAAACCAGTGATAACTACCACAATGCACATACGAATATGAAGGGCGCTTACGACTTTTGGGTAATGGGGAAAAACGGTAAATCCCACCATAAGAATGCTACAAGAAACGAAGATTTTTACGCTTTTGGAAAGCCCATTATTAGCCCCGTTGACGCTAAAGTAATTTTTGTTTATGATCAAATAGCAGATAACCAATGGCCAGCCATGAATCCGCAGGCGGGGTATGGTAATGCGGTATTACTGGAAACAGTGGCAAAAGAATACGTCTTGCTGGCACACCTCAAGCAATATTCCGTCACAGTCAAAGTAGGCCAGGAGGTAAGACAAGGAGAGCTGCTGGGGCTCTGTGGAAATTCTGGAAATTCAACAGAACCACATTTACATTTTCAACTACAAAATATACCAGATTTTTCTGCCGCTACCGGCGCTTGGATTTACTTCGACCAGATTGAGGTGAATGGGATCTTGCGAGAAGGGTATCTGCCTAAACGAGGGGAGAAGGTTAGAAACCGTAACACAAACTGATTCCCTTGCCAAGGCTAAAGGCCATCAGACATTCAATAAAAACCTGAAAATAAATGAACTACAAACTTAAAAGCTTACTACTAGGAACTATTCTTTGTTTATCCTACAACTGCTCTCTCAACGGACAAAATGTAATAAAGGCACCCAAGGGGTTTTCACCACAAATCGGTGCTACCTTCTCCATGTTGGAAGACCTCAAACGAAGGGTGACCAATAGCGTAGCTCATTTAACACAAGAGCAAACCGACTTTCTACTAGACGAAAATGCCAATCGAATTGGAGCATTGATACTACACTTGGCGGCTACCGAAAAATATTACCAGGTATATACCTTTCAAAACCGGGGATATAATCGTGAAGAAAAATTGGAATGGGAGATACCGATGAATTTAGGCAAAAGAGCTCAAAACAGACTAAAAGGCAAACCGATCAGCTACTATCTCGAGAAATGGGATGAAGTACGGAAGGAAACCAAGCGACTGCTTAAAACCAAAGATGATAAATGGTTCGCCGAGATGGTGAATGGGAGTAGCATGAATAACCATTGGGCTTGGTATCATGTGATGGAGCACCAGGCTAATCATATGGGGCAGATACGCTTGATTACGAAAAGGTTTAAGTGATAGCATAAAAGCCGAGCTTGATATCTTTTATTTTTTTGCAGGTAAGAAACGGCTATCTTAATGGTGCTTTCACCTAGAAGTTGTGCAATCGTAGTTTTTGAGACGAAATTTATAGAACGAACAAGTTGTTCGATTCTCACTTTCTCCGTTAGGACTCAAATCAGTCATTTTTGAACAACTTCCTAATATCAATGATATGTTCAAGTATTTATTATCACTCACTTTAATTTGCTGCCTTTTAACGGTTGCAGCTCAAAAAGATATAGCCCAAAAATTGGATGGACAGGTTTCTGAGTGGATGGAAGAAGCTGGAATCCCAGGGCTATCCCTGGCGGTGCTTGAGGGAGGTAAAATCCATTATCAAAAAGCATTTGGTATCAAGGATGCGAACACTAAAGCAAAGGTGGATGATGAAACCATCTTTGAAGCTGCTTCCTTGACAAAGCCTGTTTTTGCCTATGCTGTTTGCCAATTGGTGAGTCAAGGTAAATTCGACCTAGACCGTCCTTTGGAGAATTATTGGTCGTATGCTGACCCTGAACCTGTAGATTTGAGGAAAGGAATCACAGCGAGAATGGTTTTGACCCATTCTTCGGGCTTACCCAATTGGCGGCGTCCTCGTCAGTCAGAGAATGTCAAGATTAACTTTACTCCTGGAGATCGTTTTAGCTATTCAGGCGAGGGGTTTGTGTATCTGGCCAGAGTAGTAGCTGAATTGACAGGGCAACCCACTCATGAATGGATTCACGAAATGGTTTTCCAACCACTAGGGATGACTCGAAGCACCATGATATGGAATGAAGATTTAGGAGCTAATAGTGCTTTACCGCACGATAAAGTGGGAGCTGTGAAAGGTAAGTATCAACCCCAACAAGCTAATGCAGCAGCTAGTTTGCATACGACTGCCGGGGATTACGCTCGATTCCTGCTAGCGCTAATAAAGGGGGAACGTTTGTCACCAGCAGTTCATAAAATGATGTTGAGTACACAGCGCAACGTAGACCCTAAATGTTCACAATGTCGCACTGAAAATTCTGACCCCGATTTTAAAGAAGTATCATGGGGCCTTGGTATTGGCTTAGAACACACAAAGCAAGATTATATCTGGCATTGGGGAGATAATGGAAACTTCAAAAGCTATGTTTGTGTTTCGCTGACTACCGGTTCTGGTCTTGTTTATTTTGCCAATAGCAATGCTGGGCTTTCTCTTCGGAATCAGTTGGTAAATGCTGTTCTCCCAGGAGACCACCCTGCTCATCAATGGGTTAAATATCGACAACTCAAAGAATCTGGTTCAAAGGCTTCAACCAGTCTTGCACAATTGAAAGCAGCTGGCACTACGGATGAAGTGGAGATCTATAAAGCCGGAAGTAATTTGCTGAAAGCAAAGGAAACCGAAGAAGCACTCAAGATCTTCCATTACAATGCCCAGCTACACCCAAACTCATGGCGTACCTGGGATGTATTGGGCTATGCCTATTCGACTATTCCAGACCAAGAAAAGGCCATTAAATACCTTGAAAAGGCACTGGAACTTCATCCCGATAACAAAAAGGGAAGAGCACTATTGGAGAAAATGAAGAAGAAGTAATCCCTTCGCCCTTATTTAATCCCACTTCCTTCAAAAGCGTTTTGTGATGAGATCTGATTTCCTTTTGATGACTGTATTGACGGTTTTCATTGTTTGCTTGTGCACTAGTTCGGCTGCCGGTCAGAATGTGGAACATGTGCCTAGTGCCTTTGAACTTTTGAGTACTAAGGCGGAAGTCATTCTTATTGAGAATGACCTAGCGGTGCCTACTGAAAAGGGCCATTTGCAGGGGATTCAATGGGTTGAGATTAATGAAGAAGAAAAACTGCTGATCTCGGGCAGTTCAAGGTATTTAGCCTACTTATTGAAAATTGACCTGGCTGGGAAAAAGGCCGAAAAGCTTATTCCATTGATGAAAGATCCTTTTCGGCATGCGGGAGGGATGCAAGTAGAAGACCCGTATTTAGCAGTCGGCATCGAAGATAATGTGCTCAAAACCACGTCTAAAGTTAGAGTATATGATTATCGTGAAGAAACTTGGGGCGAGACTGATGCTGTACTCACGATTGAGCGGACGGGAGCTGCCAAGCAACAAACGGCTGGAGCAACCGGAATCTTGGCTTTGGAAAACTATCATTTAATGGTCGTAGCAAATTGGGACAGTCGGAGCTGGGATTTCTATAAAGTGGATCTCAAAAAGGGAGAGCAAAAGCGACTTTGGCGTTTTGCTGCACCCGCCGACTGGGCAAGTTATCAATCCATCAATCTATTGAAGGACAAAGAATCGATTTACGTCATCGGTTTTTATCGGAAAGGCAACCGAGATTTTGCAGACCTAATTCTGGTTAGCTCACTTGGCGCTTTTTCGCCTATCATGTCCATGGTTTCTACGAAGGAATTTCAATGCAAAAGCGGAGCAGATTTCAATACAGCAGCTGGACTACAGATCGATCAAAGAGGACAATTACATATTTGGGCGACGCAACGAGATGCGTTGAAAAGGATTGTGATAAATAGGTTTTCACAATACGCAAGAAGGTGAAGGAATAAGCCAATTATCAGCTTTTTGTGTTGATATGCATGAAAAATAAGTGATTTATTTCATTTTTTTGGTAACCTTATGTATGTTTGTATTCATAAAGGTGATATTTTGCACTTTTCAATGAACATCAAAATTTGAGGAAAGGAACAATACCATAAGTTCATTTCCAGCAGTGGGTAAAACGCGCTAACCTACCATCACAAATTAGGAGATAGAGTTTTTGTTAGTCTAATCGCTTATGAATTAGATCTTACAATTTTGGAAGCGAAGTTATAGGAGATACTGTTTGTTAACGTGAACTAGTGGGTAACACGTCTAGCTTTATTTATGTCTATGCGCATTTGATATAAGGAAATGGCTGCAATCTAATCAAACCGAAGTAAGATGAAAAACAATCTTTCTATTCTAATTGAGAACTACCAGCAAGAAGTGAAATATTTGGAATTGGAGATGAAGAGATGTGTACAGGAGTTAGATTATGAAAGGGCAGCGGTATTTCGTGAGGCTTTGGCTTACACCAAACAACAACTCTACTTACTACAGCATTTAGAGAACCCAAAACTGGAGGAAATCGACAGGATCAAGTTTGAAATTCGATGCTGCGATGAAAGGATAAAGTTATATAAAGACTTTGATCAAAAGGTTGAGAACCTGGAACAAGAGTTGGAGGAATATCGCCAGAGTTTAGCTAGAATGGAAAATGCTGGACCTGCTCCCTATTTGGATAGTGACGAGCTGTTAATTAGCCTGGAACGACTCCAAACCGCAGATATCAAGTTTGTTGAACTGGAAATTAATCCTCTCGTTTGTCAACTCAAAGGTTGGAAAGGTTTATGGCAGGTAGACATCCAGGTCCAAGACCCTGATAAGCTGAATAGATTTCTTACCAGTCGAAGCAAGCGCGTATTAAGACAGCTGGGGTTTGAGTTTAAGGGTGAAACTTCGCAAGCTCTTTTAGGAAAACTGACAGAAGTATCAAGTTTGGAGGTTCTTTCTTGGCTTTCTGTTGTTCTATATGAAGGGTTTAGGCTATACGGTAATAAAACTGCGCTCATTCGATATGTAGAAGGCTGATGATGGGACTAGAGTAATCTTACCTGAGTCCTATCTTGGATGTTGACAATCAACATTGTTGACCACACTTTTTGTGCTAAAGTGCTGGAATACCCCTTCTATGCATAATGAGAATTTACCACATAAAGGAAATTTTAAAACTAAATCAAGTAACAAGAATGAACTATGCTGTAAAAATCAGGCATGCCGAAAAAGTTGCCGAAGATCTGCTAAACGAGCAATCGATAGAAGAGGTAAGTCAAAATTTGAAAGAAAATGGCTTATATGATCGCGATATTAGTAATGTGATTGCTAGTGCAAGAAACATAATTGGTGACAATCTAAAGCCGAGCATTAGAGCTAAAATTCTAGCTGGGGAATCGATAAAAAATGCCAAGGAATTTGAAAAACTGGATGCTGAAACATTGGAAAGGTTTGTTATCCAGGAACTAAAGGGAATTACTGTATCTGAAAAGAAGAAAGTTAACGAACTATTGAAAGCAGGGGCTGCACCAGAGGATATATTTAAAGTGGTTAGACAAGAATTTTATCCTAGGGAGCTAATCACCAGACAAATAGATACCTTCAAAGCAGTTAAAATGGAAAATAGTGTGGGCGGAAGATTAATAAAGATCGTGCTTGGAGCTGGATTGGTTATAATAGGAGGTGGTATTTCTTTTGCCAGTATTCAGGGCTCTCAAGGAGGGGTATTGTTGTACGGAATGGTCATGGTAGGACTTATTATGTTGGTCAGAGGCTTTGTGACTACTGAAAGTCCTTTTGACTGAGTAAGTATCACCGGCTACTTGTAGTCCGTTTGCATCTAGCTGTTGCTGGCGATGCACTTAATCCATGGATATTAATATTTGTAATACTTCGCGACTCCTAAAATAGAATTTGGCAACGTTTGGAACAAAAAGAGAGATTGGGTTTGTAAGGTAGATGAATTCTAGGCCTAGCATTCGGCAGGAAATTCTGGTTTTCAATCCTATCCTGAAATACTAAAACTGTGAAATCTCACTTGATACTATTGGTGTAAAATGATTGGATTTAAGCAACTGGTCCTACAACCTTTTAGCGTGGCCTTGTGCTCTTAAGTGTAGGGAGGAGCAATTCTTATATTATGCCAAAATCAATAGACACGAGAATCAGGGAACGGCTAGTACATATCTTGCAATGTCTAGTACTTGTAGTACTATTTTTTAGCTGTGGTAAGTCAAAGTCCCCTGAAAAAGTACTGACTGAAACACTAAAGAAAATGCAGGATGCCTCCCTCATCGGGTACAACTATCGAAGAGAATTAGATAACAAATTCAATGATACCTATTTTACCGATTCTGCTAGTATAGTTTACCACAAAATGGAAGAAAGTCTCCTGGGTTTTGGTTTGTATGTATTATCGGATGATGGTCAATATTTGTTCGATGGATATGATTTTGAGAAAATAGATCATTCTAAGCAACTGAGGGTTGTATATGATTCTAAGGAAATAGCAGCGGACTCCCAATATTTTGAGTCCTTTACCTATTTTTCGACGAATCCACTCACAATTGAGAAGCAAGTCTCATTTACTGCAACAATAGATACACTTATTGCAGGAAGAGCATATTATGTTTTTAAAGCAGAAACCCAAAATGCATCAAAGGTAGACCGTAATGTAATTGTACAGCACGAACGGTTTTTTTATTTAGAGGTTGCATCCAGGCAAATTGTTGAGATCCAGGAAATAATTATTAGAAATGGAGATACGCTACAAATAGGCAGACATCATTTTACTAATATTCGTTATGATTCTCCATCAGAGGAGATTCCAACCTTGGCCATGATGGATGAATTAGGCTATAAAAAAATCCGAGAGGAAGATGAATCTTTAAACTACATTCCTATTTCGGAGGGTGCCGTGCTACCAAAAAAAGAGTATTTAAGTATCGATCAGAATATGATTTCGCTTTTTGGAGAAGGTCAGGATTCAACCCTGCTGATTTTTTCATTTATTGGATGCTCCCCGTGCGAGCGAGCACTCTTGGATTTACAGCTATTGAACTATACATTCGCCAATAATATAGCGTTGTATTACAGTAGTTTTCAAAACGCCAGCCCCGTGTTAGGAAAGTATTTGAAGAAAAAGAGTTTTCCTTTCTCTGCTTTTGGGGAAGAAAGCAAAATGATCGAGGATTTTTCCTTATATCATGCACCTTCCTTTGTACTGATAGACTCACAAGGAGAAATATTGGAAATAATTGAAGGTTATGATGAACAAGTAAGAGATACACTTTACATGTGGCTCGGCTTCCCCGGCATATCCGTTGATCAAGGTTGAAATTTATCAAGTAGGAATTTAGCTATTACTTCATCGACTAGCCATAATTCCTCCATCTATTGTTACTGCCACTCCGGTCATCCAAGAGGACTGATTAGAGGCTAAGAACAAGGCGAGTTCAGCGATATCATCCGGCGTGCCCAAGCGTTTCATTAGGGTATTGTTAGCGACTTCATCTACGATTTTATCAGGTTCTGGAAAGGCTTTGGCGCTATCCCAGATCAGAGGTGTATCAACGGGGCCAGGGCAAATAGCATTTACTCTAATATCGGGGCCATAGTCGAGGGCCATTTGTTTTACCAAAGCTACCATCGCTGCCTTACTCGCGCAATAAGCAGGATGATTGGGGAAGCTTTTACAGGCGGCAATAGAAGCATTAGCAATGATCACACCTTTTTGTTGTTGTAAATGTGGGATGGCATATTTGCTCAAATAGAAAAATGAGTGGAGGTTGGTATCAAAGGTATGATGCCATTCTTTTGCTGCTAACTCGCTTACACTACCTAAACCCAGCGTTCCAGCATTGGCTACAATACCATCCAATTGACCAAAATATTTGTTGGCTTGGTGTACCAATTGTTCATTAACGTTGGCCTTGCCTACGTCGCCTGTCACAAAGTGTGCCCCCGAATGAATTTCTTGGAGCTCCGCTAGTAATTTTTCCCCTTTGTTCTCATTCCTACCATTAGCAATAATATTGGCACCGGCTTTAGCGAAATGTATTGCGATAGCCTTTCCCATGCCACTAGTTGCACCTGTGACAATGAAGGTTTTGTTTTGTAACTTCATGTAAATCAAATTAAGGAAAGATAAAAGAGTATGTTTGCTTTAGCATATATTCTATTTATCTACATAGAAATAGAAAACGAGCATTTTGGCCAATTGCTCAGCTTGATTAGCAGGAAGATGTGGAATCCGAGCATCAAAAAATAAACTGTCGCCTTTCTGTAATGTAACCCTATCATCTCCAATATAATAAACTACTTCCCCTTCTAAAACATATTTAAATTCATAAGCATCGGTTGTGGTCTTTTCTCTTTTTGCTCCAGGTTGGAGTGTAAGCACAACCACCTCGAACCCAATTGATAGTAAGCTTTTATCAAAAATTAATTCATAACTGAATCCCTCTACTTGCTCTTCTTTTTCCAGCAAACTCAATTCATCTGATCGGACTACCAAGTATTTCTGGTTACTCCCGTTAGATAAACCTCTAAAAAAATCACTTAAATCTTCTTCTAAAGCCTCGATAAGCCCCAAGAAAACAGGTAGTGAAGGAATGGTTCGCCCATTCTCAATTTTCGAAATCAAACCTGCCGTTACATTCGCCCGTTCCGCGACATCATTTAATAGCAGTCCTTTTTTCTTTCTTATAGCCCTTAATTTTCTACCAATCCCTATGAGGAAGCTTTCCATGCTAACAATATTTTGCAGTTCCCTGGCAATTTTTGTGTTTTTGAGTTAGCCCCTTAGGTACATATCTTACTTCCTTTGGGCGTAATTCTCTTACCTAAAACACTGACCACAAAAATGGTCAGAGAAGGTATATTGCACGTAAATCTACAAAAGAATAAGGACTCCTTATGCAATTGACCTTCGCTGAAATGACCTGCTACATCAAGGCTTTGGGGGAAAGCTATACTGAAAATTAAATGAGCTCGAAAAATCAGTATGATGAAAAAAAACATACTCAATTTTTTCGTGTTCTCGTTTAAATTTTACGATTGAATATTTGTAAAAAAATATCCTTTAATTCACAGATATGCTGTTTATTTTGACAAATAGTATATTTTTAACTTAAAAAAGATTAACTTTACTATATAGAGTTTTCTTAGTAAGCCAGACAATAATGGAATTCTAAGATAAAATAGCTCAACGCCTAAGGTAATAGACAAATCTTCTATCTATAGCCTATCCTAGACAAATAACTGCACTATTTGTAGCTATCAAAGTCATGTCTAAGTTGTGTTAAATCACATGCTTTAGACCTGTCAATTAATTGCACAAAATATGTTGAAGAAATTTATTCTATGCTGTTGTATAGGTATGCCTGTTTTCCTTTTTTCACAGAAAAAGGTATTAATTATTGGTATTGATGGCCTTCGTGCAGATGTACTTAGTACTGCTAATACGCCAAATATTGATCGGTTGATAGCTAATGGCACCTACAGTTTTGATGCTTTAACACAAACCCCTACTAGTAGTGGTCCAGGTTGGTCTTCTATGTTGACTGGCGTGTGGGCAGATAAACACAAGGTATATGATAATAGTTTTAGTGATCCAAACTATGCAGAATACCCACATTTTTTTAAAAGAATAAAAGCGAAACATCCAAATTGGAAAACCGCTTCTGTTGTACACTGGGGACCTATTAATAATTTCATTGTAGAGGAAGCTGATATTAGCCTAAACGTAACCTCAGACGAAAGTGTCAAAGATGTTGGTATCAATGTGCTCAATGAGCCAGAGCTAGCTGTATTGTTTTTGCATTTTGATGATGTAGATGTAGCTGGCCATAGCTATGGCTTCCACTCAAATATACCACAATATATAAGCGCAGTAGAGAAAATTGATAGCTATATAGGACAGGTGCTATCAGCTGTGGAAGAGCGGTCAATTGTTCGAGGGGAAGAATGGGCAATAGTCGTTTCGACAGATCATGGCGGTTTGGGGACTAGCCATGGCGGGGCGTCCTATAGTGAAAGAAACATATTTATCATTGTTAGTGGTGAAGATATTCCCAAAAGAGAAATCAAAGTCGATACCATTTCAGTAACTAGCATAGAATCACCTAAAGGGTATGCTATACAATTCACAGGCAATAATTATGCTCGAATTGAAAACCTACAACTGAACTCAAACGAATTTAAGGATTTCACTATCGAATTGAGGGTCAAAGCAAATAATTGGACGGGAGATCCCTCCTTGTTATCTAATAAAAATTGGGATAGTGGGCGAAACCCTGGATTCGTGATAGCTGCACAAACCAATGGGCAATCCTGGAAATTCAACTGGGGTGATGGCTCGCAGCGTATTGACCTCAACGGTGGTATCATCAATGATGGAGAATGGCATCACCTAGCAGTTAGCCTGGCTTGTGGAGGGAAAGCCACGATTTATCAAGATGGCGAGGAAATAGCTAGTCTTAATAATACGGTAGCTTGTAATGCAAACAGTCTTTTTGACATTGCCATTGCACAAGATGGAACATTAGAATATCCATTTTCTTTTCCTGGACAAATAGATGAGATCAGGATATGGAATAAAGTAATAGATATGGCTACACTAAACGATTGGCGCTGTGCTAGCCTTACAACGAGCCACCCTGATTATGCAGCACTCAAAGGCTATTGGCCAATGGAAGCTGGCACAGGTAGCTTCCTACAAGATAATTCAGAAAGTGATCACCCAGCCACTTTACTTCGAGAACCTACTTGGCAGAGAGACCAATTCATCAGCTGCCAAGAATTTGAAACTTCAGGAGAAACTCCAAGTATGGTAGATATTTTACCCTCTGTACTTGCTTTACTAGCTTGCGAAGTAGATCCTAGTTGGGGACTAGATGGAAATTCCTTGGTTCCAATCTCTCCGGTTACATCAACTCCAGATGAGGTAATCAGCAAGTCTTCCTTTAAAGTATTTCCAAACCCAGTAGAAGAAAGACTTTCTGTTGTTATTAAACAGAGCAGAAGTACACCTTATCAAATCTCAATTATAGATATTTCAGGTCGCGAACTTTTGCAAAAACAAAATATTAGGAATAGTGTCGTAGTTGATTTTTCCTCCCTTTCCTCAGGTATTTATTTCTACCAGATTTCCGATGCTCAATTGAATATTGTCAAAACAGGTAAGCTCATTAAGATCCGATAGTTACGTGTTTCAATAGCAGTCCTTTCCCAAACGTTTTTCAGCAATCTATAAGGCCAATGCCTGGAGGCTAGGAGCGTATTTTATTTTACTATTTGTAAATAAAATTGACAAATAGTAAAATAATTCACTACCTTTATAATTGACAAAAGCAAAAATTGTCAGAGCGCCATAACAATAAGGAAGGGTGATCTTATGAATACACTTTTATTTACTCACTTAACTTAATCCTGATGTATGAATGGTCTTAATTCAAAGAGATGCCAAATAAGAGGTATCCTGATTTCTAAGTTTAAGATATCACTGATTGCAACGTTTCTGTTGTTTAATCATTATCAGATGCAGGCAAGTCTTGCTTTGACCTTTTTGCCTGAAGGACAGCAAACAACCCTACAAGAGAAAGATATAAAAGGTGTCGTAACGACTGCCGATGACGGCAGCCCCTTGCCTGGCGTTAACATTACCCTTAAAGGCACTACTATTGGAACCCAGACAGATATCGATGGCACTTATCAAATTAAAGCAAGTACTGGTGATATCCTGGTTTTCTCATTCTTGGGAATGGAGACGATCGAAGAACAGGTTGGAGAATTAGAAATAATCAATGTAGCCTTAAAAGAAAATGTAGCGGCTCTGGATGAGGTAGTAGTAACTGCGCTTGGAGTTAAAAAAGAAAAAAAACGCATTGGTTATGCCACTCAAGAAGTAAAGGGTAAAGACTTGCAAAAGGTCATTACTCCGAATGTCGTTGAATCTTTATCTGGTAAAGTAGCAGGATTAACCATTATAAGTAATAGCTCTGACTTCTTTTCCGATCCGCAGATGTTTTTAAGAGGAGAACGACCTTTGGTTGTAATCGATGGAGTTCCGCAACCCAATAGCGATTTTTGGAATATTAGTGCTAATGATATTGAAAGCATCAATGTGTTAAAAGGTACGGCAGCCTCAGCCTTGTATGGTTCGTTAGGGCAAAATGGTGCCGTTCAGATCACCATGAAATCGGGAAAAGGAATCAATGGAACTGAAATATCTTTCAACAACTCCACCACATTCCAAACTGGATTTTTGAGAATTCCCAGAGCACAAACGGAGTACGGTCCCGGAAATACAGGGAGATATGAGTTTGGTACTGGTGCAGCGGGCGGCGGAGGTGTCAATGATTTTGACTATTCCATCTGGGGCCCAAAATTCGATGGCAGATTGATTAGACAGTGGGATTCACCCATTGATCCTGAAACCGGAGAACGAATTCCTACCCCTTGGATATCAAGAGGAGAAGATAATTTAAAGAACTTCATTGAAACGGGAGTAGTCACTTCTAATAATCTTACAATTAGGTCTTCCTCTGAAGTTGGAAATTTCTTGATTTCCAATACTTATAACTATGCCAAGGGGGCTATCCCTGGTCAAAAACTTGATATTAATACACTAAGGCTGACGGGGAGTTTAAATGTTTCCAAGGCACTTACTGTGGATGCTTCCTTGCAATATAATTATCAATACTCCAATAATAGAATTCGAGGTACCTACGGACCTACTTCCCCTATCTATTTATTGTCAATATGGGGTGGTGCTCACTTTGATGTTCGTAACCTTAGACATGTTTGGGTTCCAGGAAAAGAAGGGATAAAGCAAGACTTTGTAGAAAACTGGCGATATAACAATCCTTATGCGTTGGCTTATAACTGGCGAAAGCCATGGACTAAAAATGATATTCTTACTTATGCCCGACTGAATTTTAAGCTAAGCAAAAATCTGAATGCTTTTGTAAGGACCACCTTGAACACAAATAACCTGACTAACAACGAAGAAATTTCTAAAGACATATACAATTATGATATTTCGGATAGGGGAGGGCGATTTAGATATAATGCCAGTCGCTATTTTGAGAATAATACTGATTTTCTTCTATCCTACAGAAGCACCCTATTAGGGGATGACTTGGAAATCGATGCCTCATTAGGGGGGAATATGCGATACCTAAAGTCTGAAAGAGAAAGTGCTAGTACCACTCAATTGATTATCCCCGAGGTGTTTACTCTGAGCAATTCCGTTGATCAGATAACACCTTTTAGTTCAAAGGTTTATAAAGGGGTGTATAGTGCTTATGCAACACTTGATTTTTCATTCAGAAACTTCTTGTATCTAGGTGCGACCGGAAGGATGGATAAAAACTCAACTTTACCGGCAGCAAATGACACCTATTTCTACCCGTCAGTGTATGCTAGCGTAGTGCTTAGTGAGGTACTACAGTTACCCAAAGAAGTAAGTTACTTGAAGCTACGAGGGTCCTATGCGAAGGTAGCAGGTGATTTAGGAATTTATGAAGCCACTAACTCCTATTCAACGGGTAGATGGCGTAACCTTCCAACAGCCAGCTTTCCGGGTACATTGGAAAATCCAAGCTTAAACCCTGCTTTTAATAGCTCCTATGAGGTTGGTTTAGAGATGATGTTGTTTCGTGGCCGATTTGGGATTGATTATTCTTATTACAGAAATCAAAATGGCCCGCAAATATTTACGCAGCCATTCTCTGATGCTTCCGGTTTTGATGGCATCCGTTTGAACGGTCGTACTACGGAACGGAAGGGAATGGATTTTTCTATTACAGGAATTCCCATTCGAACATCCAACTTCCAATGGTCTATGTTGTTCAACTTTGATTTAAACAGAGAATATTTGGTTTCTCTTCCTCCATTACCTGATGGTACGATACCGGAATGGGAAGGATCTGCAAATGCTAACTTTAGAACTGAAGTTGGTACACGATTGGGCGACTATTGGTATTATGTTTGGGAAAGAGCGCCTGATGGGCAACTCATCATCCAAGACAATGGCCTGCCGAGAAGAACAGATTTTAAAATTAATACTGGAAATACTCAGCCCGACTTCATTGCCACTATTGCACAAACATTCACCTATAAAAACTTCTCCCTGAATTTCTTGTTAGCTGGGCGTTTTGGAGGAATAACCCAGGATCGCTATGAGCGTGACCTGTGGAGAGCAGGCGGCCATCCTGATGCTATTCACCCAGAGAGAGAGCTATCCAATATTGCTTATATCAATGGTACAGATGCGCGCACTATGCAGATTCCTGGAGTGCGGGTGGTATCAGGTGAAGTTACTTATGATCCTGATGGTAATATTCTTACTGATACACGTGTTTTTGAACCGAGTACGGCCAAAGTTGATTATCAATCTTGGGCAAGCCGTTACAAAGCAGACTGGCCGAGTGTGATTAAAGACAAAACCTTTATCAAGTTGCGGGAAGTTTCGCTTTCCTATCAACTTCCTCCTTCTATTTTAAAAAGCACTTTTGTGAAGTATGTAAATGTGTCTTTAATTGGAAGAAACCTGATTTACTGGACCAAAGATCATTTCTTTGGCGACTTGGATACTTATACACTAACCGTGGGTGATACTAATCTTCAGTTGCCTTCACAGCGGTCGATAGGTTTTAATCTGAATGTTACCTTTTAAAAAGAATACTTAGTTTTTAAGTGATGGCAAAACGCCATATCTAAAATGAGATGGTGTAGAAGCGAGATACCAATTTATTTAGATTGGTTTTGATTCTCATGCGGAATGATCTTGCTTCTCACCTCTCTTCCATAGCCTTAGGTTTTACAGAAGGCAATAATATAAAACGGATCATTATGTGTAAAAATATATATCGCTGGGTAGGTTTGTTTTGTTTGATCGGCCTACTAAACAGTTGTTTAAATTTTGAAGATTTAAGAGAAAATCCAAATGAGCCTAACTCCGTTCCCCCAAGTTTGATTTTCACTTCATTGACACCTGGTGTGGTTACGTCCTTCAGGGATGATTACGAAATTATGCAGTATCATCTATGGATCGCCACTGATGATGTTTTTCCTCCCAACTTTAGTAGTGGCTTTCGGGGTTCGTTCAATTATGATGATTTGCGAAATATTGAGCAGATGAATTTGGAAGCAGAGAAAGCAGGAGCCCCGGAATATATCATCTTAGGGAAATTCCTCAAGGCGCGCATCTACATCGAAATGACCAGACGAATGGGGGATGTTCCCATGAGTGAAGCATTACAGGGGATCAAAAACCCTCAACCAAAATATGACTCCCAAAAATCGATTTATCTCCAGTGCCTAAATTGGCTGGATGAAGCTAACCTGGAACTAGGAGACTTCATTGCTTCCAATCCAGGAACCACCCTAGAAGGGGATCTGTATTTCAATGGTAATTTGAAGCAATGGCAGAAATTGATCAATGCTTATACCATTCGTATCTTGATATCATTGAGTAAAAAGGCAGATCTTCCAGAACTCAATGTACAAGGTCGTTTTGCAGCGATTGTGAATAATTCAACACTTTACCCACTGCTAGAAAGTTTGGCCGACAATGCTCAACTTTTTTATAGCAATGAGGATGGCTTCAGACAAACCTATAACCCCAATTCAGCAGTATATAAGGATGCGGTGGTTTATGCTAGTACCTATATTGATCTGCTGAAAAAGAATGAAGATCCCCGCCTCATGCAGGTAGCTGATCCTACGAAAGATGCCCTAGGTGCCAACCCTGGCAATATAGCTGCTGTCCGAGCTGATTTTAATGCGTATGCAGGGGCTGATATTTCTGCACCTGCCCCTGAAAACTCTGCTAAAAAACTCGATGGTGATTTCTCTTTTCCCCATGACGAACGCTATTGGAATTTTGTAGGACAACCGGGCATATTGATGAGTTACTGGGAGCAAGAATTGCACATAGCTGAAGCGGCACACCGTGACTGGATATCGGCCGATGCCAAGGCGCACTATGATAAAGGAATAACTGCTTCTATGGAGTTTTATGGTGTTGAAGCTGACGCAATTACGGATTATCTGGCCAATAAACAGCCTTATACCGTGGGGGATGCTGGCTTGAAAAGGATTCTCGAACAAAAATATATTGCATTTGCAGAAAATACAGGGCAAGAATCTTTTTTTACTACTCGCAGAACAGGGGTTCCTACCTATCTATTCTCTAGTGAAAACAGTATTTCTAAATATCCAGTGCGCTGGACCTATCCAACTTCCGAAGACTTAGATAACGGGATTAATTATCGATCAGCATTGATAAGACAGTTCGACGCCGAAGTGGATGACCGAGATCAGCTTATCTGGATTTTAAGGGATTAATGACCTCTTTGATCATCATTAAAAGATATACTATGACAAATATTAAAAGCATTATATATTTTTTGTTGGCTGTCTGTACCATTTCATTCACTGCTTGTACCGTGGAAGAGCAGGGGTGGGCGGACCCTCGATACTTGGACAATTTCGAAATATATGTCTATCACACCAACCCTAAGACGGGAGTAGATTACACAGATGAAGAATTAGCTTCCCTTTCTTACGATCCTAGGTTAAAGGAATCCTATTCAGAAGGACAAGCCATCGACTTGGCATTAGTTACAGCTAAGCGACCCAAGCAGGTGCAGGTTCTTTCGGGAAGGGATCTTTCCGTGCTCGAAACGCTGACAGAATTCTCTACTTCGGGGGACCAGTTTCGATCAAATAGCTTTGTTCGGAGTTTAGCCGATTTGGGGCTGTCTGAAGTAGGAGATAAGATGACACTTAAATTTGCCGTGGACTATGAGGATGGTTCTATTGGCAGTGCTTATTTTGATATTAAGCGAATAAAATTTATTGACCCATCGACAGTCATTGATTATTTTGTATACCTGAAAAAGAGTACAGGAGAATTGATGGGGTTGCTTACCGATGACAATGTTACTTCGCGAGAAAAGAATCCAGAAGTAGGTACGATTGTAACCTTTGATGGTGTCAATAATAAGGTGGAGATTACAAATGTTCCAGACCTAAACTTCAGAAATACAGCCGACTTTTCAGTTGGATTGTGGGTTAATACGACTGCTACTAATAGTGACCCATCCATAATTGGAGATAAAGATTGGGGCAGTGGCGGAAACCCAGGTTTTGTATTTGCATTCCGGGGAGATGATTGGAAGTTAAATGCTGGTGATGGCAGTAATCGGATCGATATAGACGGAGCTGTAATAAATGATGGGAATTGGCACTTTTTAGTAGCGACCTTTGATAGAGATGGCAATGCCACTATTTATCAAGATGGGATATCAATTGGTAGTACAGATATGTCGGGAATAGGAGATATGTCTAGTGGCAACCCCATTCATTTAGCGCAGGACGGTACTGGAGGGTATGGAGATTGGTTTGAAGGGCAGATAGGAGAGGTTTTTATTTATGACTATGTATTGAGTTCGGAGGAGGTAGCGAGTGCTTCGTCTGTCAAAACAGGTGTGCAGTTGCGGAAACAAGATGGGACCATCCAGAATATTGCGGTAACCACTGCAGGAGGAGTAGGTACTTCGGTAGAAGAAGATCGTTTTGCCTTTACTTTGGATGGTACCGACGATTATGTGTCTTGTGCCAATAATAACTTGGATTTTAGGTATACCGATGATTTTACAATTGCCGTTTGGGTAAATACTACGGCTACCAATAGTGATCCTTCCATTATTGGAGACAAAGATTGGGGGAGTGGTGGTAACCCTGGTTTCGTTTTCGCTTTTCTAGGGGGCAACTGGAAGCTTAATGCTGGGGATGGAAGTAACCGAATTGATTTGAGTGGTGGAACGATTAACGATGGAGAATGGCATCTACTAGCCTGTACCTTTGATAGAGATGGTAAGGCAACTCTTTATCAAGATGGAGTAGTACAGGAGAGCACAAATATGACAGATTTGACGGAGAGCATGGATAGTGGTTTCCCGATTCGTTTAGGGCAAGATGGGACGGGGAGTTATGGCGAGTGGTTTGGTGGTAAAGTCGCCAATTCCATGATTTTTGACTATGTGTTATCTACTGAAGAAATGGATGCGCTGTTTAAAGGGTAATTATTAAGTTTCTAATTGCACAAGCGGGAATCTTTAGATTATGCTTGAATGGATAGGTAACTAATTTGTAATCAGTTTTCTATCTCTGAGTGCATGGATCGGAAAAAGGTTTCCGCTTATATAAGTACTGTGACAATAGGAATTGTGAAATTTCAGGTAGTGAATTTTGTCCCGAAAGCTTTCGGGAAGGCAAGGCAGAAAAATCGCACCTAGCCGTAGGCTATGTAAGGCTTTTTCTAACGAAGCCTAGACGAAAAAGGCACAGCAGGGAACCAGGAGTATCTATTGTCGCACTACTTAATTACGAGAGGCTATTGTAAAACAGGGATTAGCAAATGCAGGGATAAGGGAAAAGTAAAGCATTATAATATTAGTAAATAAGTTTTACTTTTATGCAAAATCTAATCCAGTCGAATATTGACAGAGAACTATATTTTATTGAAATGAAGATCAATGACAGAAACTACCCCGATGTGGATCGTCCCCTCATTGGAGTATGTATGGATGGCACTTCCTATCCTTATTATGAGCAGGCTAAGGAGGTGATGCCGAATTTACAGCGTTTTATTAAGGAAGGTTCGATGGGGATGGTGAAAACCGTAATTCCATCTTTTACTAACCCCAATAATATGGCTATTGTCACAGGTGTACCTCCACGAGTGAATGGGATCTGCGGAAATTTTTATTGGGATACCGATGTACAGGAAGAGGTCATGATGAATGACCCCAAATATTTAAACGTACCGACGATCTTATCTTTGAAGAGTCAAAATGGCCAAAAAGTAGCGGTTGTAACGGCAAAAGATAAGCTACGTAAAATGTTGGCGCATGAACTGAAGGGAATTTGTTTTTCAGCGGAATTTGCAAATCAAGCTACACTAACAGAAAATGGAATAGAAAGGGTTGAGGAGGATTTAATGGGGAAAGAACGCCCTGGAATTTATGATCCATATATCTCTGTATATTGTATAGAAGCGGGAGCTAAGCTCTTACAACGAGAGCATTTTGATATTATGTATTTGACAACTACCGACTTTGTTCAGCACAAATATGCACCGGGTAGTGTAGAGGCCAATGATTTTTTATCAAAAATTGATTATTGGCTTGGGGAACTGGACAAACTTGGGGCCATCATTGGAGTTACTGCAGACCATGGCATGGAGGCAAAAACAAATGCCGATGGTACTCCCAAAGTGCGATTTATTGAAGATTTACTGAACCAGCAATGTATTCCATCAAGAGTAATCCTACCGATCACCGATCCCTATGTGGTGCATCATGGTGCATTAGGCGGGTATGGAACCTTGTATCTAGAAGATCAGTCACAGTTGACAGCAGCAAAGGCATATTTGCAGGGGCTCGACGGCATAGAAACGGTATTGACCAATGACGAAGCCGTAACTAGGTTTGAACTACCTTCAGATAGAATAGGGGATCTAGTTGTTTTAGCCGATGCTTCAACTACCATAGGAAGAACACCTAGTTGGCATGATTTGGATAAGGTTAAAGAAGGACTTCGTTCACATGGCGGAGAATACTGTCAGGTAGTGCCCATGATATTTAATAAGAAGTTGAAACAGGATTATGATGACCGCTTGGTTTCTGGTACATGTAGAAACTTTGATCTTTTCCATTTTTTGAGTAACGGATTTTAATTATTACAAGTTTAAGCAAATTTGATATGATAGAGTTTGGCAGCATTATCAACGGAAAGCAAATAAAAGGCGATCAATGGATCGACGTTTATAATCCTTATACGCTAAAAAAGGTAGGGCGAGTTTCTGCAATTGATACAAAGACTTTAGATCAGGTTCTTCGGGATACTCGAGCAACAAAGATTTCACTGACACGTTACGAGCGCTATGATATTCTAAACAAAATAGCCAATGCTTTGGAAGAAAGAGTGGATGAAGTCAGTCGAATGATTACCGATGAAACAGGGCTTTGTTTAAAAGATACGCGCTACGAGGCGAGCCGTGTTTCGGATGTACTTCGCTTTTCGGCGATGAAAACCTTGGATGATGATTCACAGGTATTTCCTTGTGATGTGTCTAAAAATGGAAAACCTAGAAGGATTTATACTACTCGCGTACCCTTGGGATTAATTAGTGCTATTACTCCTTTCAATCATCCTATGAATCAGGTAGTGCACAAGATTGCTCCAGCTATTGCCACTAATAATACAGTGGTTTTAAAGCCATCTGAAAAAACGCCCCTGTCTGCCTACTACTTTGCACAATTGGCCTTGGATTGTGGTTTGCCGGCCAATATGCTCAATGTCGTGAATGGCCAAGATATACAGTCTTTTGCTGAAATGATGACGGTGCATGAAGATATCACGATGGTTTCCTTTACAGGTAGCAGTCATATCGGTAAAGTCATTGCTAGTAAGTCGGGCTATAAGAAGCTTATCGTAGAACTAGGAGGCAGTTCAGCGCTTCTCGTCCTGAATGATGCCGATATTGATGAAGCGGTGTCCATTACGATGGCGGGTATATTTAAGAATTCAGCACAACGGTGTACAGCGATTAGGAGAATTCTGGTACATGAAGATCTCGCAGATGTCTATGCTGCAAAATTGGCCGATCGGGTGAAGGCTATTAAATATGGAGACCCCTATGATGCGACGAATGACATGGGAACTGTAATCACTGAAACGGCAGCCAAAGAAATGGAAGCGCGTGTACAAAATGCTATTGAGCAAGGAGCCATCTGTTTGGCCGGACACAAAAGAGAAGGAGCCTTGTATGCACCAACTGTGTTGGATCATGTCAAAAATGAATATGAGGTAGTGGCAAAGGAAACCTTTGGACCCGTGGCTCCGATTATTCGATTTAAGACCTTGGATGAGGCTATAAATATTGCCAACGATACCCCTTATGGCTTGTCGGGTGGAGTAGTCAGTAATCACTGGCCATCCATCCAACGCGTCATCACCGAACTGGATACAGGAACCGTAAATGTAAATGAAGCGCCTAGTTATAGGTTGGAATGGACTCCTTTTGGTGGAGTGAAAGATTCTGGCCTAGGATACAAGGAAGGTGTAATAGAAACGATGAAAGGATACACCTATATCAAGACGTATTCCCTTCCTTGGGATATTGCTTAAACCCGACTATTCAAAACAAACGAAAATCCAACGCTGACCACAAAATGGTCGGAGAAACAAGAAAGCATGGAAATAAAAAGGAACGTATTATTAAACCCTGGGCCTGCTACCACCACAGATACGGTAAAATTGGCTCAGGCGGTACCTGATATTTGTCCTAGAGAAAAAGAATTTGGTGACCTAATGGCTTATTGTGCCGAAGAAATAACTCGATTTGTAGGCGATACTAGTGAATATGTAAGTGTATTATTTGGCGGTTCAGGCACGGCTACAGTCGAAGCTATTTTGAGTTCTGTGGTTCCTCGGGATGGCAAAATTCTTATCATCGATAATGGTGCTTATGGCAAGCGTATGTGCCAAATCACTGAAATCTATAAAATCGATACCTGTATCTTTTCATCTTCTTCGATTGAGCCTATCGATCTTGGAAAACTGGAAAAGCAAATCGCCGCAACTGAAGGACTGACTCATCTAGCAATGATTCATCATGAAACAACTACTGGCCTGTTGAATGATGTACATGCAGTAGGCCTGTTATGTGCTAAATATAAGCTGAGTTTCATTGTAGATTCCATGAGTGGCTTTGCCGCTATTCCGGTAGATATGAAGGCTATGAATATCGATTATTTAGCTGCTAGCTCGAATAAAAACATTCAAGGCATGGCAGGGCTTGGTTTTGCTATCTGCAATAGGCAAGTGTTGGAGAGTACTCAATCCATTTCTCCTCGGAACCTCTATCTTCACCTCTATGCTCAATATGCCTATTTCGAAAAAACTCATCAGACCAGGTTTACTCCCCCGGTACAAACTTTCTACGCCTTAAAACAAGCTATTGACGAGACCAAGCAAGAAACTATTGAAAAGCGATATGAACGCTACAGTAAATCCTGGGAGACCCTACTTGCTGGCTTGGAAGAACTCGGCCTTTCCTATTTGATTGATAAGCCCTACCACTCTCGAATTATCACCTCTATCATTGAACCCAATACAGACAAGTATGATTTCAATGAAATGCATGATTTTTTCTATGAAAGAGGGTTTACAATCTATCCAGGAAAAGTGAATGATTACAACACTTTTAGGATATCTAATATTGGTCAGATTGACCATACTGATATTACGGAATTCTTGAAAGTGTTGAAGACCTACCTCGGACAAATAGACTACCACCAGTTGTAAGAAAAAATTAAATATGTAGGAAGCATCAAAAGAAATGCTCCCCTCTTCTATTGTGAAAACGCTAACAAGTAAAGGAGTAGGCAAAGGTTTGGGTATTTATCGTCAGCTTTTTATTAAAAGTTTAACACGCCCTGTAATTAAGTAAAAGAGCAAATCTTACTTATCATTTTATGGTGGCCTCCTTTTCCATATATCTGCGTTGCGGACTCGTCTTAATAGCTAAGGCTATTAGGCTCCGCCGCGCCTTGATCTATGAAAAAATGGGCTCGGCCAAAAAAGTAACCTAAATCTGCTCTTTTACTTACTTACAGTTTTAGTAACTCACTATGAATCTGACACAAGAGCAACGGTATTGGAGGAGACGAATTTTCCTGTTGACCTGGATGGCTTATGCAGGTTTTTACTTCGTACGTAAAAACCTATCTGTTACCTGGAGCTCGATGGAGGCAGAATTGGGTTTGACAAATACAGACTATGCCAATATCATATTCATATATAGTTTGGTGTATACACTTGGGCAATTTATTAATGGGTACCTCTCGGATGTTCATGGGCCTCGTAGAATAGTGAGTATAGGTTTATTTATGGCAGCATTTGCTAACCTATTTATCGGTTTATCTTATTCCATCGGCATTATTATTTTTCTCATTGCACTGAACGGGTATGGACAATCTACCGGATGGAGTGGCTTGGTGAAAAATATGACAGCTTGGTATAAAGCTACCGAAAGAGGTATTGTGATGTCCTGGTGGTCCACTTGCTATGTTATTGGGGCTTTCTTAGCTACAGTTTTTGCAACTTACGTAGCCTTTGATATGCCCTTTCTTTCTGAATTGGGATGGAAAAGAGGATATATTTTCCCTTCTGTCTTGCTTTTTATTATCGCCATTCTATACTTACTCTTCACGCGAAACACTCCAAGGGAAATAGGTTTACCAATTATTGTGGAAGATAAATATGAGTTGACATCCAATGGTAAATCAGAAAAGCTGAAGCTCTTGAAGGTGCTCCTAAAAAATAATGCCCTGTGGATTTACTCGAGTTGCTATTTCGTCCTGAAAATGACTCGTTATGCCTTTTTATTTTGGTTGCCAATTTATCTAGAAAAATCATTAAACTACGGCACTAGTGAGGCAGGGTACATCTCATCAACTTATGAATTGGTAGGTTTTTTTGGTGTTATATTAGCAGGCTATACTTCTGATAGGCTATTCAACTCCAAGCGATTTAGCACAATTTCCATTATGTTGCTTGGACTAGCTGTAGCTTGCCTCATTCACCCCTATATGGTTTCTTTTGGCATGATTCCGACCATCATCAGCATCGCCTTAATTGGAATAGCAACTTATGGCCCTGATTCTCTGATATGTACAGCTGGAGCAATGGATGTCGGAGGAAAGAAAGGGGCAGCGATGGCTGCCGGAATTATCAATGGCGTAGGCTCAATAGGGCAAATGATTTCTGGTTATATAGTGATTCTCGTCAATGAAAGTTATGGTTGGAATAGTCTCTTCTATTTCTTCGTATTGTTGTCGGTAATAGGAGGAGGACTAGCTGCGCTGAAGTGGAATTTTAAGAGCCCAGATAATGTGGTGGTAAATGACTAAGTGCAGAATAATTTACTTAAGAAAGGAAGCTGGAAAGCTTAGAACCTCTGCTTTCCACCACCTAAGCTTAAGCTGCCAAATCAGGACTTTGTTTTCTTTGAAGCGAAGGCTTCAACAACAGGCTTGCCAATCCAAGCATCAGGGATATCTGCGCCAAGTATTCGGACTATAGTAGCTGGGGTATCATAAGTATTAATATTGGTAGCAAGAGTAGTGTTTTCTTTGATGCCTGGACCTAGAATTATCCAAGGGATTAGCAGCTCTTCCAATGAATTCCCACCATGTCCCTTGCCTTTCCCACCGTGATCAGAGGATAAAACAATATGACTGGATTCGTATAAACCGGCTTCTTTTAGCTCGGTAATAAATGTGCCTACCGCGCTATCTATATGCGCAATTTCAGCAAAATACTCCGGTGTGCCATGGCCATAGGTATGGCCTGCATGATCGATAGCATCAAGATGTACGAAAACCAATTTGGGTGAACTAGCTTTAATGAAATCCAATGCCTTCGGTAGAGATTCTTCCACCTTTTTGGTCTGTATCATTGTATCTACCGCTTTAGGGTTAAAGAGGCGATTGATTGTGCCCCATTCATGAAATACGCCTATCTTAGACTTAGGGTACTTTTGTCGTACAGCATCAAACATAGAAGGGAAAAAACCATCCTCATCCCGATGGGTAGCTTCAAATTCGTATTCGTCTACCCGCCATCCATTTGTGGTAATGCCATGCTGTTCAGGGCCGGCACCCAGGAGCATAGAGCCCCAATTGGCGCCACTGCTGGTAGGCATTACCCCTCTAGCCTTCATCGAACTCGCCCCAACTTCAATTAAGGCATCGAGATTGGGCGTAGATGCGTTTTGAAGGCCATGAGGACTTAGTCCATCGAAACCAATCAGTATCACGCGATCAGCTATTGCTTTATTTTTCAAGCTTTCTTTTTGACAGGAGGAGAGGCCACTTATTAGTAAAACAGATATAGTGAATATAAGATATCGCATAAGTCTTATTTTAAATAAATTTACTATTTGTCAAAAATAAAGGCATTTATTGAGTATTTATAATATTTTGTGATGATTTTCATACCGTATAAAACCGTTAATATTTATCAGAATGAGTAATAAAGAAGGAAAAGCAATGGTGTTTGAAAAACCTCAACAACCATTTGTGCTGCAGAAAATGACAATGCCTAGGATAAAAGAAACTGAAGCGATTGTTGAGATTTCTTATACGACTATATGCTCAAGTGACCTGCATACTTATAATGGTAGACGTTCTTCTCCTAGCCCTTGTGTGCTAGGTCATGAAATTATGGGGAATATTGTTGAATTAGCCAGTGAGGGGGTAAAGGATTTCAGTGGACAGGAATTGAAAATTGGGGATCGAGTGACTTGGTCCATCTATGCTCACGACCACAATGATGAAATGGCTTTAAAGGGAATCCCCCAAAAATCAGCAAGTCTATTTAAATACGGCCATCAAAAATTGAGTGCGTCTTCTACTCTAAGTGGAGGGTTTGCCACCCATTGTCACTTGAGAGCAGGAACTGATATTTTTAAAGTGCCTACACATCTGCAATTGAAGGAGGCCGCTCCACTCAATTGTACTCATGCTACTGTAGCCGGGGCCATTAGATTAGCTGGAAGCCTTAAGGACAAGAATGTTTTGGTCATGGGAGTGGGGATGCTAGGGCTTTCGGCTTGTGCTATGTCAAAAGAAGCAGGAGCAAGAAAATTATGGGCGATGGATGTTAATCAGGATCGGCTGACTAAAGCTCCTGACTTCGGTTCGGATGGGGAAATTAATGCTAGTACTCCGTTAGGAGAAATAGAATCAATTTTAGCAAAACAAGGAGGTGTGGATGTTGTTATCGAAACTAGTGGTACACCTTCAGCTATGGAGAATGGCATCCAATTATTAAATATAGGGGGAGTATGCATATGGGTAGGAGCTGTGTATACACAAAGAGACTTGGCCATTAATGCGGAGAAAATAGTAAGGAATATACTAACTATCAAAGGTTTGCACAACTATGCACCTAAAGATTTGGCTACCGCTATTGACTTCTTGTCGAGAAATAATCATAAATATCCATTTATCGATTTGGTTGATCGGGAATTTCCCTTAGCACAGTTGGATCAAGCCTTTGAGGTGGCCAGTAAGGGTGCTGATTATCGAGTAGGGGTTCATCCCTAGAACATAGAAAAGACCATCACCTAAAACTTATGCACTTATCCACTCAACAGCAAGCGTTTAGAAAAATGCAATGGCAAATGCTTTTTGCGGTCATGTTTTGCTATTTGTTTTTCTATACTGGCCGTCAAAATTTTGGGTGGGCAATATTGGGTATTGAATCAGAGTTCGGTGTTTCGAAGAAAGATATTGGCTGGATTGGAGCGGGAATGTTATGGGCGTACGGGCTAGGGCAGTTTGTAAATGGGAATTTGGCGGATAAGTTTGGGGCAAGGCGCATGATGGCGCTTGGGGGCGGATTGTCTTTTCTGATGAACTGGGCAACTAGTTTTGCAAGTAGTTTTTTTCAAGTGCTAATCTTTTGGACATTGAATGGATTTTGCCAATCCCTGGGCTGGGCTCCAGGTAGCCGCTTGATCGCCAATTGGTGGGGTGCTGGAGAACGAGGCAAGGCTTTTGGGTTTTATGTATTTGCAGCCGCTTGTTCTTCTATTTTGATCTATTTGCTTTCCATTTTATTATTAGACTATTATCAGTTGGAGTGGAGGTGGTTGTTCCGAATACCAGTATTGCTGTTGTTATTGGGAAGCACCATATTTTTTATTGTTGCCAAAAACAAACCCGAAGATGCAGGATTTTTACCTATAGTAGAGGGAAAAGAAATTGCTGGAGAGGAAAAGGAAAGTTCTCTTGAGCGTTACCTGGCGGTCCTCAGCAATAAGCGATTTTTACTTGCTTGTGTTTCCATAGGCTTCCAGAATACGGCACGTTATGGGCTTTTAGTTTGGGTTCCCATCTACTACTTAGGTACAAAAATTAAGGATGCCCCCAATTTATGGATCGCACTTGCCTTGCCCATAGGTATGGCCCTTGGGACCATTTTTTTTGGCCAGCTATCGGATCGCGTCTTTAACACTAATCGTTCCAAGCCTATTGCCTTATCAATGGGGCTGGCGGGGGTAGTGGTTTTATTACTATTTATCGTTCCCCAGGAAAATGTATTAGGTGGTTTACTGCTATTGTTTCTTGCCGGTTTTTTGGTGTATGGTCCGCAATCTTGCTACTGGCCACTGAGTCCTGATTTGCTGGGCGTTAATCGAGCAGGTACAGGGGTAGGAGTAATGAATACCTTTGCTTATGGCTTTGCCGGTGCTGGCGAGCCCTTCATCGGCTATATGGTAGATATTACGGGGCAAGACAATATGGTGTTTCTTACCACTGCTGCATTTTGTTTGTTAAGTGCTGTGATCATTCTATTTGTGCGCAGATAAGCAAGGACAGATCACTTACTTTTTAGCTTCGAAGATGGCGGTAGGCACTGACCCAATCCAGGATTGAGGCACATTGTTGCATCCAAACAAATGGGCAATAGTAGTAGCCGTATTAATAGAGTTATTCGGAGATTTTAGTAGCTGGCCTTTGATAATTCCAGGCCCGGTAATGGCCCATGGAACTTCTAACTCTTGTGGACTCAAACCGCCATGTCCTTTTTCTGGCAAGCCGCCATGATCCGTGAAAAACATAAAATGGGTATCCTTATATAGCCCTGCTTCTTTGAGCTTGCCAATGAAGTTTCCAATATGTATATCTACTTCCTCTATGGATTGGATATATTCAGGAGACATCCATCCATGATTGTGTCCAGCATGATCGGTATGAACAGAGTAAAGAAAGACTAATGTCGGATCAGCTTTATGCTTTTCGATAAATTGAAAAGCCATTGCATAATTCTGTAAATATTCATCATCTTCCTCAAAACTAACCTCATCGAGGTATTTCTGATTAATCGGATTGATCAATTCAGCCCAGTTATAATAAAAAGCCGTTTTAACCTCGGTTATATTTTCCTTTACCACTTTGAATATCGACGGATAATACCCCTCCGCATCCCGATCTACTGAAGGGAGCACAATTTTGTCCTTCGTCCAACCATTGCTAAGAACCCCATGCTGTTCAGGGCCACTTCCAGTCAAATGGGTAGTCCAATTGGGTAGTGTAACGGAAGGCATGACATTACGGGTAGTTAAGGAGAGTGTTCCATCTGCCATTAATTGATCTAGGTGTGGGTGCTTGGCCGTTTGATAGCCATCCACACTGATGCCATCTAAACCGATTATTACCAGTCTTTTGGCAATTGTTTTTGTAGAATCAATAGCTTGAGGAGCTTCACATGCAGTCAATATTGCCAGGCAACTTAACAAGGAAAGGAAAATCTGTTTTTTCATCATTTCGTATGATAGGTTTCTACAAAGGATTCAAAACTGTATGGCCCTTATGCAGCTTTATAATTTCATCTTTATTCATTAATTGTTTTCTAAACTCCCCCTTGTTATACATATCCGCCTGATCTTTATAAAATGGGCTCAAGACGTTACCAGATTGCCCGGTCGGTAAAATGCTCCATGATTCATTCTCCAAATTCGTCAAATCGATCACCCTTCTACAAGATGGACCTGCAAATGCCTCATAAATACCGTCTCCTGATAAGCTGAATTGTATATTATTGATGACATCAGTTCCTCCGGAAGATTCAAAGGGCCCCACATTGAAATAGGGGGCTAATGTGGCATTTGCATTGAAGGCATGTTCATGTTGCAGAATATGTGACTTTCCCCAATTCCAATTGTTTATATCAGCATCTAATTGGGAGGAAAGCTCATTTATAGTCTTATCAAAAGCACCCTGAATAATATCGCTTCTATTTTCAACCTTCGCAGTTTTAACGTTATCCCACCAAATAGTTGTGTCGTTCATAAGAAGCGGTTGAAGACTTCTTTTCATCAAATGCGTACCATTGAAAACATCCCATAATTCCCCTAATTCATCATTCATCATGTCGTAAAGAATGTGATAAGAAAGCTTGGTATAAATTGTAGGCGCAATAGACTCTGCCTTGTAATTACCATCCCAGTTCTTAAGTTTGTCGAGAGATAGGACAGTCAGTTGATCGTTGTTGTGTTGAATTGAAGTTATCAAGCTTTGTACTATTTCAACTCTATTTTTACTGATATTATCTAAAAGCATTTTCTTAACATCAGCGACACTCCAATCGTCTTTTTCTTTAAGTAATTCAACAATTCGGCGGCCTCTATCTTCTGGTAAATAATATCCTGGATGTCTTGTCATATCATGGCTGACAGACTGATTATTGGCACTGTACACGAAATTAGAAGATGGATTAACCGACTGGGGGTTGTCATCGAAGGTATAGAATTCAGTGATGTCATCCGCGCCTGATGCACCATCTAATATCAGTTTGGAATTTACATGTGCTGGTCGTTTAGGTAATTTGGCGGAGGCCCACCATGCAATATTTCCTTCAACATCACCATACATGACATTTAAACCTGGAGCATGAATCATTGATGCCCCTTTTCTAACTTCTTCCAATGAATTCCCAGTTAAGGTAAGTTGAGAAACTTCAATAAGTCGAATTGGAAATTTCTGATATACCCACCACATAGAAACTGGGTCATCAGGATCTATGGATTCAAGCACATCTGAGAGAATTGGTCCATGCCTTGTTGTTCTTACCGTCATCGACACATCTTCATCATCTTTCACTTTAATAGTTTCTGACCTTTCTTCAAAAGCAATCCATTTATCAGTAGCCCAATATTCCTGAGGGTTATCAGGATTAACTCGTTCCCGATAGTAATCAATATCGTCATTCTCAAACATGGTCAATCCGATAGCATGATGCCTGTTATGCCCTACTTGCGCCAGCGGATACCCCGCAATATAATTCCCATACATAGAAATTCCTGGCGCTTCTATATGTGCCTCATACCACACCGAAGGCTGACTATAGCCTATATGTGGGTCATTTGCGAATAGTACGCCATCCGTTGATGTCTTTGATGTACCTAATACCCAACTATTACTACCAATTAATTCAGGGGCAGGAAGTCCTTCTAATAAGTCTTGAATATGAAGCGATAATGGGGCATAACCTTGCCCTATTTCACTTTGTATTACCTCTGTTCCTGGTGCCACATGTACATCCAAGGCCTGCAAATACTCAGCTCCCAATTTGTTGTTGATAAAGTCGGTAATGGGTTCTGTCTTGTGAGCTTGTGAAAAACTGAAAGCCATATAGCCCATAACATTGTATACATCCTCCAGTGTATAAGGCTCGGGATCCAAGCCGAGTAATCGATGTTCAATTGTTGATTCACTAGCCAAAAACTGATTGATACCGTGAATATATCCGAGCACCATATCATGTAAATCCGGGTTCGTTCTATCTAGGAATTCTGCAGCTTCTTTTTTGGACTGTTGTCCAATACCGATAGTTCTAAAAAATCGATCATTTTCTATCATAGAACTTCCGAATAGCTCTGAAAGGCGACCCGGAGCTATTCGCCTCAATATGTCCATTTGCCAAAATCGATCTTTTGCATGTACATATCCAAGGGCAGTATAGGCATCTCGGATAGATTGACCATATATATGAGGTATGCCATATTCGTCATAGTAGATATCGACCTTAGATTCTAAATTGGGGAGAGAAACCTTTTCATTGTAATCCGGCTTAATGGAACTATAGTAGTAGAAAGAAATAAGCCCTAATAAGAGTAGTAAAATAAAGATTGCAAGCCCAAGTCGTTTGATCCACTTCATATTGACAGGTTTCGAATGAGGATAATGTCTTTGCAACAAATCTAGAGATATAAGAGCGGATTTAAAAATTCGGCTGTAGTGGCTCAATTGGAGTTTGTGCATCGAAATGATTACGTGAAAAGAAGATTAAGCCGACCATAAGTACTATTACAAGAAATGTTTTTTGCAAGGTATTTTTATGAATTATTCGAATCAACTCTACTTAACCGCTCTTTACGAGCTCAGAAAACTATATGAGGTTCGTTTATCCATCCAACTCCTTTGAGATGAAATCCAATACCGATTGAAAATAAGTAGTAAGGTTTTCATAAACTTCTTTCCCAGGTATCCAATGAGCAAATTTCCAATATTGCCAATCGGCATTGGATACGTTTGGAGGGATTAACAAAAACTGTTGTTCCTCATTTTTACCAGCAATACAAATGCTCCGTTCTAATTCTTTAGCAATTTCACCATTCCCTGTCTCGCTCCATATTTCAATCAATTCAGAATTAATGTTTTTCAAAAAATCAACTTCAGCAATGCTCAAAAATTGAGGTTCAGTGAATGAAGGCGCGGCAAAGCCATTGCTCAATTCTAATAAATGCTTATAGTCTGTTGGCAATTCCAAATTTAGTTTTTGTTCTAAATCGCTTATATCTTTAGTTGAAGAAGGAACATTGCCGAGCCATCCTGATTTTTGCTGATTAGCTGAGAATTTAAAATCTTTTAATAAAAGTGCTTTTTGAGAAATATTTTTTAGGAGAAGCTTCATAAAAAACAAATGCTGTACTAATTTAAGGGTAATAATAAAAGGACAATTAAGTCAGAGGCTATGCTTGAAGAATATCTTCTGCTCCGCATGCATTACTCCATAGGTACCTGCTATGACGATACAAATTAAAAAGAAGGCAATAATGTTTCCCTGCCCGACTGACTAATTTTTCAAGCACTCGGAAATGGGTAGTATGTATTTTTCACGCTGCCATCTTTGAATAGATCGAGAATAGCAAAACCAGGAGGTGTTTCCCTATACCAGTATTTACCCGCCGAATCCTCGTTGCCCTCCTCCCACCAAAATCCACTCATCGCCCCATTGCAGAAGTAGTTAACATTATTATAAGTAGCCGAATCCAACAAATGAACATGTCCACTCAGACAAGTGATTATCTTATCTCTATGCTGATAGAACAGATTGGTGATGAATGGGCTATCAGTATGGCTCCCTCCGTCAATAAGAGTACTCACGCCCAAGATGGGATAATGTGACATCACTACTACGGGTGTTCCATGAGGAAGTTTGGCTAAGTCACCTTTTAGCCATTGGCGCTGCTTTTGATCTAAAGCTCCAGCATTTTCATTATTACTATCTAAAATAATGAAATGCCATCCCGCTTTATCAAAGCTGTAGTATCGATGGGGCATTCCCAATTTTTTCACCGCAAAGTCTTTACCATACATCTCATCCTCTTTAGTGGGAGCTGCCCACCACATGTCGTGATTACCTAAGCAACTGAATAACTCATATTCCGCGAATTCCTTTCTGGCTGTTTCCCAGATATCCCATTGTAGAGTAACCCGTTCTCTGGTGATATGATCATAGTCAGCGGCATAAATGGTATCTCCTCCATTTAGAAAGAAATCAACTTTGTGCTTTTTGATGGCTGCCATACAAGCCCTAAACCGATTTGGTGCATCCAGTTCCGGCCGTATATGTACATCTGTGATATGTGCTATGCGTAGGATTTTTCTTTTTGCATCCGGTTGCATTGTGGTAGCTGCCGATAGTTTTTGGCTACTTAAGGCCGCACCTGCTGCTAATCCTAAGTGTTGAAGGGTTTTTCGTCTGTTCATTACCAATTAGATTATGGACTTCCTTATTTGTTCAAGATTTCAATTATTAATTGATCATTGGCTCTTAGTTCTAGTGCAGGTTTGAGAGAAAAAGTAAGACGGCTGTCACTGTAACTTACCTTGTGTACTACGGGCTTGCCATTTATCATGATCTTTGTGTCTTGCCTCTTCGAATCATTTAAATTTTGTAGGCGAATGGTGTTCAATGAGAGTGCACCAAATTTTACAGCAAGTTCGACTGACTGTCTATTTTTGTTCTTTTTTTGAGAAAAGGTTCCCCAACCGGTTCCTGCAATAAAGGCCGATTTGAATTCCTCAGGCTCAATTTTCGGGTCAAAACCTATTATTCCTTTGGGACCATTATAGGTAAACCCCAGTGCTGCAATAAAAGGGGCAAAGCTAGACATTGCACGGGTATAGTGGTTGCCATATTCGATCTCATTGTAAGGATTGCGTTTTTCGGGGCTATAGCGATGATGAACGGCTTGTTCTATCATTAATCCTTCCTCCACCAATCCTTGGCTGATTAGCGTTGCTGCAATTTGATGTTCCTGACCCGTCCAAGGTTCGCTGAAGTATCCTACAACGAGTTTTTCCCATTCGTTATTCACTTTACCCGGAGCCAAATGAGCTCCTCCTTTGGGAAAGGAACAGGTGACCATGGCAGGTTCTTTTGGCAAGGCGTAGTATCTTGAAACTTTAATAGTGGCTGTATCCAAGTATTTTCCATAGGTAGAATGGAAATTGTATTTGACAATGGATCGTAGAGCTTCCTTGATTTGATGTGTAGGTACTATATTCGGGAGGCCTGTCTGTGAAGCCCAGTATTGCCCCAGCAGTTGGTCTGCATGGCATCCAGCATTGGTATTGGGGGCTTCGGGGTGTTCAGGGTCAGGTATTTGGATAAAATACTCTCCATTGAACAGTTCTTTGGATAAATGCTCATAGCCGAGTTTGGCTATCTGACGGCATTTTTTTTCAAATGGCTCATCTTTGATGTCTTTAGCCATGGCTTCTCCGGCTCGCAAAGCTGCATTGTACATGCCACTAATCCAACTGATCTTACCAAACCACATCCTGTCCAAGGTGTTATATTGAATGCCCTCTAGAATACCGTCAGGCTTGCCGGTTTTTTCAGCATCGTGAGCAATCATATACTCAATGCTTTTTTTGATTTTAGGCCAGAAGGACTTTAGGAAGGAGTGATCGACTGAGGTAGTGTGTTCACGATAGGCACGTAGAATAGTGCCAGCATGCCCATCGACTGCATATCCTCGACCATCATGTCGCCCTATATCGCTCAATTCTCCTCTATATCCTATACTACCATCTCCCTGGAAGGATAAGCCATAATCTACTTGTGTTCTCAACTGGCGAGCCAAGGCAGGAAAGACTCTGCCAAAGGCTTGTTCATAGTGAAAAACATGTGTACAGGTGCCATGCCCGAGGTAGACTCCTTCCATGGTATAAAAACGACCCTCATTGACGGGATTATTAGTGAGGTCATCCAAGCGATAGCAGGAGGTGGTAGCTAAGGTACTGGTATTGAGAAAAGTTCGATCTAAAAACCAATTTGGCAAACTCGCATCATACCAGGTAGCATTCCACAACTTGGTGGTTCCAAGATATTTTTCTTTGTTCTCTACTATGCGATCTGCCACGGCCAAGGAAGAGGTGAATTTGCTACTGTAGTAATGCCGCAAGTTTTCCTTATTTCTTAGGTGGTGGAAGCCACTTTCTTTTCGATGAAGATTAGGGAAATACCAGGATAATATAAAAGTAATGGTTTGTTCGGTTGTGGGTTGCAGTGTTATTTCTTTACCAATAGCTCCCGTCAATATTTCTCCTAATGCTGCTGTTGCTTGTTGCGCTTCAGCTACTCTTAGTTCTGGTAGATTATACTTTATTTCAGCAGGCGTATTTGGAATTCCCCAGGCATTGGTGCCTTCGACTAAAGTCAAAGTTATGTTCCCATAATCAGGCAAGTCTGTGTCACTACCCTTGGAAAAAAGGTATAGCTGTAACTGTTCTCCTTTTTTTATTACTTCATTGTGGTGATTCCCTGATGTTAGTGAAGCTGTCTGAAGGTTGGCCATATTTTGAAGCCAGCCTATTAATTCAATCGTTACTGGTTTTTGAGTGTTATTTTTTAGGGTATACTCCATTACTACTGCTGGGAAATCTGAAGATTCATGATCAGTTGGGATAAAAGGACTAAAAGCATTAAGTTGAACCGAAATGGGGAAATCAGCGTCCTCATAACTTACTTTGCCAATGGGGTATTCTCCTCTAAAATGAATGTTGCGAAACCCTCCTGACCGAAGCAGCTTAACCGTGGGCGTAATATTTCGAGGAGAATCGTCTTTTAGTCTCAAAGCAAAACCTTGTTCAAATCTATTATCCTGAGTTAGTGGGTTTAAGTAGAATTTATCGCCTGGACCTCCAGCTTGTATTCGTTGTATATTAAAGATATCCCAATACCAGAGCTGGCCATCTCCTCCTAGGTAAACCTGCCCAGCATGAATACCGCCCACGGGCATGCCGATGTATTTGAGGTGATCTGCTGTAGAAATTTCCGTAGCCGTATGATTTAATGTCGTGGCAGCATCTTGCCCCAGTATGCTAGTGCTGTACGATAAGAAACTTGAAAAAAGAACGACCAATAAGATGAAACTAATATCGTTATTATTGTTCATGTATCATTTTTTTACCCATGCCAAGTTGGCAATAAATAAACCCTTTTTATCCCAGCCAGAATTGGAAATAAACCAGTCTTCCCTACCTACTTGAATAACCTCTGCGGCATGTACAGGAAGTGTAGTTACTAAATTTTCATTGGGAAAATCCATAGGATCGTCTGACCAATAAACATGGGTAAGGTTATAGTCAGACATGGCCAAACAAATAAAAAGATAAAACAGGCCGTCCTTATAGATAACGGTTGGGCTTTCTGCATCTCCACCCCAGTCTACCTCAAAAGGTTGAGTATGAACAATCTTTGGGCCACTCCAATGATCCATATCCGGCCCTCTTCTTACTGCTACACAAGACCTCAGGTCGACTTCACTATAGGTCCGGGTATAATAGTAGTAGTATATTCCTTCATATTTCAAGATATAGGAGTCTCTTGCATGACCTGGATCACTAAACAATGGATTAAAGACATGACGTTTCCAGTGAAACATATCTTTTGAGCTTGCTTTATGCAGGGTACCCCAAGAGGCATAATTGGGTGCATTCTGTTGCAGGTTTCCTGCATTATAGAACATAATATACTCCTCTCCCTCTTTGATAACATGAGGCGCCCAAAGTACGCGTTCTATTCCTTTCTTGGCATATAGGGCATAATCATGATCTTCCCAAGGAGCGTCCATGAGCTTTTTCGAAGAAATGTGGAAAAACTTATTTTCTCCAGTCCAAGGATTGACAGGTTTGTGTCCAATTATACCATAAGCGTGCCAGCGACCATCGGGCCCCATAGAAAAACAATGATCATTGGTATACCAAGTGGTATCGATTTCCGATCTAGTATCATTGGGATCAAAGATATGTTTCCATTCGCTTGCCAGCTTTGGCACAAAGATTGATTTTTCCCCAGGAATGGTGCCATTCGCTGTATTGCTATCTTGACTGCAAGAAAACATCACCCCAACTAAGCAAGTAGCAAATAGAGTATTTGAAAAGCATTGCCATCTCATAAGTCTTGAGATAAGCTTGAAACTTATTTTACACCTGAAAGGCTCCATGATATTTCCCTCTTATTAATGAAACTGCCTGGTGTTTCAAAATTATAATATTTGTCAATTTATGTAGCTTTTTTTAGTTAAAAAAATCTTTATTTGTACAAATATTCAAAATTTGCTTCAAAGCCGACTTTCTCTTACATTGCAGTTTATTTGGCACTCGGATTCAATACTTTGTCGGATTAACTTCTTACTTGATCAGATCCAAATCGTGAATAATGACCCCGTTAGAAATTACCTTCCTAGGCACAGGAACATCAAGAGGAGTGCCGGTAATTGGTTGTAAATGCCCTGTATGTGTCTCTGAAGACACCAGAAACAAACGCTTACGAACTTCCATTAGAATTCGGACTAAGACTTTAACCCTTGTGGTAGATTGCGGGCCCGATTTTCGCCAACAAATGCTCCGATCTCATACAGATAAGCTGGATGCCATTTTATTAACCCATGAACACAATGATCATATTATAGGTTTGGATGATCTACGCCCTTTCAACACCCTGCAGGAAAAAGATATGGCGGTCTATGCTACTACTCAAGTTCAAGGCCATATACTACAAAGTTTTGCCTATGTTTTTTCAAGTCGACCGTATCCTGGCGGACCAATGATAAGATTGCACACACTAGACAAAGATCAGGTCTTTCAAATAGAAGACTTAGAAATCATTCCGATCGAGGTAATGCATGGTAAATTACCTGTCTTAGGTTTTCGAATAGGGAACTTTACCTACATTACGGATATTCGTACCATTAGCGAAGAAGAGTTGGAAAAAGTGAAAGGTACTGAAACCTTAGTGCTAGGTGCGCTTCAGCGCAAACCCTATCATTCACACCTCAATTTGGAGGAAGCATTGGAATTGATTGAACGCATCACACCCAAACAAGCTTACCTTACCCACTTGAGTCACTTCATGGGTTTACATGCTGAAGTTAGCCAGGAACTACCTTTCAATGTAGCTATTGCTTATGACGGCTTGGTACTCAATTGCCAGTAGAAAAACAGCAACTTTATCTGGAAAGGGCATTTTTTACCGAGTTACAAGCTCCAAGGTCATAAGTATTGGGAGGTGATCGGAGGCAATTTGTTCTTTTATCACACTTACATCAAGAATGCGCCAGCGTTTATTGGGACGTGGAAGTACGTAGTCAATTTGCCTATTGGGGTTTGCTACGGGGATTGTGAATAAATTTTGACCTAAGTTTTCATATATCCATCCCTGTTTTTGTAGTAATGCAATGGGAGGAGAGCCGGGAATGGCATTTAGGTCGCCCGTCAAAATGCTGGGTAGATTCCGAGGGACATCTGTAAAGAAGCCTTTTTCAATAACTTCCACTGCCGCTTTGCGCGCAGCCTTTGACCCTAGTGTAGCTAACCAATCAAAGTGAGTAGTGATAAACCGAATACTTGTCTCTTTTCCATAAATAGCAGAAACGTCCACATCGACACACATGGCTTGATACCTGCTGCTACTTGCACTGGGAATTGATTGATTGCCTACATATGTGAATGGGAATCGAGACAAAATGGCATCTCCATAGCCATTCATACTTTCTTTAGAAGGACCAAAAACGACCTGCATACCCGTCAATTGCCCCAATTCCGCGGCCATACTAGAGTCGCCAATTTCTTGTAAACCAATGATGTCGGGTTTCAGCTTTTTTATAACGGAAGCAATTCTTGCGAGATCCTTTTTATCGTCCATTCCTACACCGTAATGGATATTGTAACTCAGAACTTTGATCGCTTTTGTATCATCTCGCTTCATTGTTTTACAGGAGGCAAGCAAGCTAATGGATACCAATGTTAGTATTAATAGATTGTTGGCGCGGTCCTTGAGTGGTATCATAATTAAGGGAATTCTAATTTATAAGTAGTCAAAACTGCTGCATGGTCGCCTGGCCACATCACTCCTATATTCGGGTGAGTGTCTATGACCGTAGAAGCAATGGGAGAAAGTTGCGGGCCTTTATGATAAATATAATCAATCCTTAAGTGATTAGACCAATTAAATATGGCTGCCCAGGTTGAACCTTGATGTGTTAATGGATTAGGGTGAACACTTCTATAGCTATCGGTATAGCCTTTTTCATCGATCATGTATTTGTGTACCGGCCAAGCGACAGCACCAATCCCGCCATGCAATGGAGCTGTATCAACCGTCCAATCCAGATGAGAAGCAGAATTAAAATCACCGCCAATGATAACGGGAATCGTAGGGTCCGTGGCATTAACTTCAATGTCTTGCTCAAAAATTCCTTTTATATCAGGCATTGTAGTTTTCAGGTCTCCCTTGACCCAATCAGCAGGCTTAGCTTGCGGACTTCTATATTCTGTTGAATAATCAGGTTTACTATATCGCAACCAGATATCATATACAATAACTTCTCTTTGATTACTCAACCTTAGCTTGGCTCCAATGGCCTTAAAGCTGGAATAGTTGGAGGTGAAAGTATCTACGATGGGGTAACGACTATGGATAGAAAGATTGGCTTTAGGATGTTTAGTGTATAGAAAATATCCTAAAGAATCCGATATCTCTTGTTGCGCTCCATAGCTTTCAATCATGAAAACAATATCTGCTTTTGATTCCTTTATTATTTCTATCGTTCGTTTAACTCCAAGTCGATAACCGCCCTCTCTTCCACCATGCCAGATATTGAATACGAGAGCCTTTATACTGTTCGGATCATCTTTGCCAGAGATAATCTCGCGAGCACCACTAGGGGCAGCGGGATTGGGTTGATAGCTTGTATTGTTCAGCTGAAAGGAAGAAATGGCTGCATCCAGGTGGTGTCCTACCAAGCTGCCTTCCTTAAGATCAAATGTAATTTCAATGTAGTTTAGGCCAGGAGTTAAAGTTTGAGCCATCCCTGTGGCAGCAGTAAATGCCATAGACTTGGCAGGAGAGATGCCTTGCCCAAATAATTCTGTTTTGTGCTTCGAATCGGGGGTATTTCCTAGGTAATAGATGTGAACTTTGGATATATCTGCTAGGGTGGTAGTTCCTGACAAATCCAATGTTAGTTGGTTGAGTTGGAGTGCATTTTTGCTGCCTTGAGTGCTAAGCCTTAGTTTTATAATTTGGACTTCTGATTTTCTATTTTCTACTGTCCACGAATTTTGAATGACATCGGCGTTCAGCAATTCCATGTTTTTAGTAGGAGTGCGGAAAATGGGATTATCATTCAAAACATAAATAGGATCATTGGCTGCTGGATTATAATAGTCGGCATTTTTGATATCTCCAGTATTTTTGAGCATTAAATCGGTGGCATCATTGGCTTGATCATCAAATGTATAATAGGCCAGTAAGCTACTATAAGAAGGGTGTGTGGGGTCAATGGGTTTGTTTTTCCAGGCTTTGATCTCTTTTGCAGTAAGTGCCCGATCCCAGATACGCACTTCATCAATGAGTCCACAAAAGTGTTCCTTACCATCGTCAGAACCGATAAAATTGGGTGCAGTAGGTTTGGCGATTGGAGAGGAAGCGACTTCTATCCCATCTATATATAGCTTTGTCCTGCGACCATCACAAGTAGAAGCTAAATGGTGCCATTCTCCGCTTAAAGGAACAGGAGCCACAAGTTTGGATCGGAAAGCACTAAGATGACCATCTTTTAATAGCAAAGGATAATCCTCCCAAATCTCCCCAACGGGATACACCCAGCCATTGCCTACAATCACCTCATCTGCATTCCAATTGGAATCATTCCCTTTTACCCAGGCTTCAATGCTCCAAGTGGGTATCACATCCATGAAGATGTCAATTTCATCATCGATGCCATCAAATTGCAGGGCATAGTTTTTTGCCTGTGCCACCAGCGTAGTGCTTGAAAATAGCGTTATGATCGACAGGAAAAAGAGGTTTAGCTTTGAGTGGCAGGTCAATCTATTCATTGAATGTGTTTTAGTGCTGCTCTTAAAGTGGACAATACTTGATCAATTTCTTCTTGAGTAATGACTAAGGCTGGTTTTAGGTTCAAGATATTACCTTGGATAAGTTTAAAAGAAATTTTTCTTTCCATACAGAAAGCCATGACTTGATGTGCGGCTTCAACGGCTCGTTCTTTCGTATTTCGGCTTTTTACCAGATCTACAGATAGGTTGAGACCTAAGCCGCTGACATTACCTACTTGTTCAAATTCATCTTGTAGTTCCTTTAGCCCATCTTGAAAATAAGTACCCAGTTTAGCGGTTTTATCAACCAAGTTTTCTTCCAACACAAAATCGATCATAGCATGAGAAACCGAAGCGCAGAATGGGCTTTTCTCATGAGTATAGTGTCCAATGGATTTATGGTCAATTGTGTTTAACGATTCTTTGCCTATGATGCCAGCAAAAGGTACAATTCCTCCCCCAAATCCTTTACCAACGACTATCATATCAGGCGTGACAAAATGTTCAGCTGCAAACATCTTCCCTGTTCTACCGAAGGCCGTATAGATCTCATCGAAGATGAGAAGAATACCGTGTATTTGACATAGTTCTTTGACGCTTTGCCAATAGTACTTCGACGGTACTGTTGAATTGTAAAAAATGGGTTCGGAAATAAGGGCAGCTATTTCAGGATTGTGTTCTAGTTGTAGTTGTAACTGTCGTAAGTACTCATCGTCTATCTGCTGTTGATCTGTCCATCCCCAAGGATTTCGGTAGTAATCAGGTAATTCCAGGTGTATAGAACCTGGCATGGTTGGACCAATTTCCGTTCTAAAGTGTGGATCTGCTCCAATGGAAACGGCTTGAAAACCAGCCCCATGAAAAGTGCCGTAATAAGATAATGTTTTCCATTTTTGAGTATGGATTTTAGCTAACATGGTTGCCATTTCAATGGCTTGTGAACCACCAGGACAAAACAGAACTCGACTTAAGCCTGCCGGACTAATGGATACTAACTTTTCTGCTAATTCTACTGCAGGGATATTAGTAAACCGCCGTGGAGCAAAGGTTAGGCCCGCACTTATTTGATCGTGAATAGCTGCCAGGATACGCGGATTGTTATACCCTACAGTATGCACTCCATTGCCATGCAGGTCCAAATATCTATTGCCTTCCTCATCGATCAAATAAGCTCCCTCCACTTTCGATACTGTGTTGAAAACTGGGGTTGAAAGCGCTTGATGATAGAATACGCCACTATCTCTATCTATAATTTCTTGCGATGGTAATTGAGGTACAACACTTTTGTTAAGTGCTTTGATGTGTTCTCCTTGATTGATAGCCATATGTACAATTTATACTTTTCTATTATCCAGATGTTTTGTTGGAGCGTGCATCGGCACAAATTTGCCTAAAACTTGTACTAAGTGGATCGATTTTACCAAATCGATCTATGCGAAAACTATCGAGCGAACAGAAGGGAGACTGCCCACTAACCAATTCGGCAATAGCTCTTCCCATTCCACCAGAAGCAGCCACTCCTGCTCCCGAACAACCTGTTGCGGCATAAAAACCTTCCATCTCTGAGAGATTGCCTAAAATAAACAAGCCGTCCGGCGTATAAGTAGAAACGCCAGAAATGTAGTGGGCAATCCCAATCTTGTCAAACTCAGGAAAGAATCGATGTAGTTTTGGGCCTTGATCTACTAAAATACTCCATTTGTCTTCTGGGTCACCGAATGTAAAACCATGTAAATCGGCTGGGAGCTCTTGTGGATGAAAATGTGCAGATGTTTTTTCGCGCAGCCCAAAGAGTAGTGCTCCGGTTTCCGGGCGGGCGTAAGCTGAAGCATCTGGCAAAATGGTAATGGGCTGTTCGGGCGGAAATAGAAGGGGATTCGTTTCTGTGATCCAATAGTTACTTCGCACAGGAGCCATCGGTAACGGAATGCCCAGTTTTAGAGACAACAAGTTAGCCCAGGCTCCCGCTGCATCGATGACTATAGGGCTAGAAATGGATGTTTCTCCTAATTGGACACCTTCTATTCTTGCCCCCTTGTGGTGTATGTTGGTCACCTCTGCATTTTGCCATATTTTTACACCTCTTCGGCTGGCACAGCGAGCATAAGAATTGGCCAAGACATAGGCATCCTGAAAGGCATCTTCGGGCATGAAGATGCTCTTTTTAAATTCATCGACAGTTATCCATGGAAGCATCTTTTGTACCTCTTGGTGATCGACGGCATGATAGGGAATGTTAAATGATCTGGCAATACTTGTCAAGTTGTTTAATTGATCTTCTGTGTCAGTGGAAGCTGCTAGGTGTAAGCTACCAACCTGACGGAGACCAATGGAGGTTTGGGTTTCTTGTTCTAAAGCCTCAATGGCCCGGTAGGTCTCTTGAACAAGAGGGATTATCTGTTTTTTGCTACGAATTTTGGTTAGCAATGAAGCTGCCCAAGAAGTGTTCCCTGATCCAATACTATTCCTTTCAACCAAAATGATTTTTCCTATTTTAGCCTTGGCTAAATAATAGGCTACTGCACAACCAATAGCTCCACCACCTATCACTACGGCATCTGCAGTATCTCGACCTTGCATGTGTTGTTTTTTTGATTATTTGTCAAATATATAGCGATTTTGTGAGTAATAGTAAATTTGGTTTCTATTTTTGTAGGCATATATGGTCTTTAAATATCAAAGCCTATGAAAATCAACCCGATTGATCAGCTAAGTAATGTCGTCTTATTAGTGATGTTTCTTTTCGGTTTTGCCGTAAGTGCTTTAAGTCAAGAAATTAAACCCTATCTGCAATCTCCTACAACTCATTCCATTTGGGTAACTTGGAAATCCAGTACACCGATACAACCCATAGTGAGGTTAGGAACAAACCCTGATAGTCTATTCACCATTTACAAAGGGATGACGGAGCAACTAGGAGAGGACTATTTTTGGCATAAGGTGAAATTGGACAAGCTTACACCTCAAATGGCTTACTACTATCAAGTAGAAAATGGAAAGAACACATCAAAGATATTCCGATTTCGCACCCAACCAGACTGGAGTACTAAAGAAGGACATTTTCGATTTTTAATTATTGGTGATCACCAGCGCTATTCCGATCCCAAAACCAATCGGAGGTATGAGCGTCTGGTGAAAGCAGCTCGTCGTAAGGTAGAGCAACTTTACGGAGGAGCAATTGAAGATCAAATTAACCTTGTACTCAATGCTGGAGATCAGGTGGACATCGGTACACTTGAGCAGTATGAACATCTGCATTTTGATCAATCGAGTAGTATAAGTGGTAATGTTCCATTTATGACAGTTATAGGTAATCATGAGTATGGGGCTGACCCTCAACTAAAGAATTATTTTGCACATTTTATCTATGACGATGACGCATTGCTTTACAAGCAAATGCAAGGTGAACACGGAGAAAACTACTATGCTTTTCAATTAGGCCGCGCTTTATTTGTCATGTTGAATTCTAATCAAGAGTGGCCGGAACAAGTTGAATGGACAAAGAAGGTTATTCGCAAGGCAGATACAGATAACACCATCGATTGGGTGTTTAGTGATTGTCACCATCCGATTTATGCCGAACAATTACCTGGTGATGCCAGTGCATATATGTTGGAGGACATTCTGCCAGTCTTGATGCAGACTAAGAAAATGTCAATGTATATATCCGGCCATGCTCATTTATATGCTAGAGGAGCGATAGATGAGATGCCACTTTATCACATTATTAACGGAGGGGCATCATGGGATCAGTTTTGGGATGCTTCTATTCGATTTAAGAATTTCAAAACGACGCAGAAGACCATCGAACGCCAGATTTTTCAGTTGGTAGATATTGATTTGGCAAGAGAAGAAATGCATGTTGAAACCTGGTCTATCGGTACGAATCTTGGAGCTGGCTTTGACGAAGACCGCCTAATAGACCGCTACTATTTGAAGAGGACTAGCCCGAAGCCTTCGCGCCCTAGTTTAAAAGCCCGACCTGATACCATCACTTTGCCATTCACCTTTGAAAGCTCTACTTATCAAGGAGCAGAACCTTATAACAGCACTGCTTTCCAAATAGCTGGACCAACTGCTAATTTTAAAAGCCCCATCTATACCGAAAAAAGAGATTTTGAGGATTTGTTTTGGTCGACAGGCCCTCCCCATTACGAACCTATTGATCAAAATAAAGGGGTGGACATTTTTAAGTTTACGGCGATGCCTAAGCATGTTCAGAAAGGAAAAAATTACATACGAGTCAGGCATCGAGACCAGTCTATGAAGTGGTCAGAATGGTCAGAACCTATTGCCTTTTATAGTACCAATGGTTATTTGCAGGAACCGGTCTTTGAGAAAGGGAAAGCGCAACAGAGCATGAATATTCAGTGTGCTTCAGATGCTGTTCAGGCCGTTCAAGGGATTTATCCATTCGAGGATCAAAAATTGTTTACGGCAAATAGCCAGGCTACTTTGGGAGGATTGCCTCAGGGCTATGACCAGGGAGATTTTACTTTTAATGCTTGGATTAAATTCTCAGATTTACTATTGGATGCTGAGATTATCAATTTAGGTTTAACGGATGTAAAGGAAGAATTGCATCAATGGCGTATTGGATTTAGAGGGCAGCAGCTTTTCCTGAGTAAGAATGGGAAAGATGTTCTTTTAAAAGCCACCTCAATTCAAACTCATGAATGGCTACAGTTGAGCATGGTTAAAGAGGACGAGCAGCTTAGCTTTTTTATCAATGGCCAGAAAATAGGCAAGGATACGACGGCTAAATTATCAAAAACAGATGTTGCAGATTTTATAAGAATCGGAAAGAATTACATGAATGGATTTAGTGGCCATATCTCAAGCATGCAGCTTTGGGTTCGGGCACTGGATGAGGCGGAGTTGCTTAACAACTATAGGTGGAAAGCTGAAGGAAAATTGCTCAGTATGCCCTTGGAAACAGATTTCATAAGTAAGGGTTTAGTCGACGTAAAGCAAATCCAAAAAGAAGGGGGCACTTTTGGAGAAGGGCATCTTCATAATGGCTACTTGATTTTGCCCCAGATGTTGGATATCCTTTTAGCGAGAAAAATTATTACCAACCATTTCAGTATGAATTACTGGATAAAAGTTGATGACCCTGCGGCGACTAATCAAGTACTAAGGATGGGGAATCTTAATCTGCAAACTAACAAAGGGAAGTTGTTATTACAATCCATACAAAATGGAAGAGGCAAAAAGATTCTTAAGAGCAAACGCAGACTGAAACCTGATCAATGGTACCATATTGCTGTAACCCAGCAACGAGGCCAGCTTAGCCTATTCATTAATGGAATGAAGGAGGGAGAAGGGCACCTGAGGGCAGGGACACAACTGAATGCTCTTGAGCGAATAATTTTTGGCTCAGAAAATGCCTACTCTAGTTTATCATTAGCCAGACTGGAATTATACAATAAACCACTTGAAGCCGGTTTTTTCAAAAGAATGGCTCGATATAATAATCAACAACCCATACTTCATTTACCATTGGAAACTACATTAACGGATGTGTCGGCCAATGCTTACGATTTCAGCACTCATTATGAAGCTAAATTTAGCAAAAGAGATGAAAACGCTTATCTAACTTTGGATGGTAAGACGTCATACCCACTATTTTATGGAGAAAATAGTGGAGAATTCCCACAGAAGCATATAAGTATTTCCACTTGGGTTAATTTGGAATCATTAAATTCATGGGGCGGATATCTAGGTTTTATGCAAGACAATGGAACGCAGGAATCAGGATGGGTTCTTGGAAATATAGGTAAACACTTTAGCATAGGTCTAGCTACAGAAAAACATCGAAGCTTGAATTATTTGAAAGCACCTGATACGATACAACTCAACCAATGGTATCACTTGGCTGCTACCTATGATGGCGAAGAAGTTATACTCTATGTGGATGGCGAAGAAGTTGCTTCTAGTACTCAAGCAAAAGGGCGTATCCTATACCCTGCCAAAAGCTGGCTAGAGCTAGGTGCCTATCATGATGATAATGAATACTTCACTATTAAAGGAGGATTATCGAATATTAAACTTTGGGGTAGAAGATTAACACCTGGCGAAATTAAAAAAGAAGCCTTTGGCAGAAAGTTTTAATAAGTAGTGTGACAAAAGTAGTCGTGAAGTTTCAGGTGATGAATTTTGAGGCCAGACGAGGCAGTAAAATCGAGCATAGCCGTAGGCTACGTGAGAGTTTTACTAACGATGAATGGGCC